>Ga0306920_100004126_pt1 | contig 18602 bp, 16 predicted proteins | sample flu12Cox44000170_FD_204666 | JGI IMG/M metagenome (GOLD analysis project Ga0306920, IMG submission 204666) | Lab enrichment of tropical soil microbial communities from Luquillo Experimental Forest, Puerto Rico - flux4day.12C.oxic.44.000.170 (v2)... | ecosystem: Environmental > Terrestrial >... | reverse complement strand
ATGCGGTAGGCGAGACCGGAGCCAGCGCCCGCGGAGCCGGCGGCGATTTCCGCGACCACGGCGCCGATCAGCGACAGCCCGCCGGCAATGCGAAGCCCGCCGAGCATGTAGGGCAGCGCCGAGGGAAGTTTCAGATTCCACAGCACCTGGCCGCGCGTCGCGCCATAGAGCGAAAACAGATCGGCGAGATTGCGGTCGACCGAGTTGAGCCCGAGCGTGGTGTTGGCCAGCACCGGAAAGAACGCCACGATCCAGGCGCAGACCAAAACCGCGACCTGCTGCGGCAGATAGATCAGGAGCAGCGGCGCGATGGCGACGATCGGCGTCACCTGCAGGATCACTGCATAGGGGTAGAACGAATATTCGATGACGCGCACCTGGTTGAAGACCACCGCGAGCCCGACGCCGCCGATCGCGGCGAGCAAAAAGCCCTCAAAGGTGGTGATCAGCGTCACTAGCAACGATTGCCACAGCAAGGACCAGTCGGCGACCAGCGTTTCTGCGATGCGGCCCGGCGCCGGCAGCACATAGGGCGGAATATTGAACCATCGCACCACAAGCTCCCATGCACCGAGGATCAGCGCGAACACGATGATGGGCAGCACGATGCGCATCGTCTGGTCGCGGCGCTCGCGGGCGGCGGCGGGGGTCGTCATGGCTCGCCTCCCGCGGCCATCGCCTGCGCCAGCGCGTCGGAGGTGCGGCGGGTGAGCGCCGCATAGTCGGCCGAGGTGCGGAACTTCTGGTCGCGCGGGTAGGGCGCGCCGATGGCGAGCTTGGTGAAGACACGGCCCGGCCGGGCCGCCATCACCACGATGCGGCTCGACAGATACACCGACTCGAACACCGAGTGGGTGACGAACACCACCGTGGTGCGCAGCGCCTGCCAGACTTCGAGCAGGTCGTTGTTGAGCTTGAAGCGCGTGATCTCGTCGAGCGCCGCGAACGGCTCGTCCATCAGCAGCAGCGCCGGCTCGGTAACGAGAGCGCGCGCAATCGAGACCCGCATACGCATACCGCCCGACAATTCGCGCGGATAGGCGGTGGCGAACTTTTGCAGGCCGACGCGCTCGAGCGCGGCGTTGACGCGCTCAGCCGCGGCGGCCGCCGGCGCTCGCTTGAGCTTGAGTGGCAACAGCACATTGTTGAAGACGTTGGCCCACGGCATCAAGGTCGGCTCCTGGAACACGAAGCCGAGCCGGCCTTCGTCTTCCTTTGCCGCGCTGCTCCGCCAGTCGACGCTGCCCGCGCTCGGCTCAGTCAATCCGGCGATGATGCGCAGCGCCGTGGACTTGCCGCAGCCCGACGGACCAAGCAGCGACAGGAACTCGCCCTCGCGCACGGTGAGGTCGAGACCGGCCAGCGCCACCGTGCCGTTCGCGAACGTCTTGCCGACGCCGCGCAGCGCGACCAGCGGATGGGAGCGGGATTCGGTCGCCAGCGGCATCGCTATTTTTTCAGCCGCAAATCGAGCCCGATCTTCTTGTCGACGAATTGCGTGGTGTAGGAATTGCGATAATCGAGATTGGCCTTAGCGACGCCCGCCCGCACCATCTTGTCGAAGAAATCCTTCATGTGCGCGTCCGTCATGGCGCCGACGCCGAGGTCGATCGCATCGCCGGAATCGACGATGCCGTATTCCTTCATCTTCGCGACCGAATAGGTCAGCAGGTCGTCGGTCATTTCCGGGTTCTGTTTCTTGATCAGCGCGTTGGCGGCCGCGTTGTCGTGATAGATGTAATTGTACCAGCCGACGATCGAGGCATTGACGAAGCGCTGCACCATATCGGGCTTCTTGTCGACCAGGTCACGCCGCGTCTCGATCAAGGTCGAATAGGCGGACCAGCCCTGATCGGCGAGCAAAAAGACCTTCGGCGTGAAGTGCGCGGCTTTTTCGATGGCGAACGGCTCCGACGTCACGTAGCCCTGCATCGCGCTCTTTGGGTTGACGATGAAGGGCTGCGGATTGAACGTGTAGGGCCGCACTCGGGAGTCCTCGAAGCCATAATAGGCCTTGAGCCATTGGAAATAGGTCGCCATGCCATCCTGACCGATAAACAAGGTCAGCTTTTTCAAATCCGGCAATAATTCTATGCCCTGATCCGGATGGGCGACGAGGACGAGCGGATCTTTCTGGAACAGCGCCGCGACGTTGACCGCCGGTACGTTCTGCGCCACGGCGTCGAACCCCTGCAGCGAATTGGCGCTGAGATAGAAGTCGATCTTGCCGACCGGCAGCAGGAGCTGGTTGTTCACGCTCGGCCCGCCCGGCACGATGGTGACGTCGAGGCCGTATTTGCGATAGGTGCCGTCGGCCAGCGCCTGGTAGAAGCCGCCGTGCTCGGCCTCGGCCACCCAGTTGGTGCCGAACGAGACCTTGTCCAGCGCCTGTGCCGCGGCCGGCACCGTCGCGATCGCTAAGGCAAGGCCGGCCAGCGCGGTGAGGTGAATTTTTGCCATCGGTATCGGTTGCTCCTATGCAAAGCCGACGCGACAATAAAGCATGATCCCGAAAAGGGGCTACCGGTTTTCGGATAAGATCATGCTCCAACGAAGTGTATGATCCCGAGAAGTGGGACCTCCGAGAAGACTTCAATGACGTTACCCAAGCGCAACTGGCTGAACATGACCTGGCAGGACGTGGCCGGCGCCGATACCGGGCGCTGGATCGCCGTGCTGCCGCTCGCCGCAGTCGAGCAGCACGGCCCGCACCTGCCGCTCGGCGTCGATACCTATATCGCCGAGGCGTATCTGGCGCGGGTCGAGAAAATCCTGCCCGCGGATTTGCCGGTCACCTTCCTGCCGGTGCAGCGCGTCGGTATTTCCGCCGAGCATTTGTCCTATCCCGGCACACTGACGCTGTCGCCAACGACGGCGATCGCAACCTGGACCGAGCTCGGCGAAAGCCTTAACCGCGCCGGCGTGCGCAAGTTTGTTCTTGTGACAAGCCACGGCGGCAATGTCGCCGCCATGGAGATCGTGGCGCGCGAGTTGCGCACCCGGCTCGGAATGCTGGCGGTCACCGTCGGCTGGCATCGCTTCGGCTATCCGGACGGCGCGTTCTCCGGCGAAGAGAAGCGTCACGGCATTCACGGCGGCGCCATCGAGACGTCGCTGATGCTGGCGGCGCAGCCCGACACCGTGCGCATGAAGGACGCGCCGAACGCCAAGCCCGCGACTATTGCGATGACGCAGGAGTTCAAATGGCTCGGCGCCTACCGGCCTGCGGGCTTCGCCTGGATGACCCAGGATTTGCATCCCGGCGGCGCGCTCGGCGACGCCACGCAAGCCACGGCCGCCGCGGGCGAAGCCTCGCTCGCCCAAGGCGCGCAAGCGTTCGTGGAGCTGCTGCGCGAGATCGAGCGCTTCGATCTATCGCGCTTGCGCGACGGGCCGCTGGGCGGGCCGGACGAACGCTGAAGCCGCCATGGCGCCTTTAGCGAAACAGCTATAATCGATCCGTGGCCGGGGCAACTTTGGCAATCGTCTCGATTGCGGAAAGGCGCACCATGTTCATCACAACCAAGGACGGCACCGAGCTCTACTACAGGGATTGGGGCCAGGGGGGGCCGGTGGTCTTCAGCCATGTTCGATCAGATTCGCGGCGCCGTGGTTGCCGACCGCTCGCAATTCTGGAAGGACTTGAGCATGCCGTTCTACGGCTATAACCGGCCTGGCGCGAAAATCTCCGAAGGCGTGCGCGAGTCGTTCTGGCTGCAGGGCGTGATGTGCGGCATGCCGGGGTCCTATTTCTACGTCAAGGCGTTCTCGGAAACCGACATGACCGAGGACTTGAAGATGATCGACGTGCCGACGCTGTTCCTGCACGGCGATGACGATCAGATCGTGCCGATCGCCGACTTCGCCATGCTGGTGAAGAATGCGACGCTGAAAATCTACAAAGGCGCGCCGCACGGCATGTATACGACGCTCAAGGGTCAGGTCAACGCCGACTTGCTCGCCTTCCTGAAAAGCTAGGAGCGCGGACCATGACCGGCATTCATCATGTCACGGCGATTTCCGGCAAGGCTACGCGCAACTTCGACTTCTATACCTGCGTGCTCGGCTTGCGCTTCGTCAAGAAGACCGTGAACTTCGACGATCCCGGCACGTATCATCTGTACTACGGCGACGAGGTCGGCCATCCCGGCACCATCCTCACCTTCTTTCCGTGGGAGCACGCCGCGCCCGGCCGCGGCGGCGTTGGGCTCACGCAGCAGACGGCATTCCGCGTGCCGGCGGGCGCCGTCGGCTATTGGACCCATCGCCTGGTCGAGAAGGGCGTCGCCCACGACGCGCCGGAGAAACGCTTTGGCGAGCCGGTGCTCACCTTCACCGATCCCGACGGCATGAGTCTCGCTTTGGTCGGCGCCGCCGGCGCCGAAGCCGAGCCGGCGTGGCACAATGGCGATATCCCGTCAGAGCACGCGATCCGCGGCTTTCACGGCGTGACCTTGATGATCGAGGATGCGGGCCGCACCGCGCAGGTGCTGCGCGACGTGCTCGGCTTCAGGGACGCGGGCGGGGACGGACCGTACGTCCGCTTTCACGCCGGCGAAACGGTGGGCGGCGTCGTCGACCTGCGCGAGGCCAAAGGTTTCCTCGCCGGTCGGCTCGGCCGCGGCTCGGTGCATCACATCGCGTTTCGCGCTATCGACGACGCCAACCAGGCGATGATGGCGAAGCGCGTCGTGGCGCTCGGCTTGCGGCCGACCGACCAGTTCGACCGGAAGTACTTCCGTTCGGTTTATTTCCGCGAGCCCGGCGGCATTCTGTTCGAGATCGCGACCGACGCGCCGGGTTTCGCGGTCGACGAGCCGGTCGCAACGCTGGGCCATGATCTGAAGCTGCCGCTGTTTCTGGAAAATCGCCGCAAGGAGATCGAAGCGCTGCTGCCGGAGCTCGGGGTTGGAGAGGCGGCGTGATGACGGAAGCGCTCTCCTTTATTCATCGCTTCGAGCGAGGCGCGGCCACCGAGCCACCGTTGTTGCTCCTTCACGGTACCGGCGGCGACGAGAACGATCTTCTTCCGCTCGGCGAAATGATCGCGCCGGGCGCGACGATGTTGTCGCCGCGCGGCAAGGTTTTGGAAAACGGGATGCCGCGGTTCTTCCGGCGGCTCGCCGACGGCGTGTTCGACGAGGACGACGTGCGACGCCGCGCCGTGGACCTTGCGGATTTCATCGTCGCCGCAAGCGCCCGTTACGGCGTTCCGGTGCCGATCGCACTCGGCTATTCCAACGGCGCCAATACGGCCGCCGCGGTCCTACTGCTGCGGCCGGAAGCCCTCGCCGGCGCCATTCTGCTGCGCGCGACATTGCCGCTGTCGGAGACGACGCCGGTCGATCTCACCGGCAAGCCAGTCCTGATCCTGTCCGGCGCCATGGACCCGATGATGTCGCCCGAGCGCGCCGCACGGCTCGCGTCGCTCCTGCAAAGCTACGGCGCCGTGGTCGAGCACCGCACGCTGCCGTCAGGCCACGAGCTGTCGCAAACCGACGTCAATCTCGCCAAACAGTGGCTGTCTGCATCCTCCCCTGCGTAGCGAAGCGAAGGAGGGGGACCAGCCGAGAACTCGCGAAGCGAGCGGTGGGTGGTGGAGGGGGCGCGCTGACTCGTCGCTAGCTTCTCTACTGATGCACACTTCGCCGCCCGCACCCCTTCCACCGTCCTGCTGGCGCAGGACGGTCACCCTCCCCCACTCGCGCGGGGGAGGATGCACTAAGCCGCGATCTTCACGTATTCGAAGTCGCCCGGCTTGTTGTCGATGCCGACACGCGGCGGCGCGATCCAGCTGGCGAATTGGCCGGGCTCGGTGACGGGCTTCATCAGGCTCGCGATGAAGTCACCGTCGTCCTTCGACGGCAACCACGCGCCCTTTTGGCGGTCCCACGTCGCGGCGTCGATGAGCGTGCCGTCGGGCGACACGTGGGCGTCCTTGAACTTGCCGATCTGGCGGTGGAAGCCGACATGCGGCAGCACTAGTTTGAAGCCGACGCCGGTCCTGTCGATGATCTTGTTCCAGCGGTCGAGGCCGCGCTGGCAGTCGGCGGTGTAGTCGTCGCGCAGCCGCATGTTGATCGCGGTCAGCGCCGGCTCGTCGACGCGCTTGATCTCGCCGTCGACCAGCTTGAGCACCGGATAGGTCGCGTGCTCGAGTTGGTGATCGTCCTCGATCTTGGTCTCCTGGAAGCGGCCCTTGAGCCCCGCGGTGAACGTATTCGCGGCGTTAGTGGACATCTCCGAACCAAACAAATCCAGGGAGAGCGTGTAGTGCAGGTTGAGCTTCTTCTGGATGGTCGGCAGGTCGATGACGCCGAGCGCGCGCACCTTGTCGATTTCGGCCGGGTCGTCGATGCCGGCGGCCTTCATCGCCTCGCAGGTGCGCTGGATGGTGCGGCCAACGCCGGTCTCGCCGACGAACATGTGGTGTGCTTCCTCGGTCAGCATGAAACGGCAGGTGCGCGACAGCGGATCGAAGCCCGATTGTGCCAAGCTTTCGAGCTGCATCTTGCCGTCGCGATCCGTGAAGAACGTGAACATATGGAACGACAGCCAGTCCGGCGTCGCCTCGTTGAAAGCGCCTAGCATGCGCGGCTTGTCGGCGTCGCCCGAACGACGCTGCAACAACTCGGCCGCCTCCTCGCGGCCGTCGCGGCCGAAATATTTCTGTAGGATGTAGACCATGGCCCACAGATGCCGGCCTTCCTCGACATTGACCTGGAACACGTTGCGCAAGTCGTAGAGCGACGGCGCGGTCTTGCCGAGGTGCCGCTGCTGCTCGACCGAGGCGGGCTCCGTGTCGCCCTGGATGACGACCAGGCGGCGCAGCATGGCACGGTACTCGCCCGGCACATCCTGCCAGGCCGGCTCGCCGTAGTGGCGGCCGAACGGAATCTTGCGGCCTTCCTCCTGCGGCGCCAGCAGGATGCCCCAGCGGTAGTCCGGCATCTTGACGTAGTCGAACTTGGCCCAGCCCTTCGGATCGACCGACACCGCGGTACGCAGATAGACCAGTGACTGCTGGAAGCCTTCCGGCCCCATGTCCATCCACCATTCGATATAGCCGGGATGCCAGCTCTCCAGCGCCCGGAGCACCTGGCGGTCCTCGGCGAGGTTGACGTTGTTCGGGATCTTGGTGGTGTAGTCGACGGCTTCGATATTCATGGTGGGCCTCACACGCGTTTGGTGTCGAACACCGGCTTCTGCCCGGTGCCGTAACGTCGCAACGCGCCCTCGTCGCCGATCGCGTTGGGGCGCTGGAAGATCCAGTTCTGCCACGCGGTCAGCCGGGCGAAGATTTTCGATTCCATGGTCTCGGGGCCGGCGAAGCGCAGGTTCGCTTCCATGCCGGTGAGCGCGTCGGGCGAGAAGCTCGCGCGCTCTTCCAGGAACACCCGTACCTCGTCGTCCCAGTCGATATCATCGCTGGCAAAGGTGACGAGGCCGAGCCGTTCAGCGGTCTCGGCATCGAGCATTTTTTCGCGCGCGGCCTCAGCGGCGGCGACGGCGGAAGGATCGGCAAGGAAGCGGCAGGCAAGCCGCGTCAGGGCGTTCGACATCGGATAGGCGCCGAAATTGACGTCGGTCAGCGCGATCGCGGCCGGCGGCTTGTTGTCGCCGCCGCGAGTGCCGATCAGCATGTAGGAGCGGTCACTGGCGAAAGGCAGCTCCGCGAGCGTGCCGGCAAAGCACGAGCCGGGTTCGATGAGAGTCACGAGCGAGCGGGAAGTCAGATCGACGCGCTTGAGCACACGCTTCCAGAGGTGGCGGATTTCGCGGGCGAGCCAATGGGTCTTGTTGGCCTCGAGGAAACGATCGTAGGCGAGCACGGCCGCGGGCTCGCCCGCGGACTTGAAGACGATGGCGGCGACGTCGAGCTCGTTGAGGCGGATGTTGAGGATGGCGTCGTCGAGCTCGCGGGCGAGCGCGAGCGGCCAGAAGTCGGCGCCGAGCGCCACCATAGCGTCGGCGGAAGCCGGCGGCGGCGCCGCGGGCCCGCGCACCGTGACCGTGGCGATGCGCGCGGCGCGATTGAGCTCGACGGACACGAAGGGATATTCGACGCCGTCGGCCGAGAAGGTGCGCGTCAGCGGCGTTAGCTTGATGCCCTGTCCCGCGCTCGCGCCGTTGCGCGGCGAGGCGGAGGCGAAGTCCTTGGCGCGCGCCGTGACCGCGTCGTCGAATTTCGAGCCGGGCACCACGGCGTCGACCAGCCGCCACTCGACCGCGCGCTTGCCTTTGACGCCTTCCTCGGTGGTGCAGAACACGTCGGCATGGTCGCGGCGCACCTTGCGCTTGTCGGCGACGCGGGTGAGCCCGCCAGTACCGGGCAAGACGGCAAGGAGCGGCAGTTCGGGCAGCGACACCGACGACGAGCCGTCGTCGACCAGCATGATGTAATCGGCGGCGAGCGCGAGCTCGTAGCCGCCGCCGGCCGCGGTGCCGTTGATGGCGCAGATCGATTTCAGCCCCGAGTGCTCGCTCAAATCCTCGATGCCGTTGCGGGTCTCGTTGGTGAACTTGCAGAAGTTGACCTTGTGGGCGTGGGTGGCGCCGGCGAGCATGCGGATGTTGGCGCCGGCGCAGAACACGCGCGGCTTGCCGGAGCGAATGACCACGGCGCGCACCTGCGGATGCTCGAAGCGCAGCCGCTCGATGGCGTCGGCGAGCTCGATGTCGACGCCGAGGTCGTAGGAATTGAGCTTCAGCTCATAGCCCTCGAACAGCGTCGCCTTCTCGTCGACGTCCATCAGAAGCGTGGCGACGTCGCCGTCGATGTTCAGCTTCCAGTGGCGGTAGCGCGACGGATCGGTTTGGAAATCGATCCGGCTCTTGCCGTTGGCGAGCGGGCGCGGCGCGGCGTGGTCGGTCTCGGACATGTCCTGCCTCGGGGGCTCGGCGGATCAAAATGTATTATAATGCATCCTTCGCCGGGGAGTGACGATAATATGCATTATAGTTCATGTCGCCGCAACCCCTGAATCGGCGCGTTTTTCGCCTTCGCGGTGGTCGCGCAAAAGCCCGTTGATGAAATCGACGGCGACTTTGAGGGTCTGTTCGGAAGCCTCGCGGTGCGGCGCATGGCGGACGCCTGGCAGCACTGCGGTCTCGACCGGGCAGAAGCATTCGTCCTTGGCCACGTCGAGCTGACGGAGCGTGCCGTATTGGTCGTCCGCGCCTTGCACGATCAGGATCGGCACGCGGATATAGGTAAGCTCCTCGGTGATGTCCCACTTGCGGAAGTCGGGATGCAGCCACGGCTCGCTCCAGGAGCGGAACGCGCTGTCGACGTCGGCGTGCCAGCGCTTGAGCCTGTCGCGGAAATCGCCGGTTGCGAACGCGGCGTTGGCGCGCGCGATCTCGGCGATGCCCATGTCCTCGATGAAGAAGTGCGGCGCGACCAGAACGAGCCCGCGCACGCGATGATCCTGCGCACTTCCGGCATAGATCGTCGCGATCGACGCGCCGTCGCTGTGGCCGAACAGAAAGCCGCGCTCGAAACCGATCGCGTCGAGCACGCGCGGCAGCACGGTCAAGGCTTCCTCGTGCATGAACTTGACCGAGCGCGGCAGCGGCCCGGCGCGCGACTTGCCGTAGCCCGCGCGCGAATAGACGAACACGCCGGCGCCGGTCGCGACCGCGATCTGGTCGGGAAACGCACCCCACAGGCCGGAGGAGCCGAGACCTTCATGCAGCATGACGATGGTCGGGCCTGCGTCCGGCCGCGGCCCGATCATACGGTATTCGAGCCGCAGCGGCGGAATATCGAGAAAGCCTTCATCGGAGAGCGTCATCTACCGGCCCTCCAGCAGCCCATTCACAATACGCAAAAGCTTGGCGAAACTTTGCTCGACGGCCTCGCTCGACGTGTCGACTTCGGCCTCGGCGCGGGTGTAGTCGGCGCGGCGCGCCTCCAGAATCGCCACCAGATCCGCCATCGCTTCGCGGTTCTGCGCCATGGGGCGAAAATCACCCTGCGCCATGACGCGGCTCATGTGGTCCTCGGGCCGCGCCTTGATCCAGATGGTGTGGGTGCGGCGAAGCAGCAGCGCATAGGTCTCCGGGTTGGAGACGATGCCGCCGGCGGTGGTGACGATCGCGGCGTCGTTCGCGGTGACGATGCGGTCGAGCGCGCCGCGCTCGTGGCGGCGGAACGTCGCCGTGCCGGCCATCTCGATAAGATCCGGAATGCTGGCGCCGTAGTCCTCCTCGACTAGGCGGTCGAGCTCGATGAACGGCCAGCTGAAATGCTGCGCCAGCATGCGACCGAGCGTCGATTTGCCGGCGCCGCGCAAGCCGATGAGCGCGATCCGGCGCGCCCGGTCGGCGCCGCCCGGCGCCGCGACGTGGCGCTCGATCTGTTTGGCCAAGGCGGGAAGCTCGCCCTCTGGCACCTGCGCGAGCAGGTCGAGGATGGCGCCGAGTGCCGCGGTGCGCGCACCGGCTTCTGGCAGCAGCGCGGAGCAGGGCAGGTCCAGCGCTTGCGCGATGGCGCGCAGCACGCTGATGGACGGATTGCCCGTGCCGCTTTCGATCTGCGCCAGATAGCGCTCCGAAGTCTGCGATGCCGAAGCGAGATGCCGGCGCGTCATGCCGCGCTTGGCGCGGTTCCTTCGCACCTCGGCGCCGATGGCGGCGAGGAACGCCGCGGACGAGGCAGGAGTGCTCGGGGAGGCGGATTTTTCGCGCAGTTTGGCGGTCGATCTAGCCACAGCGGCTCGTCGATGATATGCACTATAATGCAACGCATTATAGTGCATATTGTCGCGATCTAGCAAGCGAGGGCTGGGACTTATCCGAACAGCTTCCGCCAGCCGCTGGCCTTGGTCTCCTGCTCCCGCTCCTGCTCAGTCTCCTCGTCGACCACGACCTCGGGGCCGGGATCGTCGGGCGCATGGACCAGCGGGATGATGGGTTCGGCCTTCGGCTGGTCGGCCTTGCGCCGCAGGCGGGCGAGGGCGGAGGCGCCGTCGGTCGGCGGCGGCGCCGGCGGCTGAACGTCGACACGGTCCTGCATCGGCGCGATCGGTGCGCTCGGCAAGATGGCCGGCGGCAGTTCCGGCTCGATCACCGGCGCGGCGCCGGCGATGCCGGTGAGCGGCACGCGCCATTCGAAGGCGTCGAGGTGGCCGGTCACCGGTGAGGCCGGCAGCCAACGATCGGAGACGTGGCCGTCGGCGGTCCAGGCCGGGTCAGGCGCGGCGTGCACGGCGCGAGACAGCCACTCGCGCACGCGGCCCTCGTCGTTGTGCTCGGCGCGCTCCAGCTCGGCCATGATGAGGGCGATGCGCTTGGTCGGCGCCGCGAGATAGGAGGCGAGCGCCGCGCGCGCCTTGGCGAATTCCTGGGCGTCGATGGCTGCGCGCGAGGTGGCGATGGCGCTTTCGATGTGTTCGGGGACGCGCTTTGCAAATGCTTCGATCCGCTTCAGGCGATCCCGCGCTGATTCGCCGAAGCGAAGCTCGGCGTAAGTCTGCGCGAGCTCAGGATGCGGATTGGCGCGCCAGGCGCCGACAATGACGCGGCTTGCCTTGTGATGCTGGCCGTCCTCGGCGAGGAGCCGTCCGGCAAGCGCCGCCGCCGGCACGAGCGTCGGCGCGAGCTTCTGCGCTTCGAGCGCCTGCGCCTTGGCGCGGCCGCGGTCGGTGGCTTCGAGCGCGTGGGCCTGCGCCGTAAGCAAAACGGCGCGCAGCCGGCGATAAACCGACTTCTCGAGGGTACGCAGATTTTGCTCGAGCAGCCGCAGCGCGCCGGCCCAGTCGCCCTCCTTACAGCGCGCCTCCATAACGGCACGGCTCGCCCAGCCGAGCGATGGCGCGGTGCGCGCGGCTTCCTCCGCATAGGCCAGGGCGCCGGCGTGATCATCGCGCCGATGGGCCTCGATGAAGAGGCCATGCAGGCCAAGCGGCTTCGTGTCATCGCGGCCGGCCATGGCGCGGAAGGCGCGTTCGGCACCTTCGCGGTCGCCGGCCAGCTGGGCCGATTGCGCGGCGAGTAGGAGCGAGAGCGGTTCGTGGGGCGCGAGCCGATTGACCGTGGCGGCGTGCTTCCGCGCCGCCGCGATGTCGCCGGACCCGACCGCTACGAGCCCGCCGGACATCGCCTGGTATGCGCGCTCGCTGCGGCGGTGACGTCGCACATTACGCAGCAGAAACGGCGATCGGACGATCAGGTACAGTACGATACAGATCGCCGCGATCGCCGCCATTCCCAGCAGCACGGCATCGGTCATGACCATCAGCGACGTTTCAATGTGCTTGCCCTGCCAGGTGATGACCACGTCGCCTGGCCGGTCGGCGAGCCAGACAAAGCCGAGCGATATAAGGCCAACGACGATGAGGAAGATAACGATGCGGATCATTGCGGCTTGCCGAGGGATTTGAGCGCGTCGGCGGCAAGCTTGGCGCTGGCTGCCAGTGCGGCATTACGAGCCTGCGCTTTCTGCACGAAGACGGCCGCGACGGGCTTCGCCGTATCAGGCAATTTAGCAATGTCGGCGAGCGCAGCCGTGAGATCGGCGCGGGAGGCGTCGACGCCGATGCGCGTCGCGACCGTCGCCGGATCGTCGCCGGCCGGCGCCTCGGCCGGCGTGATGCGAACTAGACGCTGGGCGTTCCTTTCCAGCCGGTCCAGGAAGGTCGCGTTGCTCGACGTTGGCTCCACTGCCTGTTGCAACGCCGGTATGAGCGCGCTGAGCTCGTGGGCGAGAGACGCCGCGCTCGACACGCCACTCGCGGCAAAGGGCTCGAGCGCCGCGATGGCCGCCGGGTCGGCACCAAGCGATTTTGCCGCGGCGAGCTCGGCGCCATAGGGCGCGCCGCGCTCGACGGCCGTGCGCAGCGCAGCGCTGGCGAGGGCGAGCCGCAGCGCGCGGCCGTCGAGCTCGGCGCTCGCGGTCTGCCGGGTCTCGTCGGTGAGTTTTTTAATAGCGCCTTCGAGCGCCGTCATCCGCGCCGCCAGTGCATCGAGATCGCCGCGCGCGGCGCTGGCTTGGGACGCGTTCTGGGTCGCGTTCTTCGCTACATCAGCCGCGGCCGTTGCGGCGCTGGCTGCGCTTTTGGCTTGGGTCAGCGCGTTCTGCGCTGCACCCGCGACGTCGTCGAGATGGCGATTGAGCGCGGCAAGCTGATCGCTCAGCGATTTGGTTGCTGCCTCGGCGCCCGTAAGCCGCGAGGCGAGCGCCGGGTCGGGCTGCGGCTGCGCTGGCGCGGGTTGGCTTTGCCCGGCGCTCTCGAGTTTTTTCAGCCGGGCGGAAATGTCGGCCACGGCGCCATCGTAGTTCGGCACCGGCGGCGCGGCGCGGTCCGGACCATAGCCGGCGAACCAGAGCCCGGTGCCGATCATGGCGGCTCCGATGACGCCGCCCGCGATGCCGGCCAGTGCGGTCGCGACAAGCGTGCGCGCGCTGGCGCCACCTGACGGCTGGGCGGCGGACGCCTCGGCCCGTATGCCGGCTCCCGCGGCATCACTGCCGGGCTCCGCGGCCGCGGACTTTTCCGGTGCGACCTCGGTTGCCTTGAGCTCGATGGTCGGCGGCCGACGGCGCGTGCTGTCGGTTTCGTTGGTCATGGTCCGGTCCTTAAGGTCCGGCATAGTAAGGGGCCAAGGCTACGGGGCCAAGCCGGCGGCAACAGATCAAGTCGTGCCAATCAGCGCAGTTAAGGCGGCGGCGGTCGGGCTTGTTGCGATACGGATATCGGCGGCGCCGGCCTGCGCCAGCGGCTCGGCGACCTGGACCGACAGGCAAAAATGTACCGGCTGCAGCGCGGCGGCGGCAAGGCCGGCCGCCCGGGCCGCCTCGACGTAGGTCGCGGCGCTGCGGCGGGAGAAGTGCAGCACGCCATCGATGCCGCGGGTCAGGGCCGCGGCCGCGGTGGGCGGCAACGAATGCGCCGCGACGGCGCGATAGACCACGACGGTGTCGACGGCAAAACCCTTGGCGGCCAGCTCTTCGCCAAGGTCGCCGGCGCGGTCTTCGCCAGCGAGGTAGAGGAGCCGCCCCGGCGGTTTGAGCCGCGCACTGACGAAAGCGGCGAGGTCGCTCACGTTCCCCTCCGCAGATGTCACATCGGCGAAGCCCGCGGCCGCCATGGCGACGGCGCTCTGGCGGCCGGTGGCGAACGCTGGCAACGCGCGCAACGGCGCCGCGCTCGAATGCGCCGCCATGGCGGCCGCGGCGTTGGCGCTGGTCACCAAGATCGCCGTCCACGGACCGGTGCCGATCGCCGTATCGGGCAGCGGCTCGATGTGCAGGAGCGGCGCGATGATGACGTCGTGGCCTGACGCGCGCAGCTCCGCCGCGGTTCGCTCGGCGTCGGACAGCGGGCGCGTCAGCAAAAGCCGCACGGCTCAATCCTTTGCGAAGAAATCTGCGCCGCCGCGGGCTTTCAGCTCACGGCCGGCATCGGCGCCGAGGGCCGCGGCTTGCGCGCGCGGGCCGTTCCGGAAAACCTCGAACGCTTCGCTGCCGTCAGGCTTCACGATTAGGCCGCGGAAACAGACGACATCTTTATCGATGCGCGCGTGGCCGCAGATCGGGGTGCGGCACGAGCCGTCGAGCACGGCGAGAAAGGCGCGCTCGGCGGTCACCGCGGTCGCCGTATTGGCATCGTCGATCTTGGCGAGGAGCGCGCGCGACTTGGTGTCGTCGGCCCGGGTCTCGATGCCGATGGCGCCTTGGCCGACCGCCGGTACGAATTCATCGACGTCGAGCAAAGCCGTTGCCGATGCCAACAGGCCAAGACGTTTCAGACCGGCGACCGCGAGCAGCGTCGCGTCCGCCTCGCCGGCTTCGATCTTGCGCAGCCGCGTCTCGACATTGCCGCGCAGCGGCGCGATAGCAAGATCCGGCCGCAGCCGTTTCGCCATGGCGGCGCGCCGCAGCGACGCGGTGCCGAGTACGGCGCCGTCGGGCAGATCGCGCAAGGTCTTCGCCTTGTGGCTGATGAAGGCGTCGCGCGGGTCTTCGCGCCGCAGGAAGGCCGACAGGACGAGACCCTTCGGCAGAACCGTCGTCATGTCCTTCGACGAGTGCACGGCGAGATCGATGACGCCGGAAAGCAGCGCCTCCTCGATTTCCTTGGTGAAGAGGCCCTTGCCGCCGACCGCACTTAGGGGCCGGTCCTGCACCACGTCGCCGGTTGTGCGGATGATCTTGATCTCGATCCGCTCGGCATCGAGGCCGCAGGCCGCGGCAAGCCTCGCCTGCACCTCGCGCGCCTGCACCAAGGCGAGCGGCGAGCCGCGCGAGCCGATGCGCAGGATGGGGGTCGCTGCCGAGGATTGTGCCATAAGCCCCTTAGGTGGTAGGCCGCGCACGAATGCGCACTACCTTATATTACACCCATGCTCATTGTCGGCATTGAGACGACCTGTGACGAGACGGCGGCGGCCGTGGTCGAGCGGACCGCGGAGGGCCAGGGCCGCATTCTGTCGAATATCGTGCTGTCGCAGGATTCCGAGCATGCCGCGTTCGGCGGCGTGGTGCCGGAGATCGCCGCGCGCGCCCATGTCGAGGCGCTCGATGCTATCGTTGCCAAGGCCATGGCCGACGCGAAGACCACGTACGAGGCGCTCGACGGCGTAGCCGCCGCCGCTGGGCCGGGCCTGATCGGCGGCGTCATCGTCGGCCTGACGACGGCCAAGGCGATCGCGCTCACCCATGACAAGCCGCTGATCGCCGTCAATCATCTGGAGGCCCACGCGCTGACGGCACGACTGACCGACGGCACGGCGTTTCCCTATTGCCTGTTTCTCGCGTCGGGCGGGCACACCCAAATCCTCGCGGTGCGCGGCGTCGGCGATTACGTGGGCTTCGGCGGCACGGTCGACGACGCCATCGGCGAAGCCTTCGACAAGACGGCGAAGCTATTAGGCCTCGGCTATCCGGGTGGGCCGCAAGTCGAGAAGGAGGCCACGCGCGGCGACGCCAAGCGCTTCGCGCTGCCGCGGCCGATGCAGGGCCGGCACGATGCGGATTTTTCGCTGTCGGGCTTGAAGACGGCGCTGCGGCTCGAAGCCGCAAAGATCGCTCCGCTGTCCGACCAGGACGTCGCCGACCTGTGCGCCTCGTTCCAGCAGGCCGTCGTCGACGTGGTCATGGACCGGCTGCGCGCCGGCTTGCGCATGTTCCGCGAGCAGCTCGGCACGCCCAAGGCGCTCGTTTGCGCCGGCGGCGTTGCCGCCAACCAGGCGATCCGCAAGGTGCTGCATCGCGTCGCCTTCGAAGTCGGCACCGATCTGGTCGCGCCGCCACCGGCCTTGTGCACCGACAACGGCGCCATGATCGCCTGGGCCGGTGCCGAGCGGCTAGCGCTGGGCTTGACCGATCCGCTCGACGTCGCGGCGCGGGCGCGTTGGCCGCTGAGCGAGGTGACGAAGGCGGCAGCGAGCTAGCTGCTACGCGCGTCCCGTCTCGATCCGCGCCACCATGGTCTCCAGTAGCTCCAGCCGGTCGGCTTCGCCCGGCGGCTTGTCCCAGCGCAGCCGGTTGATGCGCGGAAACCGCATCGCAAGCCCGGATTTGTGCCGTGTCGAGCGCTGCAAGCCCTCGAAGGCGACCTCCAGCACCAGGCCTTGATCGGCCTCGTGCACCACCTCGCGCACCGGGCCGAAGCGATCGGTGGTGTTGCGGCGGACGAAGCGGTCGATCTGCAGAAGCTCTTCGTCAGTGAAACCGAAATAGGCTTTGCCGACGGGCACCAGCTCGTCGCCGTTGTCGCCGCGGGTCCAGACGCCGAAGGTGTAGTCGGAATAATACGACGAGCGCTTGCCGTGGCCGCGCTGGGCGTACATCAGCACGGCGTCGATGAGGAACGGGTCGCGTTTCCACTTCCACCACGGCCCCTTCGGCCGGCCGGGCAGGTAAGGCGCATCGCGACGCTTGAGCATGAGGCCTTCGACCGCGGCGGCATCGTCGCCGGCGCCGGCCGCGGCCGGGTTTTTGCGTCCGGCGATGAGCTCGTTCCAGGTCTTGAATGCGACGAGCGACGAGAGATCGACGCGCGGGTCGGCAAGCTTGGCGACGAAATTTTCCAGACGCGCGCGCCGCTCCAAGAACGGTTCCTGGCGTAAATCGTCGGCGCCGTCGGCGAGGAGATCGTAGGCGCGTAAGTGCGCGGGAAACTCCGCCGTCAGTTTCGCGGTGACGGTTTTGCGGTTGAGCCGCTGCTGCAGCACGTTGAACGACTGCACGCGGCCTTCGCGCATGATCAGAAGCTCGCCGTCGATGGCGCCCGGCAGATGCAAGGCTTCGAGCAGATCGGGAAAGCTCTTGGAAATGTCTTCGCCGGTGCGCGAGTAAAGCCGCGCCACCGTGCCGCCGTCGTGGCGCGCCGCGACTGCTTGGACGCGGATGCCGTCCCATTTCCATTCCGCCATGAAGTCGCTCGCTTCGAGTGTCGCGAGATCGGCGTCGTCGAGCGCATGCGCCAGCATCGGCGGTCGAAACGGTGCCGGGTCGGCGCTTTCGGGCTTCTCGGCGCGGCCTTCGAGCCAGGCGAACAGCGCGTCGTAGGGCGGCGCGAGCCCGGGCCAGACGAGCTCCACGGTTTCGGCGTCCCGATCGCCGAGCGCGGCGACCGCGGCCTTGGCGAGCCGCGCCGAAATGCCGACGCGGAGGCCGCCGGTGACGAGCTTGATCAGCGCCCAGCGCCCGGTCTCGTCGAGCCCATCGAGCCAGCGCGCGAGCTGCTGCGGTAGTTGCGTTTTGCCGAGCGTGGAGAGGGTTTCGATCACGGCGGTGAGCGTCAGCGCGTGTCCCGTCGCGTCGTCAGGCCGCGGCTGTGGCGCCGGCCACATTAGGGCGACGGTCTCGGACAGGTCGCCGACATAATCGTAGGAGAGTTCGAACAGCACCGGATCGGTGCGCTCGGCGATCAGGCTGCGAATGAGCCCGGCCTTGGCGTGGGCAAAGCTCAAGCTTCCGGTCAACGCCGCGAGCGCCCAGCCGCGCTCGGGATCGGGTGTGGAGCGGAAATAATCGGCGATCAGCCGCAGCTTAGCATTACGCGCCGGCTCGTACGCGAGGCGATTCAATAGTTCGGCGAAGCGGTTCATGGCTCCGCCTTGCCATTGTCCGCCGTGCCGGGCTCGTCCTCGTCGCCATAGCCGACGATATCGAGCGGCCGCGCTTTCAGCCCGCGCGTGCCGCACCAGTGCACCAGCGCGTCGTCTTGTCCATGCGTGACCCAGATTTCACCGGCGCCGGTCGCCGCGATGGTCGCGGTCAGGCCGTCCCAGTCGGCGTGGTCGGAGATCACCAGCGGCAGCGATACGCCCTGCTGGCGCGCCCGCGCGCGCACGCGCATCCAGCCCGAGGCGAAAGCGGCGAGCGGATCGGGAAAGCGCCGCGTCCAGAAATCGTTCAGCGCCGATGGCGGACAGATGGTGATGGTGCCGGCGAGGTTCGGCTTGCTGGCGCCGCGCGCGAGCCGCAATTCGCCGAGCGCAACGCCGCGGCTTTCGTAGTAGCGCGTGATGCTTTCCATGGCGCCGTGCAGGTAGATCGGCGCGTCGTAGCCGGCGCGGCGAATAAGCGCGATCAGGCGCTGCGCCTTGCCGAGCGAATAGGCGCCGACCAGATGCGCGCGCTCGGGAAA
>Ga0306920_100004124_pt1 | contig 18610 bp, 8 predicted proteins | sample flu12Cox44000170_FD_204666 | JGI IMG/M metagenome (GOLD analysis project Ga0306920, IMG submission 204666) | Lab enrichment of tropical soil microbial communities from Luquillo Experimental Forest, Puerto Rico - flux4day.12C.oxic.44.000.170 (v2)... | ecosystem: Environmental > Terrestrial >... | reverse complement strand
CCCGGATATCAGCCGGCACCCGCTCCAGCGCCATCACCGCCACCGCCCCGGCATCCTCGGCGATCCTGGCCTGCTCCGGCGTGACCACATCCATGATCACCCCGCCCTTGAGCATCTCAGCCATACCGCGCTTCACCCGCGCGGTACCGGTCTGCGTGGCTGGCCCGTCGGCCGGGGATGGCTGGTTGCTGGCTGCGGGCGAAACCGGGACTGACACAGTAGACCTCCGATTATTTCTGTGCACTACATCAGCACCGAGCTAGCCCGGTCGATGTCTGAGTAGTGGTCCTGGCAAGACAGTAAGCCACCCGCTTAAGGCCAATCCACGCGATCTTGGCCCTATCGCGGCCAGCACGTCAGACGATGACGTCCATCCGGCTCGGCCCGCAGGAGTCCAGCGCGTCCGCGTACGATTCCCATGCCGATGCCAGCCGCCCAACGCCTTCACGGAGAACGGCCGGCTCGTGGTCGAACGGCAGCCGGACGAACTCCTCGAATCGCCCGGAAGGCGACATGAGCGGCCCGGGGGCGATCAGCACGCCATGCCGGCCGGCAATCTGCGCGAGTTCGGTCGAGTTACCGGCGGGAAGCCGGGCCCAGATGGACAGGCCGCCCTTCGGCCGCCGCCAGCGCCAGTCCGGCAGCATGCCGTGCATGAGATCCTCCAAGAGCGCCAGCTTCTTGGTGAGCTCTTTGCGCCGCAGATCGGTGATCCGCTCTGCGTCGGCGAGCATGCTGACGGCGATCGCCTGGCTGACCACCGAGCTGCCCAGGTCGGCGACCGCCTTCAGCTGTCCGAGCTGGGCGATGGTGGATCGGGAGGCGCGGATCCAGCCGACGCGCAGCCCGGCCCAGAAGAGCTTGCTCAGCGAGCCGATCGAAACGACGTGCGTGTCGCGGCCGTATGCGGCGATCGGCGGCGGCGGCTCACATCCGAGCGCCAGCTCGGTGAGCGTGGTGTCCTCGATGATCGGAACCCCGCTGGCGCGGCCGAGCCGGGCAAGCTCGCGCCTGGCCGCCTCGGGCATCACAGTGCCCGACGGGATGTGGAACGTAGGCATCAGATAGACGGCCCGAACTGCGTTCTCCGAGATAGTCGCGGCGATGAGCTCGGTATCGGCGCCGGACGCGTGCACCGGCACGCTCAGGATCCGGCCGCCGGCGGCGCGGAATGCGTCCACGGCGCCCGGGAACGTCGGATCTTCCAGCACGATGACCGAGCCTGGGCTGAGGTAATACGCGGCCAGGAGGCTGACCGCCTGCTGAGCGCCGCCGGTGATCAGGACTTGCTCCGCGGTGCTCGGCAGCCCTCGCGCACTGAGGTGAGCGGCGACCGCCCGGCGAAGTGGCGGGTAGCCGAGCGGATAGTAGCCATGGTCTCTCATGAGTTCATCCAGGTCGATCGCCTCCGTGGCCGCGGCTACGGCCTGACGGATCGCGGTGCCCGGGGGTGCGGAACTGCCGAGCAGGTCGATGGCGCCCGGCGATCCCTCCGTCAGCCGCCGGAAGATGACGTTGCGCTGGAGGGATGTCGTCAGGTCAGCCGCCCGCAGAGCCATCGGCGTCCCATCCCTCCCGGTCACGTGCGTGCCGCGGCCCTGCCTACGGTCGACCAGCCCTCTGCGCTCAAGCAGCTGGTAGGCCGCTGAGACAGTGGTTCTCGCCACGCCGAGCTGCGTGGCGAGAACCCGCTCGGGGGGAAGTCTCGTGCCCGGAAGGAGATCATGCCGCTCGACAGCGGTGGCGAGCGCCGCGGCGAGCCGCCGCTGCAGCGACCCCTCCCCCAGCCGCCATCCTTCCAGCACGCCGCTCATCTCCAAGGACAGCTGCATGCCAATATGTCGCTGATTGGCTCCTCTCATTGGCCCCATTCTCGCACTGAGGGCAGATCGACACAACGCAACCTGTAGCCGGGAAGGAGGGCGCCATGCGAGCCGGAACCGGCTTCGCGATGGTCAAGGCCGAGGTGACCGGGCGGATGAGCACATGACTGCGGTCGCTGGGACCGGGCTCGGCATGATGGGAGCCGCCTGACTTAATCAGAATGTTCGTGCAGGTCAAATGGCTCCCTGTTCGACTAAGGCCACAATGAACGGAATGAGCGGCTATCTCCCGTTCTGGGCACGCCGAAGTTACCGTATAAAGAGGTCCGTGTCGGCGATCAGGGAGCAGGCGGGTGAACTCTATCGGCACTGTATTTATCTCTTACGCCCATGCCGATGATGCCGAGTGGACGACCAAGCTCGCTGCGGACCTGGAACGAGATGGTTTCAGGGTCTTCTTCGACAAGTGGGACATCGCACCAGGCGACGGACTTGTCCGTCGCCTGGATGAAGGATTGAACAGCGCATCCAGTGGCCTCATCGTCTTCGGCCGGTCGACCGCCGCGAGTACCTGGGTGTACACAGAATACAGCGCACTGGTCCAGCGGATGATGCGCGGCGAGGCCAGGCTCATCCCGGTGCTGCGTGCCGACGTGCCGCTGCCTCCTATTCTCGGGACGCAGGTGGTCGCGGATTTCCGGTACTGCGATTCAGAATCCCAGTACCGGAGCTGTCTCCTCCAGCTCGAGCGGGTACTCAATGACGAGCGTCCGGTACGTTCCGATGCCGATAGCACGATTAGGTTCGCGGAGGACATGGGGCGCCGACCTGAAGGACCGCGGCGGGTCACGCTGACTATCGGACGGGAGCAGGTCAGCATAAAGTGCGAAAAGCGGGAAGCCGGCCTGGCGCACGACGGGCCCGATCACCGGATCCAGGAGCGCCTATGGCTCGTCGAGCGGGCGCGGAGCCGGCTCGCCACGGCCAGGCTACGGTCAGGTTCCCCAGCCGCCGCTGGCTCCGGATCGGGACTGCATGAACTTCTGATGCGGCTCGGGCGGGCGATCGGGAACCAATTCCTGACCGGGCCCGTAGGCGAGCTCCTCGAAGCCGAACTGAGAGCGGCAGACCGGCTGAATGCCGCGTTGCAGATCGCGCTCGAGGTGTCGGATGATCGCACGCTGGGGGCTCTGCCGTGGGAGACCATGTGCCTGAACGGCCAGACCGAGCCCTTGATCCTGCATCCGAGAACCCAGATGTATCGCTTCTTGCCCGGTCTCGGCAGTACACCGGCGATTTCGATTCCAGGACCGCTGCGGGTGCTCGCGGTCATCGCCAGCCCCGAGCAAGGCCTTCGGGAAATGCTCGACTACGAGGCTGAACTTGACCGGATACTCCGGGCGGTGGATCGCGCCCGGCGCCAGGAGCGAGCCATCGTCCGGGTGCTTGACTGGGGCTCAGCGGCCGCCATCCGCACCGCGCTGCGCGAAGAGCGGTACCACATCCTGCATATCTCATGTCAGACCCGTCCCGGTGCCTTGGTGCTCGAGACGGAAGACGGGAGTCCGGATCCGGTCGACGCCGAGCGTTTCGCGGCCGAGGTACTCGTTCCTGACCGGGGCGTCCCGCTGGTCATCCTGGCCAGCGGCGCAACGGTCGCCGGGCCTGAGCCGGGTTCAGCAGGCACGGTGCTGCCCAACCTGGCCAAGGGCCTGCTCACACACGGGGTTCCGGCTGTCCTGGCGATGCTCTCAGACACCAATGACCGCTACACCATCCAGCTCGCCAGCCATTTCTACGAGGTGCTGGCCAGCCGGCAGCAGGCGCCCGACCCGCTGGCCGCGCTCTCGGACGCACGCCGCGAACTGGAAAAGGCCCGGGCGGCGCTACCTCCGCAGGATGCGGGATCGGCCCTCGCCGAGTGGTGGATGCCAGTACTTCACCTGCGCACCCCGCCTGTCCCCCTCTTCACCCCGGACCGGCCCGGTGCCGCGGACCCGGTGGAAGTACCGGACCGGCCCCTGGCCGGCCCTGGACGTGGCGTGGACGAATTCGTCGGCCGACGCAGCGACCTCAGGAAGCTGCTGCGCGTCCTGCGCGGAGACCAGCCCGCCGTTGTTATCTACGGCATCGGCGGGATGGGCAAGACCAGCCTGGCCACGCGGCTGATCCAGGCACTAGGCGCGGAAATCGAGCTGGTGCTGTTCATCCAAGGGCGTATCACGCCGGCCGAGATCCTCAGGAAGCTGGGCCAGAAACTGCGGCCGCTCTGCATGAAATGGCATCTGGCCCAGACCGATCCGTTGTCCCAGGTTGCCCACGAGCTTCAGAACCCCAGGCAGGACTGGGCTGACCAGATCCCCCTTGTCGAGGAAATCGTCCTGCCTCGCGTCTCCGTAGTCCTCGTGCTGGACGAGGCCGAGCAGAACATGCGGGATGCGGAGCAAGGCCCGATGAGCGACTCGCCGAGCGAGCTCACCGACCCCGAACTGGCCGCTTTCATCGGCCGCTGGGCGGCGTTCGGCCGGAACGCCCGGCTGCTCGTAACCAGCCGCTACCCGATCGCCATGGCGAGCGAGGTGATCAGCCGGCTGACCCTGCACCACCTTGGACCGCTCTCCCGGGTCGAGACCGACAAGCTGATGTGGCGGCTGACGGCGCTGGATGATCTCGAACCCGGTGACCGTGACCGGGCGTACGAGGACGTCGGCGGGCATCCCCGGGCCCTGGAATACATCGACTCGCTGCTGCGCGGCCACGGGGTCGGCTTTGCGGACGTCGCGGCCAGGATGGAGGCGGCGCTGCGGACCGGGGGGATCGAGGATCCGTCGGGATGGCTGCCGTCAGGGCCACGTGATCTCAACCGGGCCCTGGCCGAAACGGTGACGCTCATCGTCGACGACGTTCTGGTCGACCGCCTGCTGGTTCGCCTCCAGTCATTCTCGCTGGCCCTCAGACTGTTCGTGACGGCATCGGTGTTTCGCACGCCGGTGGATGCCACCGGCCTCAACTGGGCCATTGCCGACACCCTCGATCCGGTTCCCGACCCGGCCCGCGAGGCCAGGCTCGCGCGCGCCTATGAGCAACTGGCCGCCGCGCGGGAGGCCGGCTCGGCCTTCACCCTCGAGCAGCTCGGCTTGCCCGCCGAGTTGCTCGCGCAGCTGAAACGGGACTGCGCTGTATTCGGGCGTCCGCCGGAGCGGCCGGGCCTCGACCACGCCATCGAGGTCCTGCTGGACATGAGCCTGCTGTCCCTGGTACCAGACTCCGCGACAGATGAGCCGCAATACCTCGTCCACCGATGGACCGCGCGCGGCTTGCGGTCATTGGTCCAGGCGGACCGAGCCGAGCTGGTCGATACGGCGGAGCTGACAGCGGCGCATCAGAGAGCAGCCGCCTATTACGAGTGGCGCGCGGAACTCTGGCCAGACGCCGTCGCCGACCTGCTCGAGGCTCGTTATCACTATCAGGAATCCGGGGAACGTGAGTCGGCGGCCGCCATGAGCATGCGCGCCGCGGCGATCTTGTTCCGCTGGGGTGCGTTCAGCCTTCTCCAGCGGTTGTGTGGGGAGACTCGCCCGGACATCGAGGCGCCCGGGATGCAGTCCTGTGAGCTGCTGCACTGGCTGAGCCGGACCGCCCAGGTCCAAGGGGACCTGGGCGCTGCCGAACAGCTGTGCCGTGAAGCCCTGGACCTAGCCGGGCAGCTGGACGACCTGCGATGGATAGCCATCTGCCACGAACGGCTCGCCAGCATCGCGGCCGAGCGCAGTGAATACGATCGGGCGCTGCGGGCTTACCGCACTGCGATAGACCTAGCGCGTGAGCTACAGGACGTCGTCATCGAAGCTCGCTGCTACCAGGGGTTCGGCTCTGTGGCGCTGGCGAAGGGTGATGACGACGAAGCCGAGCGCTACAGCCGGGGGGCACTAAATCTCCGCTCCGGTGAGCGACTGCAGCGGCAGCAGATGATCATCTACGGCCGCCAGCAGCTCCGCGAGCTGGCCCGGGCCCGGGGGGATCCCGGCACCGCCGCGCGGCTGGCTCGGGACGGGGGCGAAAGTGTCGACGACCTGAAGCAGGTTGCCGGGCAGAGTCTGCTGCAAATCGGCAAGGTGTCACTGCGGCGCGACGATCTCGAGGGCGCCGAGGCGGCCTTCGAGCAAGCCAGGGGCATCGCCGAACAGTCACGAGACCTGGTCACGAGAAAGGATTGCTACCTGCAGCTAGGGCTGGTCTACCAGCGGCGCGGGGCACTCTCCCAGGCGCGGGAAAGCTACCAGCAGTACATCAACCTGGCCGACGACATGGGCGACCGGCCCGGCACGGTGGGCTGCTACCACCAGATGGGCGAGCTGGCGGAGGCCCATGGCGACTGGGCGGGCGCCGCGAGCTGGCACGAGAGAGCGCTGAAGCTGGCGGAAGAGCTCAAGCAGCCTCGTCTGCTGGCCGAGGCCTACCGGCGGCTGGCGCAGATCCACCTGGCGCGGGGAGACGCCGAGTCAGCCGAGGCTTCGTACCGGCGGTCAGAGGAGATAGGCGAGCAGACCAAAGACCCCCAGATCATGGTGTCGAGCCGCCTCGGGCTGGCCGCGGTGAGCCTTCGGTCCGGGCATCTGGCCGCGGCCGAGCATACCTACCGGGATGCCCGGCAGATCGCCAGGCGGAATCGTGACCAGGTCGGCGTGACCAGGTGTCAGATGGGGCTGGCGACCGTCGCGCGGCGCCGGGGCGACCACGACGACGCATCCCATCTGTTCAAGGAGGCATACGAGAACGCCGCGGAAATGAGGAACCAGGCGGTCGCCTCCGAATGCCTGCTCGAGCTCGGTACCACCGCCGAGGATGGCGGTGAGCGCGGCGCTGCCGTCGGCTACTACCGGCGCGCCCTGGCGCTGGCGGAAGTTCTCCGGGACGGCCAGAAGATCGCGGAGCTATGTATCCGGCTCGGGCGGCTCAGCGCCGGCTTCTGGGCCAGGATGGAGTGGTACCAGCGTGCGGCCGAGACCTATGACGCACACGGGTATCAGCTCAGGGCGGCCAGCATCTGGATAGCGGCGGGCCAGTTCGCCGCGGGCTTCGACCTGGACGAGGCGATTCTGTGCTGCGGGCGTGCCCTGGACCGCGCGGGCCGGGACGAGTTGTTTCCCGTGACCATCGAGGCCTGGCTCGAACTGGCCCGCTGCTTCCGTAAACGGGGCGAACACGAGGAGGCGCGGGACGCCATGCGCCGTGCCTCAGAACTGGCCGAAAGCGCCAAGCGCGATGATCTGATGGGCCTGGCCTGCCAAGAAGGCGGTTTGATCAGCCAGCTGAGCGGTGACACAGTCAGCGCTCGGGCACTGCACCAGCGGGCCCTGATCCTGGCGGAGCGGGTGTCCGATCGGGACACGATGATCGCGGCCTGCCGGGATCTGGGTCGCCTGGCTCGCTGGGAGCGCGACGAGCAGCACGGCTCGCTGGAGTACTGGTACGGCCGGGCTCTTTCCCTGGCCGAGCAGGGTGGCAACGACCGGGCCGTCATCGCCTGCGCCCAGCAGCTTCTGGTGGCCGCCTTCCGGGCCGGCGAAGAAGAGCATGCCGCCGAACTGATCGCCGCGCACCCGGTCCTCGTCGGGCGCCTGAACACCGGCCCGCCAGCCGATTCTCGTCTTTCCGCGCGGCGGGGCGAGATCGGGACGGAGCTGACCACGGACGGCCGACCCGACGAAGCGCTGGGATTCACCGCGGCGAGCCTGCTCGCCTGGCTCGATATCGACTACCGGCAAGCTGAACGGCAGGTCGGCTGGCTCCGGCGGCAGCGCGCCGAGCTTGGCGACGAGCGGTTCACCGAGTTGCTCGCCGAATACGTCGAGCCGGGGTTGCTCGCCGCGCTCCTCGATATATCAATGTCCAGCGCGCCGGGAGCGCGGGACGCCGGCCTGGCCTCAGCCAAGATAGATCCCCGCGAGGCAGATGGTGGTGATCGTGCACAGCATGGCGAGTAGGGTCGCGACGAAGAAGGCGACACGCCACGGGCGATAGGGATTCATTGCTTACTCTCTCCCGCCGAACGGGATGTCAGGCCTGAACCGGCCAGGCTCCAGTCGATGAGTTCATCGACGCTGGGCGAAATGCGGCCGTCGGTCAGCATGGCCGAGGTGCGGAAGAACCTCACCTCGCCGAACGTGTGCCGCATCGACCGCACCAGGTCGTCCAGCTTCATCTCCTCGAGCCAGCTCTCCACGGACGCGCTGTCCTGTCCCGGACCTGGCAGCTCTTCCCGGGCGAGCACATCCGCCTTGCTGACCGCGACGCCGAGCCGTATCTGCTTCAGGTTCACGTTCATTTCCTCTACGTTGCGCACCACCTGCTGGAACACATACGCGGGTGAATGGTCAGCGCGTGGCGCCAGTTCGCTTTGCCGGGAAGGCTCCAACTGTTCCCAGACGCTCTCGATCGAGAGCGGGTCAATGACGAAGATGAACGTGCCAGATGACCGGAAGAATTGCAGCGCAGCCAGTTTTTCCGACTCGTAGAACTTCTCACCCGCGGTATCGAAGAGATGAATTAGCCGCCGGTTCTTGCGGCCCCACTTCACGTACAGCGAATAGGCTCGCGGCTGTTCCGGCCCGGTCCGGGACGTCGGCATATTGCTGAAGACGGCCGGCGTCAGCTCGCCGACCCGGCGCGCGGTCAGCCGGTCGGCGAACTTGATCGTCTCGGCCTGCTGCCCGGCCCGGTCCTGCAGGCCCATCACCATGGCAGTCAGCAGCCGGGTTTTCCCGGCGTTCGATCCGCCGAAGAAAGCCAGCATCAGCTCGGCCGCCGTACCCTCATTGTCGGCGAGCTGAACCTCACAGCCTTCGAACGGGCAGAACGCCGTCATACGGTGACTGCCGAGAATCAGCAGCGTTGGCAGGCTCTTGCCGCAACTGCCGCAGTGCCGGCGCAGGACGCCGTACCGTCCCGGCCGGATGTCGTGATGCAGTGCGCCACAGCCGGGACACCGGTACGACGGGTAGGAAATGTGCCGGTAACAGCGCGGGCATGTCATCCGGATGCCCTTGAGCCGGAGCAGCGTGCTGTCGACGGCCCGGAGCGCCAAGATGGCAGAGATGCCGATCCAGGCGAGGATGATCACGAACAGGACCTGGACGGTGGTGGCCGCGGCCAGCAAGACTGCGCCCGCCAGGGTGCCCAGGATCAGCCCGGCCAGCAACATGAGCCCGAACAGGCGCCGCCACAGGAAGGGCAGCGTCCAGGATCCGATCAGGCGTGCGTTGACGATCTGCTTGGCGTCTGCGGAAAAGTCGCTGCGCAGCCGGGTGACCGCCCGCGAGAGCGCCAGCCTCAGGTCCCGCCGGGCCTGCCCGAACAGGTAGTGCTCATAGGCAGGCTCCCCGCCGTCCTTGGAGTAGTGCTGCGGCGGCGCGGGAGGAGGTGCGGCCGTGCTCGCCTCCGGGATGCCGAGGACCTCGCCGAAGGCGGAGACATAGCGATGGCCGCAGCCCCATACCTGGCGCAGCGCGCGCACCAGGATGACCGGCAGCGAAATCAGCGCGGCACCGAACCAGACGATGGCCAGGGCCACCAGGTCCGCTGTCACCGGCGTTCCCGGCCGCTCTTACCGCCGGCTCGTCGCCCGGGCGCGCGCTGCACCGTGCACCTCAGGAGCGGCCCGGCAACAGCCGCCGCAAAAGCCCGCGCCTTCCGGCGGCTAGGTGCTCCTGCCGCCAGCTGGCGAACTCGGCGGCGGCTACTTGATCCATGGTAAGCAGACTCTCGTAGAGCTGGTCCAGATCGGCGCGGCGCCATGTACCCAACCCCTCCCGCATTATGTCCTCGAGGCCTGGCGCGATCAGCCTGTTCCCGGCGTGCTTGAGCGTCGTCAGGCAACGGAACAGCCGCGCGGCCGTATCGGTATCCGACGACCCGACCAGGCGGCCCCTGGCCGTGTCGAGAAACGCGGAGACCGCACGCCTCGGATACTTCTCCACCGCATACCCGAGGTGCCGGGAGCCGGCCATCTTCTCGGGCTGGCTGGCCAGGGCCTCGCACAGCAGGTCCTGCACCGGCGGCGGCTGGCCGGGGTAGCAGGAGGCCAGCCGGCGTACGATCGTGGCCCGGCGCCTTCCCTGCTCTTCCTCGGCCCGCTCGATCTCCCGCGACACGTCGGCCAGGGAGTCCAGCCGGCTCCTGACCTCTGGCAGCCTCCCGGCCAGACCGGTGGCCTCGACGACCCGGCATAGCTGCCGGTACGACGACAGGTAGCCGTCGTACCGGGGCGGATCCAGGACCGCGCGGGCAACCCAGCCGCTGACCGGCTCGGCCAGCACCTGTTCCGGCTGGAGAACCTCGATCGCCTCCCGCGCCTCGGCGGCCGTCCACCTGCCGTCCGGCCAGATGCCGCTGAGCAGGTGCTCGCTGAGCTGGAGACCGCCCGGGCGGGCCATGAACCGGCCGAGCGCGGCGATCCGGTTCTCCGGGTGCGCGCGCGCGGAAGCCAGCAGGGCCGCCTCCGCGAGCGCGTCCGGCATGGGTACCTGGGCCCGGCTGGCCACGTCATCCAGGCCCTCGGCCAGGGCCCGGACGACAGCGTCGGGCTCCTGGCTGACTACCGCCGCCAGGTGGGCCAGCGCCCCTTCGATCAGCGGACGGGCACCTGCCAGGACACCGAGGGTGTCCTCATCTGGCCGTTCGGCAAGCTGCGGGCCAAGGGTGCGCTCACCGCAGGCCCGCAGCGTGGCCTCGGGCAACTCCAGGCTAAGGTCAGTGCTCCAGCCCAGCAGCGCGATCGCGACCGGAGCCGACGCCCCGGCCAAGAGCTCAGCGCACTGCCTGGTGGCGAACTCCAGGCCCTCGTCGGTCGTTACCCGCACTCCGGTACCGATATCGGCTCCGGCGAGATGTACGGCCCGGTGCAGTTCTTCCGCCACGACCGCCTGCTCGATCTGCACCGTGAGCTGGTGATCGCCGGCGAGCCGTGACGCCGCGGCCAGCGCCGCCAGGTGCCGGGGCTGAAACGCCGCGCTACTCAGGAAGCCGCGGAGGACCGCGGCCCGCTCGCCGGGAGGGTCTTGGGCGGCCTGCTGAGACAGCCATTCGCCCAGGACGTCCAGGTCCCCGGCCGTCACCTCGTGCCCGTCCAGGATGGCGGCCATAACCAGTGCGGGATGCCAGTCCGCTAGCGCGTCACCGGGGATAAGGGCCAGCCGCGTCGCGTGCTCCCAGAGCGTCGCGGCCTGGTCTGGGCCGACCCTGACGAGCAGGTCAGCAGCTGGCTCGGGCACGACATCGCTGATGCGCCCCGCGCTCTCGTCGAGCACGACGTAGCTGCGGAAGGCCCACTCGCTGACCTCGAAGTCGGAGTCCGGCAGCGTGGCGATCACATGCACGTCGATGTGGGCAGGATCGTGGTGGTAGGTGGAAAACGACAGCTTGCGAGCAAGCCGAGGTGACAGCAGGAAGGAGATCGCGGCGATCCACCGGGCCGCGTCGACGCTATCCCTATGGACGATGACGATCGGGCGGCCGCCCCGCAGGACCGCGTTCTCGGCCGCCGTCAGCAAGGCGGGCAGGTAACTCCCGCGCGACCCGCGGTCCAGGAAGCGCGCTATATCGGCCCGGCTCATCGGGCCATCCGGCGATGGTTCTGGCAGTTGCCGCATGACCGGCAGCTTCGTGTCGCTGACCGGTTCCGATACCCATATGCGGGATCCCCAGAGCTCGATCGGGAGGATCGTCTCAAACGCGTCGACGCCGGCCTGGCTGACCAGGGCGTGCGCGAAGTAATTACCCGATCGCTGGGAGAAATCCGTCCCCACGAAGACCACTTCGGCCAGGATCGTGGTGGGCGCGCTGGTGTACACGAGGTTGACCGGGCACTCGGCGATCTCTTCCGGGGTGGGCCGGGCGCTCAGCCAGCGAGGCGGCTTGTAGGAGGTGAGTGCTTCCACGGTGCGCAGCACATCGGGCGGAACGCCCGGGGTGACCGCGTTGAACTGGAAGCCCGCGAAGCCGGACAGGCCGGTCTCGCAGGATGTGTAGTAGAGCTGCTCAAGTACCATGTCAGCCTCGGGTAGCGGGGATAGTTCCGAACTCGCTGAGCAGCCACATGAACGGGTCATGGACACGGTGCGGCCGGATTTGCGACACGGTGTCGGCAGTCAGCGGCAGCGCGCCGAGCGCGGAGATGCCGAAATACCGGTAGCGTGCGTAGTGATGCCGCATGAGCTGGTCGATCTGCGGCCCTTCCCACTCGTCGAGCAGCGCCTGAACCTGATGGTGCACGGCGAGACCGTCCTGGGTGTCGAACACCGGCCGCGGTTCGGGCCGCCGGGTCAGCGGGCTCTCACGCGGGAACGTGTGCTCGAGCGCGTCAAGTTTCGAGAACGCGACGGCGACGGGAGTCTGAATACGCTGAGACGGGTGGCTGGTGGCCGAGGCGCGCAGCAGATCTGTCACGCGGCTCAGTACATTGAACGGCCGGTCGATGCCTGCCCCGGCGGTGCTGGGCAGGATCGTGTCCTCCAGGGCCTGCGACCGCGCGCCGGCCATCTGCAACGGATCGAGCAGCAGGATGATGGCGTCGGCGCTCGACAGGTAGCGAACGTTCAGCTCCACGCTTTCCGCTGACGTGAGATTCTCGCCGGCGGTATCGAAAAAGGACAGAATGGTCTGCTGCTCGTACTGCCGTGATAGCAACCGTCTCCGCTGCATGGCCATCCGGAATACCAGCGGTTGCTGCAATACCGGCGCGGCAACCGGCTGGGTGCTCTCGGGGAGCGCGTGCTGCCGGTACAGGCGATCGTCGTAATCCCGGTCAAACGTTTTTATCGTTCTCTCGTCCGAGCCCATGATGGCGGCATCCAGGTATCGCCCGACCCGGTGCTTCAGCTCGTGAACGAGAACGGTCATGAAGACGGTCTTGCCGCTTTCCCTGGCTCCGATCATGGCGATCAGGCGGCTGTCCACCTTGCCGAAATGGACCGGAAGACGACTATGGCAGGTCGGGCAGATGTGATACGGCGTTTCGCCGTGACACTTGGGGCACCTGGCCGAGGCCTTACGGCCGTCAGCGGTGAAGGCGGGTGGCAACTGGGTGGAGATGCCGAGCCAGCGAACCAGGTTCTCGTCCCGCTCGACGCCGCAGGTCTGGCCGTCAGGGCCCGGGCGGCCCGTGCAGCGGAAGCCGATGTCCTTGCTGGTGAACCGGTTGTAGCAGTACGGGCAGGCGAGCATGGTCAGCTCCGGTACCCGGCGCGGACAAGCGCGATGCCATCAGGGGGGTCACCGTCGAAGAAGCAGGCAAGCCAGTCCGGGTTCCGGCGGGGAGGCGCCTTGATCCTCACCGACCATGATGCGGACTGCGGCAGATCCGCGCCGGGCAGCCGGAAGATCGGCGTACCCTGCTCGGCTCGCGTCGGCATCACCCGTTCGGAACTGTGCACCACGACCAGGGGCGGTATCCGAACTGCCCGGTCAGCCGCAAGCACCAGCCGACTGCGCCGCCACGGCGTCCAGCGTGTTCTGCGCCGGAAGGCATACCGAACCGTCACGTCCCGGGCCGGAACCGGGATCTCGGCGGGCGCCGAAATGATCTCGCCCTCGGCATCGCGATGGACCGAACGAACCGACGCGATGCCGGGCTGCGGGCCGATGCCGATCTCGAAGCCGCCGTCGTCTTCGAACCGGCGCAGCCCGCACTCGACCGGCGGCGTAGCCTCGGCCGTCTCCTCCTCGGCCGGCTCCTCCTCGGCCCGCCACTGGACCTGGCACACGTAGCAGTCCTCGGTCCAATGCCAGTCGAGCCGGAGCCTGTCGCCATGACGTGCAGCTCGCAGACCCGTCACCGCCCTCATCAGCGAGAAGGAGACGGACGGGCCTATCATCGCCCGGCTCGCACCGACCGTTATCGCACAGAAGTAGCTCCGGCCGTTCGGCGGACGCGCCCGCAACTGGCTCTCCCCCGGCTCTCCCGGTGCTGGCTGACCGGACACCGGGCGGCCGTATCCGGTCAGCTCCTCCAGCGCAATGCAGGTTCCCTGCGTCCACGGCGGCGGCCGGTCGCTTCGATAGATCCTGACGGTACCCGTCTGGACGGTCTCCCACGAAAGCAGCACGTCCAGTTCCGGGCCGGGCAGGACTTCGGCCCTGAGAACGCGGATCACGCCAAGCGGCTCCTCCGGGGTGGCCCACCTCCCGATCCCCTCGGTGACCCGGCGCTCGCCGCGATGGCTGACGTAGACCGCGCGGATCCGGTAGTAGTAGCGAGTACCTGCTCGCGCCTCCATGTCATGGAAGCCCGCCAGCGACGCGGGTATTGCCCGCATGTCAGACGCTGATAGCTCGGACGATCCCGCCGCCCTGGTCACCACGACGTCCGCGGTTCCCGGCGCGACCCGCCAGGAACCGAGCACCGAGGACTCCCCCGCCTCGAGCGCGCACTCCGACACCTCCGGGAGCATCAGGACCTCGCCGGCGGACGTGCCCTCGGACCATACGTCCGCTCCCCTGGTCGCGAAGACGGTGTAGTGTACTCGCTCGCCGAAGACCGGCTCGGTATCGGTCGCGTAGTGCTCCGACGTCTCGGCCAGCAGCAGGCCCGCGGCCGACGTGACGGCAGGGCCGTCGATCTCGCGAACCACGCGATAGCGTATTCCGGCCGTCTTGGCGGGTCCGGGTACCCACTCCAGCCGGACACTGCGGTCCCGCGGGGTGGCCAGCATCCGGACGGGTGACGGAGGCGGCAGCGATCGAAGCCGGGCTCGCAGGACGTCGTCGCCGTCACTGGTCATGGCCAGGGCCGCGGTCAGCAGCCCCGCCGCTTCCTCGATCGCCTTGGCCTGCACGGCCTCGTCGGCTTCCCGCACCAGCGCGGCCACCCGGGAACCGGTCGCCTCGGAACGGTGCTGGGTCAAGGCGAGCATGAGTTCGGCCGCTTCGGCCGGGTCCAGCCCCAGCTCCGCGGCGAAGTTCGTGACAGAGCGGATCGGCAGCCCGGCCACCAGCCGTGGCCGCACCTCGTCGACGAGCTGCCAGAGGAGCAGCGCGTCCAGCTCACCCGGGCGGCCGGCCGCGGTCTGCAGGACCGCCAGCACGGACCTCAGAGCCGTGTTGCGCTCGTCACGGGGGCGCTGGTCCAGGCTCTTGTTCTTCTGATCCAGGAGATCCCTGGTCAGACGGTCGCCAGAGCGCAGTTCGAAGCCATGGCGTAGCCGGAAGCCCCCGCGGACATCCTCGGTACCGAACACGGCCTCGGCCGCCAGGCGCAGGCCGAGGGCGGTGAGATGGCTGGCCAGGTCGGAATACACCACCGACGGCCGCCTGGGCAGCACCCATTCCTGGTCGACTACTGCTACCTGATGAGTGGCGAACTCCTTCTGGATCGCCTCCTCGCTGAGCACTCCGCCGCAGTCGTGGTAGAGGAAGGCCAACGTGGACCGCGGGACGGCCGGCATGGTGGCCGCTATCTCCTTGACCGTCGACTCCAGCCTGGCCTGGGCCTCGTCTCGTTCCTCACGCCTGCGCTGCATGAAATGCGCGAAGCTGACCTTGCCCGCGGCTTTCAGTTCGTTATGCGCGGCCAGGAGAGCCTCGGCCAGCTTCCGGTACAGCTTTCGCTCACTGATGCTGCGCCAGTACTTCACGACCTGGTCAACACGCGCCTCAAAGGCCGCCGCGTCACGCTCCATTTCCGCGGATACGGCATACCGGATCAGCAAATCCGGCGGGGGGACGTTCCCGCGCTTGCGGGCGGGGTCGAGGACGGCCCGGCAATACCCGCTCTTGTCGAGTTCACTCGCCGACGGCATAGCGGGCGACTGCAGTTCTGGCTTTGCCGACCTCGTCCTTCGACATGACGCCCTGGATCTGGAGCTCCATGTTGAGTTTCTTGCCCGTCTTGAGCTCGACCGCCTCCACCCGGAGCAGGCCCATCTCGTTCATCCGGAAGGTCACGTCGAGCGGGGAGCTTCGCGGCAACGGCGGCAGGCCGCTGATTCTTCCTTCGCCGATCTTGTTGTTGTCGGCGAGGTCGCTTGAACTGACCGCGCCTGCCTGCTCCCATATTTCGATCTTGATCGCCACCTGATCCGGATACAGGGTGTAGAACTTCTGGGTATCCGGGGAAGCAGGCAGCGGCCGGTTGGCCTCGAGGATGTGGCTGATCGAATGGATCTCCTGCTCATTCTCGTCGAGGTGGGTACTCAAGATTCCGAACGCCCGCGGGACGACCGTGGTGACGGTCTTGCCGGCCAGCTGGCGGACCTTCTCGGCGGTAATCCCGAGCTTATTGGCGACGTCCTCCACCTTGGCCTCGGAGACCTTGGGCGCGCCGCCGTCTTCGGCATCGGGCAGCGCGATCTTGACCGACTCGATGAGCGCGAACAGCGCCGCGCCCTTGGCGACAGCCAGGTCCGGATCAAGCATCCTCGGCTCGAACCCGAACCTCTCGCGGAGCATAGCGGCCACCGCCGGGACGCGGCTACTGCCGCCGACCAGGAGCACTTCATCGAAAGCGCTGATGCCCGCATTCTTGGCCGTCTCGATAGTGCGCGCGGTGATGTTCATGGTCATTTCGAGCTTGTCGGACGCCATGGCCTCGAACTGCGTGCGAGTCAGTTCCGGGGTGCAGCTCCGTCCATCGAAGCGCATCGGGTAACGACGTGACTGAACCGAGCTGAGGGCCTTCTTGAGGTTTTCGGCCGCTAGCGCCAGTTCTTGCTGGAAATCCTCGCTGTCACCCGCGGCTGAACCGGGATTCTCGTCCAGGAAACGCTCCAGCAGGAAATCGGCGACCTTGTCGTCCCAGTCCGCTCCGCCGAGATGGTGATCGCCGTCCGTGCATACCACGTTGACGTCGTTGCCGACCAGTTTGATCACCGTCGTGTCGAAGGTGCCGCCGCCGAGATCGAACACGAGGATGGTCCGGTCCTCGCCCTTCCCCATGGCCTCATAGTGCAAGGCGGCCGCGACAGGCTCGGGCACCACGTCCAGCACGTTCAGGCCGGCGATGCGGCCTGCGTTGCGGGTCGCTTCCCGCTGGGCCACGCCGAAGTAGGCGGGAACCGTGATTACCACGTCCTCGACCTTCTCACCGGTCTCGGCCGCGGCGGCCCTGGCCAGTTCCCGCAGTATCAGCGCGGAGATGGTTTCCGGCGTATGAGTCTCGTCATGAAAGATCAGTTCGAAGTCCTCCCCCATCCTGCGCTTGATGCGCGAGACCACAAGATCGGGGGAGAGCTTGGCCAGCTCCTTCGCGGCCTGTCCGACCACCACGTTATCCGGGCTCTCGAAGTAGACGACCGAAGGAGTAAGATCCGCGCCGAGCGCGTTCTTGATCACCACGGCGCGTCCCGCTTCATCGACGCGGGCAATGCACGAATAGGTAGTGCCGAGATCAATGCCGAACGTCGTCATGATTCCTCGCTCTCACCGTTAGCTGGCGAATTTCCTCCTCAATCGGTGCCACTCGGGCTAGATGATTCGCCAATGCGATAGAACTTCGCTCTGACCGGGCGCTTTACCTGGCCTGTCACCCGTTGCCTGAAGCCGATCGCTATAACTTCGGCGATCGTATTCTCGCGGTCTGGCTCAGCGGTTTCTACCGTGTCTACGACCGAATGCTCGCTGAGCCTGAACACCTCACCCGGGACTGCTGTAAACGGTTCCAGGCCACACCGGTCCAAGATCAGCTCAACGTCTTCGGCGTAGCTGCTCATGAGCTTGGCCAACTCAGAGTCGGCTCCGGACTCCGCCAGTCGCTCCACCTCCCTGCGCAGGCTGTCATAGAGCCGGATGAGGTCTGCGGTAATCGGGTCGAAGACAGATCCGCGGACCTCGTCCCGCAGTTTTTGGTTTTCCTCGTGCAAGCGATCGATAACGGCTTCCCTGTGGGCTGCCCGGACATGATATTCAGCGCCCTGGTACTCGATCTTTCGCAGGCGCTCGGCGATATCCGACAGTTCACTGGAGTCATCCGCTCCGTCATTGTCCGGCGGCCCATGGGAGTTCGCCGCAGACGACTCGATAGGTGCGTCCTGCGCAGTACTATCCGATCCTTGATTTCCCGGTTCTCGAGATTTATCTGACCGGCCGAACGTACGCTTAGGCCGACTGCGGTCACTCACTCATTGATGATGACATACGGGCCAAGGGGTTGCTAGCCCCGATTATCTGGCTAGCATCCGGCCACGTCACGAGACGGAATCGAGGCCCGGCAATCTAATTCTATCTATCTATATCTAATTCATCGCAGTCACAACTGCAATTCCAGCATCGTTAATGTGATCTGGCCTCAAATCAGCCGCCCTAAGAGGCCACTGGTCCAACTCCGGGCCGTCATAGCCGGTCTTGGCGGTGGTGCGGATCGAGTAGACCGGGTACACCTTCGACGCGGACGGCCGCGGCCCGTGCCCGGGAGGCAGATCCACGGGCGAAGCTCGACAACCGTTGCGCTAGTCCGTAGGGACGGGATGGAGCAGTGGCGCGCCTACGTGAGGAGAAGAAGCCGTGGATGGTTTCTTGCTCGGCTATGACGGTTTTGATCCCGGGTCTGAAGGGCTCCGGGAAACGCTGACCTCCACCGGCAACGGCTACCTGTGTACGCGTGGCACGGCGGAGTGGGAGGAAGCCGACGGCGTGCACTATCCCGGCACCTATGTGCACGGCGGTTACAACCGCGAGACGACCATCCTGAGCGGCCTGCCCGTGCTCAACGAGGACCTGGTCAACCTGCCGAACTGGCTGGTTCTCCAGCTGCGCATCGAAGGCGGGGACGCGATCCGGCTCGCCGACGTCGAGTT
>Ga0306920_100004123_pt1 | contig 18611 bp, 12 predicted proteins | sample flu12Cox44000170_FD_204666 | JGI IMG/M metagenome (GOLD analysis project Ga0306920, IMG submission 204666) | Lab enrichment of tropical soil microbial communities from Luquillo Experimental Forest, Puerto Rico - flux4day.12C.oxic.44.000.170 (v2)... | ecosystem: Environmental > Terrestrial >... | reverse complement strand
GTACATGGCTTTCTGACGATCTAGCTAGTTTTCCGGCCGAGTTCGTCCTATTCGCTGGCCATGTGTCAAGGTTGACCTTGGAAAATCGCGTGACGGGGAAGCGGCGAGAAATTCGATGCGAGAGGGCCGAAGAAATCGTAGTTCTGCAAGAAGGGGGAGAGACTGCGACGTGGAAGGTTTTCTCCACGAAATATAGGCCCAGTGAAGAAGCGAGAAAAGAAGCCGGCCAACTTGCAGATCGCGAAGAGCTTCCATTGCATTGGGCTGTTCCACTGGAAGGGCGAATGGGGCGCGGCCAGTTTTGGGCATTTTTCCCCACCCAATATGAGACGACTCTGTCCGGGATCATCAATGCTCCATGGAAGACAAATGAAGATCGGCAAAACCTATTACCAAGCAAGATCAACAGCGAACTCATAGATGTAGCTGCGCGGCTTGCGGTCGAGAGTATTCCTAAATTGTTGAAGCCAGATGACCCGGGATGGGTGCTTGAGGTGCTACCCGGTCGCATTGACGAATCGCCGCAGTGGGCCGATCGGATTCTAAACACAAAAATCTATCAGATCGCCAAGACAATGCCCAGCGTTCCGGATCAATTGGGGCGTTTGCAGATTCCCCCCGACCTGAACTGCACACCAGCACATTTACCAGCGGACGCATATGAACAATGGGGCTCAGTGAACCCGCGACCTGAGAACTGGCCTCACCGGACAGCAGAGTCGCGCAGCCGGCGTGCACGAATGGAACGGCTTTTCGAACCTGAGATAAAACCTACACCCTTCCGGAAGTGGCTGGAGTGTTTGGTCATTCCGGGATCGCCCATGCATTCTGTCGCAGCGCTTCGAACAGCTGCTGTGGTTTGGAGTGCGGAGGGGTTGCGGCTGTTCCGGGACGAAATCGTCAACTTGAAAATTGTTTTGGCGGAATCAGGTGAGCTCGCCAGCCTTGATCCACTGAGACTCTTTATTCCCAACGTAACTCTTATTCCCAACGTAACTCTCGACAATAGGCCACAGGTTCCGTACGTCCATCCTGACCTTCTGGTGGACAATGCCGTTCTGGATTTCCTCCACAAAGTCGGTATCAAGGAAGCGGATGTGACGGGCGAATTTACAAATTGCTTCCCCCACGGGATTTACGCATGTACAGATTGGGACCGATTCTGGTCGCTCGCTGCAGCCGCCGGAGACTCAGCCGTGAAGATCCTTAACTCCAGAAACGACCTCCCTGATGTTCGAGCAAAAACCGTTGGAGGTGAGTTCCAGCCGATTCGAGCAGTAATGATCCCCGGTGTCATCGCGCATCCAGAAGAAGACCCTCAGGTTGCAGTTGACCTCGAGTTCCACAAAAATACCACCGAAATTCTCACTGCAATCGGCGTCGTAGATGTGCCCAAAGCGTTCGCAGGAAACATCGACGAATCGTGGGGCCGCGCATACAGAGCGGCAGCGCTTGAGGTGTACCACAAAGAGCTAACATCCAGCCAACGGCCGATGGAAGACTATTTGCAATTTTCCCGAGCGCAATGCGTCGGTCCCTTGCAACCGATTTTCAAACTGAGTGACAACGGGAAGGCGCGTTTTACCGAACATATCCTGGCACTTCGTGAATCAATATCGAGTTTCGGTCATGCGAGTCAACCATCCTATCCGCGAATCAAATTCCCACCTCCGAGTGTGTGGGTGGCTTCCAACTTTGGGCAGTTACATACATCCCTTGGTATCCGTGCTGTTGCAGAATGCGTGGGTCAGGCCCTGGGCAGATGGCATCAGTTTTTTCCCGTGGTTGATCCTTCGATCGAAGTTTCACAGCTCGGCCTTCCAACAAGGATTGAGCAGGTCTCGGAAAAGCATTGGGAAGCCGCGATTCTGAGAGCGCGAGACGTCAAAGACGAAGCGGAACTTGGCGATTTCTACGCTGAGGCAAGTCGATTTACAAAACCACCCGAGTATTTGAGCTGTCTCTATGGGAAGGAGTTTGCCCTGAGGTCACCTACGGAGATAACTGTAGCGACAAACAGCTCCGAGCGAGACGCCCTTGTCGAAGAGGGGTGCGCTGTAGTGGTAGTAGCTAACCGAGTTCTGGCAGAGCAGCTGGTACAGCGTTGGGTGCTACGCCCTGCTTCATTAACTGTTAAAAGTGACGTCATTCCTGTAACCTCAGGACTCGAGAATGCGCTGATTTCAGAATTCCCCCCTCTTCGCGGATGTGCTCCTGACATAGACCAATATCTTTTGATTCCGTGCTCTTCGTTGCGGGAAGAAACGCTAACCCCCACCGGTAAGGTTGGGAAGCATGTTGACTGGCACATTCAAGACAAACGAATCTACTTTTCGGAGTCGCTGTCAGACTCACAATTATTGGACTGCATAAACTCGCACTTCGGCCTAGATCTGACGGGAGACGAAAAGAGAAATATCCTACAGCATCGCATTCAGGAGGACTTGCAAAAGCGCCTCTCAGATATTCGCGCTACTGACGGAGCGCCAGCCAAGCTGGCGAAAACACTCAACAACAACACAGACACCCTGCTGAAGCACCTTCCGCGTGGTTTGGTGGATGCCGTCATTGGCCGAAAAAGTGCAACTGCTGTTCGATTAGCAGAATTGGCTCACGCTGTGTACGGTGTCGATTTGTTTCGCGAATTCGCTGACGAGATTTCCGCCTGCGGTCTGGAACCGCCTGCAAGGTGGTCGGGTAGTCCCCAGGCTCAGACCTTTGTGGCCTCGCTTGGCTTGGGAAAGGAGTTCGCTGGATTCGAGAGCGCTCGACGAGACCCTTTGCTTGAAGTGCAAGGCCCTCCGAGTCTTCCTAATCTCCATGATTTCCAGGAAAACATCCTTGTTCGAATCAAACAGATGGCAATGCGGAAAAGCCCTGGACGCGGCATTCTCTGTCTTCCTACGGGGGCGGGCAAAACACGCATAGCTGTTCAAGCTCTGGTTGAGTGCGTTGTTTCGGACTCCTTGAAAGGACCAATCGTCTGGATAGCGCAGTCCGACGAGTTATGCGAGCAAGCGGTTCAATCATGGAGCGAATGCTGGCGGGCCTTTGGGGACCGCCGGACTGTAAGCATAAGTCGCCTTTGGGGCGCAAATCAGGCCCATGGAATAGACGGTGCGCCCCATATCGTCGTGACGACAATCGACAAAATTAGCAATCAAGTAGGCCAAAGTTCCTATGATTGGCTGGAAAGCTGTGCGTGCATCGTTGTTGATGAGGCCCACGGGTCGATAAACCCCGAGTACACACCGGTGTTGCGTTGGCTCGGTCTGGACATCAGTTCGCGCGAGACTAAAAAAGATCGGTGTCCACTCATAGGGTTAACAGCGACTCCCTTTCGAGGCCACTCAGAGGAAGAAACAAGGCGCTTGGTTGCACGTTATGGAGGCCTCCGAATCGATAAAGACGCCCTCGGAGACGATCCATATGGCGCATTGCAGGAAATGGGAGTTCTAGCCAGGGTCGATCATCGTCTTATCGACGGAGCGGAAATCGAACTCACAGAAGGGGAACAGTCCGAGCTGAAGAAATTCGTGCGTTTGCCGGCTGCGGTGGAGGAACGCTTGGGCACCGACCGTAAGCGCAACCTGGCACTGCTGAATTCCTTCAAGTCTCTTAGGAACGATGTTGGAGAAGACTGGACTGCCATCCTATTTGCGACATCGGTCGATCATGCTCGCGTAATGGCTGCCTTGTTGAATCTCGAACAAATTCCAGCAGCTGCCATCACCTCTGAGACTGATCCCGGTGCCCGACGATTCTACATCGAACGCTTCCGTCGTGGTTCATTGCGGGTATTAACAAATTACGGTGTGCTCGCTCAAGGATTCGATGCACCGTCGGTCCGTGTCATTTATGTTGCCCGACCTACGTTCAGTCCCAATCTCTATCAACAAATGATTGGCAGAGGTTTGAGGGGGCCCAAAAATGGGGGCAAGGAGCGCTGCTTGATTGTTAATGTCCGAGACAATTTGGACCGTTATGGGATTCAACTAGCCTTTCATCACTTTGATCACCTTTGGCGCGGCAAGTAATCGTGGATCAATTCAAACCAACAGAGGAACAGGAGAAGGTCATAAGAGCCCCTAAAGATGCAACACTTCTGGTTTTTGCTGGGGCCGGAACGGGGAAAACAGAAGCACTGATTCGGCGTGTAGAGACGCTGTTGGACGACGACACTATCCAGCACGGTAATATTTTAGTCCTGACGTTCTCTCGTGCGGCGGTTAGAGAGCTGAGAAATCGGCTTAGACGAAGGGAAAATGATTCCAAATTTGTGAAAGCAAGGACGTTCGATTCATTTGCGACCCTTCTGCTAATGAATTGTCCTAAGGCTGCAGACCTGTCGGCTAAGGACTACGACGACCGAATACTTATGGCTTCCGAGTTTATTCTGTCTGATGAGGATGCGAAGAATCATCTCAAGGACATAAAGCACCTCATCCTAGATGAAATGCAGGATTTAGTCGGGGTTCGGCAGTTGATGGTGAGAAATCTCATTCAGACTCTTGGCAAGACAACTGGTTTCAGCTTTTTCACAGACCCAGCCCAAAGTATTTACGACTACCAAGTCAGAGACAGGGTTCCTCGATTAGATGCCCAGCAAATGACCGATTGGCTCAAGTCACATTTCAATGGCGAGCTGGTTGAGGAAACATTTACGAGAGATTTCCGCTTTGAGACAGAAGAGGCCCGTACAGCTTTGTGGGCCAGGGATGAGCTGCTCGGGCCTAAGCCAAAATTCCAGGAAATTCGAGATCGCCTCAAGAACGATCTGCGAAGATTAAGCACTTTTACCTTGGATCAACGAGCCCCGGGCATGAGACGAAATGAGGTGCCTGTTGCCATTCTTTGCAGATCTAACGCCCATGCACTTCTTCTATCTCGGGAATTATTCAGGCTAAATCTTCCGCACACGGTGCAACGCGAGCAGACAGATCGCTGCTTGCCTTCTTGGCTTGCTCTTGTGTTCCGTGGTTTGGAGTCACCCGATGTCTCCAGAAGCGAATTCATTCAACGCCATGCCCAGGTGGCAAAGTTTCTAGCGCCTGATGATTTGGACCGATTATGGTCCCCGCTCAAGCGATTTGAACATACCGCTGGCAAAACTCTGAATCTAGTTACCCTAAATGGGCGAATCCGGTCAGGAAGTGTCCCTGACGAGCTAGTGCAGCCTAACAATTCTCGGATTATCCTCAGCACTATTCATCGAAGCAAGGGACTCGAATACCCAAACGTAATGATCGCCGATCCACAGGACGCAATTGACGACATCGAAGGCAGTGACTCGGCCGAGGAAGCTCGCATTCTCTATGTTGCCATGACCCGGGCAAGACGGAGTTTGGAACGGCTCAATGCGCCAGCGGGATGTAAAGTAGGAAAGGATGCTTTTGATAGATGCAGGCTTTATGAATTTCACAAGGGCTTCGCCCTAGTCAAATCGTTTGAGGTCCGGGGGTACGACACACATTTATTGGATCCCGCGGGCGGATTTGGCTTCGATGGTAAAGTGGGGGCGATCCAAGACTATATCCTCGACAATGTTAAACTCGGCGACGAGGTTGAACTGCGTTGCGCGGATGTGGCCGATGAGATGGGCACGCCTCAAAAGCACTATGTCGTGCACCATAGGGATGAACTTGTTGGGATTACCTCGATCGAAGCGAGTTACGCCTTCCGTACTGCATTGAAGCCCCCAAGAGCATCGCGAAGTTTCGAGATTAAATGGCCGTGGAAGATCACCGGCTTGCGCGTTGAAGCTATTGATACCGTGGCAGGCCATCCAGCGACCTCACGAAAGCATGGTTTGGGAATTTCCGGGCTTTGGTTGCGAGTCAGGGTTGCAGGCCTGGGCGATCTTCATTTTAACCGACCAAAATCCAAGGGATAGAATCGTGCCTACTTCATCAAGGTCTGTTTCGCAGTTGGATCCTTACTATGAATTTCGAGAGAAATTAGTTGAGGCTGTTTCTCGAGACCTAATCGGACCCTATGACGACAATGAAATCATCAAAGACGCCCCTTTGACCAGGTACATTTCCGGAATCATCTATCCGAGATCGAAAGATCAACTTGATCCAGAGGAAGATAATGATGCGTCGGACGCCGACGATGATCTTGCCCCCGACCCGCCTGTGGCTTTGGCGAACGTTAAATACCCATCGTCACTTGGATTCACGTTCGCCGTCGACTTAAACGCAACGACAGAAATCGAAGTTGAAATATCCACAGCGCGATACGAACAAATTGAAGCCCCCAACGGAGGGGCCATTTCTGGGAAACTAGTGGAGTGGAAGCGAATTCCACTGTCTCCAAAGCCGCAACCAATAGCGGTCACAAATCCGACACCGGGTCAATGGACTCCGATCTGCCCTGGTCTGTCGCTTTTTCATCGAATTCGGCCATCACAAGCTGGGATCTCCGCCGTAACAGTTGTCCTCGTTAACGAAAACATCGTTACTGAGGATGACAAAGTGGGCACCCGGGATGCATTGTCCTTTCTCCAAGTCCAGATCAAAGTTGCAGCCCCTCAGGCCCAAGGCGCCCCTTTTGTTGAAAGACGCACTTCGTCACTTTCTGTGGAAGACGATGACCTTGAGTCTTATCGACTGTTGTACCGAGCCGCTCGGAGCTTCGCCGTCGGGCACGGATGTGGGACAGAGTGGACCTGCGAAGACGGCGGTAAGCGCGCAACCACCATTCGAACCTCAATTATGCCTCGGTATGAAATGCAACTAGCCGACAGCAATTCCGAAATTCCGGCCAGCCAACTCAGCATGCAAGCATTAGGAGGCGAGGATTGGAGCACCTCGAAATCTGCGTTGGAGCAGCTCTGTATCGGGTATGAGAAATGGATCGAGGCACAAGAGAGCATCACCATAGAATTGTCGGACGAACTGAAAAAAACTGCTCGAGTGCATCTCGAAGGATGCCGGCAGGCACTTCAAAGAATGCGTGAAGGGATTCTGCTCTTAGATAGTGATCCAGTCTGCCGAAGGGCATTTCAGCTGGCAAACCTAGCGATGCTGAAACAGCGGGCAAGAACCGAGTGGCTGAAATCGAACAAAGCAACTTCCGAACCAGCCGAATCCAGATCTATTACGTGGAGGCCGTTTCAGATCGCGTTCATACTACTGTGTCTAAATGGCGTCTCTAATCCCAAATCGCCTGACCGCCATTTGGCTGATTTACTATGGTTTCCCACCGGAGGCGGTAAAACAGAAGCATATTTAGGAATTATTGCGTTCACGATTTTCCTGCGTCGGCTCAGGAGCAACGGTCAAACATCCGGAGTTACGGTACTCATGCGATACACGCTCCGCTTGCTCACGATTCAGCAATTCGAGAGGGCGACATTACTTATAGCTGCGTGTGAGTCTCTACGCCGGAAGTATGAGGGAGTCCTGGGCAAAGCTAGGATTTCTATCGGATTGTGGGTAGGACAAAACGCGACCCCAAACTCAAAGAAGGATTGTGCCATATCACTTAAGAAGCTCTATCAAGGTAAGACACTTACGACTGAGAATCCTGTGCAGCTGCAACAATGCGTATGGTGTGGGGCATTCCTTGATCACACTAACTATTGGCAAACGTCCGGCGACCAACGCCTAATAATCAGCTGCAGACAGGAAGGCTGTGAATTTGCGAAAGGTCTGCCGGCATTTGTGGTCGACGAAGATATTTATGAGACTCAACCCTCGCTGATTATCGGCACAGTTGATAAGTTCGCGGCGTTGCCATGGAAGGCAGATACGGCTTCTCTCTTCAATATAGACAATCCAGACATCCCGCGGCCTGAGTTGATCATCCAGGATGAGCTTCATTTGATATCGGGACCTCTCGGTACACTCACTGGATTGTATGAGACTGCCGTTGATGCCCTGTGTACATTTAAGGGTGCTCCGCCCAAAGTAATTGCGTCTACTGCGACGATTCGACGAGCAGGGTCACAAACCAAGGCACTCTTTGACAGAGACTTCCGGCAGTTCCCTCCACCTGCAATTAACGCAAGTGACTCTTACTTTGCGCGTGAAGCGCCCCGAGAGGAGAAGGGTTCTCGACTCTATTGTGGTCTTTTGGCTCCAGGAACTTCTCACGCTACATTGATGATCAGAACCTACTCAGTTCTTTTGCAAATCGCAAAAGATCTTCCTGGGGCGGACAAAGTCAGGGACACCTACTGGACTCTGTTAGGGTACTTCAATAGTTTGAGGGTACTAGGAGGTGCGAAGCTGCAGGTACAGGACGACGTGAGTGACCGTCTTGAATACCTAGCATCGCTTTATGGCACTGAACCTCGTGATATCGACGAACCTGTTGAATTGACTAGTCGCGTTGCTTCTGCGGAAATTCCTGCAAACCTTAAGGCGATCGAACGTCGCTATCCGGATAAGAAGACAGTATCAGTGGTTTTGGCGACTAACATGATATCCGTAGGAGTGGACGTTGATCGCCTGGGACTAATGGCGCTCATGGGACAACCGCAATCCACGTCTGAGTACATTCAATCTTCCAGCCGCATAGGGCGGCGCTACCCAGGGTTAGTATTCACCCTTTACAACGCTGGCCGATCAAGAGACCGATCCCATTACGAGAATTTCGTCACCTACCATTCCGCGCTGTATCGCCAGGTTGAATCCAGCAGCGTAACCCCATTTTCACCAAGGGCTCGTGACCGAGGACTGCATGCGGTCATCATCGCACTTGCACGATTGCTGAGTAGTAAGTTCCGCCCGAATGCAAGCGCGACTAACGTTAGCGATCTCGAACGCGAACTGTCCGCAGTTAAGGAAATCGTGCTCAATCGGGCTAAGAACGTGCTGGCTGACGACTCAGAGGAATTGCAAAAAGTGGACAGCGAAATCAACGAGCTGATCCAACGTTGGAAAGAGGAAACGACTGATAATGACCTCGTGTTTTCGAACTACCGGCGACCGAGGGAGTCCTTGCTGGTTGAAGCTTATGAGCAGCATCCTGACTGCGTACGACGCTTTAAGACGCTTCGGAGCCTGCGCGATGTGGACAAGAATTCTGATCTCTATAAGGTGAAACCACGATGAAAGTCGGAAATGTAAGACGGAATCAACTGGTCACCACGTATGGAGTCGGGTCGCTTATCGCGTTTGGCGACACCTCTTACATGGTCGCTGGTCTTGACAGTTGGGTGGTCGGGGAACCTGACTTACATGAAGCTCGTCTGGAGAAGCGGCTGAAAGTAAATGGTTTCGTACTGCCACCCGCGGAAGAAAGCGAGAAAGACATACCAGTCTTGAGGTTTCCGGAGTGGTACGTTTGCAGCGTTTGCGGGCGACTTCAATTGTTAGACAAATTTCTGAGCGAAGAGAGATGCGAGGAATGCGAAGCGCGCCTGGTTCCTTCACGATTTGTTGTTTGTTGCAGACGGGGCCACATCGATGAGTTTCCATATTTCAAATGGGTTCATGCTGGACAGCTACCGAATAGTTCCAACCATAAGATGTTGATAAATGTAAAGGGGGCGTCGGCTTCATTGAAGAGCATAATGATCAATTGCTCTTGTGGAGCAAGCCGTTCTATGAATGGCGCATTTGGCAAGCGTGCAATTGGACAGTGCTCAGGTCGTCGACCATGGATAGGTGGTGATAAAGAAGATTGTAAAGAGATTGCTAGGACACTTCAACGCGGCGCTTCAAACGTTTGGTTTTCCGAGGTGGCGTCTAGCCTCTCAATTCCCCCGTGGTCCGATGCTGTGTTTTGCGTTCTTGACCGGTATTGGACCATGCTCAAGAACATACGAGACAAAGAAGTTCTGCGTAATGTCCTTTCAAATATGCCCTCTGTTCTGAAATCGGGATTCTCGATAGACGACATTCTCGAGGTTGCACTTCAGCGTCAGGCCGGCGAACAGGAGCCAGATACTACCGATCTGAGATTGGAGGAATATCGCGCTTTATGTAACGGATATCCGCAGCAACGCTTGGGCAACGAATTTGTTTGTGTACCAGCAAAGCAGATCGATCAATTCGTTTCGAAGTATTTCAAGCGAGTAATGCTGGTCACTAGGTTACGCGAAGTCCGAGCACTGCGCTCGTTCACGCGGCTATCGCCCTACGCGCCCGGCGCGAATATCCAGGATAGGGCACCACTTGCACTGCAACCTCCAGATTGGCTGCCTGCAATCGAAGTGAACGGTGAAGGAATCTTTTTCGAATTCGACCCTCGGAAGGTCGCTGATTGGGAGCGTCGTCCTGAGATACAAGAAAGAACAGGCAAAGTCAGGAAGCACTACCAAGAGATGATTGACCAATTGAAGGTTAAGTCAGATCTAAAAGTCATACCGCGACTTTTGCTGATTCATACGTTCGCTCACGCCATCATAAATCAATGGTCTCTGGATTGCGGCTACCCCGCTGCTTCGCTGCGTGAGCGCTTATACGTCTCGGATGAGATGGCGGGTATGTTGATTTATACCGCGACAGGCGATTCAGCGGGGAGCCTCGGTGGTGTTCTAGCCCAAGCCGCACCAAATCGACTAGGGAATAGCATCCAGGAGTGCTTGGCTCGGATTGAATGGTGTTCGGGTGATCCTCTCTGCGTCGAAGCCGACGCGCAAGGGGTCAATTCTTTGAACTTAGCGGCTTGCCATGCATGTGTACTTTTGCCTGAGGTCAGCTGTGAAATTAACAATGTGTTCCTGGATCGGGGTATGTTGGTCGGCTGGCCTGACTGTGCTGGTTCCGGATTCTTTTCATAGGAGGGAATCATGGCACGCATGATTCCCAGTGAACTTGGGGAGGAGGTTCGCAGTAGTGGAGAACGGAAGCTCTTCACCCGAATTCAAAACACTCTCAGTAATGAGTGGACCGCACTTCACTCGGTAGGACTGGCTCGCCACAAGTTTAAGCCCTGGTCGGAAGTGGATTTTGTCCTTGCTGGACCACAGGGAATTTTCTGCCTGGAGGTCAAAGGTGGACGTGTCTTTCGCTTAGAGGGGACGTGGCACTTCGTCGATCGGAACGAAACCCTGATTGAAAAAAAGAAAGGTCCCTTTGAGCAAGTCGGGGAGTCGGCTGCCGCTCTTTTTTCATATCTAAGAGAGAGGTTATCCACACTTTCTGGTGTCCCTTTAGGTTACGGCGTGGCTTTCCCTGACATCCCTTTTGAAATTGTCGGACCGGACATTGTGCCTGAGATCGTGTATGACGAAGAAGATCACGCGGTGGCTTTCTCCAGATACATGGAACGATTGAGCCTATATTGGCGTGACCGCCTCCACAAATCTGATCTTCTGGACCAACCTCAATGCGCAAGGGCAGTAAAGGAATTACGAGGAGATTTTGACTTCCGGCCGTCACTGAGGGCCAAAGCCAGGGACATCAAGGCCGAGCTGCTCAGACTAACTGAGGAACAGTACGACACACTCGACCTGCTCGCTGACAACGATCGTGTATTGGTCCGTGGAGGAGCAGGCACGGGAAAAACGCTTCTGGCCATTGAGGAAGCGAAGAGAGCTGCCCGGTCAGGATTGAAAACACTGTATTGTTGTTTCAATCGCCTTCTAGCAGAAGAGGTCCAGAAAATAGTAGAAGGCAATGACAATATTCAGGCCCAGACATTGCACTCACTTTGTCATGATCTCATTTACAGAGCCAAATTACAGAGCCGAGTGCCAAATGCAAGCGAATTTGATCTGTTCACAAAATTCTATCCTGAAGTAGCGATGGAAGGGATCTTGAAGCTCCACCCGGACGGGCTATTCGACGAGCTAGTGCTTGATGAAGCGCAAGACCTTCTTTCCCCTGGCTATGTGGATGTACTCGACTTGGTTCTTAAGAATGGGCTTCGCAAGGGTCGATGGAGAGCTTTCTATGATCCGAAGCAAGACATTTACGACGGAAATATAGGACGCATAAAAGCCCTTCTCGACTTTAATCCGGCACGCGGGAAATTGACCATAAACTGCAGAAACACACAACCAATTGCTGTCCACACCGCTCTCTTGTCAGGATATGCCATTCAAGAAACGCTGCGCGTGGCTGGTCCTGAGGTGGAGATCCGCTACTTCAAAGATATCGCCGACCAGGACAAACAGGTCAGCCGCGCTATCCAGCGCGTATTGTCACAGGGTATCCCTCCGGAGGAAGTCGTGATTCTATCTCCCAAGCGGATCGACGCTGCAGAGTTGAGAAGAAGACTCACGATCAGTTCACAAATCGTTGATTTGACACGGTGCGCGGAAAGCCGTAGAGCGATCTCCTTTTGTACCGTTAGTGCGTTCAAGGGCTTGGAGCGAGACGTCGTTTTTCTGACGGGCCTAACGGATGTGCATTCGGCTGAAGGCGCTCAATTGTTATACGTCGGTTCGAGTCGCGCCAGAGTCATGCTCGCCGTTTTCATTGACAATAACGAGCGCGAATACGTGGCCGAACGTGCACGAGAATTTGGCCAAGTTTTGAGTTCACAAGGTTCCGAAAAGTGGTAGACATCTTTTCAAAGAAAACTAGAAGCGTAATAATGTCTCGCATCAAAGGGCGGGATACCGGTCCGGAAAGAATTGTCCGACGGATCGTCCGTAAGCTCGGTTATAGTTATCGGTCGTACGACCGTTCACTACCGGGCAAGCCCGATCTAGTTTTTAAACACCTTCGGTGTGTACTCTTTGTTCATGGTTGCTTTTGGCACGGTCATTCAGGTTGCCGTCGAGCTCGCACTCCGACTACCAACGTTGCGTTCTGGACCAACAAGATTCGGATGAATAAGCTCCGAGATGCAAAGACTTACAGGAGCCTGAAGCGGGCTGGATGGAAGGTTTGCACGGTCTGGCAGTGTGAGCTTAAAGAGTTGGAACATCTAGAACAGCGGTTAGGAAAGTTCTTCAAGGCCAGAGAACAAGAGCATTTATAGCTAGAGTTTGTCGAAGGTTGACTTGTGCGTAACTCAAATTTAACGGTTATCGATCTATTTGCTGGAGCAGGGGGGTTCTCTCTCGCTGCGTTAAACCTCCGGATGGATGTTCGAGCAACAGTGGAATGCGATGCTCAGGCCTGTGAGACATACCGCGAAAGCCTGGTCGAGAGGTTAGGCGTGCCTATCGCCTTGATCTGCGAAGACATTACGAAGATCCGCTGGGCAAGACTATTGGAAGCGGCTGATCTGTTACCGCGCCAATGCGATCTCCTGTTGGGAGGCCCTCCTTGCCAGGGATTCTCAACGCATCGCATAAAGGGAGCGGGCATCAACGACCCCCGAAATGACTTGGGGGACTCGACTAAACACCTTCTTTAGGAGTGACTGGAGACCGATATGAAGACTTCTAAATTCTTGAAGTGCGGAGAGATCTATTGTCGCGACGAGCTTCGACGAGCTTTTGGGATACAAGATGCTACTCTAAACAATGGTATATTCAAGCCCCACGGCCACGACTCGGTCTGGCTGTTCGTTACCGAAAATAAGACACCCGATCGAACACCCTACAAAGATCGACTCTCTCAGAATGATTTGTATATGGAAGGTCAGACTCGCGGTCGTACTGACTCATTAATCACTGAACACCGCTCGCGGGGGTTGGAGTTGCTGCTTTTCTATCGAGAGGATAAATCTCAGTACGAGCATGCTTCATTTCGCTTTGAGGGAATCTTCAGGTACATCTCACATCAGGGAAGCCGGCCCATAGAATTCCACCTTGCGCGAAGTTAGGCTAACGGGCGAATTTCCCGAAGGCTCCGGACAGTTCCTTCATCTTGAACGGTTTCGATAGTGGGCGAGGTTGGTGTCGTCCTAGACCGCCCGTTCTTTGACAACGGCGCGTGCGTCCTTGTCCTCTCGAAGCCCGGCGAATTTCGAGTGTCTGAGGTGATCCGATTCCGTCCACTCAAGAAATTCAATTTGCGCCACAAGCTCTGGCCGGACCCAAACACATTTCTCCATGTCATCGGCAGTCAGGCCGTCACCCCAGCGACCTTTGTGTGTTTCAGGCAGATTCACGAACGGACAGTCCGACACTAATAATGGTTGTAGCTTCGCGAATACTTGTCTCCGTGTGGCAGGCACGAATCCGTTCCTGACTCTGGCGATGTAAAACAGGTCCTTGCCTCGGTAGTAGCCAACGATGATTGAATCCAGACCATGTGTTCCCGGCACATATCCACCGATTACCAATTCCTGTCCACGATTTAGGCGGTACTTCGCCCACGATCCGCTGCGCTTCCCAGCTTCGTAACGACTGTCTTTCCGCTTCGCAATCACACCCTCCAACCTTTGTTGATGAACGGCACGGAGCATTTCCTCCGCTGATGTCTCAAAGTGTTGAGCCATTCGGATACGTGTTGAGCGGAACTTCAGCAGAGAACTCATGATCTGACGGCGTTCAATGAACGGGAGCCGCGTAAGGTCGCGATTTTCGTATACGAGCAGGTCGTGCCGCCGCGAGACTTTGCATCGTCCGCTGAAGAGTACGAGATTGCGACGTTGGAAGGACTCCGACGCAGGAGAGCACGACTCGGAGAGCGGAGAAATATTCTTTGATATCTTCGAATGTTGTGGATGCGGAGAAGCTGTTCTGCGCCGTGTCCGCAGTACCGATGATCCCGCATTCCAGCAAGACGGGGGATATGAAGTACGCTGGTTTCCCCCTGCTAACGTTAGAGACCTACCGAAGTGGCGTTTCAAGTTACGCCGCGAGATGAGAGAGCTTCTCGAAGAGATTTACAAGTCCCTCGACGCCGAAAACTTGCGGTTGCCGATGATGGGGGCAAGAACCTTGGTGGACATGATGATTCTTGAGAAGATAGGCGACGTTGGTGGGTTCAAAGAAAAATTGAAGGAACTGGAAAAGGAGGGATTCGTCAGTTCACGCAATCGGGAAGCACTATACGCGGCTCTCGAAGTCGGTAATGCTGCCGCACACCGAGGACATGCGGCAACCGCATCCGAGGTTCAGGCTGTGATGGATATCGTTGAGACTATGCTCCACGCGATCTATGTCTTCCCTGAACTTGCCCAGAATCTAAAGAAGACTACGCCTCCTCGAATCCCGAGACCGCCTCAAGGTTCCTAACACTCCAGAAAGTTCGTTTCCGAGCACGTTAGGAGTTTTCTCCGCTCGACCGGAACGGATGCACAACGGCGGGAACCTGTGCTCTGCTGTCGTACGTGGAGTGCCAAGTCTCGGAACCACCCGCTACACTGGTCACAAAGGCTCCCAGCGCCTCGGAAACGCCCCAGTCGCACTCAAACCTCAGAGCAGCCAAATTGACGCAGAATCGCCATTCCAGAGCAGACGGCGTTTACAGGCTCTTCGATATTTCCGGGCATCGCGTTTCCGTGTGCTAAGCAAGCTTAGCTTTCTCCCTTCCTTAATTAGGACTTCGATCCTCGCGATCCCTGGGAGGCTACTGAGTTCGGCTCCACAGTGGGGGCACGTCTTCCATTCGCTGGCGAGGCTGTCGGCGTCATCGCCGGTGAAGTCGTAAAAGAGTCCCAGAGTTGGGATCCCAGTTGCTACAAGGAATGGGTGGCAGGTTTCGGTTGACGGGGAAGCCGCTCTTTTCGTGACAAAATCCTCGTGAACGTCGAAAATCGTCAGCGCGGCGTCTCCGCTCATTCAAACCTGTCTGGGTTCCTGTGTTCCTGATTACGCTTTGGTCGCACATAAGCTTTCAATGAGCTCGCCTGTTATATCCTTTTCCTATGGAAAGAAGCAGTTAATCGAATGTTCGATAGGCTTGAGTTCTATCACGGCGCAGCAATAATCCAAGTCATCCAAGATTCTCGATGTCACGCTATTGAGAAGATCGATTCAGGCTATCTGATTAACGGGGAACGTCCGGTTGCCATCAAATACACCACGAAAGAACACTCGCCGTGGCGCTTCACAGTAAATGACGACGACATCACCCGATTCGATACGGCACTTGCCCACTATGGTGATCTGATCTTGGCCCTAGTATGCGGCGGCGACGGTGTTTGCGCATTATCTTGGCGGTCAGACCGAGCGGTACTAGGGGGACTGCCGGGCTGGCTTGCGGTCAAGCGCTCTTTCAATGGTTGTTATGCCGTGAGCGGTTCGCAAGGGGAATTGGCGAGGAAGGTCGCTATTAATAGGTGGCCAGCTCTGCTATTCGAAGTTACGAAAGGGAATATCGAATGAATACTACCACCGCCAATAAACGCCTTGTAATCGTTGACGGGAGAAATGTGAACGAGGTCACGAGAATCCTCAACGGTGATTTGGGCACAGCCGGCATTCAGTCCGCGACGCGGAAGGCTGCGCGCATCATAGAACTTTCCGTTGATCCGATTGGAGGACCACCAGCAGAGTCTTCCGATGGTCTTTTGTACGGGCTGATCCAAAGCGGGAAGACTAGCATACTCACAGTTGCAGCTGCGATGGCAGCAGATAATGGTTTCCAGTGCATTTTGGTACTCACGACAGACAACGATCCCCTCTACGATCAAACTCTCGAGCGCGTAAGGGTGGCGCTCCGGGGCATGAGCGTTTTGGGCAAGCGCGATTGGCGGGACCCGAATCGTTTTGCACGTCAGGTTCGAACTGCACCGTTCGCCGTAGTTTGCTCAAAGAATGGGAGCATGCTGCAGGGACTCCTAGACGCGTTTAAGCAGGCGAGAGCAAAAGGCCTCTCGGTATTGATTATCGACGACGAGGCAGATCAGGCCAGCCTGAACACAAATACGAGCCGGGGTGGCCAAATCAGTCGAATAAATCGCGTCATCACTGATTTCAGAAACTACTTTCCGACTAATACCTATCTGCAAGTGACCGCAACACCGCAGGCCCTATTTTTACAGCGCCCTGATCACAGCTATCGACCTTCGTTCACAGTAATTACCGAGCCTGGCAAAGGCTATGTCGGCGGGGAAGCCTTTTTTGGAGAGGACAGGAACAAGCTTTTACGAACTGTTGACCTTGCCAAAGTGAATCAGCTCCGCGCCACAAATCAGCCGTTCCCAAGCGGCACCGTTCCGAGAGGACTTCGACGAGCTCTGTATACATTTTTTGTAGGCGCAGCGTCTCGTGTCATCGACAGACCGACAGAGGGATTTGCCTTTCTTTGTCACGTGAGCATGGCGACCCGCGACCACACATACATAGTTGGCCTGTTGGACTCCTTCAAAGAAGAAGTCATTAATGGATTTGCGAACAAAACATCGTCAAGTTATTCGGAACTGATTAAGGGACTTCGGGACGCCTACACCGACCTGAGCTCCACAGAACCACAATTACGGTCGTTTGAGAAGATTGTTGACCAAATTGAGTTTTACATCCAGGGTGCGAACATCAAGCTTGTGAACGCAAGCAGCAACGACGAAATTAAACTCGATTCTGTTTTCAATCTCTTCGCAGGCGGGAATAAATTAGGCCGCGGTGTAACAATCAAGAATCTTTTGGTTAGCTACTACGGTCGAAACCCTAGAACACCGAATGCTGATACGGTTCTTCAGCATGCTCGAATGTATGGCTATCGCCAGAAAGATCTTGGGGTTACTCGACTATTCCTTCCACAACGGCTGGCGGATCACTTCGAGTCCATTCACCAAATGGAGACCGCTTTGCGGGACCTACTGCAGCAATATCCGGACGGCTGCTTCGAAGGTCTATACATGTCTTCTCAATGGCAACCAACTCGGCGAAATGTGCTCGACCCGACATCACTGGGTTTCTACTTAGCTGGCCAAAGTTACAACCCTTCGTACCCGGTCCGAGACGCTTCTTCAAAGAAGGCTACGGATTGGCTCGATAAGGAATTGAAGAGCATCGGCGATAAGGAACCCTATCAAACAGTCAGCATAGACCGAGTGATTGAGCTCGTTTCGCGGTGCGAGGCGGATGCTAATCTTGGTCCTGTACAGTTCTGGAACCTGCAGGCCATAAAGTCAGCGCTAGACATTCTAAAAAATCTACGGGATGAAAACAAAAAGCCACGGTATGTCAGAGCTTATCTTGTTGTTCGACGCGACCGAAATCTCACGCAACCACGGCGCGAGACGCAAGGCATCATCGATAGCGCCGAATATGCCTTAGCTCCCGTGGACAGCCCAACTCTTTTTCTCTACAGGCAAAATCCGACTTCAAAAGGCGAGCCCGCCGTTTGGTGGCCGCAATTACGATTTCCAGTAGGGAACTATGTCTTGGCTTTCAGTTTTGACTGGTAACTGGAAACACGCCATCCCATGGAATGAGACCCTTGAATCTTTTGCTGCAGCAGGCGAGGTTGTTGTGTTCGGAACCTGACTTCGGTCACGGATAGAGAGCGCCAACTCGCCTTCCGTGTGGTTGTGCTGCGCAAAAATTCCATCTGGCTCCCATCTGACAGAGATGTTGGCACTTGTTTTTTCGGCTTCCCTTCGCGAGAAAACTTAAGAAGCTAGCCCTGCCTGGCAGAAAACACTTCTCAGCCGGGCTGACCGTATGCCATCCTGACAGCCCATGTCTCGATTCTTTCCGAGCGCAAAGCGCTCACTGGATTCTCTGCTTAACTTGATCACCGATCTGGTGGCGGTCCGGACTTCTTTTCTTCCGTCTTCTGTTCCGCTCGCGTACAGCCCTGAGCGCGGAGGTCCTGTTCCTGCGAAAGCAACTGGCCTTCTATGAGGAGAGACAGGCCCAACCG
>Ga0306920_100004121_pt1 | contig 18612 bp, 20 predicted proteins | sample flu12Cox44000170_FD_204666 | JGI IMG/M metagenome (GOLD analysis project Ga0306920, IMG submission 204666) | Lab enrichment of tropical soil microbial communities from Luquillo Experimental Forest, Puerto Rico - flux4day.12C.oxic.44.000.170 (v2)... | ecosystem: Environmental > Terrestrial >... | reverse complement strand
GTCGCCATGTGCAACCAGAAGGGCGGCGTCGGGAAAACCACGTCGACGATCAACCTGGGCGCCGCGCTCGCCGAGTACGGCAGGCGGGTGCTGCTGGTGGACATGGATCCGCAGGGCGCGCTGTCCGCGGGCCTGGGCGTCCCGCACTACGAGCTGGAAAAGACCATCCACAACGTGCTGGTGGAGCCGCGGGTCTCGATCGACGACGTGCTGCTCTCCACCCGGGTCAAGCACATGGACCTGGTGCCCAGCAACATCGACCTTTCGGCCGCCGAGATCCAGCTGGTCAACGAGGTCGGCCGCGAGCAGACCCTGGCCCGGGCGTTGCACCCGGTGCTCGACCGCTACGACTACGTGCTGATCGACTGCCAGCCCTCGCTGGGCCTGCTCACCGTCAACGGGCTGGCGTGCTGCGACGGCGTGGTGATTCCGACGGAGTGCGAGTTCTTCTCGCTGCGTGGCCTGGCGCTGCTCACCGACACCGTCGAGAAGGTGCGCGACCGGCTCAACCCGAAGCTGGAGATCAGCGGCATCCTGCTCACTCGCTACGACCCCCGCACCGTCAACGCGCGCGAGGTGATGGCCCGCGTCGTGGAGCGCTTCGGTGACCTGGTGTTCGACACCGTGATCACCCGGACCGTCCGCTTCCCGGAGACCAGTGTCGCGGGAGAACCCATCACCACCTGGGCGCCGAAGTCGGCGGGCGCGATCGCTTACCGCGCCCTGGCACGCGAAGTCATCGACCGATTCGGCGCGTGAAGGGCAGCGTGAACGGTGAGGCGCCAATCAAGAACGGCTCCCAGGATGGCTTCTCGGAGGGTTTTCGGGTCCGGCTGACCAACTTTGAGGGGCCGTTCGATCTGCTGCTGCAGCTGATCTTCGCCCATCGCCTCGACGTCACCGAGGTTGCACTGCACCAAGTCACCGACGACTTCATCTCGTATACCCGGGAGATCGGCCCCCAGCTGGGCTTGGAGGAGACCACCGCGTTCCTGGTGATCGCCGCGACGCTGCTCGATCTCAAAGCCGCCCGCCTGCTGCCGGCCGGGCAGGTCGACGATGACGAGGACTTGGCGCTGCTGGAGGTGCGCGACCTACTGTTCGCCCGGCTGCTGCAGTACCGCGCGTTCAAGCACGTGGCGGAGTTGTTCGCCGAGCTCGAGGCCGCCGCGCTGCGCAGCTATCCGCGTGCGGTGTCGCTGGAAGACCGGTTCACCGAGCTGCTCCCGGAGGTGATGCTCGGTGTGGATGCCGAGCGGTTCGCGGAGATCGCCGCGATCGCGTTCACCCCGCGACCGGTCCCGACGGTGGCGATCGAGCATCTGCACGAATTGATGGTCTCGGTCCCCGAGGAGGCCGAAAAGCTGCTGGCGATCCTGGAAGCGCGGGGCAGCGGCCAATGGGCCACATTCGCCGAGCTGGTCGCCGACTGTCAGGCGTCGATGGAGGTCGTCGGGCGCTTCCTGGCGCTGCTCGAGCTGTATCGGACCCGGACGGTAGCATTCGACCAGTCGGAGGCGCTCGGCGTGCTCCAGATTTCATGGACCGGGGAGCGTCCGACCAGCGAAGCCTTGGCAGAAGTGCGGGACGAATTGTGAGTGAAGAACTGCCCGACATCGATCTGGGCTCAGATATCCCGGGTATCCCGGAGATTGCCGAGGCGGCGCCGCTGGACGCCGACGAACTCGGCTCCGTGCTGGAAGCGCTGTTGCTGGTGGTGGACACCCCGGTCAGCGTCGAGGCGCTGGCCTCGGCCACCGAGCAACCCGTGTACCGGATCGCGGCGAAGCTGCAGCAGATGGCCGACGAACTCGCCGAGCGCGACAGCGGCATCGACCTGCGAAAGAACAGCGAGGGCTGGCGGTTGTACACCCGCGCCCGGTTCGCGCCCTACGTCGAGAAGCTGCTGCTGGACGGCGCGCGATCCAAGCTCACCCGGGCCGCGCTCGAGACGCTGGCCGTGGTGGCCTACCGCCAGCCCGTGACGCGTGCGCGAGTGAGCGCGGTTCGCGGCGTCAACGTCGACGCCGTCATGCGCACGCTCCTGGCGCGCGGCCTGATCACCGAAGCCGGCGCCGACGAGGACACCGGCGCGACGACGTTCGCCACCACCGAGCTGTTCCTGGAGCGCCTGGGGCTGGCGTCGCTGACCGACCTTCCCGATATCGCACCGCTGCTGCCCGACGTCGACACGATCGAGGACCTCAGCGAATCCCTGGACAGCGAGCCACGTTTCATCAAACTCGCGGGCCGCCAGGCGTCCGACGAGGCGCTGTCGTTCGACGTGGACCAGGATTAATGGTCGAGGCCCAAGATTCTGGGGGGACCCAGGGAGTCCGTCTACAAAAAGTCTTGTCCCAGGCCGGAATTGCGTCGCGGCGCGCCGCGGAGAAGCTGATCATGGACGGCCGCGTCGAAGTGGACGGGCGGGTGGTGACCGAGTTGGGCACCCGGGTGGACCCGGACGTCTCGGTGATCCGGGTCGACGGGGCCCGGGTGGTCATCGACGCGTCGCTGGTGTACCTGGCCCTGAACAAGCCGCGCGGCATGCACTCGACCATGTCCGACGATCGCGGCCGGCCGTGCATCGGCGACCTGATCGAGCGCCGGGTCCGGGGCAACAAGAAGCTGTTCCACGTCGGGCGGTTGGACGCCGATACCGAGGGCCTGATCCTGTTGACCAACGACGGCGAGCTGGCGCACCGGCTGATGCACCCCTCTCACGAGGTGCCCAAGACGTATCTGGCGACAGTGACCGGGTCAGTGCCGCGCGGGCTGGGCAAACGGCTGCGGGCGGGAATCGAGCTGGAGGACGGACCGGCGCGGGTCGACGATTTCGCGGTGGTGGACGCCATTCCGGGTAAGACGTTGGTGCGGTTGACATTACACGAGGGACGAAATCGCATTGTGCGCCGGCTGCTGGCGGCCGCGGGTTTCCCGGTGGAGGCGCTGGTGCGCACCGACATCGGCGCGGTGTCGCTGGGCAAGCAGCGTCCGGGCAGCATCCGCGCGTTGGGCCGGGACGAGATCGGGCAACTGTACAAAGCGGTCGGCCTGTGAACTCCGACGTCGTCGTCGCCATCGACGGACCGGCCGGAACCGGAAAGTCTTCGGTGTCAAAGGGATTGGCACGGTCCTTGGGTGCCCGCTACCTGGACACCGGCGCGATGTACCGGATCGTGACGCTCGCCGCCCTGCGCGCCGGGGTCGACCCGGGCGATGCCGACGCTGTCGGGTCGATCGCTTCGACCGTGCAGTTGTCGGTGAGCTACGACCCCGATGCCGACCGCTGTTACCTTGCCGGGGAAGACGTTTCGGTGGAAATTCGCGGCGACGAGGTCACGCGTGCGGTCTCGGCGGTGTCGTCGGTCCCGGCCGTGCGCACCCGGCTGGTCAGGCTGCAGCGCGCGATGGCCGGGGGCCCGGGCAGCGTCGTCGTCGAGGGCCGAGACATCGGAACGGTTGTCTTGCCCGATGCGCCGGTCAAGATCTTCCTAACCGCGTCGGCCGAAACCCGCGCCCTGCGGCGCAACGAGCAGAACGTCGCGGCGGGTCTGGCTGACGACTACGACGGCGTGCTGGCCGACGTGCGCCGCCGCGACCATCTCGATTCCACGCGGAAGGTGTCGCCGCTGCGGGCGGCCGCGGACGCGGTGGTCGTCGACACCAGCGACATGACCGAGGCGCAGGTGATCGCCCACCTGCTGGAGTTGGTCAGGCAGAATAGCGGGGCGGTGCGGTGACTCAGGACGGCACCTGGACCGACGAAAGCGATTGGGAATCAGTCGGTTCCGACTTCGAAGACTTGGCCGAGGCCGGTCCCGCGCCCGTGGTCGCGGTGGTGGGCCGGCCCAACGTCGGCAAGTCGACCCTGGTCAACCGGATCCTCGGGCGGCGCGAAGCGGTGGTGCAGGACATTCCCGGCGTGACGCGGGACCGGGTGTCCTACGACGCGCTGTGGACCGGGCGCCGGTTCGTCGTTCAGGACACCGGGGGTTGGGAGCCCGACGCCAAGGGCCTGCAGCAGCTGGTCGCCGAACAGGCGTCGGTGGCGATGCGCACCGCCGACGCGGTGATCCTGCTGGTCGATGCGACCGTCGGTGCCACCGCGCCCGACGAGGCCGCCGCCCGTATCCTGCTCCGCTCGGGTAAACCGGTCTTCTTGGCCGCCAACAAGGTTGACAGCGAAAAGGCCGAAGCCGACGTGGCGGCGTTGTGGTCGCTGGGCCTCGGTGAGCCGCATGCGATCAGCGCGATGCACGGTCGCGGCGTTGCCGATCTGCTCGACGAGGTGCTGGCCGCGCTGCCCGAAGTGTCCGAAGCGGCACCGGCGGCGGGCGGTCCCCGGCGGGTCGCGCTGGTCGGCAAGCCGAATGTCGGCAAGAGCTCACTGCTGAACAAGCTTGCGGGCGACCAGCGTTCGGTGGTGCACGAGGTCGCCGGGACCACGGTGGATCCGGTGGACTCGCTCATCGAATTGGGCGGCAAGGTGTGGCGATTCGTCGACACCGCGGGCCTGCGGCGCAAGGTAGGCCAGGCCAGCGGGCACGAGTTCTATGCCTCGGTGCGCACCCACTCCGCCATCGATGCGGCCGAGGTGGTGATCGCGTTGATCGACGCGTCGGAGCAGCTGACCGAACAGGATCAGCGGGTGCTGTCGATGGTCATCGAGGCCGGCCGGGCGCTGGTGCTGGCCTTCAATAAATGGGACCTGGTGGACGAGGACCGCCGCGAGCTGCTGGAGCGCGAGATCGATCGCGAACTGGCGCAGCTGCGGTGGGCGCAACGGGTCAACGTCTCCGCCAAGACGGGACGAGCGGTGCAGAAGCTGGTGCCGGCCATGGAGACCGCGCTGGCGTCGTGGGACACGCGGATCGCGACCGGCCCCCTGAACACCTGGATCAAGGAGGTGGTGGCGGCAACGCCGCCCCCGGTGCGCGGGGGCAAGCAGCCGCGGATCCTGTTCGCCACCCAGGCCACCGCTCGCCCGCCGACGTTCGTGCTGTTCACCAGCGGTTTTCTGGAGGCCGGTTACCGGCGTTTCCTGGAGCGGCGACTGCGCGAGACGTTCGGGTTCGAGGGCAGTCCGATCCGCATCAACGTGCGGGTGCGCGAGAAGCGGGGAGCCAAGCGGCGCTAAACGCTTCGAGTGTGCGCTCACGGATTCGAGTGTGCGCTCATGGCGGAAATCCAGCGATTTTCCCGCCCTCGGCGACACTCAACTTTAGGCTCGGCCAATGACGTTCATGACGATCCAGCCGCAGATGGCGGCGGCCGCCGCGGACGTGGCTCGGATCGGTTCGGCGATCAGCGAGGCTAATGCCGCCGCGGCAGGCCGCACAACCGATGTGTTGGCAGCGGGCGTCGATGAGGTGTCGGCGGCCACCACGACGCTCTTCAACTCATACGCCCAGGAGTATCAGGCGGTTCTCAAGCAGGCGAAGGCGTTTCAAGACGAGTTCGCTCAGGCGTTGTCGGCCGCTTGGAGCGCTTATTCGGAAACCGAGGCCGTCAACGCCGCCGCGGCGAACGTCACTTTGGTCATGGGCGGCAGCGGCAACCCGAATCCGCCACCGAGCTATGTGGACGCCGTTGTGACGAAATACATCACGCCCCACTTCCCAGGTTTCGCGGTGAGCGACGCGCAATCCCTGTTCACGCCCGAGGCGTTCTATCCGCTGACCGGCATCAAGGATTTGACCCCGAATGTCTCAGTGTCCAGGGGCGTAACGATTTTGGACGGCGCTATCCAGCAGCAACTCAGCGCCGGGAACAACGTTGCGGTGCTGGGCTTCTCGCAGAGCTCCATCATCGCCTCGCTGGAGATGGCGAATCTCGACCCCAACGGCACGCCGAGCTCACTGCCCGTGGTGTTCACGCTGCTCGGCGATCCCATGAATCCCAACGGCGGTCTCCTGGCGCAGTTTCCCGGCCTCGTAATACCGAGTCTGGGGTTCACGTTCTACGGCGCGACTCCGGGCAATGACTTCGTGACGAACATCTACACGATCGAATACGACGGCTTCGCCGACTTCCCGCAATACCCGATCGACTTCTTGGCCGACCTCAATGCCATTGCGGGCATCTACTACGTGCACGGCACGTATGCGGATCTCACCCCCACACAGATTGGTTCGGCGATTCCGCTGACCAACACGGCGGGCCCCACGCTGACCAACTACTACATGATCCCCAACCCGCACCTGCCGCTGCTGGAACCGCTGCGCGCAGTTCCAGTGGCGGGGACTCCGCTGGCAGACCTGGTCGAACCCGACACGCGGGTGCTGGTCAACCTCGGCTACGGCAGCCCCGACCAGGGCTGGTCGACCGGGCCGCCAAATGTGCCCACCCCGTTCGGGCTGTTCCCGCCGGTCAACCCAGTCAACGTACTCGGCGCTCTGGCCACCGGCACACAGCAAGGCATCGGCGCTTTCGCGAGCGACCTCGGCTCCGCGGGAACAGGCCTGTCGCCGTCCGGCCCGTCACTGTCTGGCCTGTCGCACATGCTGCCGTCGATTGCGCTGCCGCAGCCCGGCCCACCATCCGTGCCGACGATCCCCGGCATTATCGGGTCGTTGCAGGCGGCGAACACCGATTTCACCACTGCCTTCACCAGCGCGCTATCGACCGGTTACTCGGTCCTGCTTCCGACGGCGGACTTCGCCACTGCCGCCGTACTCTCCGTCCCGTCCTATGACATCAACCTCTTCCTGAACGGGATCTTGCAAGCGATCAACGGCGACCCGATTGGGCTAATCGATGCCGTCGGCGATCCAATCGCCGCCGACATCGCGTTGTTCACCATCGCGGGCGGTTTCGAAGCCATAGTCCTCGCATCCGCGGCGCAGTCGATTGTCACCGATTTCACGAGTCTCTGACGCCTTGTTTCGACTGTGAGCCACAGCCGTCACACGGGCCTCTGCGCGAGAGTATGGCCGGTGTTGTAGGCGAACCCGGCATGCCCTAACTGAAGTTGTCAGCTGAGAGGTGGGTAAAAACCGTGTCGCCTCCCCGGGAGATGTGCGCCTTGTCGTCGGCGTTTGCACTACCGCCGAGGCGCTGCGGTAGGCTTTCGACCTGCTGCCGATGATCTCGGCGGCAACCGGGCTGTGGCGCAGTTTGGTAGCGCACTTGACTGGGGGTCAAGTGGTCGCAGGTTCAAATCCTGTCAGCCCGACAACATCTCTGCTGGTCAGGGCGTTTTTGAAGAGCATAGCTGGTTCTGTTCGGGGTGTTCACCCCAGTTTTCACCCCAGCCAGAGTTTGCGGCACTACGCGCACAGTTGAACGATGATGCCGGCCGCGCTTACCGCGATGCCCACGATTGCCCAGGAGATGTCTTTCAGGCGAATCGCGTTCGAGAGTGACTCAAGCTTTTCAAGCTCGGTGGCTATGGCGTCGTCGATCTGGACGGGAAGCGATGACGTCAACTTCCTGAAGCTGTCTTGTAGCTCATCGACCTCTTGCTCGACCCGCTTCAGGCGCTCAGGGTCGGTCCCGGCCCGTTGCACCTCCCCTGCGGCCTCCGCCTTCCACCCGAAGGTGGAGTCTGCGCCGCCCTCGCGTTTCACCCCTCGACCCCGGCTGGCAACGAACGCGCGGAGTTGCGTAAGTCGAGTCCGCAGGGTGTCGCGCCACTCATCAAATCGGCTCGACGCACGTCTCCATGCGTGGAAAAGGCCCGCCGCGGTGATGACGTACCCCAACAACTGCAGCCAGTTACCTAACGTCTGCACGACTGCTAAATCCCTGTTCTGTTCAGCCCGAGCCGTGCGGCCCGTCCGTCGATGGCGGCGCGGGCGACGTCGTGGGTGGTGTGCCCGTAGACGTCGCCGGTGATCGCGATGGAGGAGTGGCCTAGCAGGTCGGCGACGGCCTTGATGTGGGTGCCCGACTCGAGCCAATCGACGGCCGCGGAATGGCGGATGGTGTGTACTCCGACCTTGTCGATGCCGGTCTTGGCTGCGGCGGTTTCGATGACGCGGAGGAGGTTGCGGGGTTCGACCGGGCGCCCGAGTTCGGTGCAGAACACCAGACCTGAGTCGGTCCACCGTTCGCCGGCGCGCAGTCGCTCGTGCTTCTGAGCGGTGCGGTGTCGGCGCAGCATCGCGACGGCGTCCGCGGACAGCGGCACGGTGCGCCGGCTGCGGTCAGTCTTGGGCTCGCTGGTGATCAGCTTCCCGTCGATGCGGGCGATGGTGGCCGTGACGGTCAGCGTCGCGGCGTCCAAATCGACCCGCTCCCATGTCAGCGCGAGGGCTTCGCCGCGGCGCAGCCCGGTCTCGGCGATCAGCAATAGCGCGGTGTGATAACGGGAACCCTCAGTCGCGGCCAGGAGGGCCATCAGCGCCTCGGTGTCCAGGTGTGTGGCCTCGCGGCGTTTGACGCCCGGACGGGCCACCACGGCGGCCCAGTTGCGGGCCAGCAGTTGATCGCGCACCGCACCATCGAGGGCCAGCCGCAGGATCGTGTAGACCTGCCTCACCGTGCTATCGCTCAATTGCCGTTCACGTAGGGCCAGGATCAGCGCCTCGACGTGGCTGGCCCGCAGCCGGTCCAGTGTGATCGCGCCGAACGGCGGGGGTAGTAGGTGCTTTTTCGCGAGCGTCGCGTACAGCGACCGCGTGGATTCCTTGCGGTCGGACACCGCCAAAGTGGTTGCGCACCACTGGGTTATCCAGTCGCCGACGGTGCGGGTCGCATCGCGGACCGGGGCGCCGGCATCAACCCTCGAGCGCGCGGCTGCGACCTTGGCCCGCACCGCCGCCTGTGTCGGCCCGTAGAGGGATTCGCGTTTGCGTTCCCCGGTGAGCGGGTCGGTGACGAAGATGCGGGCTTCCCAGCCGCCGCGGTGGTGGCGGCGGATGTTGCCTTCGCCGTTGGCGCGTCGCCCCCTGCTCATTCGTCGTCGTCCTCTGCGAACAGGTATTCGGCCACGTCGGCCAGATCGACGCCGTAGCCGCGCTGCAGCGTCCAGTTGGCAAGCACGATCCCGTTCGTGTCGATGTCCACGAGTTGGTAGGTGCCATACAGCAGGCCGTTGGGGTCGCGCTGGCGGGACTTTTGCAGTTGCAGGCCCTGGCGGTCGGCGGCGCGGCGCAGCCGGTTCTCCAGAACCTTGTATTCGACGTCGGTCATGTCGTTGATTTCCTCGAGCGTAGGTATGCGTGTATCCATGCCTGAAACTATACCAGAGGATATGTGGCAAACCAATGTATCAGCGCGCTGTAGTATCAGCATGCTGATCTATAGTGCTGGACAAGGGATTTCAGCGTCATTTGCGTGCGGCGTGTCGCCGCACAGCTACGAACATCTATGCCACGCTATTGAGTGCCGCCGGACTGCTCGGCGGCATCCGACGAAATCAGGAGCGACATGGACGCCATCGTCGAACGGATCAACCAACTGCTGCTGTCCTATCCCGAGGCGATGGCGGCCCTCGGCGGCATCGGCAAGACCAAGTTCTTCGAGATCCTGCCCGAACTCGAAAAGGTCAACATCGGCCGCCGAACCTTCGTGACCACCGCGTCGGTCGAACGGTACGTGCGCCGGCTGACCGAGGAAGCCAACGCGTGACGTGACCCGACGAGAACCGCCGCCCCCGGGCGAGGGAGCGGCGGCAAGGTCTGCAGGCGCGGACTACCCCGATTCAATCACGACCTCTCGACAGGTGTCGTGGTGGTCGGTTCACGAGTTCGTCGCCGACTACCTCGAGGCGACCAGGTCGTGGCCGATGGCTGGCAGCGTCGAATGGCAACAGTTGCCCGACGCTGATCCACGCAAGCTCGCGTCGTTGTTGGACGCCGCGAGGCATTGGGCGCTGCGGGTGGAGACCGCCCAGCAGGCCCGCTGCGACGCGTCACGTGACGTTTCGGCCGCCTATGACTGGGGCGGCATCAGCCGACGCATCCGCGACCAGGCTGAGTTCTACAACGAAAAGCCTTGGCTGAGAAGGACGCCGGCATGAGTGGCCCGGCGATTTTCCCCGCCCCCGAAGCCCCTTACGCGGTGGCACGGCAGATCCACACCCAGTACCTCACCGACGCGAACCTGCCGAAGCTGGCGTTCTGGCGTGGCGGCTGGATGGCCTGGAAGACGATGCATTGGGCCGAGGTTGACGTGGCCGAGTTGCGCCAAGCGGTCTACGCGACCCTGTCCGATGCGGTGTACCTGCACGTCACCAAGGACGGTGAAGAGTTGCGGGCCTGGAACCCCACCAGGCACAAGATCGTCAACGTGCTCGAGGCGCTGGCCGCGGTGGTCCAGCTGTCCCGCGACATCGACCCGCCCTCGTGGATCAACCCACACAGCGCCGAATCCGATGCGGGGCAGGTGATCTCCTGCCACAACGGGTTGCTCGACCTGACCACCCGCATCCTGCACGGCCATAGCCCGGCGTTGTTCAACCTCGCCTCGGTGCCGTTCGACTATGACCCGCACACCGACGAGCCGGTTGAGTGGCTGGACTTCCTGGCCTCGGTGTGGGGCGACGACCGGGATTCGATCGCGTTGCTGCAGGAGTACTTCGGCTACATCTTGTCCGGGCGCCTGGACATGCAGAAGGCATTGCTGTTGGTCGGGCCGATCCGCTCCGGCAAGGGCACCATCGAGCGTGTCCTGACCGCGCTGATGGGCCACAACATCGCCTCCCCGACGCTGGCCGGGCTGAATACCAACTTCGGCCTGTCCCCGCTGATCGGCAAGCCGCTGGCGTTCGTCACCGACGCCCGGCTGGGCAACGCCCCGAGTCACATCGTGGTGGAGCGGCTGCTGTCGATCACCGGCGAGGACTGGCTGACCATCGACCGTAAGTACCGGGAGCCGTGGACCGGCAAGCTGCCGACCCGGTTTGTGATCTTGAGCAACGAGTTGCCGAAGTTCCGTGACTCCTCCGGGGCGATCGCCACCCGGCTGCTGATCTTGAAGATGACCGAGAGTTTCCTCGGCCGCGAGGACCACGAACTCGACACCAAGCTGCGTGACGAGTTGGGCGCGATCCTGGTGTGGGCGCTCGAGGGACTGGACCGGCTCACCCGAAAAGGCCGATTCACCGAGCCGCAGTCTTCCCGTGACGCGGCCGCGCTGATGATGGACCTAGCGTCCCCGGTGAGCGCGTTCGTGCGGGAGCGCTGCGTGCGCGACCCGGACGCGATCGTCGCCCGCGACGAGCTTTACGCCGCGTGGAGGACGTGGGCGCTAGACAACGGGCACCAGCCCGGAGCAAATTCGACGTTCGGCCGCGACCTGCGCGCCGTGGTGCCCGAGGTGCGTGATTTCCGCCGCCGAGTCGGCGGCCGGCAGATTCACACTTACACCCACATTGGACTGCTGCCTGACTCACCTGACTCACCCGATGAATCCGCCGGTCAGGGTGCTGCCGGCGAGTCAGGTTGGCCTGACTCACCTGCCGGCCCGTTTCTGCCTGGAATGGGCGAGTCAGCATCACCTGACTCACTGGACGGCCCGAAATCGCTGGTCAGCGGCGGTGAGTCAGGTGAGTCAGGATCAACCCCCAATGTAAATCCAACGTCAGGGGGTTTTAGTCCGCCGTCGGGTGGGGGCCGTTGCCCGGAGTGCGGCTGGCACGTCGCCACCCAAGGGCATAAACGCGAGTGCCCAGCAAACCCTTGGAGCCAGATATCCGATGAGTAAGCAGAGCAAGCCCGCCGACCGGGGAAGGGGTGAGAAGTGATCGACCAGATGTGTCATTGCCGCCTAGGCGGTCCGCTGTGTGCGGTGTGCTTGGCGCGCAAACCGGCTCCGGTCCGGGTTGGCCGGGATATGACCGTGGACCCCGACGACCTGCGCGACGAACTGCGGCTGTTGGGCCTGTCCGATGAGGAGATCGAGGAGTTGATGAGATGACCACCCACCGCTTCGTTGTGACCCTCGGCGACTCGACGACCGCCACCATCGACGCGGAGGCGTTCGAGATCTCCGACGGTGTGGCGACATTCCTCGTGGCCGATGCTGACCCTCCCGCGGCGTTCCGACCCGTGTTCGCACTCGCTCGAGGATGGCGCTGGATTGAGGCCGGCGACGCAGGCGTGAGTTGGTCGGGCGCCCGGCAGCAGCATCCGGAGTCCAAGCCGCCAAGGTTGATTCCCGCCACGCAGATCCCCGACCGCGCCGGATGGTAGCGAGCCGGGCCTGCAGGAGTTCACGATGGCAGCGTGTCGCGTGTGGCGGTGTTATGCGACCCCCGGCCGGGCGATTGCGGCTCGAAGTTGCGCACCTTCGCCACCCTGGCCGCCGCGATCGCGTTCGCCGAGGTGCTTCCCTGCCGCAACCCGCACTGCAGCGGGGTCCACATCGTCGCCTGGATGGAACACGGCGCCGTCGCCACCGACATCTTCGACCACCGGCGCCGCTGCAGCCTGGCCGAGGAACTCGAACAGTGCTACCCGCGGGCGCCGACCCCGCGTACCGGACCCCGTGAACCGTCGCCGGAGTGGTGGCCGGCGCTGTGCTCGTTCAACGAGCCGCTGCAACCGAAAGGAGTGGTTCAGTGAACCTGGATGAGGCCGTCGAAGCCGCCCGCACAACCGCCGAAACATCGTGCGATCCGTCGGACTGGGCGTGCTATCACGCGCTTAACGCCGCCAAGCGCGCCCGCTCCGACGCCGCCCTGCTCGACGCGCTCACCGAACCGTTAACACCGGAGACAGCGCCGCCGCCCTGGTCGCAAGTCAGCCGGAAAGGCGCGGCGGAAGGCCCATTGCGGTTTTAGCGGGACTATCCTGCTCACAGGCAATCGGTGGCGCGCCGACGAAGCAGCACCCCGAAACCTGCCCCAGACGGCTTGGCCAGCCGCGGGTCAGATGGACGGGACATCGATGCCAGGCCGCGACGCCGCCCCGGTGAGTCCCAGCAGCGTCGGACCGATCGAATCCCTGGAACAACACTGCGCACTCCCCCCATAGCGGGGGCGCATCACGCTAAGGACTCGCCATGCCCGGCACCGTATCGTCCCTGTTACCCCAACTCGAGCGTCGCCGCGACGAGATCCGCGGCACCTGCGAACGCCTGCTGCTGTCCGCCCGCGCGGCGGGCAGAGAAACACTCAACGGGCGCGAAGCCGCCCGCTACCGCGAGGCCGAGCAGGATCTGCGCGGCATCGAGGAACACATCGCCGATCTGCGCGAAGACGAAGCCCGCTCGGGCATTCCGGCGAAGTACGCCAAGTTGCGCCGCGACGGCAGCCGCAGCGGTCGCGGCGGTCGTGAGTTCCGTTCCGCGGGCGCGGTGTCCCCGCTCGGGTATTCCGACGAGACGCTGCGCCGCGCCCACACCGCACTAGCGGGCGGATCGACCGCGGTGCTCGAGGCCCGCGCCTTCAACTCCGCGGTGGGGCTGCTGCCCGCCGAGTTGTACCCGGTGCCGACGTTCCCGCGGCACGAGGCCCGCCTGATGGACCGGCTGCCCGGGTTCGCGCTCGACGCCCCCAGCCTTGAGTATGTGCAAGTCACGTCGGTGACCGGCGCGGCGGCGATCGTGGGGGAAGGGCAACTCAAGCCCGAGATAGTCGCGCCGCCGACTAAGCAGATCGTCACCGCTTTGAAGCTGGCCTGCCACGGGGGCGTCTCTTGGGAGAACATTCAGGATTACGACTCGTTCACCGCGGCCGTGCAAAACGAGCTCCTGAAGCAGGTCATCGACCTGGAGAACTCGCAGTTGGTGTACGGCACCGGCGGCACCACCCAGTTGTCCGGCATGACCACCACCGCCGGAATCCTCACCCTGGCGGCCACCGGCACCACCGCGTCCCCGCCGAACAACTGGGATGACATCGCGGGCGGGATCGCGCTGCTGCGCACCGGCCCCGCGCTGGCCGAACCCGACCTCCTGCTTTTGCACCCCGACACCTGGACGGCGATCCGGACCCAGAAGGATCTTTACGCCCGGTATCTGGCGACCCCGGCGCCGACCGATCAGACCGCCGAAACCATGTGGGACGTCGAGGTGCTGCAATCCACCGCGTTCAAACCCGGCGAAGCGGTCCTGCTCGACACCCAGCTGTTCGGCCGCGTCGCCGTACGCGAACCGCTGATCATGCGCGTCGGCTACGGCGTGGTATCCGGCCAGTCCGACTTCCTGTCCAACATCCTGCGCTGGATCGCCGAGGAACGGTTGAACCTGGCGGTCGAGCGTCCCGCGGCGATCTGCCACGTCACCGGCCTGCCCGTCGCGGCGCCGCTGGACACGCGCAGCACCGTCGCAGCACGCATCAAGCCCACGTTTGGTTGAAACGCCGAATGCGCGGGTGAAGACGCCGTAACGTAGCAGAGTTGTCCTGAGGATTTTTGCGCTGACCCCTAGTGCCTGCCTTAGTGATGGGAGCTAGAGATGTCGTCGTTCGTGCTCGCTTCGCCTGACGTTTTGGCCTCAGCGTCGTCGGATTTGGCCGGGATTGGGTCGGCGATTAGGGAGGCCAACGCGGCGGCGGCGCCATCGACGACGGGGATTCTGGTCGCGGCTGAGGACGAGGTGTCGGCGGCCATTGCGGCGGTGTTCTCCGCCCACGGTCAGGGCTTTCAGGCGCTCAACGCCCAGGCGGCGGCGTTTCATGAGCAGTTTGTGCAGGCGTTGACCGCGGGTGCGGGATCTTATGCCAGCGCTGAGGCCGCCAATGTTGCGGCGTTGACGGCCAATCCGGCGCAGACGGTAGGGCAGGATCTGCTCAACCTGATCAATGCGCCCAGCGTGGCGCTGACCGGGCGCCCGCTATTCGGCAACGGCGCCAACGGGGCCCCGGGGACGGGGCAAAACGGCCAGGCCGGCGGGTGGCTGCTGGGTAACGGCGGGGCCGGCGGCTCGGGCGCGAGCGGCCAAAACGGCGGTAACGGCGGGGCTGCCGGGTTGATGGGCGCCGGCGGCGCCGGCGGGGGCGGCGGTGCGGCAACGGGCGCGGGCAATATCGGCGGGGCCGGCGGGGCCGGGGGTGCTGGCGGGCTGCTGTCTGGTAACGGCGGGGTCGGTGGTGTCGGCGGAACCGGCTTGACTGGCGCGGGGGGTGGCGCCGGTGGCCGTGGCGGGGCCGGCGGGCTGTTGGGCGGCGGCGGGACCGGCGGCGCCGGCGGATTCGGTAACGGGCCTGGTGGGGGTGCCGGTGGGGCCGGTGGGACGGGTGGGATTTTGGGTTGGGTAGTCGGCGCGGACGCCGGGAACGGCGGTGCCGGCGGGGACAGCGTCAGCGGCCCCGGTGGTGCTGGCGGACCCGGCGGCAACGCCCCGCTCGGCGGCCCCGGCGGGAATGGCGGCGCCGGCGGATCTAGCCAAGCCGGTGTCGGCGGGGTGGGCGGGGCTGGCGCCAACGCCTTCTTCGGCGACGGCGGTGCCGGCGGGGCCGGCGGAACCAGCCAAAATGGGGTCGGCGGGGCTGGCGGGCACGGCGGCACTTCCTACCTGGCCGGCGGCGGCTTCGGCGGGACCGGCGGAGCCGGCGGCATGCACGGCGGGCACGGCGGGGCCGGCGGCAACGGCGGCCTGATTGGGTCCGGCGGGCCCGGCGGGGCCGGCGGCGCCAGCGCCCTCGGCGCCGGCGGGAACGGCGGAACTGGCGGCACCGCCGGCCTACTGATGGGGAATGGCGGGCCCGGCGGCGCCGGCGGATCGAGCTTAAGTGGCGCCGGTGGTGCCGGCGGGACCGGCGGCAACGCTGTACTGATCGGCAACGGCGGCAACGAAGGCAACCCCGGGACCGGCACCGCGCTGGGTGCCACCGGCGCCGGTGGTATCAGCGGGCTACTGGTGGGTCTCGACGGCTTCAACGCACCGGCCAGCACTTCGCCCCCGCACAACCTGGAGCAGCAGGTGCTCAGCGCAATAGATGCGCGCATCCAGACAGCTACCGGGCGCCCGCTGATTGGCAACGGCGCCAACGGGGCTCCGGGCACCGGGCAGCCCGGCGGGCCCGGCGGGTGGCTGCTCGGCGACGGCGGCGCCGGCGGCTCGGGTGGGCCGGGTGAAAACGGTGGTGCCGGCGGGGCCGGCGGTCTGATGGGTGCCGGCGGTGCCGGCGGGGCCGGCGGAAACTCAACGACCGGCAACGGCGGGGCCGGCGGGGCCGGCGGGCCCGGCGGGGCCGACCATGGCGGCGTCGGCGGCAACGGCGGGCTCACCACGGCAGTAGACGCACTCGGCGGGGCCGGCGGGGCCGGCGGGCAGAGCGGACTGATCGCCTTCGGCGGGACTGGCGGGGCCGGCGGCGCCGCACTGGGCATCGGCGGCACCGGCGGGGCCGGCGGGGCCGGCGGGGCCGGTAATCTCCTCGGCGGGCTGAGCATCCTTCCCAGCGCGGACGGCGGGGCCGGTGGGGTCGGCGGATTTGGGACCCTCACCGGGGGTGCCGGCGGACCCGGCGGCAACTCGGGCCCGATCGGCGGGCCCGGCGGCGCCGGCGGGCCCGGCGGATTCGGCATCACTACTGGGGGTGCCGGCGGGGCTGGCGGCAATGCTGGCCTGCTGTTCGGCGACGGCGGGGGCGGCGGGGCCGGAGGGTTCGGCGACGTCACAGGTGGCGCCGGGGGGCACGGCGGCAACGCGGGCCTGCTGGTCTCTAGTGGCGGTGCCGGCGGCACGGGCGGGATCTCCACTATGACTGGGGGTGCCGGCGGGACCGGAGGCAACGCCCTGCTGCTTGGCTACGGCGGCACCGGGGGGGCCGGTGGCTTCTCGTCTGCGACTGGGGGTGCCGGCGGGACCGGAGGCACCGCCGGCCTAATGGTGGGCAACGGCGGTGCTGGCGGCGCCGGCGGGGACGCCGCAGCCGGCGGAGCCGGCGGGGCCGGCGGGACCGGCGGCAACGCCGTAGTGATCGGCAACGGCGGCAACGGCGGCAACGCCGGCCTTAGTACGACCGTGGGCACTGCCGGCACCGGCGGCACCAGCGGGTTGCTGCTCGGCCTAAACGGGGTCAACGGGTTGACGTAGACGAAGATGCCGTAGATCGTCGATGGTTTCGCCACGGTCCGGCGTGGCGTCGGCGACGAGGCGGGCGATGGTGTCGTGTGTGTCGCGGGGGTGGGCGGGCCTGGGTCCGGCTAGCACCGACCCCGAGGGAAACCGCATACCGGACGCGTGAGGTGCAAAGTCCTCGAGGCGCGGAGCGCCTCGAGCGGCAAGCCGAAAAAAGTTTCCCCCTGGATACAAAAATCCCCCTGCGCTCCGTGGGATCTCCCCGGGGATGGTCGGGGAGGGCCGACAATGGATCGGTGGACATCGTCGGCGACTACCGCGCGCGGCTGCTGCACGAGCAGGGCATGCCGTTCCGCGAGATCGCGGAGCGCACGGGCACGTCGCTGACGCGGGTGCGCGCCGCGTTGCGCACGGCGGCGCCGGGTCGGATGCGTCGGGAGATCCGCGCCGAGATCCGCGGTGCTGGTGGGCTTTCCGCGTGGTGGCGGCAGTGACGGAACGCATCCGCACCGATCGTGATGATGTGCCGGAGCGTGATCCGGGTGCGCGTCGCCGGCTCGACGGTGACGCGATGCTCGAGCGTGACGCCGAGGTGGCGCGGCTGCTGCGCCGGGGGTGGACGTATCGGGCGGTGGCGGCCCAGCTGGGCATGTCGTTGGGGTCGGTGCAGAAGTCGGTGAAGCGCACCGGGGGTTATCCGCTGTGACCGCGCAGCGGCGGGTGCGGCGCGCGACCGATCACGAATTGCGGGGCACCTACTTGATACTGCGGGAGCAGTTCCGTCAGCGGTGCATAGCCGAGCGGCGTGAGTGCTGGTTCGGTGATGGCGCCATCGATTGGAGTCTGCGGCATCCTGATCCGGGCAGTTTCGAACTGCATCACATCGAGCCGGTAGCGCTGAGGCCCGACCTCGAGCTCGTGCCGTCCAATTTCGCCCCTAGCCACAAGATCTGTAACCGGCTGAATATGGCCGCCTGGGACGCCGACGGTGTGGGGGATGTGCCTGACACCGGCATTGCGAGCGAGGAGTGGTGAGCCGCAACGCTTTTGGCGTGTAGCGGGCTGCTGAGAATGACGGATTTTGGCGGAAAAACCGGGCCAGGACTGGGAAATCGCACATATCGCGGAAACCGTTGGAACTCCACCCCAGTCGTTGCAGCGTTCACCCCAGTTTGCACCCCAATTAGGTCTCGGTTCGTGGGGGTATCGCCGAGGTTCGCTGAGCGCACGAACTGCTGTGACCTGCGCGAAACGGCACCTGGCGAACCCCAGCGAACCTACCGCCCTTGTCTGGGGGTCAAGTGGTCGCAGGTTCAAATCCTGTCAGCCCGACCAGCAGAAGTGGGTCTTGACCTGCGATGATGGCGATATTTGCCGTGACGGTTGCGTGGGTGTAAATCGCTCTGGGGACCACACGCGGTGTCGGCGGCGCGCTTGATGGAGTCGTGTAGGGGAGTTTCTGCGAGTTTGACCAGACGCCATGCACGCCATGCGCGCCTGTGCACGTTATTGGCGCGGCGGAGGGCGCTGTCCTTGTGCCGAAATTGACCGCTGGTCAAGTGAGGTGGCGCGCCGTTCTATCGGATTATCTTGCGCGGGTCGGGGAAGCCCATCTTGATGTAGCCGGGAGCTCGTTTCTTCAGTGATGAGGCGATAACAGGGGTGCGCTCGTCGTGGTAGTCGTGCACTGTTGCG
>Ga0306920_100004120_pt1 | contig 18613 bp, 23 predicted proteins | sample flu12Cox44000170_FD_204666 | JGI IMG/M metagenome (GOLD analysis project Ga0306920, IMG submission 204666) | Lab enrichment of tropical soil microbial communities from Luquillo Experimental Forest, Puerto Rico - flux4day.12C.oxic.44.000.170 (v2)... | ecosystem: Environmental > Terrestrial >... | reverse complement strand
CACGCTGCAACGTCTCGATCGCCGCAAGCCATGGGAACGACCGCGTTACCGTTGATATTGCCCGCTAGGGCTGGAGTTCGGAATTCTTGATAAATCAACTGGCCGGCAAGACTAATGCCGGCCGTCCGGCGCCCTCCGAAACTGGGCCTAAAACGCAACGAGCACGAGCCACCGCCAGCACCAACTAAGGAACCGGAAATTTGCTCGCCGGCAATCTGGCGCAATGGTCGTAGATCGCGGACGGACGGGTGAGCCAAACCTTTTCCTTTTCTGGATGATTGACGATGTGCTGCAACGCCTCCCGGAGCATGCGCAGCCTGTAAGGCTGACCCACGATCATCGTGTGCAACGCGATACCGCATACGAGCGGCTGTTTCGCCGACTGTCGCAGCAGCTCTTCGAATTGACCGATGATGAAGTCGCGGAATTGCTCCGGCGAATGATGCCTCACCAGGATCTGAGGGCTATCGTTGATCTCGAGCGGGTACGGCACGCTCATGATTCGACCAGAGCGCGTCTTCATCCAGAGCGGCTGATCGTCGGCCGGCCAGTCCATCAGGAAATCGAACCCGACCTCCTTCAACAGGTCGGGCGTTCGATGTGTCGCGGCCATCCATGGAGCCATCCAACCTCTCGGCGGCGTTCCGGACGCGCGCTCGATGGCATCGCGAACCTCCTGCAAGAACCGCTTTTCGTCAGATTCCCACATCTGGCTTTGGCGCTCGGCGTTTGTGCGGCCATGCCCGATGAACTCATCGCCGCGCGCCTTGAGGGCGTCGACAATACGAGGCGCATAGTCGAAAACTGTCGTGTTAATGAGGTGGGCCGCCGGGAGGTTGAGTTCGTCAAATAGCTCGAGGCAGCGCCAAACCCCGACCCTGTTGCCGTAATCCCGCCAGGCGAATGTCCGAGCATCTGGACCAATTCCCGGTAGCGTCAGCAGGTGGCCTTCGCCCGCGCCGAACGCGAAGTGTTCGATGTTGAGGCCCAGATAGACCGCCAGCCGCTTGCCGTCCGGCCAAGAATAGTCGGGGCGGTCAATAATTGGCGAGTAAGCATAACGATCGTGATAGGGAAGCTGCATATCGGTATTCCTGCGAAACGAGGTTTGGCGTCGCGTCTTGCTGATTTCCGAATTCTAGGCAAGGTTGCAGCCAGCAGCGACAACACGCTCGAACCCGGGCGAGCAAGGCTTTGGATGAAACCGTAGGCTACGGGATCGCCCGCGTCCACAATGACAATGGGGATCCGTGTGGTCCGCTTCGGATGCTGACGGCTACGTCGTCGAAGAAAACGACTGGGACGTGAAGAACGGTCACTATCGCGTGCGAGTGCCAGAGTACCCCGGCTCCAATGTCATGGTGTGGATCGATGTGCCTGACGATGCCGACATCACTGAGCCTAACAAGGCCGGGCCGACCATGGTCTGGCCAATATATTGTACTACGAGAGCTATCACATATGGATCCGCTGCTTTATGCCGGGGGGCATGACTTAGATCGGCAGCTCGCGGACAAGGACAAGCCCAGCCATCCGCCGCCGGGTCACCGATTGTGCGAGGCGTCGTCTGCCGGCTTCAGAACATGTACTGGCCGCCGTTCAAATGGATGGCCTGGCCGTTGACGAAGCTACCGGTGGTGCAGAGATAGACGCACGCATAGGCGATATCGTCCACATGGCCGATTCTGCGCACCGGGATTGCGTTCCTTGTCGCCTCTTCGTTCCTTACTGGATACTGACTCCAGTCGCGTTCAGTATCGATCGCACCGGGCACGACTGTATTTGCCGTGATGCCGAACGGTCCCAGCTCGCGTCCAAGCGCCTTCGAGAAGCCGTGCATCCCTGCCTTTGCGGCGATGTTGTACGCGCGATTGACGATATGACCAGTGAAACCGTCGAACCCGGACACGTGGATTACTCGGCCCCACATTCGTTCCTTCATCGCCGGGACCACGTGATGCGCGAGATAGAAGCAGGATGAGAGGTTGGTCCGGATTGCCCAGTCCCAATCCTCGATGCTGATCGACTCGAACGGCTTGAGCAATCGCCGCCCGACATTCGAGACGGCAATGTCCACCGGCCCGAAGGCGGCATTGGCTTCCGCGACGAGACGCCCGACATCCTTCGGGTCCGAGACATCGGCCATGATGCCGACGGCGCGCCCGCCGGCTTCCTGAATCATGGAAACGATGCGCTCGACATTCTCGCGTGACGTATGGCCGTTGACCACGACGGCCGCACCTGCCTCCGCGAGACGGCGCGCAATGGCTGCGCCAATGTTCTGTCCCGATCCAGTAACGATCGCGACGCGTCCGTCGAGGTTTGTCTCATGCATGGCAGGCATCAGCGCGCTCCTTTGTTGGGGTTGGATATTCTACGCTACAGTATGCGGGAACACTGGATCAGACGACGAACCGGGTCAAAACCCGAAAAAGCGAAATGAGAGCAAATCTTTTCCGCTGCTCACCCGACAACGAAAATCGCCAAGATACTTCGGCATGTCCGTTTCGTGCCATAAACTCCTTTTGCGATTTTGGAGGTCGAAAATGTCTGTTAAGCAACGCTGCGTCGCGCGAACCGTTGCGAAGGACTAAACGGCGGCATTGTGAGTTGCAAATGAAGGCTCGCGCTGCTCAGGTGCTTGCTATGTTCAGTCTTCCCAGAGAGGCACCGCAGCCTTTGCCCTCTGGACGCTTTTGCAATGTCCAAACTCCAGAGGAGCTATCCCGATGATCGTCATCGATTCTCAGGTCCATGCTTATGAAGCAAACACGTCGAAGCGGCCTTGGCACACTGTGCCGAATTGGCCCGACCACATCACTGGCGACGAGATGGTTTCAGCGATGGACAAAGTCGGTGTCGACGGCGCGATCTTTATCTCTGCTTTTTCGATGTACCGCTATGACGCTAGTTATGCAGTCGAAGTGCAACGGGCACATCCCGGCCGGTTCGGCATCGTCAAGCCGGTCGACCCGGATGATCGCGCGGTCGCTGATGTCATCGCCGACTGGAAGAATACACCAGGCGCGGTCGGGATCCGCATCATGCTTACAAAGGAAGCCAAGCGCGAGCCGACCGACCCGGGTATCGAGCGGATCGCGCGCGCCGCTGTGCGACACGACCTCCCGGTGAACATCCTGTGCTGGGGTAACCTGGAAGCGGGCGCTGCGCTCATCGATCGCCATCCCGAGACGCGATTCATCATTGACCATCTGGGCATTTTGCAGCCGCGCGTGCCTCCCGCCCCGCCGCGGCCTTGGAGCGACCTTCCCAAGGTGTTGGAACTCGGCAGGCGTCCGAACGCGGGTGATTAAGGTGAGCGGTGCATGCACGCTTTCCCTAGAACCGTATCCTTTCTCGGATATTTGGGACCCGCTTGCTCGTGTGTTTGACGCTTGGGGTTTTGATCGATGCTTGTGGGGCACGGACTGGACGCGCGCGTTCGCCGTGGTCAACTATCAGCAAGCCGTTGAAGCTTTCCTCAATGCGAGCCGGCTGAGCGACGCTGAGCGGACAATGCTTATGGGTGGTGCCTGCGCCAAAGCCTATCGCTGGTCACCGAAGAAGGACTAACACCCTTTTCTTGGCCGCAAGTTGGCTCGATGCAGTCGTGAACCTCGGCCATCGGTCGACCTGTGTTCCAGGCTCAGCCCGAACTTGATGATGCCGGCGCTTAGCGTGGTTCGCCGGAGAACGTCTGCAGCACCGCCGATAGCCGATCGAGTGCAGCAGATGGCAACGGACCTTTTTCAACTGCAGCGAGAGCATTCTCGAATTGGTGCTGCGTTGCTATCCCCACCAAAACGGTCCCAATAGCCCTGTGCGAGATCACAAACCGCGTAGCGGCTTCTGTTAGGCTCGCTGCGAATCCTTCCTGTACTATTGGCATTAGACGAAATGCGCGCGTGACGTCGGCCTCATAGCTTATAGCCGACCCGATAGGCTCGGGCGGTGGGCTCGCAATCGGATGCCGCTCAGTCGATCCAGACAACGCTCCGCCGGCAAGCACGCGGATGCCAATGACGCCGACGCCAGCCTTCCTCGTATGATCGAACAGCCGTCCATAGTCCTGAGCCGGATAATTCGGCGGTAATTCGGTGCCTGCGGAGGGATTGAGTATATTGTAGACTACCTGTGCGCTGTTGAAGGCGCCTGCGTCGATCACTTGGTAAAGCGCAGCTGTGTCGCCGATTGCGGTAAGACCCAGGAAACGTGTCTTCCCCTGTCGGCGCAGTCGCTCGAATGCCGGCACGACCTCATCAAGGACCTGTTGGACGCTGAGGGTTTCGCCGCCACCGGCCTCGGTAATCGCGTTGTGCAGATGGAAAATGTCGACCCGATCGCGGCGCAGTCGCGCTAAGCTCCCTTCCAATGAGGTCGCCACCGCATCCGCAATGTGGTCGAACTCGGCGCTCGTCAGTCGGACTTTGGTCCCCACCACCGCATCGGCGGGTTTGAGCTTTTGTAGGATTCGGCCAAGGTTCTTTTCCGATTCACCATTGCCGTACTGCACCGCGGTGTCGAAGTAATTCACGCCGGCATCGATGGCCCGTGCGATGGTCCGCTCCTGATCCAGCGGATCGCCGCGCACCATCAACCCGCCGACCGCACCGCAGCCCAAGCCCAGCACGGAAAGCTCTAATCCGGTGCGGCCGAAGATCCGCTTTTCCATGGCTGTTCCCCTGACTACCGCGGCTGCGGCACTATAAGCGAGCGCGCGCCTAGGCCGACAATGTCCGTTTTACCCCCGAAAGCGGACATCGGGAGAGCGCATTGGGATGTCCGTGGCCAACAAGCGACATTTTAGAACGCAGCTAACATTGAGCCTTTTCACTGTCGGACTTAAAGTAATTCCCAGTTAACCGTTGCGGTAAAAGTATCGATTTATGATGCTCGAATACCTTGCATTGCTGCCGCGCCGTGGCCGCTTGAGCGTGGCCATGGTCATTTTGGCATTGATTGGTGCTGTCGCGTGGACTGCTGGACACTTTCTGCAACCCGCCGCGCCGCGTCACATCGTGCTGGCTTCGGGCCTCGAAGATGGCCTGTTCCACCAATTTGCGAAACGTTACGTCGAGATACTAGCTCGATCCGGGGTTACGGTCGAGGAACGAATGACCGCTGGCGCCGGGGACAATCTACGGCTTCTGGAGAATTCACATTCTGGCGTTGACATCGGCTTCACTCAGGGCGGTATTGCGAAATTCCCCGAAGCCAATGACGTTGTCATGCTTTCGAACCTCTATTACCAGCCGATGTGGATTTTCTACCGCGACACCGACACATTCAATCGTATCAACGAGCTGCGTAACCATCGCGTCGCCGTCGGCGCTAAAGGCAGTGGCACTCGCTCACTTGTCGAACCCGTGTTCGCCCTTAACGACCTCACGACCGAAAACATAACAATGTTGCCCGTGGGCAACGACGCTGCGCTGCGTGCACTAAAATCCGGCGAGATCGATGCGGCGGTCTTTGTCGACGGTGCGCAGAATCCAGCCGTCGGGGCCGCACTTCACGATCCGCATTTGAAACTGATGAGTTACGGCCACGCCGATGCCTATCCTCGACTGCTGCCCTACATCAAGAAGCTCACGCTGCCTTCCGGCGTGATCGATGTGGCGCGTGACATTCCGGAGGAAGAAGTCGCGCTCATCGGCACCAAGGCGATGCTAGCCGCTCGGGATGGCTTGCACCCCGCACTAGTGGAGCTGTTGGTGGATGCCGCACACGAGATTCACGGCGGACAGGGTCTTTTCGAGGAGCCAGGCGAGTTCCCAGGAACGACCCGCGTTGACCTCCGCATCTCGACTCATGCCGACCAGCACAAGCGTTTCGGTCCAAGCTTTCTGTATCGATACTTACCGTTCTGGCTCGCGACACTGGTCGAGCGGGCCATCATCATATTGGTTCCGCTTGCTGCTGTTCTGCTCCCGATCTTCCACTACCTACCCCAGTTGCTCCGCTGGCGCGTCCGGTCGCGGATCTATCGATGGTACGGTGAATTGGCCCTCTTGGAGCGGGATGTTGCCGAGCGCACGGGTACGCTGCCTACAGAGAAGTGGCTAGCTGACTTGGAACGAATTGAGCGAGCCGTCGCCCGTATACACACCCCTTCTGGGTACGCGAGCGAAGCCTATACACTTCGCGAGCATATTGCTCTAGTTCGGCGCGCCGTATTGGCGCGGACCAGTTCGCCCCCGGTCGCGGCAGGCTAGGTCTCGTCAGCGGCTTTTTCTGCTTGGTTTCACAGGCAGACGTCCGTGCCTAAGGGTTTCCGTCATCCTCAGACGGTCGAGCGCGGCGGCTATGCCTCTTTCAAAGCTTCCGCAATGTCCGCGAGGAGATCAGACGGGTGTTCGATGCCGATCGACAGCCGGATCGTAGAGTCGAGAACGCCTATTCCCTGACGGACGTCAGCGGGAACGCCTGAGTGGGTCATGGTAGCGGGCAGGCTGGCGAGCGATTCGGTGCCGCCCAGGCTCACGGCCAATTTGAAGATCTGCAGCGCGTTGAGGAATCTCGAGGCCGCGGCCTGACCGCCGACAATGTCGAACGAAAATGTGGAGCCGGCGCCGCTGCATTGTCTCGCGAACAAGCGGCCGGCGGCAGAGCCTTCTTCATGGTGAGCGAGGTATTGGACCTTCGCCACCTTGTCGTGATCGCGCAGATATTCCGCGACAAGGTGCGCATTTCTATCGGCTTTCTCCATGCGCAGAGTCAGCGTTTCCAGTGACCGGCCGAGCATCCAGCAGGAGTGCGGGTCGAGCTGGGTGCCAATGGCGCTTCGCAATGCCTTAATCTCCCTCATCAGGGCTTTTGAGCCAAGCGCAGCGCCGGCGATCAGGTCGGAATGGCCACCAACATATTTGGTCAGCGAGTAGAGTGAAAGATCCGCGCCATGTTCGATCGGCCGCTGGAACACCGGCCCGAGCAACGTATTGTCACACGCGACGATCGGAACATGGTCCTGCGCCTCGCCGATCATGTCGGCGATACGGCGGACCATCGCGATGTCGACCAGACCATTGGTGGGATTTGCCGGGGTTTCGATGAGGATCATCGCAACCCGCCCCTTTCGCATGGCCTCGTCCGCCGCGAGCTGGACCGCGGACTCGTCGATACCGTCGGCAAAGCCCGCGGCGCTGATGGACAGGCCCGCCAGTGTCTTCGCCAGCAGCGTTTCCGTTCCCCCATAGAGCGGTTGCGAGTGCAGGATCACGTCACCCGGGCGCGCGAAGGCGAGTATCGTGGTCGCAATCGCCGCCATACCCGATGAGAACAGCGCGCAATTTTCTGTGCGCTCGTAGACAGCGAGCCTGTCTTCGACGATTTCGCTGTTGGGATGATTGAACCGCGAATAAACCAGGCCCGCGCCCATCCCCTCGGGAGGCTCGCGTCGACCCGAGACAAAATCGAAGTAATCCTTACCATCTTCGGCAGTCTTGAAGACGAAGGTCGAAGTTAGGAAGACCGGCGGCTTGACGGCCCCTTCCGACAGCTGGGGATCGTAGCCGTAGTTCAGCATAAGTGTTTCGGGATTCAGTACGTGGTTGCCGATGTGAGTCTTCGACGGAAACGGTTTCACCATGGCCTGTCTCGCTATTTTGAGGGACGCTCAAACCCGGCGCACACACAACGAATGAAAGCAGTGTTGTGCATCAGAGCAAATTCGGCCGCTGATGTCCGGTTTGGGTCAGGTACAGACATCCCGAGCACAAACACCGATGTTCGTTTTACCCCTCAAAGCAGACATTATCGACCGCGTTGAGACTGTCTGCTTCGGACCAGAAGGAAGAATCACGCAGCAAGTGCCGCGATTCGCGCAAATGCCGAACCAATGACCATTGATCGCTTCCGCACTGGGCCCTAAGTCGATTGGTGTGGATCCTCCCGTCTCGAAAACAGACGTCTCATGCGATTGGCCAATCCTCGACGCGATCTTCTTTTCGAACTGACACTTCCCTTGGCGAGAAATGTTTCGATCATCGCCGCGGTTTCCTTGGGCCGCGTCACCATGAAGAGATGGCCGTCATCGATCAGGCGCAACTTCGCATTCGGTATCAGTTGCGCCAGGATGCGGCCGTTGATCACCGGAACCAGAGGATCGTCGCTGCCCATCAGAACGAGCGTTGGCTGCCGCAGCGACCAAAGCCACAGCAGGCTCGTCCAACCGGTCATGGCAAGAAGCTGATAAAAATATCCCAGATTGCGCGCACCGTGCATAGCGCCGGCATGCGACGCGATCAATGATGGATCCTTTCGAAACGCGCCACCGTAGATTTCTGGTGCTACCCTGCTCATGTAATCCTTGTCGGTATAGCGCCGCGGTGTCGCCATCTTCCAGAGCACCGATGGACGGGCCGGCACCATGATCGCACCCGGCGAGGTCGCCGCGAGCACCAGTCGCCGGCACAGTTTTGGATATTGATGTGCGAATTGCTGCGCGATGCCGCCACCCCACGAGACGCCAGCGACATCGATTTCGCCGTAGCCGAGCTCCGCAATGAGATCGGAGGCGATCCGCTCCAGCGTCGACGGACGATACGGCATGGAGGGCGCCGGTGAGCCGCCGACCCCGGGCACGTCGAAAATGATCGCGGTGGTGTCGGTCAGTGCCTCAAGGAAAGGCTTTGCCAATTCCCAGTTCGCGCCGATCCCGTTGAACAGCAGCAACGGTGGCCTAGTGGCTGCACCGTGCTTGATGGCAACCTGCAGTGATTGGCCTCGGATCGAGATTTGCCGGACCTCGATCTCTCCGGGCTTGGCAGACCGAACCGCATCGCATGGGTCTGTCGGTCCGCCTTTGGTGCGAATTTTTCTCGTGGGGTCATCAGTCAAAGACGTAGGTCCCCGGCGCCTTTGCCATTACCGCATTCCGCGCGCTGCCGAGAGAAGTAGGCGCGTCGATCTCCTCGCCCGAGCGCGCTTGCAGCCAGTCCCGCCAATCGAGCCACCAGCTTCCCTTCCGCTTCTCGGCGCTCGCAAAGAACGCATCGGGCCCGGCCGGATTGACCTGCCCAACCAAATAAGAAGCCTTCGGATTTGTCGGTGGATTGAGCAGGCTTTGCAGGTGACCGCTGTTGGACAGCACGAAGGTCGTGTCATCGCCTACGATCTGAGCCGTCTTGTGAACGCCCTTCCATGGCGTGATGTGGTCGGTGACGCCAGCGACCACGTAACTGTCGGCCTTCACTTTGCTCATGTCGACGGACTTTTCGTTCAGCGAAAGCCTGCCCGAATTGACGAACGGATTGGTGAAGTAGAGGTCGAGATAGTCGCGATGCAGGCGCGCAGGGAGACGGGTCGTGTCGGCGTTCCAATATAGGATGTCGAAGGCCGGTGGTTGATTACCGAGCAGATAGTTGTTGACCCAGTAGTTCCAGATCAGATCGTTCGGCCGCATCCACGCAAACATCAGAGCCAACTCGTGACCATCGACGATCCCGCGCAAGCGGGAAGCCTCCTTGGCCGCATGCATGGTCTCGGGCGTCATTAGGCAACCGAACGCGCTTTCGTCGGCCGAATTGGGGTCGAGCAGACAGACCGCAAGCACGATATTCTTGATCTTCTTTTCGATGGTGCCGCCAAGCGTCGCAAAATAAGCGGTCGCGGTAATGCCTCCAGAGCAGGAACCCATCATTGAAACGTCTTTGCTGTCCGTTATCTCGCGCGCGACGTTGACGGCTTCGTCAAGCGCCGCGACATAGGTGTCCAGCCCCCAGTCGCGATGGGCCTCAGTCGGGTTGCGCCAGCTGACACAGAACGGCTGGATTCCGCTCTCAAGCAGAAAACGGACCATGCTCTTTTCGGGCGAGAGATCGAGCGCGTAATACTTGTTGATCTGGGGCGGTGTCACGACCAATGGACGTTTCCAGACTTTTGGCGTGGTCGGTGTGTACTGGATCAGTTCAAGGAGCTCATTGCGGAACACGACGCCGCCCTGAGTGGTGGCGAGATTCTCCCCAACCTTGAAGGCGCTGGTGTCAACCATCGAGGGCATGCCACGATTTTTTGTGAGATCATCGAAGTAGTTGTTCAGTCCTCGCCACAAACTTTGGCCACCGGTATCCAGAAATTTGCGCACAGCTGCTGGATTGGTGAAGATGGCATTGGTTGGCGCGACCGCATCGATGAGGGTTTCCGTAATCAGATGGGCCCGTGCCTTGTCGATATCGCTGAGGCTGGTCTTGTCGATCAGACCCGAGACCGCGTCGCCCCAGGCCAGATAGGTCTTGAGTAGTCCGCTGTGCAATGCGCTTTGTTTCCACGTTGCATCGGAAAACCGCCGATCGCCTGCTTTCGGCGCGCGCTCAGACTTGCCACTCGCAATCTGGCCGAGCTCGCCCAGGAACGAGAACCACTGCTCAGTCGCGACCTTGGGCTCGTTGATCATCGCTTTGAACAAAATGCCGGCGCTGTCGGCGAGATCCTGGCCGCGCATGCCGACAAGCGGATTGAGTGCCAGCGTATTTCGCGCGGCTACCTCGGAAATACCTTCATCCGACGGCGGCTCGATCCCTTTTTCTATACTCATTGTCTTTGCACTCCAGGCTTGGGAATTAGCAGCGCCAGTGTTTCGGCGATCAAGGCAGGTTTTTCGGATCCCTCGACTTCAAGTGTGTTCAGGGTCTTCATGATGACCTGCCCGTTGTCCCTTGATTCGACCCAGCGCTGCGTATTTCGGCTGACGAAGGAGGGACTCGAGTTGATCGAGATTGCTCCGGGCATCGACATCAGGCGCGACATCCTCGATAGGATGGATTTCGAACCGATTGTGCGTCATCCACGTGAGATGGATCCTCGCATCTTCAGAGCAGAAGCGATGGGACTCCGCGAAGATATGCTGCGGCTGCCGTTCGATGCGCGTTTCAATTACGATCGTGACCACAATATCCTCTTCATCAACCAATCCGAACTGACAGTCAGGACGCCTGAAATTATCGAGAGATACAAGGAGCGAATTCGATCGATCGTCGAACCTCTCGGCCACAAGGTCTATGCAGTTGTCAACTACGACGGGTTCGAACTCGACCGTGACTTCGAGGATGCCTACATCGAGGCCTTGAAGGAGGTCGGCGATCGCTATTTCCTTGGCGTCACACGTTTTTCAACAAGCGCATTCATGCGGGCCAAGCTCGGTGACGCACTAGAGAAGAGAGGTGTCGCGCCACACATCTATGAATCGGAAGACGAAGCGAAAGGCGTCGTGAGGGAGACGATTCCCCGCACCTGATTGTCGGCCTCCGGGCGCAATTGCGGCCCCGCTCGAAGACGCCGGACCAGAGGGCTGCGATATCGAAGTGGCGGTGCATGTGAGAAGCGCCCGCCGAAAAAAGGTAAGGAGGAACCGCATGGCCGACCCCATCACCGACAAGCTGCTCGACAATATCGGATACGCGCGCGGCACCGACTACTTCCTGATGAAGGAGCAACTGACGCAGGAAGAAACCGCAATCCTAAGGGAAGTGCGGCAATTCGGTGAAAGGAAGTCTTACCGATCGTCAATTCCTACTGGGAACGCGGCGAGTTTCCCTTCGAACTTGTCCCTAAGATCGCAGCGCTGAACATCGTCGGCGATCACAACATGCGCGTGCACGGGTGCCGGCCTATGACTGCGGTCGGAGCCGGTCTAGTTATGATGGAGCTCAGCCGGATAGACTCGAGCGTCGCGACTTTCTTCGCCGTTCATCTCGGATTGGCGATGCAGTCGATCAACCTACTTGGCTCCGAAGAGCAGAAGCAGCGCTATCTGCCGCGGATGGCCAGATTCGAGAAAGTCGGGGCGTTCGCCCTTACGGAACCCGATCATGGATCGGATTCGGTTGCTCTCGAAGCCACGGCGAAGCGCGAAGGAGACGAATGGGTGATCAACGGACGCAAGCGTTGGCCGGGTAATGCCGTTTGGTGCGACTACATCGTAGTCTACGCCCGCGACGTCGCCGACAAGCAGGTCAAGGCCTTTGTCGTCGAGAAAGACAATCCCGGCTACAGAGCGACAAAGATTGAGGGCAAGGTATCGCTGAGAATGGTACAGAATGCCGACATCACCCTCACCAACTGTCGGGTATCGGAAGACGCACGCCTACAGAACTGCAATTCCTTCAAGGACTGCGCCAAGGTGCTCATGAGCACCCGTAACACTGTGGCCTGGGCATCACTCGGAAATGCCGTTTCGGCCTACGATATCGCCCTGACCTACGCGCAGCGCCGAGTCCAGTTCGGTAGGCCAATTGCTAAGTCCCAAATGGTCCAGTCGATGCTCGTCAACATGCTTGGCGATGTCACCGCGATGCAGCTCTATTGCATCCGACTTGGTCGCTTGATTGACGATGGCAAATTGGAGGAAACAATGGCGGCGTTGGCCAAGTATTATTGCAGTGTCAAGGCGCGAGAGGTGTGCCGGATAGCGCGCGACGTCCTCGGCGGCAACGGGATCACACTCGATTTCCACGTCATACGCCACATGTGCGATATGGAAAGTCTCGTCACGTACGAAGGAACGGCCGAGATCCAGTCCCTGATCGTCGGTCGGGATATCACTGGTCAGAGCGCCTTCGTTTGATTCAAGATGAATATTTACGGAAGGGCCCTCCTCGAGCAAAAGCGGACATCGGGCGGGACGCTGACGTCCGCTACGCGTCAATCGACACTTCCCAAAGGCGCATTTACAACAGAAATCCCCAAAACTTGCGCTGCCTCTCGGACGCTTTTGCCCACTGCGCAGCCGTCAAAGCTGCGGACCAGATAATCTAAGCTCGCGCTCAGCTCGAAAGACATTACTATACAGGTTTGATATCCATTGTCGTCCGCTCGAGGTCATGTTGAGATAGCGAATGGCCGTTTGAATCTGCGGCGCGACATTGATCCAGTAGAACTTAGGGTATTTGTAGACGACGTCTGCTGGCGTGTCGTAACCAAGCGCTTTGTTCAAGCCAATTTCCTCGAACTCGTGGAACAATGCGTTTGATTTTTTCATATAATTAGGATCTCCGAGTTGCCCGATGAGATCGGCCGCGCGCAGTAGCAAACCCTCCTCCTCGTCCAAGTCATCCGCGTCCTGCCTTGGTGGAGTTGTGTAAGGAAACCGCGTGTATTCGATCGCGCGCGCAACCCGAGCTGCATCTATTTCATCCACTGGATCGAGGCGTTCAGCAGCGAAAATCTTGGAGCGATCCACATGATAGGGTGCAAGCGCGGCGTCGGAAGATCCGACTGGCAATTCAATCTTTCGACCGCTGACATCAGCTACATAAGATCCATCTTCGTCTCCGTAGACGATTCCACGGACATAGCCGATATCGTGAATCAGGCATGCAAGGATGAAGTGAACGTAATCGCTTGCTGTTGTCAGTCGTTGGAAGTGGCGCCCCATCAGGATGTCGTGGCCGACCAGGGTGACGAGCAATGTGTGTTCGATGTTGTGGTACAACGCGTCGCTGTTGCCAATGCATTCAAGTGCGAGTTTTGCCGCATAAGGCAGCAATTCGGGGAGCCTTGAGTCGGGCGCGCGGAACCGGCCTTTTGTCTCGGAAGTTAGAAACGCGCCCAACGCTTGGGCCGTCAATTCTGGAATCGTTATCATAACTAAGTTCCTTATCAGCCATGAAGAAGGTTGGCAGGATAGAAACCGAAGAACAGCCGCGCTGCTCCGGAACAGTGTTGATGCAAGTCAACAGGACAAGAACGCGAAAAAAAATTCGGAAGAACAGGGAATTTTTTCAGGATAACAGGGAATGAAGGAGCGCCATAACTTCGTCCGGAAACTTACTCATCAGCCTCACCGAAATTTCGGTTGCCAGGATATAACAAAGCGTTTGCCGGGTTGGCCCGCTTTCAAACATCCACAATGGAGACTTCGTCGACCTTGAGGTCGTGTGCATCAAATATATTGATAAACCGGCCGCCCCAGTTCCATCCCTGCATGACAACACCGTGTTTGAGGTGGCGCGCAAGAGCGATCGCATCGCCGACAAAAAGGCGCCGGAAAGCCCCCGCCTGGTCACCGCCCTAGTTTCAGGCATCCGCCAGTTTTTGCAAGATGAGGTGAACCGTAAGGCTTCTCTTCCCGACCAGTGCGGTGCCAGCCAACTCGGCTTGGTCGCCCGCATATGTGCCCGTGACACCCATTCCGACATTTTCTGCGCCAAAAAACAGATGGTCGGACGGCGGAGGCGTGTGCAGATTAAGAACAAGCTCGCCCTTAAAGATGCCATCCTTTGAAGAATACGAGCCGGTGTAGTACGAGTACGGACCGCCTCCCAACATTACGCCATTCCGAAGAACAACGACGCCGGTGGGCGGCCAATCCACTCCATCGAATCCCGTCGCAGTAACGGAATACAGTCCGTTTTTCATTTTCTCCGCCATCTCATTGCCCGCCCAGGGCGTTCAGGAGACGGCAGTGTAGCGGTTCCACTGAGCACTTTGATAGGGCTGAAACCGGCATCTAGGAGCGGAAATTGCGATGCCACATCGCAACATAGAAAGCGCTGGACCGATCGCCCCGCGCCCCCTGAATGTCTCCGCGCTAGCAGCCAGCCAAGCGCGGTGCAGTTCCTGCTCGATCACCTTCAGCCGTTTTTTGAGAGCACGATCTAAGGCGCTAGCATCTCTTGGCGAAACTCTTCCCTTGGTGATGTCGGCCGGTATCCTGCCCTGAAACACTGCAATCTATGCTCCAATGTCATCTGCTCGATTTGAGCTATCCGCGCTTCAACATCAGCATCCTCTTCCTCCCTGTTGCGCATGGCCTTGCTCCCGCTCGTGGTCCGGTCCCGCGCCCTTTCTCTAGCGCCACGTACCTTTGCGCAATTTCGTCAATGTAAATCTCTCGGACACCCACCACTATGGTGGCATTGGGGCGCTGGTGCTCTTCCAGCTTCTGCATCACGAACATCACAGCTTGGTCGAGGCTTTTGCATTTCCGATCCAGGCGACGAAAGACTGTGGGCTGGGGCCACCCTGCTGGACGACGAACGAGTGTGGGAAAGTAATAGACAGCAGCTCTCTCCGATTCCGGCGCTATCGCCCGTTTTTTTTGTCCCTGCGGCATTTTGTTTTCCAATGATGCAGGCTACGGCCGGAATCTTAGCCAGGGGCGCCGGCACGCTCGCTAAGTGCTATTGAACCCCGCCGTCGCCCTCTGTGATCCTGCGTTTAACATCTTGGCATGCCTTGCGAACGTTCTCGGTGAACAGCGCGCACTCCTCTATACGCTTGAAAATTTTCTTGCCTTCCTGGCGATATGCTTCTGCGGTATCACGCATAAAGGCAATCGCATTATGCACATCGGCGGTCATCGCCTCACATCTTTTCACCGCGCTGATCAGCTCGGCCCCCATCGCTTCGATCTCCTTAGCTGCGGATTCATAGTCTCGCACCACAGCCTCAGCCGTGAGCGCGCCGACCCGCGAAACCCCGTCAAGATGCTCAACATAATCCGGCATTTGTTCAGAAGAATGAACCGACGGCGCTGCCTTGATCGGTAGAGCCCCCATGACTTCCGCTTCAAATTTGGCCAAATCCACTGCCTTGGTTCTCGGAAATTTCTCGATGCTTGCCGTAGCCATAGATGAATTCCTTCTCCAATCCCAGACTATCCCCAGGAACAAAAAGGCCGAGCCGCGAGGAGTCCGGACAACAGCCGTCAGGCGCCCTGACCATTCCAGATGGTCCCCTCGGAATGGTGAGCCGACTATGAACTCTGATTCGTGGCAAAAGATTCGCAAAACTGCGGCGAATACTTATCTTGGTCGCATCCTAAAGCGTTTGAGTTCTGCATCCCTATAGTCGGGACTAAGGTTCCGTCTGGCCCAGAATGGCTCCCCGAAATCAAATATGACGGATACCGCCTTCGGGTCGAGCACGACGGTGCTGGCGTTTTCGCCGACTACCTGCTGATACTTTTCGTCCCGGCTCATCGACGAAAGGGAGGGCGTCACATGCTACGTTCTGTCCTGTTAGCCGCAACTGCGGCCGTAATAATGAGCGCCACCCCAGCCATGGCGGACAACAAGTCCGATTGCCAGAAGGGCGTCGCGATGATTAAAGCGGAACTCAAGAAAGAACATCCGGAGCCAGTGCCTGAGACATTGCGCAGGGCTCTAAGCGATGCCCAGCTCGAGGTCGAGGTCGAGGAGCAGGATTGGGCCGAGTGCACGAACTACGTCAAGGCCGCGAGCGCCTTGCTCGGAAATAGCGGCAGATAAAGGATGGGCCGCGCGAATCGCAAGCATCCAGCGATGGGTCGAGTTTTGGAGTCGTTCAGATGACAACCCGTGCAGCACTAGTATGGATTATCCTCGGAACAGGATTGGCGTGCACCACGCCGGCGATGGCTCAAACCTACTACCCGAATTATCCGGTCTGCCTGTATGTCTACGACTTCGGGTTAAACTACGCCGACTGCAGCTTTACCTCGTTTGCCCAGTGTCATGCGGCGGCCTCGGGACGGGGCGCGACATGCTACGCTAATCCATATTTCGCGCCGCGTGGCGGGCCAGCGCGGCGGTACTGAGTTTTCAGTCGCGCTGATTTGAAGCATGGTGCTACGAGTTTCCTTGCTGGAACTCAACTACGGCACTCGGATCGGGCTCGCCGGATAATCGGGCAGCAGCTCCTCCATCTGTGTGCCCTCATCCGCCAGCCCCTGCTGTGGCGCTTACCAGACCGGCTTCAGCAGGGGTTTGATTTGGAATCGCCCTACTGAAATGCGAGAGCCACCGCAGCGCTGATTTCGCCACATTAATCGATAGCCTAACCCGTCAACGTGATTCGCAGTGCTCCAATTCAAACCGGAGATTCTCGTCATGTTGAAGGGTTTTGCAATTGCAGTGATTTGTATCGGCGCTCTTGTGACGGTGGACCACGAGCTTAACGGCGGCATATACACCGATCAGGTGCTCGGAATGTTGCGGCAGATTGGTTACTCATTTCCGGTAATGAATTGCCGAAGCCAGCGCTTGTCGAGATATTCAAAAATGCCGGAGACGGTTGCACCAACGCCGTCCGTTTAGCCGCATGACCAGCTGCTGCATCAGAGGGCGCTCGGGGCAGAGATGCGATATTTGGCCTCATAGTCGCGCAACATTACGTCCATCGGGTAACATCTCGGTAGCAATTGCAGCGTGGATCAAACGCAGCAAAGAGGCGGGCCCGATCATGGAAGATCTTGATCCGTATGAATGGGGAGCTACGACCCCGAATCCGCGCGTGATCGATCCAGAAGGGCCGCTGCTGCTGCACCACGACGAGCCGCCACTACCTTCGCCGGTCTGCGACAACGTCATTGCGATGGTGCGCTGACTGTGGTCGCGCCGCGCAAGAGCAAGTTGCCGCTCCACGATCTGCACTGGCTGCCGATGATCATGGCGCATCACTTTTGGTCGGAGAAACTTGTCGGCACGCGGCTCTCGCCCTACGCTAGCGATGAGCTGCGAAAACAACTCGCACGGGGCAGGCTGCGCTGCAGACGCCAAGACACGACCGGCAAGTTCGAGCTGGTGCCGCGCACGTTCTGGCGAGACCACGAGATCGACGTCCGCACTGGTGCTGTGGAAATCTATCGCGGCCCTCGCGGACCTCACGATCGCGATCATCAAACCTGCGTCAACGGCTCGTTCTTTGTTTGGAAGCCGGACCTCGATCAGTTCTGGTCAAAAGCGGAAGCTGAGCAGGAGCTGCCGATGCGCCGCAGGCCGGGACCCAAGCCGACCGAGAACTGGAAGCTGCACGTCGCTGGTGAACTGCACCGCATTGTTGTGGTGGAGCGCAAACAGCCTCCTCCTGCTTCCTATTTTGCGCAGTTTTGCGAAGACAAGTCGGGCTACCATCCCGACCTTGGCGCAGTGCAGCGGCTACTCCGAGAGCTGCTCGGCTAATTCACTGCATCTCACCGCTACTTTGGCGTGCGCTCCCAGCGACCCGCCCTCGACCGGTGGCCGGGCGGGCGGTGATGGTGAGGGTCGGTTTAGCTATTGGCTGCGCGGCCGAATGAAGGTAGCCGCGTTTCACCGATGTCGTTGTTGTGGGGGAAAAAAATGACAGACAACTCGTTAGCGCTGGTAATACTTCTCATTGCAGCAACACCGTGCGCTCAGCCGCGAGGACGAAAAGATCTCGAACTTGCGCGAAAGCATGGTGTCGGTCGAGCGCCTTCTGCTCTTCCTGATGTCCGAAGGGCGCCTCGAAAATGCGCCGACCTCCATGCGCGAGGCGACCAAGACGGCCTTGCGCGATCTGCAGACGATGGAACAGGACGCGAGCTTCAAGGAGATGGCCGATGCGCTTCCGGCGTTCCCGATCTCCTCAAGGATGCGCTTGCAAGCAGACAGGTAGTCGTGCCCCGCGTCGGTCAATACCGCGAGGCCTATTTCCAAATCTGCAAGAATGTATTTCAAAAATCAGATGTTATTTCAAATCGGACCTTCATCTAACCTGCGCCTTGGTTGATAACCTGCGCCCTGGTTGACGGCAGGAACTTGGGGCCGAATTGCGTTCGGGTAACCACGGGTCACAAGCCAACTTTCAAAGAGGAGACCTTGAAGATGAAACTCTATTACGGATTCTGTCAGGCCATTCGCACCGCGTAGGCGAGTCGTCCGCGACTCCTTCT
>Ga0306920_100004119_pt1 | contig 18613 bp, 18 predicted proteins | sample flu12Cox44000170_FD_204666 | JGI IMG/M metagenome (GOLD analysis project Ga0306920, IMG submission 204666) | Lab enrichment of tropical soil microbial communities from Luquillo Experimental Forest, Puerto Rico - flux4day.12C.oxic.44.000.170 (v2)... | ecosystem: Environmental > Terrestrial >... | reverse complement strand
TGCGGCTTCTCGCCGGGCTCGATGTTTTACGCGAGGACATCATCGCCATGGGGGTAGGGGGGTTGCTGATGGAGATCGTCACCCGCCCGCAGCCGCGCGAGGCGCCGCCGCCGGCCGATGGGCGGCGGGTCGCGGGTCTCGTGCTCGCCGCCGGCCGTTCGACCCGCATGGGTGGTCCCAACAAATTGCTCGCAGAGATCGGCGGCAAGCCGCTGGTGCGCATCGTCGCCGAGCAGGCGCTCGCCTCGCGCGCCGCTCCGGTGATGGTCGTGACGGGGCACGAGCGGGACAAGGTTGAGGCGGCACTCGCCGGTCTGCGGGTGCGCTTCGTGCACAATCCCGACTATGCCGCCGGCCTCTCGACCTCGCTCAAGGCCGGCTTGGCGGCGCTGCCGGGCGAGGCCGACGGCGCGATCGTCTGCCTCGGCGACATGCCGCAGGTGACGGCCGGCCTGATCGACCGGATGCTCGAGGCCTTCGACCCAGCGCGCGGCGCGCTTGTTGTGGTGCCGACCATGGAGGGCAAGCGCGGCAACCCGGTGGTGTGGTCGCGCCGCTTCTTCGCCGATTTGATGGCGCTCGAAGGCGACGTGGGCGCGCGCCACCTTATCGGGACGCATGCGGACGCGGTCGCCGAGGTGCCGGTCGAAGACTCCGCCGCGCTCACCGACGTGGACACGCCGGATGCGCTCCTCGCGGTGAAAGCGGAGCTTGAGCGGATGATGGCGGCGCAGGGCTAATCGACCCGTTCAATAATAAGCTGCGGTAAGCCGCCGATACGCTGTCCTTTCGTGAAAATTATTTTCTAAAAGTTTGTACCAGAGGTGAGGGCATCGACCACCGCGCTCGCAGCCTTCACCTCGCGCCGAATTGGACGTAGGCCGCTAGCGACCAGCGCCGATCCTCATCCTCGCGCCAGCGCCCAAACCACCAATCGGGGCCATAATCGGTGAGCGAATAGGTCTCGTCCTTATTCAGTCCGAGCCCGGAGCGGGTCTGCTGCGCGCCTGACTCCTGTGCTTCACGAACAAATTCCGGCGGCAGGCGCAAGGCGTAGCCCAGCGTGCCGATGCCGAGGCCGAAAATGATGCCGGTCTCCGAGTGGGCAAGCACAGGCCGCCGGAATGCCACCCAGGCGCAGTCGGTCGGCAGTTTGCGGCCGATTCGCAGGGTGCGGCGAGGCTTCCCGAGTAATTCGTCACTAACAATCGATATATTACATGCGCGCGATGAGGCCGGCATGATGACCGACAGCCCGATCTGTGGGAACTCGCTCGACTCGAAGAAGTCGAAATTGAAAGCATGAAATCGCTGCGCGATCTGTCCTCGATCGCACGGGCGCCGGCGCTCCGCTTCCTCGGCCTGTGGGCTTGCAACGGCCTGACGCCGGAAAGCTTCGAATGCCTGCGCGGACATCCCACGCTCAAGCATATCGGTTTCGGTGTCGGCGGCTTGAAGGACAATGAGGCGATCGCGTCGATGTTTCCGGAAGAGATGCAGCGGATCGTGTACTACAAGATCACTCCCGGCACGTATCTGCGGCGACCGACGGCGTAGCTTGGGCTCGCGGACGAGATCGCGCGGCAGTCAGGCCGGGCGCACATTCCACGGATAGGCTGAGACGCCGGGCAGCACGCCGGTGATGCTGCGGCGGAACGCGGTCTTCCCGTACCACTGCCCGAGCATAATCGTCGCGACGTCGCTCATGGCGAGATTGGCGAGCTCGGTTGCGAAGCGCGTGCGCGCGGCGTCGTCGGGCGCGTCCAACCAGCTCTGCACGAGTTCCTCGGCCTTCGGACTGTTCCACCAGCCGAACCACCCGTCGGTCCCCTGACCGCGCACGATCGGCGAGGTGACGGGCGTCGCGTAGGCGGCCGAGGAGCCGTAGGTGTGGAAAATGCTCCAGCCGCCTTTCTCGATCGGCTCGCGGCTCGCGCGCCGCTGCACCACTGTGCCCCAGTCGGTCTCCTGCAAGTCGACGTTCATGCCGATCTTTTTTAGCGTATCGGCGGTCACGAGCCCGAGCGGATGAATCGAGGGAAAGTCGGTCGGATTGATGATCACGACTTTCTGGTCGGTGTAGCCAGCTTCCTTGAGCGCGGCACGCGCGGCGTTGAGGTCGCCCTTCATCCACTTGCCATTGTCCTGCGTCTCGTAGGGCGTGTCGCAGGGGAACTGGCTGCGGCACACCTTCCACAGCGACGTGTCGTCGCCGAACGTCGCGCGCATGTAGTCTTCCTGGTTCACCGCCATCAGCACAGCGCGGCGCAGACGTACGTCGTTGAACGGCGGCTGCAGGTGGTTGAGGCGCATGATCGAGTCGCGCCCCTGCGGAATGTCGGTCTGCAGCACGATGTCTTTGTTTGCCGCGAGCAGCGGCAGCAGGTCCGCGAGCGGCTGCTCCCACCAGTCGATCTCGCCGTTCTGCAGCGCTGCACTGGCGGCGCCGGCGTCGGGCATGATGGTCCACTCGATGCGCGGGAAATGCGCGACCTTGGCGCCGGTTGCCCAGTCCGGCGGCTCGCTGCGCGGAACGTAGCCGTCGAACTTCTCGTATACGACGCGGCTCCCGCTGTTGTATTCGCCGGGCACGAAGCGATACGGCCCCGAGCCAACCATCTCGGTGACGGCTTTGAATGGATCGGTGCGTGCAAGCCGCTCGGGCATGATGAAGCAAACCGAGGAATCGGCTTTGCCGATGGCCTCGCGCAGAAGCGGAAACGGTTTCTTCAACTTGATCTCGATGGTGCGGTCGTCGCGCGTGCCAAAGTTGTCCACGTATTTCGCCAGCGTCTGGCCGAACGGCTCGCGTTTCGACCAGCGCTCGATGCTCAGCGCACAGTCGATCGCGCGCACCGGCGTGCCGTCGTGAAACTTCAACCCATCGCGCAGCCGGATCTGCCAGACGCGGCCGTCGTCCGACACGGTGTGACCTTGGGCCATCTGCGGCTTCGGCTTGCCGTCGGCGGCGACGGAATAGAGCGTATCGAAGACGTAATAGGCGTGGTTGCTGGTAACGGTGGCCGTGGTGAAGATCGGATCGAGCAGCGTTAGGTTTGCCTGCGGCACGAAACGCAAGGTCGCGGCTTTGCCGGGCTGGGCGACGGCAGGCGCAGCAAGGAAGGACGCGGCGGCGCCCTTGAGCAGGGTGCGACGATCCATGGTTTCCTCCCGGTCGTTTCTTGTGACGGCAAGGTTAACCCGCAGGTCGCCAACTGCAATACGCCCTTGCTTTCGCTCCGGCGGGGGCTATACTGACTGACCAGTCAGTCATAAGTGAGTGCGGCCATGGCAGCGCGACCAAAGCGGGCTCGATCCGTGCGCCCGGCGAAAGCCGGCGGGCACCGACGCCGCCGTAATGGCGAGGGCACGCCCGACCGCCGCGAGGCGATCCTCGCCGCCGCCCTCGACGAATTTTCCCTGCGCGGTTTTGCGGCGGCCCGGCTCGACGACGTGGCGCGGCGCGCCGGGGTCGCCAAGGGCACGATCTATCTTTATTTCCGTGACAAGGAGGCGCTGTTCCAGGAGCTGGTCCGCTCCGTGATCGGCCCGTTGATCGAGCGCTTCGAAGCCTCGGCAGAAATCGACCTGCCGGCGCGCGTCGTCGCCGAGCGCATCGTCGAGATGTTCGTGCGCGAGATCTACGGCACGCGGCGCAAGGACGTGATCCGCCTGATCATTGCCGAGGGCCCGCGCTTCCCCAAGATCGCCGAGTTCTACTATCGCGAAGTCATCTCCCGCGTCATCGCCGCGGTGCGCGGCCTGCTGCGCCGCGCGGCCGAGCGCGGCGAGATTCCGGCGGAGGCGCTGGCGCGCTTTCCCCAGTTGCTGGTCGCGCCGGGCCTCGTGGCGATTGTTTGGCACGGCCTGTTCGATCGGTTCGAGCCGCTCGATGTCGCGGCGCTGATGCGCGCGCATCTCGACCTTTTGTTCGGCGAGCGGAGGACCGGATGATCCTGCGCGCATTCCCCGCCGTCGCGCTCGCCGCGTTGCTGCTCGGCGGCTGCAGCGTGACCGACAACGCCGGCTTCCAGGGCTGGGTCGAAGCCGAAATGCTGTTCGTCGGCCCCGACGATCCCGGCCGCGTGGAAACGCTCGCGGTGCGCGAAGGCGACAAGGTCGAGCAAGGCGTGCCGCTGTTTTCCGTCGATGACGAATTGCAACGGGCCGACGTGGCGCAGATCACCGCGACCGTCGCCAACATGCAGCACAACATGGATCGCGCCCGCGATCTCTTAAAGACCAGCGCCGGCACCCAGAAGGCCTACGACGACGCCCAGCAAGCGCTACGCGAAGCCGAGGCGCGGCTCAATTCGGCAAAGACCCGGCTCGGGCGCCGCAAGGTGGCGAGCCCTGCGGCCGGCACCATCCAGCAAGTCTACTTCCGACCGGGCGAGATGGTGGCGGCGGGACGGCCGGTGGTGGCGCTGCTGCCGCCGGGCAATGTGAAAATCCGTTTCTTCGTTCCACAGGCGACACTGCCGAGCATTTCGCTCGGCGATACGGTCACCGTGCGCTGCGACGGCTGTCCGCTCGATCTCACCGCCCGCGTCAGTTTCATCTCGCGTACCGCCGAGTACACGCCGCCGGTAATCTACAGCCTGGAAGAGCGCGCCAAGCTGGTTTTCCTGATCGAAGCGCGGCCGCAGCATCCGGAGAACCTGCGCGTCGGCCAACCGGTGACGGTCCTGCTCACGACCGCGCAGGCGGCGCGATGAGCTCGCCCGACGTCGTCATCGACGTGCACGGCCTGACCAAACGCTTCGACGGCCGGCCGGTGGTGCGCGATCTCTCCATGCAGGTGCGCCGCGGCACCATCTATGGCTTCCTCGGCCCCAACGGCTCCGGCAAGACCACCACCATCCGCATGCTGTGCGGACTGCTCACGCCCGACGATGGCCAGGGCACCTGCCTCGGTTTTGATCTGCGTACGCAAACCGAGCAGATCAAGCGTCGCATCGGCTACATGACGCAACGCTTCAGTTTGTACGAGGACCTCTCGGTGCGCGAGAACCTCGAGTTCGTGGCACGGCTCTATGGGCTGAGCGATGCGCGCGGCGCCGTGCGCGCCATGATCGAGCGGCTCGGCCTCGAAGGCCGCACCGAGCAGCTTGCTGGTACCCTCTCGGGCGGCTGGAAACAGCGTCTGGCGCTCGGCGCCTGCACCCTGCCGAACCCGCAGTTGCTTCTGCTCGACGAGCCGACCGCCGGCGTCGACCCGAAGGCGCGGCGCGAGTTCTGGAGCGAAATCCACGCGCTCGCCGCCGATGGGCTCACCGTGCTGGTGTCGACCCACTACATGGACGAGGCGGAGCGCTGTCACGAGATCGCCTACATCGCCTACGGCGTGCTGCTGGTGCACGGCACGGTCGACGAGGTGATCGAGCGCTCCGCCCTTGTCACCTACATGGTCAGCGGCGACGGCCTCGGGCATCTCGCGGCCGAGCTGTCGCACGCGCCCGGCGTCGACATGGTGGCGCCGTTCGGCACCAGCCTGCACGTCTCCGGCCGCGACCGCGCTGCCCTCGACGCGGCGATCGCGCCGCACCGCAACGATCCCGCGCTGACCTGGACGCTCTCCAAGCCCAATCTCGAAGACGTGTTCATCGAGCTGATGAATCGCGGCGGAGGTCAGCTGCAATGAGCCCGGCCGTCGCTCCCAGTCGTGGCGGTTTTTGGCGCCGGGTTCGCGCCATGATCGTCAAGGAATTTCTCCAGATGCGCCGCGACCGCATCACGCTGGCAACGATGATCACGTTGCCGCTGTTTCAGCTCATGCTGTTCGGCTACGCCATCAACACCACGCCGCGAAACCTGCCGACCGCCGTGCTGCTACAGGAGCAGAGCGACGTCGGCCGCTCGATCCTCGCGGCGATGCGCAACACCAAATATTTCGCGCTGGTGCGCGAGGTGCACACGGTCGCCGAACTCGACCATCTGCTCACCGCGGGCGAAGTCCTGTTCGCCGTGGAAATTCCCGCGAACTTCGAACGCGCGGTACGGCGCGGCGACCGTCCGGCGCTCCTCGTGGCGGCCGATGCCACCGATCCGGTCGCCTCCGGTACCGCGCTCGGCACGCTTTCCCAAATCGTGCAGACCGCGCTGCAGCACGACTACGGCGTCCCGGATGCGGTCGCGCCCGCCTTCGAGATCCGCACCCACGCGCGCTACAACCCCGCGGCCGTCACCCAGCTCAACATCGTGCCCGGGCTGCTCGGCACGATCCTGACCATGACCATGCTGATCTTCACCGCGCTCTCGGTCACGCGCGAGAGCGAGCGCGGCACCATGGAGAGCTTGCTGGCGATGCCGATCACGCCGCTCGAAATCATGCTGGGCAAGATATTTCCCTATGTGCTGATCGGGTTCATCCAGGCGACGTTGATTCTGGCCGCCGGCGTCGTGTTGTTTCAGGTGCCGATCGTCGGCGATCTCGGCCTGTTGGCGGGACTGACAACGCTGTTCATCGCCGTCAACCTGTCGATCGGCTATACGTTCTCGACGCTGGCGCAAAACCAGCTCCAAGCCGTGCAGATGTCGATGATGTTCTTCCTGCCCAATATCCTGCTGTCGGGATTCGCGTTCCCCTTCCTCGGCATGCCGATATGGGCGCAGTGGTTCGGCGAACTCCTGCCGCTCACCCATTTCATCCGCATCGCGCGTGGTATCCTGCTCAAGGGGGCGACGATTGCCGATCTCCGCGTCGAGGCCGTTTGGCTCGTCGCCCTGATGCTGGTCGCGATGACCATCGCGGTGGCGCGATTCCGGCGGACGCTGGATTAAGCTCCTCTAAACTTGTCGTGGGCAATTGAACCGGTCGTCGCCGACGCGCGACCAATGTCGTATCAATCCGCTCCGCCCGGAAAGGCGGCCTATGAAGGGGGATCACTATGTGCGCCTGCATCAGGACGACCGCGCCATCGCCGATTATGACGAGGCGCTGCGGCTCAACCCGAAAGATCACGACGCGCTCAACGGCCGCGCCAACGCCTATACCGACAAAAATGATTATGACCACGCCATCGCCGATTACGATCGCGCGATTGTGCTCAATCCCAGGGTACCGATGATTTATCTCAACCGCGGTGTCGCCTACGCGGCCAAGGACGAGCAGGACCGCGCCATCGCCGATTTCGGGGAGGTGCTGGCTCTCAAGGCCGACGATGTCTCTGCGTTGACCCTGCGCGGCGTCGCCTATGGCGTCAAAGGCGATTACGCCCGCGCGGTCGCAGACTACGCCCGCGCGATCGCGATCGATCCGCACAACGTGTTCACCCTCTATCGGCGTGGCGCCGCCAAGCTCAAGCTCGGCGATGCGGCCGGCGGGGAAGCCGACATCGCCGCCGCCAAGCGCATGCGGCCCGATGTGGCCGAGGAATTTACCCGCCGCGGCATGCGGTGATTACGGCGTGCGCCGAAATGAGCGAATGCCCACGGCGTGCTATCTTCGCCGTGAAAACGTGAGGGCTTCGCCATGATCGCCGTTATCTTTGAAGTCTGGCCGGCTCCCGGCCGTAAAGACGATTATCTCGGGCTGGCGGCGTCCCTGCGCCGGGACCTCGAGCGGATCGACGGATTCATTTCCGTCGAACGCTTCCAGAGCATCACCGATCCAAACAAGCTCTTGTCGCTCTCGTTCTGGCGCGACGAAGAAGCGGTGCGCGCGTGGCGCACCAACTCCGCCCACCGCCCGGCGCAACAGGCCGGCCGCGGCGGGATTTTCGCCGACTACCGGCTGCGCGTCGCCTCGCTCGTGCGCGACTACGGCATGAACGAACGGGCGGAGGCGCCCGACGACTCCCGCGCCGTGCATGACGAGAAGGCGGCGATCTAAGATGGGATGAATTTTCTTCGGAACTAGCGCGCCACGTTAGCTTTGTTGCTCGCGCGTCTTCTTTCCTGAAAATCTGTACTTTCATTTGCTAGCCGGTAGCCGTGCCGGCGAGCATCGCTTATATCAAGTTGTCTCGCGTAGCGAAGGGATTTGTCATGAGTCGCGATCCGATTTCTGCCGGCGACGAGCCGCGCATCTACGTCATCCACGAGAACGACGCCTGGGTCGAACCGCTGCGCCGCCAGTTCGAAGCGCGCGCGCTGCCCTACGCCGAGTGGTTCCTCGATCAAGGCGTGCTCGATTTGCGCGAACCGCCGCCGCGAGGCGTGTTCTACAATCGCATGAGCGCCTCCTCGCACACGCGCGATCATCGCTACGCCGCCGAATATGCCGCCGCCGTGCTCGCCTGGCTCAAGCGCCACGGCCGCACCGTCGTCAACGGCGAGCGTGCGCTCCAGCTCGAGGTCTCGAAGGTCGCGCAATACGGCGCGCGTGCGGCCTTCGGCGTCGAGACGCCAGAGACGCTCGTGGTGATCGGCCGCGCGAATATTCTTGCCGCCGCCGAGCGGCTCGGCTTCCCCCTGATCGTCAAGCACAACCGCGGCGGCAAGGGTTTGGGCGTGCGGTTATTTCTCTCGCGCGAGGCGCTGGCGGAGCATCTCAACGGGCCCACGTTCGAGGAACCGATCGACGGCATCACGCTGGTGCAGCGCTACATCAAGGCGCCGGCGCCGTTCATCACCCGCGTCGAGTTCGTCGGCGGCCAATTCCTCTATGCGGTGCAGGTCGACACCTCCGAAGGCTTCGAGCTGTGCCCGGCCGACGCCTGTCGCATCGACGCGACGGACGCCGCGGGCGTCTGTCCGGCGGCGGCGCCGGGCGAAAAGTTCCGCATCCTGCGCGATTTCGATCACCCCCTGCTGCCGCGCTGGCAGGCGTTCCTTGCCGCCAACGACATCGGCATCGCCGGCATCGAGTTCATTGTCGATGAAGCCGGCCGGTCGTTCACCTACGACGTTAATACCAACACGAACTACAACCCGGACGCCGAAGCCAAGGACGGCCGCAGCGGCATGGGCGCCGTCGCCGGCTATCTCGGCGGCCTGCTGGCGCGCTCGCGCCAGCCGCAGGTGCGGCGGACCGGAACGTAACAAATACTCATGACTCGTCATGCCCGCGAAAGCGGGCCAGTAAACACCGGCCACGATTTTATTTGAAGGGTCTGCGATTACTGGATCGCCCGGTCAAGCCGGGCGATGACGAGGTCGGCGGTATGCGAAAAACAAAAAGGCCCGGGGACGACCCGGGCCTTTCGTTTGTTTGAAGCTGCGGACCTGGCTTAGAAGTCCATGTCGCCCATGCCGCCGCCGGGCGCGCCCGGCATCGGCGGAGCCTTCTTCTTCGGCAGCTCGGCGACCATCGCTTCGGTGGTGATCAGGAGGCCGGCGACGCTGGCCGCGTCCTGCAGGGCGGTACGCACGACCTTGGTCGGGTCGATGATGCCCTTGGACACCAGGTTGCCGTACTCGCCGCTCTGCGCGTCATAGCCGTAGGCGTATTGATCCTTCTCCAGGATCTTGCCCACCACGACCGAGCCGTCATCGCCCGAGTTGATGGCGATCTGGCGCGCCGGCTGGGTGATCGCCTTGCGGACGATCTCGATGCCGGTCTTCTGGTCGGCGTTCTCGGCCTTGACGCGGGCGAGCGCCTTGCTGGCGCGCAGCAGCGGCACGCCGCCGCCCGGCAGGACGCCTTCTTCGACCGCCGCACGGGTCGCGTGTAGCGCGTCGTCGACGCGGTCCTTGCGCTCCTTCACCTCGACCTCGGTCGCGCCGCCGACGCGGATTACCGCGACACCGCCAGCGAGCTTGGCGAGCCGCTCTTGCAGCTTCTCGCGGTCGTAGTCGGAGGTCGTCTCCTCGATCTGCGCCTTGATCTGGTTGATCCGGCCCTCGATGTCCGCCTTCTTGCCGGCGCCGTTGACGATCGTGGTGTTCTCCTTCTCGATCATCACCTTCTTGGCGCGGCCGAGCATCTGCACGGTCACGTTCTCGAGCTTGATGCCGAGGTCTTCCGAGATTGCCTGGCCGCCGGTGAGGACCGCGATGTCTTGGAGCATCGCCTTGCGGCGATCGCCGAACCCGGGTGCCTTGACGGCCGCGACCTTGAGCCCGCCGCGCAGCTTGTTCACCACCAGCGTCGCGAGCGCTTCACCCTCGACGTCCTCGGCGATGATCAGCAGCGGCTTGCTGGTCTGCACCACGGCCTCGAGCAGCGGGAGCAGCTCGTTGAGGCCGGAGAGCTTCTTCTCGTTGATGAGAATGTACGGGTCTTCCATCTCGACCCGCATCTTGTCGGCGTTGGTTACGAAGTAGGGCGAAATGTAGCCGCGGTCGAACTGCATGCCCTCGACCACTTCGAGTTCGGTCTCGAGCGACTTCGCCTCTTCGACGGTGATCACGCCCTCGTTGCCGACCTTCTTCATGGCATCGGCGAGGAAGCGGCCGATTTCGGCATCGCCGTTGGCCGAGATGGTGGCGACCTGGGCGATCTCGTCGTTCGAGGTCACCTGCTTCGAGTTGGCTTTGAGGTCGGCGACGATGGCCTCGACCGCCTTGTCGACGCCGCGCTTGAGGTCCATCGGGTTCATGCCGGCGGCAACCGACTTGGCGCCTTCCTTCACGATCGCCTGGGCGAGCACGGTTGCGGTGGTGGTGCCGTCGCCGGCGACGTCGGAGGTCTTGCTCGCGACCTCACGGACCATTTGGGCGCCCATGTTCTCGAACTTGTCGTCGAGCTCGATCTCCTTGGCGACGGTGACGCCGTCCTTGGTGATGCGCGGGGCGCCGAACGACTTGTCGAGGACGACGTTGCGGCCTTTCGGGCCGAGCGTCACCCTGACGGCGTTGGCGAGAATGTCGATGCCGCGCAACATTTTGTCGCGTGCATCGATGGAGAATTTGACTTCCTTGGCAGCCATTGATGTGTCTCCAGATTGTCTTTTACCTGCGCGCGCCCGGGCCGGGCGCTCGCGGCGCTTAGGGTGCGTGTGTTCGCGTGCTTAGGCCGCGTTCGCTCAGGCGGCCTTCTTCTTCGCCACCGGCTCGTCGAGCACGCCCATGATGTCGCTCTCCTTCATGATCAGGAGTTCGACGCCATCGAGCTTGACCTCGGTGCCGGACCACTTGCCGAACAGCACCCGGTCGCCGACCTTCACGTCGATCGGGATCAACTTGCCGGCTTCGTCGCGCCCGCCGGGGCCGACGGCGACGACCTCGCCCTGCTGCGGCTTTTCTTTCGCCGTGTCGGGAATAATGATCCCGCCGGCGCTCTTCTCATCTGCGTCGATGCGCTTGACGACGACACGGTCGTGAAGCGGACGGAACTTCATAGGATCCTCCTAAGTTACTCGCTGGTCTTCGGTTTTTGGCTTGGCGGTCGGGCGAGACCGGGCGGTCCCCCTCCCATCCGGCCGCGACATAGGTTCGCGGTTTTGGGCCTGCAAGAGGCCTCCGCGGATTTTTTAGCACTCGGCAGGAGGGATTGCTAGCAGCAAGTTAAGACTTCGTTAACGCTGTCAGCAGGCCCGTCGGCATGCTGCTAATGCGCTGATGGTAAACAGTTTATTAACTTTTTCGGCTTGAGAATCGGATTCGGACCGGGAAGGATTCTCAAGTCGGGAAGACGGGGGACACCATGGTCACGGAGGACTTCAGGCGCCAGCTTACCGGCTACGGCTTGACCACGGCGCGGATACTGTATCGGCGGCCGGACCACCGCTGGCTCTTACAAACCTACGTGTGGCAGGACTACGATCTCTGCCCCGATTTTCCGGCACTCCAGGGATTTCTCGCCTTCTGGCAGAAGAAGCTCGACGGGCCGCTCCACTCGGTCACGGTTGCCCATTCGCGCCTGATCCAGCCGGCCGAGCTGCGCGCCGTCGACGGGGTGTTCCGGCTGCATTGAGCAGGGGCGAATTGCGAGTAGTTTCTATTCGCTACTCGCCATTCGCTATTCGCCAGTCTCAGGTCATCACCCCCACCACCGCTCCGATCAAACAGGTCGAGAGCGTCCCCGAAACGATCGATTTCATCCCGAGCGAGACCACGTCGTCGCGCCGTTCCGGCGCCATGGTGGCAAGCCCACCGATCATGATGCCGAGGCTGCCGAAGTTGGCAAAGCCGCACATGGCGTAGAGCATGACCAGCCGCGAGCGCGGCGAGAGCGCGTCTGCGGGGAGTGCGGCGAGCTGCACATAGGCGATGAACTCGTTGAGCACGGTCTTCACGCCCATCAGCGCGCCGGCGGTGGTAACTTCGCGCCACGGGACCCCGATGAGCCAGCACACCGGCGCCATGACGTAGCCGAGCAGCCGCTGCAGCGTGATCGGCGCCCCGCCCATCTGCGGCAGCAGTCCGAGGATGGCGTTGGCGAGATGCACCAGCGCAATCAGCACGATCAGCATGGCGCAAATGTTGAGCAGCAGCGAAAGCCCGCTGGTCGTGCCGTTGACGATCGCGTCCATGGTGCTGGTGGCCTCGGCCGCGGGATCGTCGAGCGCGGCGCCGGTGCGCGCATCCTTTTCGTCGGGCACCATGATCAGGCCGAACACGATAGCAACCGGCGCGCCCAGCACCGACGCGACCACGATATGGCCCGCGGCGTCCGGAATGATCGGGCCGAGGATCGTCGCGTAGAGCACCAGCACCGTGCCGGCGATGCCGGCCATGCCGCCCGTCATGACGATGAACATCTCGCCGCGCGAGAGCAGCCGCAGGTACGGCCGGATAAACAGCGGCGCCTCGACCTGGCCGACGAAAATATTGGCGGCGGTCGAAAGCCCGACGGCGCCGCCGACGCCGAGCGTGCGCTCGAGCGCAAAGGCAAAGCCGCGCACGATCGGCGGCAGGATGCGCCAGTAGAACAGGAGCGAGGTCAGAACGCTCATCACCAGCACGATTGGCAGTGCCTGGAACGCGAGGATGAACTCGGCGCCCGGCACCTTCGATTCGAACGGCACTTGGCCGCCGCCCACGTAGCCGAAAACGAACGACGTGCCGGCGCGGGTCGCCGCCGCGATCGCATCGACTGCATCGTTGATCGCCGCGAAGGCGGCTTTGACCTGCGGCACCTTGAGCAGCAGTGCGGCGAGCGCGACTGTGACCGCGAGCCCGGCGGCAACGCTGCGCCACGGCACCGCGCGGCGGTTCTCGCTGATGATCCAGGCGAATGCGATGAGCGCGACGATGCCCAACGCGGACTGCAGTTGCTCCATCGTGACCCCCGATCGGCCGATCGTCATGGCCGGGCTTGTACCGGGCATCCATGTCTTTGCTATGTTGCGCTTCCAAGACGTGGATGCCCGGTACAAGGCCGGGTATGACGGCTGAGAATTTGCTTACTCGATCTGCCGATAAAAGGAACCCATCGTCATGGCGCGCATCCGCTTCGACTTCGGCACGTTCACGCTCGACGCCGACCTGCTCGACACGCCGACCGCGAAGGCGATCGCGGCGGCGCTGCCGGTCGAGGCGCGGGTGATGACCTGGGGCGAGGAGGTCTATTTCGACGTGCCGGTCAACATCGCGCGGGAGAAGGATGCGCGCGCCGTGGTGACGCCCGGCGAGATCGCCTATTGGCCCGATGGTCCCGCGATCGCGATCGGTTTCGGCCGCACGCCGATTTCCCGCGGCGACGAGACGCGGCTCGCAAGCCCCTGCAACGTGTTCGCCAAGGCGCTCGGCGACGTGAAGGCACTCGCCCCCGTGCGCGCGGGTAGCAAAGTGAAAGTGACGAAGGCGGAGTAGGAAGCGTTATCCTCTGCCGACGAACGGCATCTTCGTCGCCATCACCGTCATGAACAACACGTTGGCATCGAGCGGCAGGTTCGCCATGTAGAGCACTGCGCTGCCGACGTGGTCGGCGTCCATGCGCGGTTCCGGCATTTTTTGGCCGCTCGGCTGCAGCACGCCGTCGACCATCCGGTCGGTCATCGGGGTCGCGGCGTTGCCGATGTCGACCTGCCCGCAGGCGATGTCGTAGGCGCGCCCGTCGAGCGCCGTCGATTTGGTCAGTCCCGTGATAGCGTGCTTGGTTGAGGTGTAGGCGACCGAGAAAGGCCGTGGCGTGTGCGCGGAGATCGAGCCGTTGTTGATGATGCGCCCGCCGCGCGGCTTCTGGTCCTTCATTATTTTGATCGCTTCCTGAGTGCACACGAAGGAGGCGGTCAGGTTGGTGTCGACGACTTCCTTCCACTTCTCGACCGGCAGATCTTCCATCGGCACCGGCGGCGCGCCGATGCCGGCATTGTTGAACAGCACGTCGAGCCGGCCGAAGGTTTCCTTGGTCTTGGCGAACAACGCACGGATCGACGCGACGTCGCGCACGTCGGTCGGCACCACGAGCGGCGTGCCGCCGCCCTTGGCCTCCGCGGCCACCGTTTCGAGCGGTTCCTTGCGCCGCCCCGCGAGCGCGACCCCATAGCCGTCACCCAACAGCGCGAGCGCCACCGCCCGTCCCACGCCCGTTCCCGCACCCGTCACAACCGCGACTTTGCCAGCTCCAGCCATTGGAAAGATTCCTCCCGTTATGCCCGCACCGCGAGCGCTCGAACGCATGTTGTTCCGGCCGCCGCAAGCGGCACCCGTCCGGCACTGAATTTACCTGGGATTTTAGGCAGTGCCAGCCGGCGTTAGCCGGCGAGCGAGGCGAGCGGCGCGAGCGTGCGCGGCCCCGAGTCGGCCTGCTTGAGAAGCCGCGCGGTGATGTCGAGCGCGGTGCCCGGCCGGCCGAAGCGGAAGCCCTGCAGGCAGTGCACGCCGGCGGCGCGTAGGAAGAGATGCTGCTCCGCGGTCTCGACGCCCTCGGCCGTGACCTTCATCCCGAGGCCGCGGCCGAGGCTGACCACCGCATGGACGATCGCCGCGGAATCCGCCGCGCTCTCGATGTTGCGCACGAAGCTGCGGTCGATCTTGAGCTTGTCGAACGGGAACGTGCGCAGATAGAGCAGGCTCGAATAGCCGGTGCCGAAGTCGTCGAGTGCGAACTGTACGCCGAGCGCCTTGAGCTCGCGCATCGCCGTCCCCGCCTCCTCGACGTTGCCGACCAGCGTGCTTTCGGTGAGTTCGAGCTCCAGCCGTTCCGGCGGGAAGCCGGTTTCGTCGAGGATGCGCGCGACCACCCTGACGAAATCCGGCCGGCGGAACTGGAGTGGCGACACGTTGACCGCCAGCGTGAGCGCCGGCCAGGCCTTGGCCTCGAGGCAGGCTTGCCGCAGCACCCATTCGCCGAGCGGAATGATCAGCTCGCTGTGCTCGGCCACGGGAATGAATTTGGCGGGCGGAATTTCGCCGCGGGTCGGATGGTGCCAGCGGCACAGCGCCTCGACCCCGACCATGGTCTCGCCGCTCGGACCGACCAGCGGCTGATAGGCGATCATCAGGTCGTTGTATTCGATCGCGTCCTTGAGGTCGCGCTCCATCTCTTTGCGCTCGCGCAAATCCGCATCCATGTCGGCATCGTAGATGCAGGCGCGGTTGCGGCCTTCGTTTTTGGCGCGGTAGAGCGCGACGTCGGCGCGCCGCATGATGTCGGCGACCTCGCCGGTTTCCGGCGTGATCGAAGTGATGCCGATACTGGCGCCGATGTTGAGCGTGTGTCCCATCACCGCATAGGGCGCGCGCAGCGCAGTGATGATCCGCTCCGCGAGCGTGTCGAGATCGCCCAGTTCGCCCACGTCCGGCGTGATCACCGCGAACTCGTCACCGCCCAGCCGCGCGACGAGGTCGCTGCCACGCAGCAGCCGCGCGAGGCGCTGGCCGACGGTGCGGATGAGCGCGTCGCCGATGAGATGCCCCAGCGTGTCGTTGACCTCCTTGAACCGGTCGAGGTCGATCGAGAGCACGGCGGCCGTGTGCCCGGTGTGGCGCACCTCGTGGATCAGCTCCGCGAGGCGGTTGCCGAAGAAGGCGCGGTTGGGAAGGCCCGAGAGCGCATCGTGCATGGCGAGGTGGCGCATCTGGTCCTCGCCGGCCGCGATGGTGGCTTCGGTGCGGCGCATGTAGCGCACCACCAACGAGGTGAGCAGCACGAAGGCCGCAAGCGCGATGCCGAGGAACGGCATGACGTTACGAATGATCTCGGCGCCCGGCCGCTTGGGCGTCCAGGCGAAGCGGGCGAGCGGCCGGCCGGCCTCGTCATAGAGTTCAAACGTGTTGTCCTGGCCGACCGGGGTGGCAAGCCCGGTGATGCGCAAGCGCGGCAGCTCGAGGCGCCGGCTCACGGAGGCGAGGAACTTGTCGCGGAGATAGGTCACCGTCACCACGATAGTCGGCGCCTGATCCGGCAGCTGCGCTTGGCCCGTTGACGGCGTCACTGCCATGGCGGCGACGATCGCCGGTCGGCCAATGAACATCTGCGCGCGCGCCGCGCGGGGAGGCCGCCCCGCCGATCCTGCCGTCTCGGCATGCGCAATATCGATGTTTTCGGCCTTGAGCGGACTCGGTCGGCCGCGCACCGCATCGATTACGGGAGTGAGGTCCTCCGTTGCGGCGCCGAACCACGTGGGATCGACGCTGCTGCGCCCTGCCATCGCGTAGACGAAGCGGTCGGACGAATCGACGACGAAAACATGGTTCTGGTCGAAATAATTCTTCAGCCGCAGGCCGACCCGGTTGTGCGCCCAGTTCCAATCAAAGCCGTGCCACAGCCGGTTCACCGCATTGTCGGAGGCGACGATGCTCTCCATGTCGCGCAGGATTTCGGCGCGGCGTTGGGCGATCGCCTGAGCGAACAGCTGGCGTTCCTGATGCAGCGCCACGTCGTCGGCGCGATAGGCCGACCACTGCACGGCGACGATCACGCAGACGACGGCAAAGACGATGATGAGAACGATCGGCGCGACCGCGCTGCGCCGCACGCGGCTGTCGCCGCCGGCCCAAATCCTGGCAAGCCGGGTCCGAACTTCACGCCACACGCGAGGTCCCCGTCGACCGTTCTGGTGGCAAATACCTAAGGAAAAGAACTTGTTAAACGCTTGCGCGCGGACCGGGCGGCCGCCGCAAGCCCCTCAAAATGAAGGAAATTTGGCCGGTTTCGCTAATAGGGCGTAAACGCCTCGTGCCGCGAACCCGAAGTTCGCATCGCAGTCGCCGCGAGTCCGGTTGCGAACTTCGGGTTCAAAGCGGCACTAGAATCATAGAGTTGCCCAGTGTCCCTCGATTCCGAAGTTCGCATCGGTCGTGCTGCAGGTGGGGCGAACTTCGGAATTGGAACACAAGCCGCGGAATACCGCGCTACCGTCCCAATGCGGTGACAGGCCGGGCGGCGGGCTCCTCCCGCGGGTTCGTGTAGGGCGGACGCGAGATCCCCATGTGAGCGGCGCGCAACGCCTCCGACCAGCGCTTGCGCAAGTCCTCGAAATAAGGCTCGCCGGGCTCGATGCGATAGGCCAGTTCCGCCGTGCAGGTGTCGCGGCGCACGACCAGCAAATCGATCGGCATGCCGACGCCGAGGTTCGAGCGCATGGTGGAGTCCATCGAGATCAGCCCGATCTTGAGCGCATCGTAAAGATCAATCGAGTAGCTCACCGCGCGGTCGAGCACCGGCTTGCCGTATTTGTGCTCGCCGACCTGCAGGTAGGGCGTGTCGATCGTCGACTCGATGAAATTTCCGGCGCCATAGACCATGAACAGGCGCATCCGGTCGCCCTTGATCTGTCCGCCGAACAGGAAGGAGACATCGAACTGCACGTCGGCCGCCTTGAGCGCCGCCGCCTCTTTGTCGTGCACGTCGCGGATGGCGTAACCGATGCGTTGCGCCGCCTGGAACATTGTCGGCGCGTTGAGCAGCGTCTCCACCTCCCCGGTCTGTGGGTTGGTTAGCCCTTCGGTGAGCGTGCTCACCACCGATTGGGAGAGCGACAGGTTGCCGGACGAGGCGAGCGCCATGATGCGCTGCCCCGGTACGCCGAAGACGTGCAGCTTTCGGAAGATCGAGATGTTGTCGAGGCCGGCATTGGTGCGCGTATCGGCAATCATCACCAAGCCGTCGCGCACGACTATCCCGCAGCAATAGGTCATACCCGGTCCCCGTCGCGCAGAATCGTCGCATTTATACCGGCGATCCGGGTTAATCGCCAACGCTTCAGTTCTGCATCTGCCCGGCGGCCTGATCGACGTGGATCGTGACGGTCAACGCCTCCGTGCCGCCGCCCTTGCGCGCGCCGCGCACCGGGGAGGCGCCGAGGTAATCGAGCCCGATGGCGACGCGCACGTGCTGATCGGTCGGGCTGATGCCGTTCGCGGGGTCGAAGCCGACCCAGCCGATGTCGGGCACGAAGGCCTCGGCCCAGGCGTGGCCGGCTTCCTGCTGAATGACGCCGTCGGCGCGATGGAAGTAGCCGCCGACGTAGCGCGCCGGAATGTCGAGGCTGCGCGCGGCGCAGATGAAAATATGCGAGAGGTCCTGGCACACGCCGCGCCGCATCGCGAAAGATTCCGCCGCCGTGGTCGCGGTGTGGGTGGGGTCGGGATCGAACACGATCTCCCGGTGCAGCCGCTCGGTCATGCTGTGCAGCAGCGCCAGCGTGTCGTCGCCCGCGGCCGCGCGCGCCTCGCGCGCGAAGGTGAGGATCGCGGTGTCGGGCCGCGTGAGTGCGGTCTCACGCAGGAACAGGCTCGGCGGAAACCGCTCGATCGCGCCGCGCACGATGCCGTGGGTGTCCTGGGTCTCGACCTCGCCGTCGACGGTGACGCCGAGCTCGGTGAACGATCCTTCCGC
>Ga0306920_100004115_pt1 | contig 18621 bp, 19 predicted proteins | sample flu12Cox44000170_FD_204666 | JGI IMG/M metagenome (GOLD analysis project Ga0306920, IMG submission 204666) | Lab enrichment of tropical soil microbial communities from Luquillo Experimental Forest, Puerto Rico - flux4day.12C.oxic.44.000.170 (v2)... | ecosystem: Environmental > Terrestrial >... | reverse complement strand
CCGCGCTCGGCCTCAATGCGACGCCCAGCCTCGGACCCTCGGACAGCGTCACGGACGATACGCTCGATCACTTCCTGTCCATTCTCACAAATGGCAGGGTGACGGCCGACGAGTCGTAGCATCCGCCCCGCATCAAGTGCACTCATCAGTCAGCGCGCGCTCCCGCAGATTGCGGGCTCGCGGGGAGATTTGCGGGAGTCAGATGTGTACAGTGCTGCTTCTGAGAGGAAAGTCGCCTGGAGCGAGAATGGGACAGCCGAAGATTCTCTTGTTTCGCGTCGCTCACGATTTGAGCGCAAGGCTCGTGCCGGAACTTTTCGGCGCTGGGTACGATGCGGCGATATCGGAAAGCGCGGATGTGCGTACCGTTCTTCAGCAACGGCCTGATCTGATCCTGCTGCAGACGGATGTGCGAACTCTCGACTGCTGTGGTCTTCTCGTTGAGCTCAAAGGCAACGACGCCACAGCGCCGGTGAAGATAATCCTTCTCGCTGAAGGTGGGCCTCTGGAGCGCAGCCGTGCTCTCGATCTGGGTGCGGACGACGTTTTGACTATTCCCTTTGAGACCGTCGAGCTCTTCGCCCGAATCCGGGCGCAGCTCCGGGAAAAGGCTCCGGATGATCGCTTGCGCTTGCAGGTGGTCGACGCCCAGAAGAAAGAGCGCGAAGCTGAAGCGGCGTTGGCCGCGATCGTCGAGCAAAAAGAGACCGGGAAGAAGCGCCGGATTGCACTTGGTGTGGTAAGCGCTCTGGCGGTGATCGGCGTGGGCATTGCTCTTCGAAACGCGCAGGTAAGTCGCAAGTCAAACGCGAGCCTGGTTTTGCAGCTGCAGAGTCTGCGCTCAGAGATACTCACTCAAGGTCAGCTTCTCGAGCGCGCACAAAAGAGCCGCGAGGCGGGTAATCAGGAGAATGCATCGGTCAGCAAGCAATTGGAAGAATTGCGGGCAGAGAGTGCAGAATTGCGGAACAAGATCTCCGCCTCGACGGGGCCCTCTCTTTCCGATCTCGACAACCGTTTGAAGCAGACCGACTCCCGGATCGGAAAGCTCGAGAACGAGTCGCGCGTCGCACAAGAGATCGTCCGGGATTATTCAAACAGCGTCTGTCTGATCTACGCGATTGTGGGTTTTCGCGACAAGACGAGTGGCGCTCGGCTGATGTTCGCCGGAATTGATGCGAATGGCAATCCGGTCACCGATGGCAAGGGAAATATCGCCGTCACCACTGAGGGCGGCAGCCGGCCCGTCTATCTGCACGTCTTTGGAAGTGGCTTTCTGATTGATGGCGCCGGTCATATCCTCACCAACCACCACGTACTCGAACCGTGGTGGCACAACGCGGAGGCGATCCCGGTACCCCGCGATACTTTCGAGCCCACCATCGTGTCGATGTCAGCTTATTTTCCGGGGTACGAATCGCCAATGCCCCTGCGTGTACAGCGCGTGAGCGAGGATTTTGACCTTGGGCTGGCATCAGTCGATTTGCCCGCGAGCCATCCGAGACCCGTCACAATCGATCAGCAAGCCCCGATTTCCGGTAGCCCGGTCGTCTTGATCGGATATCCCACGGGAGTCGAAGGGATTCTTGCACGTGTCGACGAGCCTACGCTCAAACGGATCGCGCAGGCAGCCGGCAACAACACCGAGGGTCTCGTGCAGGAACTTGCTCGAAGAAAGCTGATCCGACCGCTGGTGACGCAGGGCCATCTTGGCGTCGTCGGCCCGGATCGACTGGTCTACGATGCACAAACAACTTCTGGCGGGTCCGGTGGCCCGGTATTCGATAGCAGCGGCAAAGTCATCGGCGTGAACTTCGCGATCCTGTCGGGTTTCTCCGGCTCGAATTTCGCTGTTCCCATCTTGCGTGCCGCCAGGCTGCTCGAAACGTCAAAATCCGGGAAAGCAGCGCGTTGATGCTGCGGCCCCGACCTGAAATGGCGAACGAAGCAGTCGGCGTGTATGCCAGGCTGTCCGCAGTAGCGGCTACGCTCGGAATCGTGTGCCGAGGCGGGTTCGTCCTCGAGCCCGGCGAGGAGCTGCCCGAGGTCGATGCCGGCCGCCCGAGCAGGACTCTGGTGTTGCTCGGCTTTGGCGCGATGCAGTGGTCCGTCTTCGCTGCGTCGGCGGAATTTGCGGATGGCCAACCGCACCCGTTGGATCGCTGGTCGGTACGTGTGATCGGGCAGCTCGGGACACTCTTCGCAGCGCGGCCGCTTTACCCGTTCGGCGGACCACCGTGGTGGCCCTTTCAGTCATGGGCGCAGCGTGCAGAGGTGCTGCACTCGAGCCCGCTCCGCATTCTCATGCATCCGCGCTTCGGGCTCTGGCACGCTTATCGCGGGGCCTTGCTGTTCGCCGGAGAGTTCGCGCTGCCACCGCGAATGTCCTGGCCTTCACCGTGCGAGAGCTGCGCGACAAAGCCGTGCATTGCGAGCTGTCCGGCCGGCGCAGTCACGCCGAACGGCTTCGACCGTGCCGCTTGCGCCGCGCACGTCGCATCACCACAGGGAATCGCGTGTCGCAGCGGCTGTCTGTCGCGCGGCACCTGTCCGGTCGCCGTGTCGCATCGCTACAGCACGGAGCAGGCAACCTTCCACATGCAGCAGCTCAGCCTGGCATGCAGTCACAAGGAACCTTGAGTCGTGAGCTTCAGGTCGATGGACTGATTGATTCGCTATCGCCGCGAGCGCCGCGGCGGCCGCTCCTGATTCTCGGTAGGCAGCGAATTCTTCAGCGGCCCGATCTTCGCGACGATCGCATCGAGCGTCGGGTGCTCGCCCCGCTCGTGTTCGTCGATCGAGGCGCGCATCGCCGCGACATGCTCGGGTGTGGTGCCGCAACAGCCACCGATGATGCGCGCTCCGCCGTCGATCGCCAGGCGCGCGTAGTTAGCCATCAGGTGCGGAGTTCCGGAATACACCGCGTCCGTGCCCTCGAAATGCGGCACGCCGCAGTTGCCCTTCGTGACGAGTGGGTACGGCGCACCGCGCATCTGGGTGAGGCTGACGAGGATGTCGGGCGCACCCACGCCGCAGTTGGCGCCAATCGCAACGGGCGCGACGGGCTGGCTGGCCACAGTCTCCGCGGCGGCACGGGGCAGGAGCCCCATCATCGTACGTCCTGCCGTGTCGAAGGAATACGTGATCACGTAGGGCAAGCCGACGGAGATCGCGGCCTCGGCCGCGGCGTTGGCCTCCTCGGGTGCCGACATGGTCTCGATCCACGCGACGTCGGCTCCGCCATCGCGCAACCCCTCGAGCTGCAGGGCGAAAGACGCGAACGCTGCCGCCTTCGTCAATGCACCCATCGGCTCAAAGAGCTCGCCGGTGGGTCCAACGGAGCCCGCCACGACGATCGGGCGCGTGGCCGCGTCCGCAACGCTACGCGCCAGCTCGGCAGCCCGCCTTGCCAGCGCGTAAGTTCGGTCTTGGGCGTTATGTAACTTCAGACGGTGCGGATTGCAGCCGAAGGTGTTGGTCAGGATGATGTCAGCGCCCGCGTCCACGAAGCGCTGATGCAGCCCCATCACCTCCTCCGGACGGTCGACATTCCAGAACTCCGGAGGTTCTCCCGAGGTGAGCCCGGCCTTGAAGTAGTTGGTGCCCGTGGCACCGTCGGCCAGCAGCACGTGCTTGCGGGTAAGCAGGTCGGAAAGAGTCGTGCGCATCGGCGAGATGATAACTCACCGGACGTGGTCTTCGGCTTGCCGTCGCGCCGGCACACGCAGAGACACCAGCCACAAGCTGAGCGTTGGACCGGCGTGTGCGGATAAGCCGGTGACGCGTTCCGTCTTCCCGGTCCGGCCTCGGACCCTCAAATGCATGCGCGGACGAGCCAGATACTCGTCCACACTCCGAAGGTGAAATAGAGCGACATCCACGGGACCTCGTTCCTCCAGTCCTCCCAGCGGTAGGACATCGTCCAACGTCTGCAGACGTCGACCATACCCTCGGCGATGCTCAAGTATTTGTGTCCGTTTGCTTGGTCGACGAGCCATCGCGACCAGTACATCGGGACGTCGTAGAGAAATATAAACGCAACATAGGCGGTGCCGCCGGCGATGATTGGGAGATAGAGGGACGCGAGTCGATGCGGCCCGGCCACCAACATGCTGGCAACCGCCAGCGCGGCCGCTAGTCCCCATAATGAATTCTCCGCCGCGTGAGCGCGCTGCCCGGTCGTCAGCACCGCGTACCACGAGCATCCTTCGGCGAGCACGATGAGGGGTACTATTGCTAGCGACACTGCTTGCACGAAGGAGGTGGCACCCAATAGTCCGGCACGGTGCAGTATGAGAGCCCATTGGGCTGCGAAGCATAATTCAGCTACAGTCGCGACCGAGCGGCCGATGAGCACGCTGGACAGTCGTGAATGGACAAGAACGATGCGCGGGATGTCGATCACCGGCCGGAAGGAACGGAATGCGCACCCTGCGACGTAGCCGGCGGACAGCAGTAGCTGAAGGTAGCAGGCGGCGGGAGTCTCGCCAGGGATCGAACCGTGTTCGCGTGTGACAGCGACAGCCGCTAACGACCAGAGAGCTACGTTCAGCACAGCGATGGCACGGAGCGAGAGATGCCACCAGGCGACGGCGTGCGACCGCACGCCATTCGGTTCCAGCAGACGGTAAGAGGGTGTAGTCAGCGGGTCATTCAAGCTGCCCGCTCGATGACGGGGCGCTCCACGGCGCTGCGCGGCAGCGGTCCCGGACGGCAGGTGATCAGGTTGGCCTCAAACTCGCGCGTGCACGCCGTCCAACTCGACTGCAGAGCGCGCGCCCGGCATGCGCGTGGGTCGAGTCGCAGCGCTCGCTCTGCCGCCTTGCCGAGATCCTGATCGAGCGCTCCGGTCACGTCATCCTCGACGACGTCGATCGGGCCCGTGATGGGGAAGGCCGCCACCGGCACGCCGCACGCCATCGCCTCGAGATTCACGAGGCCGAAAGTATCGGTGAGACTCGGGAAAACCAGCACGTCGGCCGCGGCGAGATGGGCTGCGAGGTCCTCGCCGTAGCGAAAGCCGGCGTACGTGACCTCACCGTACTGCGCTTCGAGGCGCGCCCGCTCGGGGCCGTCCCCGATCACTATCTTCGAGCCGCGCCACGGCATCTGGAGGAACGCATCCACATTCTTCTCAACCGCCAGGCGTCCCACGTACGCGGCGATCGGGCGCGGCAATTGCAGGAACTTCTTGCTCCGCGGCCGGAACAATTCGGTGTCCACGCCGCGCCGCCAGCGGACGAGATTGCCGAATCCGCGTTGACGGAGTTCGTTCTCGACCGACTGCGTGCTCACCATGCAGCGTTGCGCGGCGGCGTGAAAGCGGCGCAGAGCGGCATAGGAGAGCCAGAGCGGTATGGGCCAGCGGGACTTGAGGTAGAGCGGAAACTGCGTGTGATAGGAGGTCGTGAAGCGCCAGCCGTGCCTGAGGCAATAGCGCCGCGCGGCGAGTCCGAGCGGGCCCTCGGTAGCGATGTGGACTGCCTGTGGCCCGAACGATTGTAACTTGCGCGCCAGAGCTGCCATCGGCCTCACGGCCACGCGGATCTCGGGGTAGCTCGGGCAGGGCAGGGTACGGAAGTCGCGTGGCGCGGCGATCATCACCTCGTGGCCGAGTCTCACGAGGCACGCGGCGGTCTGCGCCAGGGTGTTGACGACGCCGTTGGTCTGCGGAAACCAGGCGTCTGTCACGATCATGATTCTCATGCGCGCGCACATCCTCAACGAGGATCGTGACAGTAGCGTGAAAGCAGCGAGATAAAAAAAGCTGCCCACACAGCGGGTTGTCATCTGTTCTTAACATTATTCCTATAATTCGTTCATGCCAGCGCCGGCGCGCTGTCACAACGAGTGGAGGAGCGAATGCACGCCTTTCTTGCCGAACTGAAGAAGCAACGTTGGGATGACCATCGGTACTACCACCACAGCCGCATCAACCAGACCCTGCACCTGGTGAGTGCGCTCAGCTTCCTCACCGCCTACATCTTCATCTTCACCAACCCTGTCGCCGCCGCACTCATCGGCTGGCTGGTGGCAATGGTGACGCGCCAGCTGGGCCATTTCGTCTTTGAGTCCAAGGACTATGACCAGGTGAACCAGGCCACGCACGCGCACAAGGAAGACATCAAGGTCGGCTACAACCTCAGGCGCAAGGTGGTTCTGCTGTCGATCTGGGGGGCGTCACCCCTGGTTCTGTGGCTCGATCCGACGCTGTTCGGCATCTTCCGGACGACGCACGGCCACGCCGACTTCGTACGGCACGTCTGTCAGGTCTGGCTCGCCCTCGGCCTGGGCGCCTTGCTCTTTCGCACGGTGCAGCTGTGCCTGCAGCAGAGTGTATTAACGGGCGTCGTGTGGTTCACGAAGATCCTCACCGACCCGTTTCACGACGTCAAACTCTACTGCCGGGCACCACTCGCCTTGCTGCGCGGGGAACTGGTCGATCCGATGGAGGATGTCGCCCACCAGGCCTGAAGCAGCTCACGCAGGACGCGTCGACGGATCGCTTTGTTAGTGAGCGCCGGATTCTGCCACCACCAGCCATCGCGCTGCATCGCCTCGGCTGCCGCAACCACACGATCAGCGACCGCGGTGAAGTCGGCGTCACTGTAGTTGAGGCTGAAGATGAGCCGCGCAGTGCCAATCCAGCTGAGCGACAGGCCCTGCGCGCGCAGGTAATACTGGAACATCCAGTTGTAGCGCGAAGCCTCGAGGTAGTTGAAGGTCCAGATGGACGAGAGATTCGCCACTTGAACTGGGAGCTCCGCCGCCTGCAGTCGCGCGTTGAGCTCGGCTGCACGGCGCTCCCAGACCGCATCGAGGTCGCGGTAGAGGGCACGGATCGGCGCGCTTTCCAGGCGCGTGAGGAACTCGTCCATTGCGCCCATCACGTAGGGGTGCGCATTGAATGTGCCGCGCGCCAGGCACACGTCGGCCGGGTGTTCTTCGTCGTAGCGTTTCATGAGATCGCGCCGTCCGCAGACGACTCCCACCGGCAGTCCTCCGCCGAGACTCTTGCCGTAGGTCACCAGGTCGGCGCGCACGCCGAAGTACTCCTGCGCACCCCCGCGAGCGAGACGAAAGCCCACAAACACTTCATCGAAAATGAGAACGATCCGCCGCGCGGAGCACACCGCGCGCAGCTCCTTGAGCCACGCTGCGTAAGCCGTGCGGTCGAAATGGGCACTCCGTCCGCTATCGACCAGGCCCGAATCGGCCGGCGCGTTCGCATTCGGGTGCATCGCCTGTACGGGATTCACGAGCACGCAGGCGATATCCCGCCGCGCGCGCAGGACCCGCAACGATGCCGCATCCATGTCCTTCAGCGTGTAGGTGGCGTCGGGGGGCAGCGGGTTGCCCACTCCGGGCTGCACGTCCCCCCACCAGCCATGGTACGCACCGCAGAAGCGCACGAGGTAACGGCGGCGCGTGTGATAGCGCGCGAGGCGCACGGCCTGCATCACGGCCTCGGTGCCCGACATGTGGAACGACACTTCGTCGAGTCCCGATATCTCGCGCAGCCGCCGGACATTGTCGGCCACCAACGGATGATAGGCACCGAGCACCGGTCCGAGCGCGCGCACCTTCTCGGCACCGCGGTCGATGCACTCCTTGTAGAAGTCGTAGCCGAAGAGATTCACTCCGTAGGAGCCACTCACGTCGAAGAGGCGGTTGCCGTCGACATCGGCCACGGTGACCCCGGAGGAGGACTCGAGGAATGTGCCACCCGGCAGGTACTGTCGGACGATGCGGCTGAACTGAAAGGGCACCCGATAGCGCATCGTAAACTGCAGGTCCGACACCGAGCACGCCACCTCGCGGGTGAGAGCGGTACCCTTCGCGAAGCGCTGTGCGTAGAGCTGCGCGAGTTGAGTGAATCCCGCACGCCGCCTCGCTGCCACTTCCGCGGGCGCATCGTCCGCGTTGAAGAACCGCGTCTCGTCGTATTCGTAGTAGCGAACGAGCCGCGCCAGGAGCCGCGCGAGACGCGCGTGTCCGCCGAGCGAGGCGTGCTTGGCACGCGAAAGCAGCAGCCGCAGTCGCAGACTCCGCAGTGCGAGCAGCGCAACCAGGGCACCGGCGATGTACCACAACAGCATGATTTTCATACTCACGGGCCGCGAGCGAGGCCGATCGCTCCGGCCGCAAACTATTTCAGTCTCGTGACAACCCGATGACAGTCCGTTCGACGATCACTCAGATCACTCAGCAGGAGCGACTGAATTTCCTCTTGACCAACCGGCTGCCCCGTCGCTGGCTCACCCTGTTCATGGGGTGGCTGAGCCGCCTCGAGCAGCCCTGGCTTTGCCGTATTTGTATTGCGATCTGGGGTCTCTTCACAGAGCTCGATCTCAGCGATGCGCAGAAAACCCGCTTTCGCAGTCTGCAGGAGTTCTTTACCCGACAGCTGAAAGAGGGCGCGCGCTGCGCCGATCCCGATCCCGACATCCTCGTGAGTCCGTGCGATGGCATTCTGGGCGAAATGGGTCGGGTGAAGGAAGGGTCGGTACTTCAAGCCAAGGGTTTCCCGTACACGCTCATGGATCTCCTCGGGGATGAGGAGTTGGTGAGTCAGTATCTCAACGGCTCCTTCGTGACACTGCGCCTCACCTCCGGCATGTATCACCGCTTTCATGCACCCTATGACTGTCGCGTGGAGCGGGTGACCTACGTCTCCGGAGACACCTGGAACGTCAATCCGATTGCGCTCCGACGTGTCGAGAGTCTCTTCTGCAAGAACGAACGCGCGATCATTCGCTGCCGGCTGAGCGCATCGAACCACCTCATCACGCTGGTGCCGGTCGCGGCCATCCTGGTGGCGAGCATCCGCCTGCACTGTGCGGACGTGCTGCTGCATCTGAAGTACCGCGGACCTAACACCATTCCCTGCGATGCCAAGCTGCGCAAGGGCGAAGAGATGGGCTGGTTCCAGCACGGCTCCACCATGATCGCCTTCGCACCGCCCGGCATCGTGCTGGCTTCCGGACTGGGCCCGGGAAGGGTGATCCGCATGGGCCACCCGCTGCTGAGTATTGCGGGCAGGGAATCATGAGCGAACTCGCCGTCATCACCGGCACCACCCACGGCATCGGCCGCGTGACGAGCCGTGAGCTCGCGCGCGCCGGGAAAACCGTCGTCATGCTGTCCCGCGACGTGAGGGCTGCAAGTGAGGTGCGTGATGAGATCATACGGCACGCACCTCGCGCCACGGTCGAGGTGGTCCCCTGCGACCTTGCCTCGCTCGCCTCCGTGCGGGAGGCCGCCGCGAGCGTCCGCCGCGACTACCCGCCGCTCGGGCTCCTCGTCAACAACGCCGGCATCGTGAGCACCCGCCACCGCACCTCGGTCGACGGCTTCGAGCTCACGTTCGCAACCAACCACCTGGGTCCATTCCTGCTCACCGCCTTGCTGTCGGGTCACATGGCCAAGGCGGCACGGATCGTCATGGTCGCTTCCCGGATCCACTATCGCGGCCGCTTGGATCTTGCGGCGGTGACAAACGCGCACGTTCGTTACGTGGCTACCGCAGCGTATGCACAGTCGAAGCTCGCTAATGTCATGCATACGTTTGCCCTCGCGCGCCGCATGGCCGGCACCGGCATGAGCGTCAACTGCCTGCATCCGGGTGTCGTCGCTACGAATCTGCTGCCGCGCTGGCTGCAGCTCGTCAAGCCGCTGATCACCCGCGTCATGTTTGACGCCGAGCGTGGCGCACGCACCAGCATCTACCTCGCCCTCGACCCGAGTGTCGCCGGCATCACAGGCCGCTACTTCGACGAGTACCACCTGCCTCGTGATGCCGCGCCGCTCGCGAACGACGTCGAGCTGCAGGAATCGCTGTGGAAGTTGAGCGCTCAGTGGACCGGAGCGCCACAGTGATCCAGGAACATACGCTGCTACCCTGACTGAGAGGCCCGTCATGCCGGAAAATGCCCGATCGCCACTCTCGCCGCTCAAGCCGCTCGGCGAAGCGCTGCTCTTTGCGACCAACTTTCTGCGTCATCCGAACATGCTCGGCTCGATCATCCCGAGCTCGCGCTTTCTCGTAGACCAGGTGCTGGAGCCGGTCGACTGGGGCCGTGCCCGTGTGATCGTGGAATACGGGCCGGGTGTCGGCACGTTCACCGGCGAGATTCTGCGGCGCATGCGCGGCGATGCGCACCTCGTGGCCATCGAGACGAACCGTGACTTCGTGCGTTTTCTGCAACGGACTCTGCCCGATCCGCGGCTACACGTCGTGCAGGATTCGGCCGCAGAGGTGCAGCCGGCACTCCGGCGACTCGGCCTCGCGGCGCCGCGCTACATCATCTCCGGCATTCCACTCGGCAGCATGCCGGAGCCGGTGCGCACCGACATCGTGGTGAAGAGCCGCGCGGCGCTCGAGCCGGGCGGAGCGTTTCTCGTATACCAGTTCACCGCCCGAGCCCTCCCTACACTGCAGCGCACCTTCGGCGATGTGCAGCGCAGTTCCGAGCGACGCAACTTCCCGCCGGCGCAGCTCTTCCTGTGCACGACGCGCGGGGCGTGAATCACCCCCAACCCGTCGACGCTGTTCAAATGCGGCTCGACTTACAACGGTGGTTTCCGTGACCTGTAATGGAACCCTCGGGCCAACCAAGCCTGTGGGTGCACCAGAGATCGACGTGCAGTTCGCAGCCACCGGACTGGTTTTCGTGCTCGGTTGCCTAGCGATTTTGCGCGGGCGTAAACGATCCTGAAGTCACGGGTCCTGACGCCCTGCGGCCTCGTGCTCGAATTCATCTAGCGATCACCCGACTGACATCACCGGCGCGTACCTTCCGCGCTGCCCGTCGCGCAGGGGATTCAAGCATAGCCTTCGCCGGCTCGCGCGCTGGGGGATGCGGCTGGGTTTGTGGAGGGATCCGGCCGCATCCCTGGGCGCCTCCCGCACGGCGCGAGGAGTTCTCAGCCACTGCGTGAACGAGGCGTGGCTGCCCCCCGCAGGCGCACTTACACGGAGGTCGCAGGATGAGTAACGCGCCGTACATTGATCCGATTCAGCACGCCTGGCGGCAGTGCAACCCGCATGCGCCGTTGCCATCCGCTTTGGTACAGCGTGCGGCGCCATTTGGTTGGGCACGCACCCCCGACTCGCCCCACGGCCAAGTTGCGGCCGAATGGTCCGGGACCACACGGGACGTTCAGTACGGTCTTTTGACCCTCGCTACCTTACCGCGCCCGCAACTCAATCAACAATGACCGTCGCGGACGGCCCGCGGTACATTGCAAGTTGCCGCCACTATCTCGCCCAGCTCGATTCTTTTTTCCAAGCTGATGGGCCAGAATTCCTGGCATGGCACGCAGTGCGCCTCGATTGGATGGCCACCGTTGAACAATCTTTCAAGCTCGACGCGTGTGAATCCGGTCTGCAGTTGTTCGCGCCGACACCGCGGGCAAATCGAAATAAATGCGATGGCTTCGCTCATGGCGCACGTCCCCCCCTACACACGCCGCTTAGTCTAATACCGGAACGGGTGTCTGAAGTTACTGTCGCGCGTCGGAGACGAAATGTCCGACTCAATCCGTATCGGTTGCGCGTCATAATCCGCGGCACCGATGCTCGGGAAATACCACCCTCCGGTCCAGGGCCGGCGACGAAGCGCCGGGAATAACTCTCAGCGCCAGGTGTTGCTCGCTTATGAATCAAGGATCTTCCTTGAAAGGCGGGGCTCATGAGTGCAGAGGACAGCGCGACCGGCGTACGGCATCCGAGTGTGCGTGCCCGCGGAGTGACCGAGCGGCTCCTGGCGGCTGCGGTGATTGGGGTCGTGTATCTCGTGGTAGGGGTTGCGCTCGTCGTTGTCGTCCGGTAGGCAAATGCAACCGGCGCCGTACGGTCACCACGCGACCTCCTGGTGCGCGATGAGCTCGGTCGTCCCCTCGGTGAGGCAGGTTCGCTGGCAGATGGAAAGGGCGGCGTAGCTATGCGAGGCATTACGCCGTAGCCTAGAAGCCGTGATCACCTCATGCAGGTACACAAAAAATGGCCGCAAATTACTCCGAGCTTGAAATGCGCAGCTTGCTCGCCGCTCAAGTAGCCTCCGGGCTCGTTACCGGGCTGTCGCTTGGACGGAAATCCTCCGATGACGAGGTCGTTGAGATCGCGGAGACTGCGGTCAGGATTGCGAAAGCGATCCACGACGCCTCAGTGAAATCGGTGCCGATCCGATAGAACGAAAATCTCCGGTCGATCACGTTCAGGGGATGGACGCGCGGAATGAGCCGCAGCCGCCGGAACCGCGGCCGCCCGATCCGCGTCGCGCGGCTCTGATCGGCATGCTGGTGGCAGTGTTGCTCGTCTTGGTGGGACCGGCCCAAGGCGCGCGGGCGTAAACGGCTTTGCCGCCGGCGCGTGGGGCGCAACAATGAAGGCACAGGCTTGAGAGCCGCTTAACGCCAAGCTTTGCACAGACGAAAACGCCGCTGCGGCGAGGAGGTAATGCCCATGCAATTGTCGTCCATCGAACTGCGAACCCTGGTCGCCGCGCAGATAGCCTCGGGCCTCGTCGGCCATGTTGCACCCGACTCACCACAGGCGACGATTGAGAGCGTTGTGCAGCTCGCAGTGAGAATCGCCAAGACGCTTCAGAACGCCGCCATCAAATCGATGCACGAAAAGGATACGACATAGTCGGCGGTGCTCCCGCCGAACGCTGACGAAGCCAGCGCAGCCGGCCGCTCGCTGGGCGGATTCGATTTGACTAAACGTAGCACCTGGAGTTGCCGGGGCAAACCCAGGGCAGACAGGCCCTATCGGCACGATTACAGGCCGAGCAAGAAGTACCGCACGGAACGGCGCGGGCCGAAGTAGGACCATGACGCCGTGAGTACGTTGTCGAGAATCCTGCAGCGCCTCGGGCACGTAGCTGCCACGGTGTGCATCGTCTTCGTTGCCCTGCAGCTGATCTACCCGAAAGGCATCGGCGCGGTTGTTGGAGTCGTGTTCTTCGGACTACCCGCCGCCCTGCTGTACGCGCTGGCGTGGGTTGTGCACCCGGAGCGTCGTCGGCCAGGGGTGTAGAAGAAACGCGCGCGGCCCAATCACTCATTGGGTCTGAGGCTGCAGCAGCACGCCGGCGTTGCGATCCTTCGGCGGTCCGCTGCTCGGCATGACGTTTTGGACGCTGCAGCGTTGCTGGCCCGACACGATGACGGAGCTCGTCCGATCGATCCTGTTCGAGGCTCCAGTCTCGAAGACGAGCGAGTTGGAAGATCGCAATCCGGGGCAGATGTTCGTGAAGCGGGCGTAGAACCACCTGGAGTTGCCCGCCTGAACCCAAAGGCCCTGTTCGCCGTCTGCCAGCCAGTTGAGAAGATCCGCATGACTCAGCGATTGAGTCGCCGTGGGTATGGGGTCCGCGGCCTCAGCCGAAACCGACCAATCAGCCGAAACTGACTCGGCGGACGCCAGGAGAGTGGTCGCGGCCAGGGCGGGAACATACCAGTACTTCATCTTGAGTCTCCTTTCTGCGCGTCGAGTCGTTAGGTATTGGATGCCGTCTGGTGGCGCGCGTAGGCTCCGACCATCGACAGCCACGGCACCACCGTCTTTGAGGAGGCGACTTCGGCATGCAGTCGGTCCTCGAGCGTATCGAGATCGCCCAGCGGGTCGGCAGAGATCCGAAACTTACTGAACTGCGGTCGCAGCGTCCGCAACACGTCCGCGAGCCAGCGCGTGAAATTCGGATCGTGACCGAGCTCCATGTAGAGCCGCATGTGCGGGGCCGGCAGGCCGGCGTCGGTGAAGGTGCGCAAGAGTTCCGGTCCCATCTCCATGCGTACCCCGTGACAGGTGCTGATCTCGTGCATCAATCGCACCGCGGTCGACCAGAGGGGCGGATGTGCGGAGAGCGCCATGAAGGGCGCAAATGAGCACTCGAGGAATGCGGCGATCCCGCCGCCGCGGAGGCTTTGCGAGAGACGCCGCAGTACCCCGGCAGGATGCGGCAGAAACTGCAGCACGTAGCGGCCGACCACCGCGCCAGTTGAGCCGACGAGGCGCGCCAACAGCATCGCCACGTCTCCCACTCCCGAGCCGACATCGAGTACGCGCTGTCCGGCACCAATGCCCGCCTCGCGGAAAAACGCCTCCGTCGCGGGCGCGAGTCGTGCCGCCTGTCGGATGAGACGTTCATGCTCGGCATCGGTACTGCCGAGCAGATAGTCCGGAAACGCTTGGGGCGGTACCTGAGCCTCATCGTTCATGGGCTGAGTCCCGCGACGATGCCACGAGCACCGCGTCGGTACGCGAGGATCCCCATCAGCACCGCGGCGCCGCATGCTGACATTGCCGCCACCGTGAATATCTGACTGCCCGCGAATCCGCGCCCGAGCATGAGCCGGCACCGCTCGCGCGCAAGGCAGGGGGTAAATCAGTCCGCACAGGCCACTGATACCACCTTGGCTGCTGCCTCCGAGCCCGGCGCCGAGCAGCAACGCGATGAGCTGCCAGTTCCGCGGGTCGAGCTGTCCGATCGCGAGCAGCGTCAGCGTGGCAAGCGCGAGGCTGGCAGTCAGTACGCGTTCGATACCAAAGCGATCGACGACTGCGGCCAAGCAGAAAGTCCCGATCACGAGCGGTCCAGGGGCAGACAACGGAGCGAAATCCGCAGCAAGCACAATCGCCGTCGGAATGCCGCCACCGAGCCCGATGCCCGTCAAATAGCCTCAACGCCGCAAGCTGTAGGGGCGAGGCGGCGAGGACCGTGGCCAGTGAGGCGGTGCCGAAAATGATGACGCAGGCAATCAGTACGGGCTTGCGCCCGCGTCGGTCACCCAACATCCCTGCGGTAAGGGAACCCAGCAAAATTCCAACATTGCCGGCCGCCAGCGCGGCGGTAAACGCTCCAGGCGGCCGTCGCCATGCGTCGCCCAGTGCGGGGACGGCACAGCCGATGGCTACAATGTCGTAGCCCTCCAGAAGCAACACCGTTGCGCAGAGCCAGGCGACACGAATACGAGTGGCGGAATCCGCAGCCGCCGTGCGGAGCACCGCATCCATACCTGCAACCATGAGCGGATGCGTGTTTTCTCCGAAGCTCATGCGGATTCCTCAGGGCTCGAAACTCAAGGAGCAGCGAGAACCCCGCAACGGGCGGCCGCGGGGCTCCAGACCGCTCTCACTCCTTGCAGATGAAGACGTCGTTTTCTTTGATCGGTCGAGTGCACAGCGGCCCGAGATCCGTAACCGCATTGGGCAACGAGATCATCGCGTTCGGACCGGCGTGCTGTTCGCCGTTGAAGGGCGTCGGCTTGGTGGGGTCGAAGCCACAGGCGGCAGCATCTTGAGGGTTGTTGAACCAGAAGCCCACGTGGAAGGTATGAGTAGGCTGCAGTGCGGCGGCGGGATCAAAGCCAAAGATTTGATCCAGCAGGATGGTCTTGATTGCGACCTCCGCCTCTCCGCGCCCATCGGCCTGGACATCGGTCTGGTACCAGGCCAAGCCAAAGTTTTTGAAGTTAGGATCAGGCTCGCCGGAAGCCAGCAGGTTTGAGTTCTGGATGGTGAAGAGGTCAAAGCCCAGATTCGGCTTAAGATGGTGAGCGTGCAGAATGAGGATATCGCTCAGCTCGCCACGCTCAACGATCACGTCAGCGGAGGGCGACGGTCCACCTTCCACGCCCAGGCAGCTCGCGAATTTTGGTTGCGGAACAAGGTGGAACTCGATTTCTGGAACGTCAGCCGAAACGGACGAGGCCGTCGTCAGCAAGCCGGTCGCGACCACTGCAGGAACAAACCAGTCCTTCATTTTGAGTCTCCTGTTTTGCGGGATCGATCAATGGTTTTTGTACGTCGGCACTGGCCCGTGCGGCGGATGCTGCGCGATGATCCAAAGGCCGGGCGCCGATCGCGGGCGCCACCGTGCTCGAGGCAGGAAAGAGAAGTCCTCAGGGGACTCAAAAGGAATTCCAAATAATTTCCAAGCGGCGTCCCGACTTGCGCCATGAGCTTGAAAACAGGAAGTTTTTACGAGTTCGGCGAGTTTCGCCTCGAACCCTCGGAACAGCTGCTGACGAGACACGGGCGAGCCCTGCCGTTGCCGCCAAAGGCCTTTGAGCTGCTGGTATTGCTGGTGGAGAACGGCGGTCGCCTCCTCTCCAAGGACCAGATCATGCAAGCCGTTTGGCCGGGGAGCGTCGTGGAGGAGGCGAACCTGACGGTCACGATCTCGATGATCAGAAAGGCGCTCGGGGACCGGGAGAGCGGTTCACAGCACATCGAGACCGTTCCCAAGAAGGGCTATCGATTTGTCTCCCCCGTGAGAGGGGGTGACGCCGCAACCGCCCCCACACGCGAGACCGATCGGTCAGCGCCCGGTCAAACCCCAATCCGGCCATTGCCGGAGTCATCGACCGTACCCTCGGGGCCACAGCCTGCCGCCGAAGGGCAAGGCCCCGCACGAGCTCCAGCGTCAGCCAACAGAGGCATATTCCTGCTCGCGCTGGTGCTGATTGCGAGCGCACTGGGCCTGGCCGCTTACTTGCATTTTCGACCGCCACTTCTGACAACGGCGCCGACGCAAACGCGGAGTCTGGCGATTCTCCCGCTGCAGAACCTGGGGCAGGACGCTGACAGCGACTTTCTCGGCTACTCGCTGGCGGACGCCCTCATCACCAAGCTCGACTACGTCAGCTCGCTCAGCGTACGACCGTCCTCAGCAGTGCAGAAGTACCGCGGCAAAGTCATCGACATCCAATCGGTCGCCGCCGATCTCAAGGTCGACACGCTGCTGACCGGAGGATTCCTGCGCGATGGCGACAATCTGCGTATCACCTACCAGCTGATCGACGCCAAGGCTGAGAAGCTTCTCGGTCGCGGGACGATCGACCTGAAGTACGACAACCTCCTCAGGGTCCAGGACGCGGTAGCCGATCAACTCATCCGCAAACTGCAATTGAAGTTATCGCCCTCGGAGCTCGATCGGATCAAACCGGAGACCTCGGTCAGTCCGCTTGCCTATGAATACTATCTCCGCGGCGTCGATCTGCACGGCCAGCACAAGTTCCCCCTGGCGATCAAGATGCTCGAGAAGTCGACCGAGATTGACCCCAACTACGCTCTCGCCTGGGCGTATCTGGGCGCTTCGTATACTTCGGATGCGGCGTTCGAGCTTGGCGGACGCGAACAGTATCGCCGAGCGCGAGCCGCTTACGAGCGCGCGCTGACGCTCCAGCCGTCGCTGCTCGATGCCCGGATGTTCCTCGCTAATCTGCTGATAGACACCGGTAGGGTCGAGGAAGCGGTACCCATGCTGCGGGAGGCGCTGAAAGATAATTCCAACTACGCGCCGCTTCATTGGGAGCTGGGATACGCCTATCGGTTTGCCGGAATGCTGGACGAGTCAGTCGCGGAGTGTGAGCGTGCGCTGCGCCTCGATCCGCTGGTGAGAAATTCGAACGGCTCGGTCCTCAACACCTATCTGTATCGAGGAGAATACGCCAGGTTCCTCGACAGCTTGCCCGAGGTCGACGAGTCCGCATTCCTGTTGTTCTATCGTGGACTCGGAGAGTACTACCAGAATGAGTGGAGTCGAGCAGCCAGGGACTTCGATCGCGCCTTCGAGCTCGATTCCTCCCTGTACACGCGAATCGGCAGGACTCTCAGCGATTCCATCGCTCATCGTGAGGCTGACGGACTGGAGATCCTGCGCAATCTGGAGCGGGACGTTGCGCAGCGCGGAGTGGGGGACCCGGAGGGTATTTACAAGATCGCACAGAGCTACGCAGTTTTGGGTGACCGGGCATCTGCGCTGCGGGTTCTGCGGGGCAGCGTCGAAGGCGGATTTTTCCCCTACCCGTACCTGGCGACCGATCCGCTGTTGGAGCCACTGCGCCAGGAAGCTGAATTTGGCGAAATCCTGGAGCTCTCGCAGCGCCGCTATCAGAGCTTCAAGGACCGGTTCTTTCCAGCCACACGCTAGCGACAACGGGTAGCAGCGGCGTTGAGATTCTCCGCAACTCTACAGCGCCTCCGCACTCGTAGCCGGCTGCACTGGTTGAGTCGCGTCGCGCCTTGGCGAGCACGACCGTATCGAAGAGCTCGTAGTCTGAGGTCCCGACATGGTCGGCCACCACAGCGTGGTAGTACCGCATCGTGATCGTGGTTGGGCCGTTCGCCTCTCCGGGTTCGAGATCGAAGACACCGATACCGTAACCTGTGACGGTGTTACGGCGCGCAGACCAGATGGCATCCTCGAGCGCATCGGCACCGTGTTTGATGAAGACTCCAGGCTCGGCTCCGGGGATCGGCCGGTTGGCCTTGGTGATGACCTTGGCCTGCGGAGTGCCGCTTACCGGGTTCACCCCGTACAAATCGGTCGGTGCACTCGTGCCGCCCCCACCGAGGATGAGATGGATGGTGCCGTGGCGAGTATCGAATCGCCCGTCTGCAGGCTCACTCGTCATCACCGGCTGCGGCTGACAGGTGTCTACGGTCGTACCGCTGGCGGCATCACGCCCCACGTGATGGTTGCAGCCGCGCACCGGCCAGCTGCGCTCGTAGTCATGATCGTGACCGCACAGCACGAGGTCGACGCCGTAGCGGTCGAAGAGCGGTAGCCACGTCTCGCGGATGCCGCGGTCCGAGCCGTTGCCGTTCTT
>Ga0306920_100004114_pt1 | contig 18624 bp, 19 predicted proteins | sample flu12Cox44000170_FD_204666 | JGI IMG/M metagenome (GOLD analysis project Ga0306920, IMG submission 204666) | Lab enrichment of tropical soil microbial communities from Luquillo Experimental Forest, Puerto Rico - flux4day.12C.oxic.44.000.170 (v2)... | ecosystem: Environmental > Terrestrial >... | reverse complement strand
TGATCTTGCGGGGCTTCGCCATTGGTGAGAATTGCCTCTTTGGTGTCCCAGGAGTGTCCCAAACAGCGGATGCATAGCGGCTGCTAGTGCCAGCCTAGCGTCTGCCTAGTTATATAGACGAGTCAACTGGTTAGAGGCAAAGGATAACACTGGCTGGAGCTAGGCAGCAACTGGCAAATCGTTACTCAAGCTGAGAATTGCCGCGACCGCGACGCCCGCCACAATGCCCACAAGGTCTGGAACCGCGACGGCGAGTGAGGTGCGAACGGATCATTATCGGCACGCAACAGCCGCGCCAGATCGCGCCGGACCTGGGCCAGGGGCAGGAAAACGGGACGTACTTCCGGCGGGACGGTCGCCATCAGTTCGAATGCCGTCGTCAAATGAGCCCGCGCCTCGTTCAGCAACTGATCGAACGCCGCGCGCAGGTTCGGGCTTTCCCTGCCGGCGAAGACATCCTCGATGCCGCAGCCATGGCTCGCCAATACCTGCTGCGGCACGAACAACTGACGCCGCGAGGCATCGAGCGGCAACAAGGTCATCACCTGCGCGATCCCCTGCGCAAGCCCTGCATGTCGGGCGAGATGCTCGATGTCGCTCGAAGACTCCGTGAAAACCGCACAAGCCAGCGAGAAAAGGGCAGATGAGGTGTCGTTGATATACCCTTCGAGCGCTGCCATGGTCGGCATCGGATCGTCGTAGAGATCGAATTGATGCTCCTCGATCAAGCGCGAAAGTCGCTCGACCGGCAAACGCCAGGTCTGGATTGCCAGCAGCAATTCGGCGGCGACCGGATTGCCCACGATGCTGCCGTGCTCCATGCCCACCAGCATGTCGCTCCACCATTGCAGGCGCATCTCGCCCGGCAGCGGCTGGCTCACCTGGGCGCGTACCCGGGAGACTTCGACGTTGAAGGCGTATAGCGCCAGCAGCGCACGCCGCTGCGCAGCAGGTACGAAGAGGCTCGATGCATAGCGAACGAAATCGTGCGAGCGAACCAACTCTGCGCAGAAGCTCGACGCTTCCCTGGCTTGAGCCGAATCCTGCGTCGGATCGCTCATGGAACCGCGATCAGCGCCGCCGCGACCCGCCGCCTCTCGCCGATCATGATATTATAGGTCCGGATCGCCGGCCCCGTCTGCATCGGGTCCAGAACGATGTGGACGGCGCGCAGGGCTTGCCGCAGGTCTTTCGGAGGAATCCAGACGTCCGTACCCGAACCGAGGATCAGGGTATCGATGATGTTGGCCGCTTCGAACACACGCGCCAGCGATTCTTCGCTGATTTCCGCGGGTTTCGTCACCGGCCATGCCCAGATTGCATCCGGCAGGCACAGCAACGAGCCGCGATGCGACATTCCGGCAAAGACAAAACCGCCCTTGCCGTAAGCGTCGATCGGCGCCGACCTCGGAAGATGCGGAGCGTCCGAGCGGCTCGCCATGATTACTTCTTTTGCGGCGGATCCGGTGCGTCAACCCGGTGGGTGCCGACACCGAGATAGATCAGGATCGGCGCGGCGATGAAGATCGACGTGTAAGTGCCCACCAGTACCACGCCGAACATCATGACGGCGGTGAAGCTGTGGATCGCATTGCCGCCGAACAAAAGCAGCGCCAGTAGCGCGAGCGTTACGGTGACGTGGGTAATGATCGAGCGCGACAGCGTCGAATTGATGGATTCGTTGAGAAGCTGCGGCATCGGCATTTTCTTGTAGCGGCGCAACATCTCGCGGATGCGGTCGTAGATGACGACGGTGTCGTTCAAGGAATAGCCAAGGATCGTAAGCAGCGCTGCGATACTGGTAAGGTCGAAGTCGACCTGCGATATCGACATGAAACCGATCGTCAACACGATATCGTGGACGTTAGCGATCATGGCGCCGAGGGCAAACTGCCATTCGAACCGGAACCAGAGGTAGATCAGGATGGCGACAATCGCGAGCATCAGGCCGATCATGCCGTAAGCAAGCAGCTCACCGGAAACGCGTGGTCCGACGACTTCCACACGCCGGTACTCGACGGAATCGCCGAGCGCCGCGCGTACTTTCTGAACCGCCTCCTGCTGCGCAGCGTCGCCACCGGGCTGTTCGGCGACCCTGATCAGGACGTCGGCGGGACCGCCGAACTGTTGCAATTGGACCTCGCCAAGCCCAAGCCCGCTCAAGGTCGCACGCATCGAGGCGATATCGGCCGAGCCGGACTTCGCCTGCACCTCCAGGAGCGTGCCTCCCTTGAAGTCGATCCCGAAATTCAGCCCATGGGTGAAGAACAGCGTGATCGCTACAATCGAAAGCAGCGCCGAGATCGGAAAGCTGATGCGGCGAAAACGCGTGAAGTCGAAATGGGTGTTGTCGGGCACGATCCGCAACGGCGGCAAAATGCCGATCACGCTGACCACGGTCAGCACGACGATCAGAATCCCCAGCGCAATAAGAACGAAATGAGTCAACTGCGCGTTCCCCTAGATCGGCACGGTCTGCGGCCGTTTCCACCGCACCCACCATGCCACGATCAATCGAGTGAGGGTAAAGGCGGTAAAAACCGTGGTGAGAATGCCGATCCCAAGCGTCACCGCAAAACCGCGCACCGGACCGGTGCCGATGTAGAACAGCACGGCAGCCGCGATGAAGGTGGTTATGTTGGAGTCGAGAATCGTCGCCAGCGCGCGCTTGAAGCCGGCGTCGATCGCCGAAATCGCATTGCGTCCGCCGCGAATTTCCTCGCGTATACGCTCGTAGATCAGCACGTTGGAATCGACCGCGATCCCAACCGTGAGCACGATGCCGGCGATGCCGGGCAAGGTCAGCGTGGCGTTGAGCAACGACAATACCCCGAAGATCATGGCGACATTGATCGCCACCGCGATATTGGCGAACAAACCGAACAGGCGGTAGGTCACGAGCATGAACACGATGACCATGATCGAACCGACGTAAGCCGCCAGTTCGCCCTTTTCGATCGAATCCTGGCCCAGGCCCGGCCCCACCGTGCGCTCTTCGATGACCGTCAGCGGCGCCGGCAAGGCACCCGCACGCAGCAGAATTGCGAGGTCGTTGGCCGACTGCACGGTGAAATTGCCGGAGATCTGGCCTTGCCCACCGATGATAGGCTCGCGGATAACTGGGGCCGAGATCACCTGGTTATCCAGCACGATTGCAAAACGCTGACCGACGTTCTCGGTCGTGGCCTGCGCGAACTTGCGTGAACCGGCCGAGTTGAATTTGAAGCTCACGACCGGCTCACTTGTGCGCTGATCGAACGAGGCTTGCGCGTCGGTCAGATCCCCGCCAGAAACCAGCACTTGCTTCCTAAGGACGAGCTTCTGCCCCGAAACCTCCGGCACGAGCTCGGATTCCGGCGGTATCCTTCCCTGCGCGGCTGCATCCGGCGGCACGGACTCATCGACCATGCGGAATTCCATCTTGGCGGTCTTGCCAAGCAGCTCCTTCAACCTGGTCGGGTCCTGCAGGCCCGGTACTTGCACCAGGATGCGGTCGGTGCCCTGGCGCTGGATCACCGGTTCGACCGTGCCGAGCTGGTTGACGCGCCGTTCGACGATCTGGATCGATTGCTCGATGGTCTGCCGGATACGCTCGGTGATGGCGGCTTGCGGAACCGTCAGACGGATCAAACCGCCGCCGGCGTCGCTGACCTCCAGGCTGCGCTGGCCGCTGGAGCCGAGCAGGCCGCCGAGCGGCTGTGACAATTCGCGCAATTTGGTAAGTGCAACCTGAAGATCGGTATCTCTGGAGATGCGTACCTCGACCGCATCATTGCGCACATTCAGCCCGGTATAGCCGATCTTGGCTTCGCGCAGGGCGCGGCGAACATCGTCGCGCACCTGGTCGAGCTTTTCCTTCCGGACGTAGTTGGAATCCACTTCCAGAAGCAGATAGGACCCGCCCTGCAGATCGAGGCCGAGCACGAGACGCCGCTGGGCCCAAGCCGGCCAGGTCTTTACTTTCGCCTCCGGAAAGAAGTTCGGCACCGCGAACAGGCACACGACCAGCGCCGTGAGAATGATCGCCAGCGCTTTCCACCGCGTGAAATACAACATCGAATTGACTCGTCAGAGGAGAATACGGCGGCGGAGTTTCAGCCTGCGGACGTTTCGTCCTTCTCGCTCTTGGCGGGCTCGCCCTTGGCGCGAACGCCCGAGATCATCTGCCGCATCTGCCGAACGCGTACCCCATCCGAAATCTCGAACTCGATCTGATCATCGTCGACGACCTTGGTCACCTTGCCGACCAACCCGCCGGAGGTGACGACGGTATCGCCGCGGCGGATGTTCTTCACCAGTTCGGCGTGATCCTTGACCTTCTTCTGCTGCGGCCGGAGAATCAGGAAATACATGATCACGAAGATCAGCGCGAAAGGCAGCAGCGACATCAACATGCTGTTGGCATCGCCGCCGGCTGCGGCCTGGGCAAACGCAGGGGTAATCAGCATTCGTGCAATCCTTGTGAATCGGGAAGGGGCGGCAAGGCGCTTGGGCGCCACGCCGATCCGGGCAAATTCGCGCGGAATATAGCGGCCGTGGTCCCAATTGCAACGCCGCCCGACCCCTCAATTTGGCCCCGCTTGCGGCCCCCTGTAAGGCCCGTTAAGGGTGCAGCGTCAGGAAGGCCGAAGATGTCAAAAAAGCCACCTAAAGCAGCCGCTCGTGCTGGCACAAGGGCCGTGCAACGAAAAACGCCCCCAGCAGCGACCAATCGGTCGCCGGCCGCTGCCGAACGCGGTGCAGCCGAGCGGATCGCGTTTGCGCTCGAGGCCATCGCGGCGCATCTGTCTGCCGCATCGAGCGCCTCCTCGACGGCGGATTCGCTCGGCCATGCCGATGCGTTTATCTGGCATCCGGACGGTCGGCTGGCGCCCGTGCCGCGCGTGAGCCGCGTCGATATCAGCCTGCTCAAGGGCATCGATCGGATGCGCGACATCCTGATCGAAAATACCGAACGCTTTGCCAATGGTTTTCCCGCCAACAATGCCCTGCTCTGGGGTGCACGCGGCATGGGCAAGTCATCGCTGGTAAAGGCGACCCATGCCAGCATCAACCTCCATCGCAAGCCTGCCGAGCGCTTGAAGCTGATCGAAATTCATCGCGAGGACATCGAAAGCCTGCCGGCGCTGATGGATCTTTTGCGCGGAGCTCCCTTCAATTTCATCGTGTTCTGCGACGACCTGTCCTTCGACGGCAATGACGCCTCCTACAAGTCGCTCAAGGCAGTTCTGGAAGGCGGCATTGAGGGCCGTCCCGACAACGTGATCCTCTATGCGACATCCAACCGGCGTCACCTGCTGGCGCGCGAGATGATCGAGAATGAGCGCTCGACTGCCATCAACCCGGGCGAGGCGGTGGAGGAAAAAGTGTCGCTTTCGGACCGCTTTGGACTGTGGCTCGGCTTCCACCGCTGCAGCCAGGACGAATACCTGGCGATGGTGAAAGGCTATTGCGGCCATTTCGGCATCAAGCTCGCCGAAGAAGAGCTGGAGCGCGAGGCGTTGGAATGGTCGACGACGCGAGGGTCCCGCTCCGGGCGGGTCGCGTGGCAATTCACCCAGGAGCTCGCGGGGCGACTTGGGGTCCGGCTCAGCGGAAAATAGCGCGAATGTCCCCCGGTCCATCTGGCCGAGGGACAATGACGACAATCGCCTTGCTCAGGCGCCGTTAAGAAATTGCAGCGGATCGACCGGCGTCGATCCCTTGCGGATCTCGAAATGAAGTTGTGGCGATCCCACTTCGCCCGACTGCCCCGATTTGGCGATGACCTGTCCCCGTTTGATGGTGTCGCCGCGCTTCACCAGAAGCTCGCTCGCATGTGCATAGGCGGTCACATAACCATTGCCGTGGCGGATCAGGACCAGGTTGCCATAACCCTTGAGTTCATTTCCCGAATAGGCAACGACGCCATCTTCGGCAGCCTTGACCGGCGTACCCTCCGGCACCGCCAGATTGATGCCGTCATTGGCCTTGCCGTTGGTCTTGGCACCGTAACTTGTGATCACCTTGCCGCGCACCGGCCAACGGAATGTCGGCAGCGCGCCGGTCGCCTCCGCGGCCTTGACCGAGGGTTCAGCGGGTGCGTCTTCCGCATTCGTCGCTTGTGCCAGACGCGCTTTTTGCTGGGACTCAGGCGTTACGGCAGCCAACCTGGTTGCGGGCGCCAACGCGGCAGCGGGCTGCGCCGCAGCAACCGTCGGCTGGGCGGTTGGAGCGAGTGCGGCCGCCTTCGCCGGCACCGTCAGCTTCATGCCCAACCGGAGTTTGGTATTTGGCTGGATGCCGTTGGCTCTGGCGAGTTCCGCCACCGAGATGTGGTTGCGGCGCGCGACGCCGAGCAGGGTATCGCCACGATTGACGACGTGCACGGAAGGCGCCGCATTCACGGCGGGAGCGGACCTGGTCGCCGGATCGGCCGGCGCGGACGCCGCAGCGACCGCAGCCGGGTGGGGAATGATCAGTTGCTGACCCGGCGACAGCGCACGCGGTCCCTTGTAGCCATTGGCCTGCAGGATGGCGGCCGGCGTGACCTTGTAGCGGCGCGCCAGGATTTCCAGCGTATCGCTCGTGCCAACAATGATGGTGGTTCCGGTTGGGTTGCGGGCCGCGACCGAACGCGGGACGCTGCCGGTGGTTTCGATCGGACGGGCCGGCGGGGTGTAGGAGGAAATGCCCCGCCCTCCCCCGGAAACCGCGGTAGAGGGATGGGATTGAGGGGCCGCGATCGCCGGAGGCGGCGACTGCGGGCGGGCATATTGCGGAAGCTCGCGGCGTTCGACCGCAGGGGTCGAAACGGCGGCCGTGGATTCGGGCTGAGAGGCAAAGGGATTTTGCGAAAGACGGGTCGACATATCGGCGCTGCAGCCGGCAAAACCGATCGACATCAGCGCCAGCACCGCGACCTGCGATACGCGACGCGAGCAAAGCAACTCGACGGCACGGAACATGGTTACTCACTCGTACGCAACAAAATACTGTTTTGAGTAAACACGTCCCGAGTAAACAACCGCTTAAACCCGGGAATAAGACGTTGGCGGAACAGTCAATCCTGGCTTTTAGAGTTCGCGAGCGATGCCGGGCAGCGCCGGCACGAAACGGACATCGACGAGCTCCTTGCGCTCGAAGCCGGCTTCTGTCCTGACCAGTCGGATCAGGGTCTGGGTGCCGTGAAGTGGCCCGACCGGGGCGATCAGAACGCCGTCGCGATCGAGACGCTGGGCAAGCGCATCGGGGATTTGCTCCATCGCCGCGGTGACGATGATGCGGTCGAAATTGCCGGAATCAGCCGGCACCTCGAAGCCATCGCCGAGCACCACTTCCACATTGTCGCAGCCGAGTCTGGCGAGCCGGGCCCGGGCTTGGTCCGCCAACGTCCGGTATCGTTCAATGGTCAGGACCTGACCGCAAAGCCGGGACAGGATGGCGGCCTGATAGCCCGAGCCAGTGCCAATCTCCAGAACCCTGTGATGTCTGAGAAGCTGCAACTGCTCGGTCATGTACGCCACCACGAACGGTTGGCTGATCGTCTGCCCGCAGGCAATGCCGAGCGCGCTATCGCGGTACGCATCGGCGCGATCGGCCGCCTCCACGAACATCTCGCGCGGAATCTCTTCCATGGCGCGAAGCACGGCCTGATCGCTGATCCCGCGCCGCCGCAAGCTGAGTTGAAACAGCATTTTCTCTGGTGGATTTTGCATCATGGGCATTGCGGTCCCATAGGTTTCGCGCACCGGCGGTCGGTCATCAGCCCAGTCGTCCTGCGGACCCGGCGCGCACTTCGACTCAGTAACGGAGTTCCTGCGAGGAACTCAGTATATACCTTTGACGTTAGACGGCGCGATCCGGCCTGCCTGCGCTTTCGCCGCCCAGCAGCGGCTGAATTCGGCGGGTTCTTCGTATACAAGTTACGATTGCGTCGGTGAGGGTTATTTGCGATTCTTTTTAGCTTCTGGGGACCGGCAAGGACTGGATGAATGACTGCGAAGCGGCCGCAAGGCGGCTCTGTATTCCTCGTCGAAGATGAGGTCATGATCAGGATGATGGTCGCCGACATGCTGGAGGAGCTGGGCTACAGCATTGCCGCGGAAGCCGGTGACATCAGCGAGGCCATCAGACTTGCCCAGTCGACCGATTTCGACCTTGCCATCCTTGACGTCAACGTCAATGGCAAGGTGATCTCGCCGGTGGCCGACCTCATCAAGGCGCGCAACCGCCCCTTCATCTTCGCGACCGGCTACGGCTCGTCGGGGTTGCCCGAGGAGTATCGCGATCGGCCGTCGCTGCAAAAACCCTTCCAGATCGAAACGCTGGCGCGGGTGATCGAAAACACGCTGAAAAGCACCACCGCTTAGCCGATCGCAACCGCCGCCCTTCGGCTTTGCGTCACTTCAGCATCGCGGTCAGGGCTTCGGAAAATGCTTCGTCCGTGCGATCGAGCCGCAACGGTGTCACCGAAACGTAGCGGGACGCCAAAGCCCAGAGATCCGTGCCCTCTTCCGGAACATCGACTTTTGCAAGCCGCTCGAAGCCGATCCAGAAATATGGGTTGCCCCGGCCGTCACGCCGTTGATCAATCTTCAGAAAGCCGAGATTGCGCTTGCCCTGTCGTGTTACCCGCACGCCTGCAACTTCACTCGGAGCGCAGGCGGGAAAATTAACGTTGATCACCGTGTTCTTCGGCACGCCCGCACTGATTACCTTGTTGAGGATCGGCGGACCGAATTGAAGCGCGGCGTCCCACATCGGGTTTTCGCGTGTCTGCGCTGTAAATTCCTGCGACAGTGCAAATGAGGGCAGGCCCAGAATAGTGCCTTCCAGCGCGCCGGCGATGGTGCCCGAATAGACCACGTCCTCGGCGACGTTGCGGCCCTTGTTGACGCCCGAAAGCACAATGTCCGGCATCTTGTCGCGCAGGATATGGCGCGCGCCCATGATGACGCAGTCGGTCGGCGTTCCCCGCACCGCGAAATGGCGCGGCCCGACTTCGCGCAGGCGAAGCGGATCATTGAGCGAGAGCGAATGCGAGACGCCGGATTGGTCGAGTTCAGGCGCCACGATCCACACGTCGTCGGACAAGGCGCGCGCGATCTGCTCGACAATCTTCAGGCCCGGGGCGTGGATGCCATCGTCATTGGTGCATAGAATTCGCATCGGCAGATCGGGCTTTTTATCGAATCCTTGTAGCGCTCGCGGACAGGCGTCGTCTTATCGCCCTATCGTCCGGGAGGCAAACCCGTTGTATCGGTTGGCTTTTGGGCACCGGCGGGGTCTTCAGACGCTTTCCTGGTGAACGGCAAAAACGGAAACGCTGGCAAAGTCCGGTTCCGCCTGCGCAGCGAGGATTTCTCCCTTCAGGGCCGGCGAATACGCCATACCGGAACGAGTTTTGCGCGGACGGCGGCAGTCGGAATCTGGAATGTTTCAGCGGCTTGCCGCGGCGCCAAGGAGAAATTCTCCTTTGGCGGCGGTGAAGCGGATGGTTCAGCCGGCTGGGCGCTTGGGGGTGGCTGCGGATAGTATCTGCGTGCGACGGAAACGGCCTTCTCAAAATCGTCGGCATTGAGCCATTTCAACGCGCGCACGCTGTCGAGGACGCCATCTTCCCACAGTCGCGAGCCTTCGATATCGAACTGGCCCTTCCGTTTTTGGTCGCACGCCTGGATGCCGTAGCCGGTGACGGCCCACTGTCGGCCTACCCAGTAGATGTCGCGATGGAGGGGCATTGCGAAGCTGCATCCTCCTTTCGGCTCTCGCAGCGGCGGAAACTGAAGATAGCCCGGCGAACCGCGTTCGCAACATCAAACGCCGATCTGGTCGGCGAATTATCGCAAGTTCACCTGTCGCGTTCGATTGTCGTCGTTCCGCTCATATAGGGCTGCAGGACATCAGGCACCGCGATCGAGCCGTCCGCCTGCTGATAGGTTTCCATGATCGCAATCAAGGCGCGGCCTACGGCCGTGCCCGAGCCGTTGAGGGTATGCACAAACCGCGGCTTGCCGTCTTGGCCGCGATAGCGGGCATCCATGCGGCGAGCCTGGAAGTCGCCGCATACCGAGCAGCTCGAGATTTCGCGGAAAGCGCCGCCCTCGCCCTGCCCCGGCATCCAGACCTCGATGTCGTAGGTTTTTTGCGCCGAAAACCCCATGTCGCCGGCGCACAGCGTCATCACCCGGTAATGCAGATCGAGCTGGCGCAGCACCTCCTCGGCGCAAGCGAGCATGCGCTCGTGCTCGTCCCGGCTCGTCTCCGGCGTCGAGATCGAAACCAGTTCAACCTTGGTGAATTGATGCTGGCGGATCATGCCGCGGGTATCGCGCCCGGCGGCCCCCGCTTCGGCGCGGAAGCACGGCGTCAGCGCCGTCAGGCGCATCGGCAATTCCTTTTCATCGACGATGGCTTCGCGAACCAGATTGGTCAGCGACACTTCGGCGGTGGGGATGAGGCCGAGGCGTTCGACTCTCAATCTGTCGAGATGCTCCATAGCTTCGACGCCGGCCGTAAGTAATTCACCTTTGATTGCCCAAAACTGGTCGTCCTCGAACTTGGGCAATTGTCCGGTGCCGAACATCACGTCATTGCGCACCAAAAGCGGCGGGTTGATTTCGGTGTAGCCGTGTTCATTGGTATGAAGATCGAGCATGAATTGGCCAATCGCACGCTCGAGCCGCGCCAAGCCCTTTTTCAGGACGACGAACCGCGCACCCGACAATTTTGCCGCAGCCTCGAAATCCATGAATCCGAGCGCGCCGCCGAGATCGTCATGCGGCTTTGGCTTAAAGTCATAGCTGCGCGGTGCGCCGAACACGTGATGCCGCACGTTGCCGTGCTCGTCGATACCGTCAGGGACGTCGTCGAGCGGCAGGTTGGGGATTGCCGCCAGTTCTCCGGCCAGCTCCTGGTCGGCACTCTTCGCGGCCAATTCAAGCTGTGGCAATGTGACCTTGAGCTCCGCAACCTCCGCCATCAATTTCGCGGCGCGCGCTTCATCCCTGGCCTTCTTGGCCTCGCCGATTTCCTTCGAGGCGGCGTTGCGCCGCGCCTGCGCATGCTCCGACTTGACGATCGCCGCACGACGCGCTTCGTCGATTGCGAGCAATTTCGGCGACATCGGCTCAAGCCCGCGCCGTTGCAGCGCGGCGTCGAAAGCTCCAGCGTTATCGCGAATCCACTTGATGTCGTGCATGGTCAGGTTTCCAGGTGCTGGCCGGGCTTTTGCCGGCCGGCCGCGTCTTCGCCGTTTAGACCAAGCCGAAGATGCCCGGGTCAAGCCCGGCCCATGACGAATTATGAGATTGGCCGACTACTCGGCCGGTGTCGGACTAGGCGGCGGGCTCGCCGGAGGCGACGTCGCCGTAGTGGTGGTCTTTGCCGCCGCGGCACTTTTTTCGACCACGCGTACCGCGAGGATCGAGCCCTCGTAGAGCGCCAAAAGCGGTATGGCGAGCGAGGCCTGACTCAGCACGTCGGGCGGCGTCAAAACGGCGGCGATGATGAAGGCGATCACGATGAAATAGCGTCGCTTCTCGCGCAGCTGTTTCGACGTGATGATTCCGATCCGACCAAGAAGCGTGAGGATGACCGGCAGTTGAAACGCGATGCCGAAAGCAAAGATCAGCGACATCATCAGCGAAAGATATTCGCCGACCTTGGGCAGGAGCTGGATTTCGGCACTCTCGGGGCCGCCGAGCTGCTGCATGCCGAGCGAAAACCGCACCAGCATCGGCAGCACTACGAAATACACCAACATCGATCCCAGCACGAAAAAGATCGGGGTCGCGATCAGATAAGGCAGGAAAGCGTTGCGTTCGTGCTTGTACAGGCCAGGCGCCACGAACTTGTAGATTTGTGTGGCGACGATCGGAAACGAAATGAAGCCAGCGCCGAACAGCGCCAATTTCAGCTGGGTGATGAAATATTCCAAGAGCGCGGTGTAGATGAATTTCGAATTCTCGGCGCCGGCCACCCAGACGAACGGCCATACCAGCACGTTGTAGATCTGCTTGGCGAAAAAGAAGCAAAAGATAAAAGCAATGCCAAAGCCGACCAGCGCCTTGATCAGGCGCGAGCGCAGCTCGATCAAATGGTCGATCAGCGGCGCCTTGCTGGCCTCGATATCTTCGTCGCTCATGACGCTTTGGCGTCCCGTGGGAGTTCGATGTCGGCAGGCGCCTGTGCGGTCTCCTGCGCCGCGCCTTCCTGATGATTTTCGGGCGCAATCGCCGGCTGCGGCGGCTCCGCATCACCAACCTCGGCAAGCGTGCCGGGGGCTTGAGGGGCGGGTGCTGGTTCCGCGCTGGTCGCCGGCTTGTCGACGTCCTCGATGCTGAGCGCCGCGCTGACGTCCTTTTGCAGGGAAGTCATGACATTGCCCGACGTGAATCCGGTCGCGGCCTCCTTGACCTCGTCAAAACTCTTCTTGAGGTCGGCCATTTCGGCCTCGCGCATCGCTTCCTGGAACTGGCTCTGGAATTCGGCCGCCATCTTGCGCGCCTTGCCCATCCACTGGCCGACCATGCGCAGAACGCCCGGCAATTCCTTCGGGCCGATCGCGATCAGGGCAACGACCGCGATGATGGCGAATTCAGTCCACGAGATGTCGAACATGAAAGATTCCGCTTACGCGAGACATTCCCACCCGGCATCGTTCACCGGGCCACCCGCGGTTTTCTTCCAACGGTCTTGCCGCACGTCGGTGGCAAGATCAACGCGCCGCTCAAAGTTTATCGAAAGCTGGCACTGAAAAGCTCAGACAGCCTTGCTGCCGACATCCGACCGCGTCGCCGCCTGGGGGCTGGCGTTATGATCGATCGACTTTACGGGCTCGGTCTTTTCTGCAGTCTTTTCATCGTCCTGCATGCCCTTCTTGAAGGCCTTGATGCCTTGGGCAACGTCACCCATCAGGTCGGAAATCTTGCCGCGACCAAACAGCAGCAGGACGACTGCGATCACCACGATCCAGTGCCAAATGCTAAGCGAACCCATCCTGCAATCCTCCAAAAACTCGAGGCCAAGAGTACCGGCCTAACCTGATCGCAAAGTAGGCTCGGGAGGTGTCAAAAACAAGGACTTAAGCCACGCAAATCCGCGTTAAACGGCCGAACGTTAACGCTCGGGCATCGGCCGCGCGACAATGTGCAGCAATCGAGGTGGAGCGGTCTGCCCGCTACTTTCGCTCTCCGGGTTCTGGCTCGACCGCCGGCGCCAGAGACAGTTCCAGATCGCCCGGCTCCAGCGGATCTTCGTCCTCGCGCAACGCCGGGTCGTCCGACGGTGTCGGCACGTTGAAGCCCGAAGGCAGCCGCGAATCCAGCAGTCCCGTTCCCCTTAATTCCTCAAGACCGGGCAGATCGCTTAGAGCCTCGAGGCTGAATTGCGACAAGAAGGCTTCCGTGGTTCCGAACGTAAGCGGACGCCCTGGCGTCTTGCGACGTCCGCGCGGGCGGATCCACCCGGTTTCAAGAAGCACATCCAGTGTTCCCTTCGAAGTGACCACCCCACGGATTTCCTCGATTTCCGCACGGGTGACCGGCTGATGATAGGCGATGATCGCAAGCATCTCGATCGCTGCGCGCGACAGCCGCCGCGTTTCGATGCTCTCGCGAGTCATCAGCCAGGACAGGTCGCCGGCGGTGCGGAACGTCCACTTGTTGGCCACGCGAACGAGATTGACACCGCGCGAGGCATAGTCCGCCTGCAGCTGCGCCAGCGCGGCCTTGATGTCGACACCCTCCGGCATTCGCTTGGCGAGCGTCGCCTGGTCGAGCGGTTCGGCGGACGCAAACAACAAGGCTTCCAGAAGCCGCAATTCCTCGGGGCGCGCTTGTGGGTCCACAGAGTGCTCCTCGGCATCGGCTTTGCGTCTTTCCGCCAGGCTCGCCATGGCATGGTCTCCTTCTTCCACTTACTCGGCTTGTTCCCTTATTCGCTCGGCAAATCCCGCGCGGTCATCGCGTCGGGCGCCTGTTGCGGCGGACGCTTTCGAAAATACAGCGGCGCAAACGGCTGTTGCTGGTGCAATTCGACTTCGCCTTCCCTGACCAGTTCGAGCGCTGCGGCAAAACTGGATGCGAAAACCGTGGCCTTCTGCGAGGGGTCGACCACATAGCTCATCAGGTACTCGTCGAGACAGCTCCAGTCCTCGGCCATTCCGATCAGGCGCTCCAGCGACGCCCGCGCCTCGCTGAGCGACCATACCGTGCGCTTGGCCAGGTGCACCGAAGCCAGCACCCGCTGCTGGCGCTGGGTGGCATAGGCAGTGAGCAAATCGAACAGCGTTGCCGTATATTTCGGATGCTTGATCTCGGCGATGATTTCAGGATTGCCGCGCGGAAAGATGTCGCGCAGAAATTGCGGCCGGTTCATCAGCCGGTTCGAAGCCTCACGGATGGCCTCGAGCCGGCGAAGCCGGTTGGCAAGCGCGGTTGCCATTTCCTCCGCGCTCGGTCCCTCCGCACTCGGCGGCTCGGGCAACAAGAGACGCGATTTGAGATAAGCGAGCCATGCCGCCATCACCAGATAATCGGCCGCAAGCTCCAGGCGAATCTTGCGTGCCTCCTCGATGAAGGCCAGGTACTGGTCCGCCAGGGCCAGGATTGAAATCTTGGCGAGGTCGACCTTCTGCTGACGCGCCAACGCGAGCAGGAGGTCGAGAGGGCCCTCATACCCTTCGACATCGACCACCAGCGCGAGTTCGCCGTCCGCGATCTCGGCAGGCCGTCCGGTCTCAAAGGACAAAATTTCCGCGGTCATGCGCCCAAAGTCCCAGCCTTGCTCTTCATCGCATCGAGTTCGTTGCGTGCGGCCACCCGATCAAACGGTTCCGGGGCGCGACGCGAGGCCAGCGCAAACCTGGCGCGCTCGAGCGCCTTCCCTGACAATTCCGGTGCCTCGGCCGCGACTTCGCGCATTTCGTCAAGTTTGCCATTGCAGTGCAGGACAACGTCGCAGCCTGCCAAAAAGATCGCCCCCGTCCGCTCGGCGATCGACCCCGAGAGCGCGTTCATCGACACGTCATCACTCATCAACAAACCCTGAAACCCGATTTCGCGGCGAATCACCTGCTCGATGATTGTCGCAGAAGTCGTAGCCGGATGAACGGGGTCCAGGGCACTAAACACAACATGGGCAGTCATCGCCATCGGCAGGTCTGCGAGGGATTGAAATGCTGCGAAATCGGTCCGTTCCAACTCTTTTTTGGCGGTTTTTACCTCCGGAAGCCGAAGATGGCTGTCTGCCGTCGCCCGCCCGTGGCCCGGAATATGCTTGAGCACCGGTAAAATACCACCCTGCTCCAGCCCTTTGGCCACAGCGCGGGCAATCACGGCGACCTTGTCCGGCCTGTTTCCATAGGCTCTGTCTCCGATCACCGCGTCGGCGCCGGCAACAGGCACGTCCGCCAGCGGCAAACAATCCACGGTGATGCCGAGATCGGCAAGATCCGCCGCGATCAGCTGCGCCGATAGCCGCGCCGCCGCCAGGCCCAGGGCCGGATCGAGGTCGTACAAGGCCCCGAAGAGGGCGCCGGGTGGATAAACGGGCCAATGCGGCGGGCCAAGGCGCTGTACCCGGCCCCCCTCCTGGTCAATCAGGACCGGGGCGTCGGGAACACCGACACAATACCTCAATTCTTCAACCAGCAGTTTTACCTGCGGCGGCGTTTCAACGTTCCGCTTGAACAGGATGAAGCCCCAAGGCCGTTCGGAGCGGATGAAATCGCGCTCCGCACCAGTCAGTTCAAGGCCGGATACGCCGGTGATAAATGCGCGGGCCTGCATCGGCGCCGATTAGCCTTCGTCCACCCCAGGGGTCAACCAGGTTGGGAAAACGACGGTTAGTTCCTCTGGATGACGCATTGGCCGCCGGCCGACTTCAGGTTGCCGCAGAACTGGGAAGCTTCGTCCGACGAACCGAAGGGGCCGACCAGGGCGCGGTAGTAAACGCCTTTTTCGCCGAGATCGGCGCGCTTGATCAGCGGGGAGTGGGACCCGAGCACCGAGGGGTACTTGGTCTGGAGAGCCTTGTAGGACGCCTGGGCGTCGGCTTCGCTCCGCTGGGAGGCTACCTGTACGAGGTATCCGCCGCTGGCACCGCCTGTGTTGGGCACAGCCTGGGTGGGATTTGTCGCCGCGACCCTCGTGGCAGGTTCGCTCGCAGGTGCCGCGGTCTGCGGCGAGAGGGACAAGGGCGCATTGGCGTTCGCATTGGCCACGGAAGTCGGCGACCGCGGCGGAACCGCAGCCGCGGCTTGCTTCGCATTCGCCGCCGGTTTGGCGGGTCCCAGTGCTGCTGTGGGTGCCGGGCTTGCGGCAGCCTCCGACTCCCCCCGGACCGTGAACGTCTTGATCTTTCGGGGCTCGCCGTTGGGCAGCGTTCCGTTCGCGGCGTTGGCCACAGCCGTCGGCGCCGGCGCGGCGTTTGCGGTCGATGGCTGCACGCCGACCTGGTTCGGCGGCGGGAAGACCACCCGTGGGCCCGACTTGGCATTGACGTCGACAGGTGCTTCCTCGCGCGGAACGATTTTCTCGGTGGCATCTCCGGACACCATGCGATCGGGCAGTTTTGCACCACCGTCCGTGGGGGCCGGGATGACCTTCGTTGGACTATTGTCGGCCCTGATGATCGGCGGTTCGCCGCTGTGCGCCGATACGACATAGGTGCGATAGGCATAAGCCCCGCCCACCCCGAAGAAGGCAAGCGCGAGCACGGCAAATACAGTGATCATCCCACCGCGGCGCTTCGGCGGTTCCGTGTCTTCGCTATATTCATCCTCGTAGGCGTAAGCGTGGTCCGCATGTGCCTCATCGTGGTGGACATCCTGCTCGCCCGAATCGAGTTCGCCGTACAGCGCATCGTCGTAGCGCGACAGATCGCGCTCCTGATCGGCATCGGCGTAATCCTGCGTCTCCTCGTAATCCGCCTCGGGGGCGGGATTTGCCGCGGCATAGCGATGCAGCGGATGTACGGCGCTTGGATAGTCGGGCTGCGGCAGCGGCGTTGCCTGCTCTTGCCTTGCCACACGCTGCATCCAGGACGGCGGGCTGGGTGGCGGTGCGTCGTCTGCCTCCGCTGGCAACTCGTACGGATCGGATTGTTGTTGGTCGTATTGATCGCGCGGCTTGGTCCGTGGCTGAACCTGCAGATTGGCCCGCCCCATGGCGAAATCGGACGCGCCGATCAGGCGCGCAAGTTCGGCCAGGGGATCGCCATCGCCGTTTGAGGGCGCGCGGGAGCCTCCGCCACGATCATAGTTGTCGTCTGCGGGATAGGGTCTTTCCGGATATCGATCAGCCATCGTGATGATGCATCCCCTGCGGGAAAGCCGCCAAACCACTTCCAGAACCGAACCGGCGCTCGCCGGATACCACTCAGAAATTCCCAGAAATCCCCGAGTTGGCGGCAACCGCCCCCGTCAACGCATCTCGTCCGGGGCACCAACGCCGAGCACGGCCAGACCGGACGCCAGTACCGAAACGACTCCCTGCACCAAAGCGAGCCGGGCCTTGGTTATTTCGGCATCATTATTGATAATAAAGCGTAAATAGGGCAAATCCCGCCCCCTGGTCCATAGTGCATGGAACTCGCTTGCAAGATCATACAGGTAAAAAGCGATTCGGTGGGGCTCATGTGCCGACGCCGCCGCTTCGACTATCCGCGGATAGAGCGCCAGCTGTCGCAAAAGGTTTAGTTCCGAAGGATCGGTGAGGCGTTCGACAGCCGCGTCGGCCAGGAAGGATGCTCTGGCGGCGGCCTCCTCCGGCAATTTCGGAATCACCTCCCGCGCATTGCGAAACACCGAGTGGCCACGGGCATGGCCATATTGAACGTAAAAAACCGGGTTGTCGCGCGACTGTTCGATGACCTTGGCGAGGTCGAAATCGAGCACGGCATCGTTCTTCCGGAAAAGCATCATGAAGCGGACGGCGTCCTTGCCGACCTCGTCAACCACCTCACGCAAGGTGACGAAATCGCCTGCCCGCTTCGACATCTTCACCGGTTCGCCGCCGCGGAGCAGCTTGACGAGCTGCACGATCTTGACGTCGAGCGTGGCCTTGCCTGCGGTGACCGCCTTGATCGCGGCTTCGACGCGCTTGACGTAGCCGCCATGATCGGCACCCCAGACATCGACCAGATTGTGAAACCCGCGATCGAACTTGTTCTTGTGATAGGCGATGTCAGAGGCGAAATAGGTATACGCGCCGTCGGATTTCAGAAGCGGCCGATCGACGTCGTCGCCGTACGCAGTGGCGCGAAACAGCGTTTGCTCGCGATCTTCGTAGTCGTCGACGGGCGCGCCTTTTGGCGGCGGTAGCCGGCCTTCGTAGATGTCGCCCCTGGAACGCAGAAAGTCGATGGTCTCCGCGACGCGGTCGTTGCCGGTCTCGATCAGCGATCTTTCGGAGAAAAATACGTCGTGCTTGATATTGAGCGCGGCGAGGTCGCCCTTGATCGCATCCATCATCATCGCGATGGCTTTGGCGCGCACGATTCCAAGCCATTCGCTTTCCGGCATCGCCAGCAGCTTGGCACCATATTCCGCCGACAGCGCCTGTCCCACGGGCTTGAGATAGTCGCCCGGGTAAAGCCCTTGCGGAATTTCACCGATGTCTTCGCCGAGCGCCTCGCGAT
>Ga0306920_100004113_pt1 | contig 18625 bp, 16 predicted proteins | sample flu12Cox44000170_FD_204666 | JGI IMG/M metagenome (GOLD analysis project Ga0306920, IMG submission 204666) | Lab enrichment of tropical soil microbial communities from Luquillo Experimental Forest, Puerto Rico - flux4day.12C.oxic.44.000.170 (v2)... | ecosystem: Environmental > Terrestrial >... | reverse complement strand
GGTCGCCGACGCCCTGTTTCGGCGCAACGTCCCGTTCGCATTCGTCACCGGCTACGGCGCGGGCGGACTGCCGCACGCGTACGCCGACCGGCCGCGCCTCTGTAAACCATTCAAGATGGCAGAGCTACACTGACGCTGCAGGGGACGGTTGGTGAGGTATAGGCCCCTCCTCGACCACAGCTGCAGAGGCCAGAACGGTCTTCACGGTAATTCCCGGTTAGGCGAGTTATTTTCCCGATTAGGCCGGAATAAATTCCCGTTTCGCACCGCTACGGGAATTGTCTGCAAGGAACTGATTTACCTACCGTTTTTCGCAGCCGAACGGTGCTGTCGGAGGAGAAATCGAAGAAATTCCCGGTTCAACGGGAAAAACCGGGAAATCTTATCCGCCCCCCGCCAGCGCTTCCGCAATATCCGGCGGCAGCACGGCGCGTTCGATGTGGCGACGGTGCCAGAGAGCGTAAAATAGGAGGTTCCAGGCGGCGCGAGCGGCGCGTTTGTTGGCGGCGGCGGCGAATAGGCGCTCGACGGCGTCGGGCTGGCAGATTTCGCGCACGCCGGCTGAGCGCGCGACGAGCGGCCCGATCTCATCCGCGCGCCGGCTGATCCAGCGCGCGATCGGCACAGTGAAGCCGCGCTTGCGGGCGAGCGGCTGGGAGTCGGGAAGACGCTCGGCGAGCCAACGGCGCAACAGCCACTTCCCTAGACCCCGCCTGACCTTGAGATCGTCGGGCAGGCGAAACGCCAGCGCCGCCACTTCGCTGTCAAGATAGGGTGTGCGGCCTTCGATGCTGTGGGCCATCAAGCAGCGATCGAGCTTGACCAGCAGATCGTTCGGCAACCAATCGGCGCAGTCGACCGCCTGCGCAGTTTGCAGAAGGGTACGGTGGTGGCCGCTGTTGCGCGCCTCCGCCGCAGCGATGCCGTCGCGCCAGCCGGCAATCTCGCGGCGCAGTATGCCGAGGCCGTCCAGCACGCCGCGGGCGCGCGGTGTGCGGCCGCCCACCCACCACGGGCGCATCGCACTGCGATAGCGGCCGTATCCGCCGAACAGCTCGTCGCCACCCTCGCCCGAGAGAATGACCTTGATCCCGGCTTCGTGCGCCGCACGGGCAAGCATCCAAGTCGGCAGGATTGCGTAGTCGGCTGCGGGATCGTCGACCGCCGAGACGATTTCAGGCAGCAATCGCCAGAAATCCGCCTCGTCAAACAGAATTTCGACATGGTCGGCCCCGACCGCCCGGGCTGCGGCGCGGGCAGCTGGCCGCTCGTCGGGGACGTCGTCTGCAGCGAAACCGATCGTGAACGCCTTAACCGGACGCTCGGCCAGCCGCGCCATTGTCAGCAGCACGGCGGTCGAATCGATGCCGGCGGAGAGGAACATTCCAAACGGCACATCGGAACGCTGATGAATGCGAACACTCTCCGCAAGGGCGGTGTCCAGCCGGGCCAACGCTTCCTCTTCGTCGATCGCCAAAGGCCCTCCCTCGGGCAGCGCAGCGCAGCGCCGGCGTTCGACGATCCGCCCCTGGCGCACTACCACTGTCTCTCCCGGCAGGACCCGATTGATTCCTTCAAAAATCGTCTCGCGACCAGTAGTGAACTGCATTTCCACGAGCTCGTTACGCGCCGACCTGACGAGCTGCGGTGCGACAAGGCCAGCTTCGATGAGCGCGCTCGGCTCAGAGGCGAAGGCAAAGACGCGCGGCGTTTCCGTGTAATAGAGCGGCTTGATGCCAAACGGGTCGCGCGCCAGAATGAGCCGCCCCGCACCTGGATCATGCAGCGCGATTGCATACATGCCACGCAGGTGCGCGGTGAAGTCGAGCCCATACTTGCGGTAAAGGTGCAAGGGCGGCTCGCAGTCCGATTGGGTCGTGAAGGCCACGCGGCGCGCGCAGGCAAGTTCACTGCGCAACTCGATGTAATTGTAGATCTCGGCATTGGCGATCAGCGCAGCACCGCCCGGCTCATAGAGCGGTTGATCGCCCGTCGCCAAGTCGATGATGGCGAGCCGGGTCTGCGCCATCCCGACATCGCCCGATCGGTATCGGCCATCGCCATCCGGACCGCGGTGACGCAGTGCCGCGGCCATCGCACGTAACGGCGCGGCGGGAGCGGACGCGCCGTCGTGGGTCATCAATCCCGCGATACCGCACATCAGGGTGAGACCCGGTCGAAAAACTCGCGGTAGCGCGCGACAACGGTTACTTCGGTGAATTCGGCTTCATAGGCACGCCGCCCGGCTTTCCCGAGCCGGGCGCGTAGGTCGGGATCTTCGCACACGCGCTCGATCGCGCGGGCGAGCGCCCGGGGACCACCGGCGCGATCGCCAGGGAGCGGCACCAGAATGCCGCTTTCGCCATCCTCGATCAGTCCGACGGGGCCGTCGCTCGCAGTTGCGACAACCGGCAATCCGGCGGACCAGGCTTCGATTACGACGTTGCCGAGCGGCTCATGCAGTGACGGGCAAACGAAGAGATCGGCGCAGGCCAGCAAGTTGGGTACATCATCGCGCCAACCGAGAAAACGCACCCGCTCGCTGACGCCGAGCCGAGTGGCGAGCCGTTCGAGCTGAGGCCGCAGCGGACCGTCGCCGGCAATCCACAGATGAACTTCCCGAATGGCTGCGAGCGCTTCGAGCAACAGGTCGAACCCCTTATTGGGGTGGAGACGGCCGAGAGCCAACACGAGCGGCGCTCGGGGGTGCAATCGACAATTTTCGCCCGGCGCCTCGACGACCGGAACAGCCGCATCAGGAACAAAATTTGGAAGATAATCGATGCGCTCGCGCGGCCAACCTTTGGCGATGGCGTAGTCGACAATGCCGCGCGTGTTGCCGATCAGATGATCGCACCGCCTGTAATATTTCAAATCGTAGTAACCTCCGAGCCGGGCGACATGCACAAAGTCGCCGCGTGGACAAAGCCGTGTCGCCCGGCTCATCCAAGTCAGGACAATGTCCGGACGCCATTCGGCGATCTCATGCCGAAATGCGAGCCGGGTAGCCCAATCCAAGGCACCGCCGAAGGCGAGTTCGGCGACGGTGATCCCAGCCTCCCGCAGTGTTCGTGCACGGGCGGGATCGCGGCGGATCAGCACGCGCTGCGGTTCACCGGCGCGCTGCAAGGCTTCAGCGAGCCTCAGAAAAAAAATCTCCGCTCCTCCATGCGGAGCTCCGGCAATCGCCTGCAGCAACCGCCGCTTCATTTCATCAGCGCCTCGAACCGGGCCGCAACCGCATCCCAACTCAATCCGCGCTGATTGCTAAGAGCACCCAGATGCCAGCGCCGCCATGTTTTGTCGTTGCGTAGGGCGGCGATCGCCGCGGCGACGAAGCCATCGTCGTCCTCCGCAATTCGGCCCGTCTTGCGGTCGATGACCCGTTCGCCGGCCGAGCCAAGTGGTTTGACGACCGCCGGCACCCCGACTGCCTGCGCCTCAGCGAGCGCGAGACAAAACGTTTCCCCGGGATCTCCGCGATAGAGCATGACACGCGCACCCAGAAGCGCGGTGGCCAGCTCCTTGCGCCCGACCGGCGCGAACCGGCGTACCCCGTGCGCGGCAAGTGTATCAGCGTAGGCCAGAACCGCTTCCATCTCCGGTGCGGCGCCTCTGCCGTATACAGCAGCACCGGAATATATGTGCAGCTCGGCCTGCGGCAGTGCAGGTGCAATGCGCGCGACCCAGAGAGCAAGGAGCCAGTCCAGCCCGCGTAGAGGGTTCGAGGTGAAGATCGCCCGAGGCGGCGGAGGCTCCCGCGGTGTCGCATCACGGAAGCGATCCAAAATGCCATAGGGGATGATCTCTCGCCCACCGCAGGGAAGCCAGGATGGGATCGTCGCCGCGTGATAGGTTCCCGAGGCGATCAAGGTCGGGCGGTACCGGGCGAGTCGCCATAAATTGCGCGGCTTCTTCAAATAGCCTGCGGGATTGTGCAGCCAAAACAGCCGGCGTCCCACCTTTCGAGCGAGGCCGATGACCCGATGGCCGCGATTGCCGATGTAGAGGTCGCACGCGGTCGGGACTCCGCCGGATAGCGGCGCCCAGCACACGCCCTTGTGACAGAGCGCGGTGTGGCATCGATTGCGCACGGCTACCTGGTGGCCGCGCTGCGCCAGCGCCTCGGCTAGCGCGACAAAGGCTGTCTCGGCGCCGCCGAGCGGCCCCTCCTCCGCCATCGCCCCATCGAACGCGACGCCATCATCGGCCATCACCACCCTAGCCATTGCCCGCTATTACCTGCTCCTTGTCTCTGGCCGCCGAGAGAGAATCGGTCGGAGGGGCGCTCCCGGGCGGAGGGTCGAGCCGGGCTTTTAGGTAGGAGAGAATCGGGTATAACGCCGCGCAGAGCGCGATCAAGAAGCCAAAGGGCCCTTCGCGGTAGCCCCTGCGGCCGACGTAGCACTTCCAGAAGCGCGAGCCGATGCGGCGCAGGTTTCGGCCGTAACCACCAATATCGCCGCTGTCGCGCAGATCCTGGGCCCGGGCGCTGGTGTAGCGGTCGAGCCGCCGGAGCATTTCGGAGATATCGCGATCGACGTAATGGATGAGGCGCGACGACAGCGTATGACCCTGCTGACCCGCAAACGAGACGACCGGGTGCACCCGTTCTTTGCCCCAGTGCTTGACCCCTTTGCAGAACAGCGCGGCATGCGCGGATCTGCCAAACGAGGCGCCCCAGCCCCAGCGCACCAGCCGTGTACCGACATAGTTGTCGACCGGGATCAGGTGCCAGGCGGCGGCGGAGGTCGCGACGACCCGCCGGATTTCGGCCGCCAGCTCGGCTGTCACCCGTTCGTCGGCGTCGACCTCAAGGATCCATTCGCTTCGGCAGGCCTCGATGCCGGCATGGCGCCGCGGCCCCTCCCGTTCCCAGGCTCCTTCGACAAGGCGTGTGGTGAAACGGAGCGCGATTTCACGGGATCGATCATCGCAGCGGTCGAGCACGACGACAATCTCGTCGGCAAAACCGAGACAGATGAGACACTCGGCGAGCTGACACTCCTCGTCGTGGGCGACGACGAGGGCGGATAGCTGCGGCCCATTCATGCCGCGGCACTCGCCACCGAGCGCCACAGCTGGTTGGCAGCCGACTCCGCGGCATCGATCGAGAGACCATCCATCAAAGTGTCGGTGGTGCGGTGGTCGAAGCCGGGGCCGAACATTGCGTCGGGCCGGTCTGCCGATAGCGCACAGGCGGTGTACTGCCCCCATGGCGCATACTGAGCGACAGGGCTGGGCCCGAAAAGGCCGAGGGTCGGCGCGCCCGACGCTGCCGCGATGTGCATGAGCCCAGTGTCGTTACCGATAAACATCGCGCACTGGCTCAGGACTGCGGCGGCCGTTAGCAGATCAACCCGGCCAACGAGGTCGATGCGATGCTTGAGCGGTATCGCCGCCAGGAGCGGCTCGGCCTGGCTGCGCTCATGGTCTGCGGCCAGCACCGCGACTCGAAACCCCGCGAGCGCGCCGCCCGTTGCGGTGAGCCTCAAGGCAAGCTCAGCAAAACGGTCGGCTCGCCACTGCTTGCCGCGCCAATTGGCAGCAGGGCCGATCGCCAATACCGGAGGGCCCGGAGCAATCACCCCGCTTGCTGCCCGCTCATGGCGCGGGGCGGTCCAAAGCCGCGGGCCCGGGGGCGGATCGAGATCGAACAAACGAGCGAGCTGGCGTACCCGGTGTTCACGCGGATCTCCCTTTGCCATGACCTTGCGTTCGCGCGCGCGCAACAGCCAGGCGAGCGCCGAGCCGCGCAGATCGACGACGAGATCCCAGCGCGGGCTCGCCACAGCGTAATAAAACGGCAGCCAATGCAAGGACCAGCGCCGCTTTTCGATGACGAGGAGCCGTTCGAGCCCAGGTACCGCCTCGAAGAGCGGTGCCGCCACCGGTCCTGCGGCAACAACTAGCCGCGCCCCAGGATGGCGCTCGATCAGATAATCCAAAAGACCGGTCGACAGCACGGCATCGCCGATACGCGTCGCGGTAACAAATAGGATGTGCATTTCGCCGATCCGCGGGCTTTATATCTCCTCGCCCCGCTGCTTGCCAAGCCAGCGATCCGGGCCTAACTCTAACCCGCCATGGCCAATGCCGCCTTCGTCATGCTCCCAGATCGCGGTGTTCTCGCCGTCTCGGGGCTTGACCGTCGCCCCTTTCTGCAAGGGCTCGTCTCGAACGACGTCGAAAAGGTCGGGCCCACGGCGGCGCGCTACGCGGCGTTCCTCACGCCGCAAGGGAAATATCTGCACGATTTTATGATGATCGAAGTGGGCGAATCGCTCTGGCTCGACGCAGAAGCTGCCCGCCTCGGCGACCTGAAAAAGCGCCTCTCGATTTACCGTTTGCGCGCCAAGGCCGCGCTCGACGAAAAGTCGGACATCGCTGTGGCCGCCGTGTTTGGCGCAGGGGCGGCCGTCACCTTCGGTCTGCCGAGTGCGCCGGGGGCCGCACGGCCTTTTGGCGACGGCATAATCTTTGTCGATCCGCGCCTTGCGACCCTCGGCGTGCGCGCCATCCTGCCTCGCGAGACCGCGCGCGCGCTGCTTACGGATGCCGGGCTCGCCGAAGTCGATTTCGGCGCGTACGACCGCCTGCGCCTTTCGCTCGGCATCCCCGATGGTAGCCGCGATCTCGTGCTCGAAAAATCGATCCTTCTCGAATCGGGCTTCGACGAGTTGAACGGTGTTGACTGGGAGAAAGGCTGCTACATCGGCCAGGAGCTGACCGCCCGGACCAAATATCGCGGGCTCATCAAGAAGCGGCTGATGCCGGTTCAGATCGAGGGCCCCGCCCCTTCTTCGGGAACAATCATTACGGCGGACGGGCGGGAGGTCGGTGAAATGCGGTCCAGCCGCGACGGCATGGGTCTCGCGCTGTTACGAATCGAGCCCATAATCGCAGACAAGGGGTTAACTGCCGGCGAGGCAGCGATCACGCCAATGAGGCCCGATTGGATGCATTTCGAGAGCGAAGACGCTGCAACCGATTAGGCAGCCAAACCTTTTGGGGGAGCTATTTCGGGGCAGGCAGGTTGAGCTGCTGCTGGATTTCACGGCTGCGTTCACTGTCGGGGCTAACACTATTCCGTTCGAGTTGCCACTGTTGGCTGTTGAGGCTGTTCCGGTAGGATTGCAGATTCTGCTGGCCGACCGGGCCCGGCAGTTGCGGAGACGGGTAAACCGGCATCAACCGTTCGGGCATCGGGTAGATGGGTCCCGGCTCCGTCAATAGCGATGACAGTCCGGCGGGCGGCACAACCGCCGGGCCCGGATTGATCGGCGGAGCCAGCGGGGCGGGAGTTGGCGCCGAATAGATGGTTGGCGCCGCCGGCAGCAGGATCGGTCCCCTGGTCTGGCCCACTGCGGCGGGCACGCCCGCCACCATTGCCAGCAAAAGGGCTGGCAGTCCGTGTTTCACGCCGTCGCGCTTCCAGATTCGCCGGACAATGCCGCTTGCGCTGCGGCAAGCCGAGCGATCGGCACCCGGTATGGCGAGCACGAGACGTAATCGAGCCGAACCTCGTCGCAAAATGCAATCGAAGCCGGGTCACCACCATGTTCGCCGCAAATGCCGAGCTTCAACCCTGGCCGAGTCGCGCGTCCGCGCTCAGCAGCAATGCGCATCAGTTCACCGACGCCGTTCACATCGAGGCTAACGAACGGATCATGCTCAAATATCCCGAGCTTCTGATATGCCCCGACAAAGCTCGCAGCGTCATCGCGCGACAATCCGAAGACCGTCTGTGTCAGATCGTTGGTGCCAAAGCTGAAGAACTCGGCCGTTTCAGCAATTTTGTTCGCCAACAGTGCGGCGCGCGGCAGTTCGATCATTGTGCCGACAAGATAAGGTACGATGACCCCCTCCCGCTCCATGACCTCTCCGCCGATGCGGTCGATCATCGCCTTCAGAATATCGAATTCCTTTTTGGTCGCGATCAGCGGGATCATGATCTCGGGCTCGACCCCCTCGCCGTTCTCCCTGATGACAGTGACGGCTGCCTCGAAGATCGCTGCGGCTTGCATCTCGTAGATCTCAGGGTAGGTGATGCCGAGTCGGCAACCGCGGTGGCCGAGCATCGGGTTGGTCTCGTGCAAGACGACCGCTCGATGGCGGATCGCCGCGACGTCCTTGCCGGTCAGGCGCGCCATCTCGCTGAACTCGGCCTCGGTCTTGGGTAGGAATTCGTGGAGCGGCGGATCTAAGAGCCGGATGGTCACCGGCAATCCCTTCATAATCCGGAAGATTTCGGCAAAATCCTCGCGCTGTATCGGCAGTAACTCGGCAAGTCCTGTGCGGCGTCCGGTCTCGTCCTCGGCCATGATCACTCGACGCATAGCGCCGATGCGGTCGGCCTCGAAAAACATGTGCTCGGTGCGGCTCAATCCGATGCCCTCGGCGCCGAACCGGCGAGCCATACGGGCGTCAATCGCAGTCTCGGCGTTGGTGCGGATTTTCAACCGGCGGATCGCGTCAGCCCAGCCCATCAGGGTCGCGAAATCACCGGAAAGCTCCGGCTGGATCGTCGGGACCTCCCCGATCATCACCTCGCCAGTGGACCCGTCGATCGTGATGATTTCGCCCGCTCTAACCAATGTGTTGCGAGCGGTCATCGTCCGCGCCTCGTAATCGACCCGGAGATCGCCGGCCCCGGCAACGCAGGGGCGCCCCATGCCGCGCGCTACGACTGCGGCGTGGCTCGTCATCCCGCCTCGGGTGGTGAGGACACCCTTCGCTGCGTGCATGCCATGAATGTCCTCGGGGCTCGTCTCGATGCGGACCAGGATCACCGCCTCGCCGCGTACGGCGAGTGATTCCGCCTCATCGGCCGAGAAGACCACCTTGCCCGAGGCGGCTCCGGGCGAAGCCGGCAGGCCTTGAGCGAGGACCGTCGTTTTTGCCTTTGGGTCCAGCATCGGATGGAGCAGCTGGTCGAGCGAAGCCGGTTCGATGCGGCGGATGGCCTCTTCCCGGTCGATTACCCCCTCTTCGACCAGCGATACGGCAATTTTCAGTGCGGCCTGCGCGGTGCGCTTGCCGGTGCGAGTTTGCAGCATCCAAAGCTTGCCGCGCTGCACCGTGAACTCGATGTCCTGCATGTCGCGGTAATGGTCTTCTAGTGTCCGCCGCGCCTTGGAGAGCTCGGCCAGGACCTCCGGCATCACCTCTTCCATCGCGGGCAGCGACGAGTTGTTCGCCTTTTTGCCGTTGATCGTCAGATGCTGCGGCGTGCGTATTCCGGCCACGACATCCTCGCCTTGGGCGTTGACGAGGTATTCGCCGTAGAACTCGTTCTCGCCGGTCGAAGGGTTGCGGGTAAAGGCGACGCCGGTCGCGCAATCCCCCCCCATATTGCCGAACACCATCGCCTGCACATTGACCGCTGTCCCCCAATCCGCAGGGATGTCATGGAGCCGGCGGTAGGTCACTGCGCGAGGGTTCATCCAGGACCCAAAGACTGCACCAATCGCGCCCCACAGCTGCTCCTCGGGATCTTGCGGGAAGGGGTGGCCGTGTTCCTGAGCGACAACGTCCTTGAAACCAGAGACGATGGTCCTCCAATCCTTGGCGGAGAGATCGGTGTCGAGCGCGATATCGCTATCGAGCTTGTGGCTTTCTAGAAGTTCCTCGAAATGATGGTGGTCGATCCCGAGCACGACCTGGCCATACATCTGGATAAAGCGGCGATAGCTGTCATAAGCAAACCGCTCGTCGCCACTCTTGCGCGCCAGCCCTTCGACAGCCCGGTCGTTGAGCCCGAGGTTCAGCACGGTGTCCATCATTCCCGGCATCGAGACGCGGGCCCCGGAGCGGACCGAGACCAGCAGGGGGTTGCTGGCGTCGCCAAACCGGGCCGCGAGCGAATTCTCGAGTGCAGCAAGCGCGTCGGCGACCTGCTCCCGCAAGTCCGACGGATAAGATTTGCCGTGCGAATAGTAGTGGGTGCAGACCTCGGTCGTGATCGTGAAGCCGGGCGGCACCGGCAGTCGCAGATTGCTCATCTCAGCCAGCCCGGCGCCTTTACCGCCGAGCAGGTTCTTCATATCGACGCGGCCCTCGGCGGCCCCGTTGCCAAACTGGTACACCCACTTCGTCATCGGCCGCTCACCCTTCGATTTGCGAAAAATCTGCGACCCGGTTCATGGTCGCGCGGATGCGCGAGAGCAGGCGCAGCCGGTTCTCTCGCAATGTTGGCGCATCGGTGTTAACAGTGACTTTAGCGAAAAATTCGTCGACCGGGCGACGCAGCGTCGCAAGCCAGCTCATCGCCTGATCGAACCGCCCACGAATGACCGCTTCGCCGACTACACCGCCAATCTCCGGCAGGGCGCGGGCGAGCGTATTTTCAGCCGGCTCAAGTAAGTGCGTCCAATCGGGCTCATCGTCATACGAACGGTGGTCGCGCCGTTCCTCGATCGCAACTATGTTCGCGGCGCGACGGTAGGCGGTTAGCAGGTTCGCGCCATCCTCCGACTGGAGGAATTTACCGAGCGCGTCGACCCGCGCTAGCAGCCGAACGAGATCGTCCTCGTCAACGGCGAATACCGCGGCGATCAGATCGTGGCGGACGCCCTGGTCGCGGAGATGCACCTTCACGCGATCCGCAATAAAATGAAGCAGCAGGTCCTTCACAGAACCCTGTTCCGGCGTGCCGCCGCCAAGTTGTTGGACTACAGCCACCGCACCAAGGGCAAAAGACTGTCCGAGGGAAAGCCGAATGTTGTTCTCCAGAACAAGGCGGACGATGCCGATTGCGGCGCGGCGCAACGCATACGGGTCACGCGACCCAGTCGGCGGTTCGCCTATCGCAAAGAACGCGGCCAAGGTGTCGATCCTCTCGGCGAGGGCGGCGACGACGCTGTCGGGTGCAGAGGGGCATGTGTCGTTGGGGCCCAGGGGCTTGTAGTGTTCCGCAATCGCATTGGCGACCCCTTTGACCTCGCCATCGTGGAGCGCATAGTGACGCCCCATGATCCCTTGCAATTCGGGGAACTCGCCGACCATGCCGGTCGAAAGGTCTGCCTTGGCGAGCCAAACGGCACGGTGCGACCTTACGCGTTCGGCACCCGGGACATGGTCGACCAAAAAATCGACCAGCCGACCCATGCGCTCAACCTTGTCGAAGACGCTGCCGAGCCTCTCGTGGTAGATGCGGTCTTTCAGTGCCCCGACGCGATCCTCAAGCCGAACCTTCCGGTCCTGGTCCCAGAAAAAACGCGCGTCAGCAAGGCGCGCACGCAGGACGCGCTCGTTGCCGGCGACGATGGTCTTGCCGCCATCCGCCGCTACGTTGTCGGCGACGAACAGGAAATGCGGCGCCGGCCTGCCATCGAAATAAACACAAGAAAAATATCTCTGATGCGTCCGCATTGCTGTTGCCAGCACTTCGGGCGGCAAGCTCATGAAATCCGGGTCGACTGCGCCAGCCAGCACGACTGGAAATTCGGCCAGGCCGGTGAGCTCGTGGAGCAGACCGGGATCGGGTTTGAGGGCAACCCCCAATTCCGCCGCCCGCTGGTCGAGCTCGGTGCGGATCACCTCCCGGCGGCGGTCCTTATCGAGGATGACGTGAGCATGTCGCATCTTTTCGACGTACGCTTCCGTACCGTCGACGCAAATCGCGCCGGGCGCCATGCAACGATGGCCGCGAGTCGTGCGGATGACCGTCATGCCGTCGAGCGCAAGCGGCACCACCTCACCGTCGAACAGGCAGATAACTGAACTGAGCGGCCGCACCCAGCGCAGCGATGAGCCTGGCCAACGCATCGATTTCGGCCACGGGATCCCGGTTATTGCGCCCGGAACTATTTCGCGCAGGACCTCGTTGGTGGCTACTCCGCGATGCTTCAGCTGGGCAAAATAGAAGCGGCCGCCTGGCAGCTCCCCTTCCGTTAATTCCTCGAACGATAGGAGCCCCGAAGATCGAAGAAACCCCTCTACCGCCGACTTTGGAGCCCCCACACGTGGGCCGCGTCGCTCCTCGATTTGATCGGGCTGCCTGTCAGGAACCCCATGCGCAATGATCACCATCCGGCGTGGTGTCACGTAGCTTTCGATAGGCTCGGCTGCCGGGATGTTTGCGGCTAGCAGGCGCTGCCGGATGATCCCTTCCAGGAATCCAATTCCAGCGTCCTGCATCCGCGCCGGGATTTCCTCGGAGAGCAATTCGAGCAGCAACTCGCCCATGTCAGCCACCGCTGCCGGCGAGCCAGGTCTCGCAACATGCCTTGGCGAGTGCCCTCACCCGCAGGATGTACGCCGCGCGTTCGGTCACGCTGATCGCACCACGGGCGTCGAGCAGGTTGAAGAGATGACTCGCCTTCAGGCACTGGTCATAGGCCGGCAGCGCCAGCCCTCGGTCGACCAGCATCCGACACTCGCTCTCGGCGTCGGCGAAGTGGGCGACGAGGCGGTCGGTGTCGGCGAGTTCGAAATTATAGGTCGAGAATTCCCGCTCGGCACGCTTGAAGACCTGACCATAGGTGATGCGGTCGGCGCCCGGCGCGCCATTGTAGTCGAGATCGAAGATACTCTCGACACCTTGGATAAACATCGCTAGCCGCTCGAGCCCATAGGTCAGCTCGGTCGAAACCGGGTCGCAGTCGATCCCGCCGACCTGCTGGAAATAGGTGAATTGGCTGATTTCCATACCGTCGAGCCAGACCTCCCAGCCGAGCCCCCAAGCCCCCAAAGTGGGGCTCTCCCAATCATCCTCGACAAAGCGGATATCATGGAGCGTGGAGTCGATGCCTATTGCCCGGAGGCTCGCGAGATAGAGCTCCTGGCTGTCAGCCGGAGCCGGCTTGAGAATGACCTGAAATTGATAGAAATGCTGCAGCCGGTTGGGGTTTTCGCCGTAGCGACCGTCGGTCGGCCGGCGCGACGGCTGGACGTAGGCGGCGCGCCAGGGCTCGGGTCCGAGCGCCCGCAACGCGGTCGCGGGATGGAAGGTCCCCGCGCCGACCTCGACATCGTAAGGCTGCAGGATCACGCAGCCCTGCTTCGCCCAAAAGCTCTGCAAGTCGAGAATGAGCGACTGGAAGCTCAAAAGCAGCTCTCGATCACCGCCTGTTCACCTCGGCCGGGGGCAGTCGGGTCTGCCGCAGCCCCGCGCGCGAGCGGCGACGTAGGCGCCGCAGACCCCGCAAGGTGCTAAATCCTCGGCGTGGATCGCCGGACGCACCGGTGCCGCGCGGCGGCGCGGCAGTTCGCGCGCCGGCCCGTTCAGCCAGCGATACCCGATCCACACGGCGCCGGCGACCAAGATTAATAGGAAAAGTTTCGGAAAGGCGAACATCGGTGAGGTTTACTGGCAGTCTAAAAGTCGGGTCAAGGAATGGCCTCCAATCACAATTGTTACAGTCCGAATCTGGCCCACAGCAGGCGCGCCTCGATCCAATCGGCGAGTTCGGCTATCCGCGAAACGGGTTCCCGCCCGATAAAGGGTACGCGGTTTAGGACAGTCCAGCGCCGCCTTTCGGCGGTGACGGGACGAAGCTTGACCTTGTCACCATAGCGAGCGCGCATTACCGCGCGTAGTTCGCCGATACCGTCGATAAGGCCGCGGTCCAATGCCATGCGCCCGGTCAGAACGTCACCGGTAAACAGGCTTTCGTCCCCGTCATTGATCTTGCCGGCGCGGCGAGCGCGCACATGATCCTTGAAGGATTGATGGATGTCCTGTTGCAACGCCCTCAGACGTTCGATATCGGCAGCGTCTTCGGGAAGAAACGGGTCGAGCAGGGATTTCCGCTCGCCGGCAGTGTGCAGGCGCCGCTCGATGCCGAGCCGCCCGATCAGCTGGTAAAGGCCGAAGCCTGCACTGATCACGCCGATTGAGCCAAGCAGCGAGGTCTCCTCGCTGAAAATCTCATCACCGGCGAGTGCCAACCAGTAACCGCCAGATGCGGCGACGTCTTCGGCGAACGCGACAACGGGGACCCGCTTTTCGTCGGCGAGCTGTCGGATACGGCGGTAGAGCAGCGCCGACTGAACCGGCGAGCCGCCTGGCGAATTGATCACGATAGCCACCGCGGCGAGCCTGGAGACGCGAAACGCTTTTTCAATCGCCGCTGCGTGACTAGCGAGCGAAACTCCGCCGCGCCGCGACCGCGGCATGATGACACCCTCGAAACGCAGAACCGAAACGACCGGGGGCCGCTGCCATAGCCGCTCGACATTCAGATAATCGTGGAAGTTCATGCGATCCCAGATGGGGAGCCGCCTCCGCCTCGGCTACTAGCTGCACAACCCCCTCGTCAGAGCTCGATCCCGCGGCCCTCGCGCAGCACCCCGTCTGCGGCCGTGGTCAGTCGGCCTTCGGCTTCGTGCAACACGAGACCGGCGGCAAGGCGGGCGGGAGCGGCGACCTGCTTGCGCATGCGGACGAGAATGCGGCTCGCTGGTTTGTCTTGCCCCGGCCACAGCGGGAACACTACGACCTCGCCCGCCCGTCCGGCGATATGCCCGAGCAGCGCATCGATCCGGTCGGCGCGGTGGATGATCGTGACGGTGCCATTAGGACGCACCATCGCCAAGGAGAAGCGAACCCAGTCGCCGAGGTTCGCATCGCCCTCGACCGTCGCCACCGATTTGCCGGCGGTCGCGGACGGGGTCGCGTGGCCGCGTTCGGCGTAGGGCGGATTGCCCATGACATGATGGAAGGCGCCCGGAGAGAGGCGCGGCGGCGGATGCAAGAGATCTCCGATCATGACCGATGCCCGCGCCTCGAGCCCATTCAAAATCACGTTATCGCCGGCGAGCCGGACGAGATCGCGCTGCATTTCCAGGCCGACGACGCGGGAATGCGGCACGCGAGCAGCAAGACACAACATCGCAGCGCCTGCCCCGCATCCGACATCGAGGATGAGCTGATGCGGCTCCGCTGGAACTGCGGCGGCGAGGAAAACCGGGTCGATCGCTACCCGATACCCGATCGTCGGCTGTTTCAGGCGGATGCGGCCGCCGAGGAGGCGGTCCTCGGTAAAGGAAGGCTCGGCGGCTTCGAGCTCGCTCATCCTGCCTCCTCGCCGGCCGCGGCAAGGACCAAGCGGGCACGATGGTAATCGCGCTCCTGCACCATTAACCGGCGCGGAATCGCGCCAATGCTGCCTTCGACGAGGCTCGTGTGATGATCGAGCACGAGGCTGTCGATCCCCGAATCCCTGAGCAACACCTCCAAAAACGAGAGGCGTACAAAATCGTTGGTGCGCAGCAGCTCCTTCATGATCTCTACGTTTCGCGAGCTGTGACCGAGTGCGCGACGGCGCGGCTCTTGACCGGTTTCTTCCGCAATCTATGCTCGTTGGGGTTCGGGCGCGTCAAGCTGATCGGGCCAGCCGACCGCTCCGAACCGCGAAACAGGCAGGAGAATTGGGTGGCGGTACGGCCGAGTGTCGATCGCGTGCGGGCGGGCCGGAAGCCCTCTCTCGACCCGTTGTCCCAGCTTCTCGGAAGCGAGCTCGATAGCGTCAACCAGCTGATTGTTGAGCGCATGCAGAGCCCGGTGGCACTGATCCCGCAGCTCGCAGGCCATATTGTCGCGAGCGGCGGCAAACGCTTGCGTCCGATGCTGACCCTCGGCTGTGCCCGGCTCTGTGGATATAGCGGGAGCCGGCACATCGGGCTGGCTGCGGCCGTCGAATTCATCCACACCGCAACCCTGCTGCATGACGATGTCGTCGACGCCAGCAACCTGCGCCGCGGCCGCGATACCGCCAATGCAGTCTGGGGCAACAAACCGCCGATCCTCGTCGGTGATTTTTTGTTCAGCCGCTCTTTCGAGCTGATGGTAGCTGACGGCTCGCTGCGCATCCTCGAGATACTCTCGCGCGCTTCCTCGGTCATCGCCGAAGGAGAAGTGCTGCAACTGATGACGCAAAACGATTTGGAGACGACCGAAGCGTCTTATCTCGAGGTCATCCAGGCGAAGACCGCCGAGCTGTTTGCAGCAGCGAGCCGCATCGGGGCGGTGCTGGCCGAGCGGCCGCATGACGAGGAGGAGGCACTCGATCGCTTTGGCCGCAACCTCGGGATTGCCTTCCAGCTGGTCGACGACATGCTCGACTTCTCGGCGCGGCAGGCCGAGCTCGGCAAGAGCATCGGGGACGATTTCCGAGACGGCAAAGTTACGCTGCCCATCCTCATCGCCTTTGCGCGCGGCAATCAAGATGAGCGCACATTCTGGCATCGCGCGCTCGAAGACATGGATCAGCGGGCGGGTGATCTCGAGCACGCGATTGCGCTCGTCGAATGCCACGGCGCCCTTGCCGAGACCCTTTCTCGCGCCCGCGTCTATGCGGCGGCGGCGATCGATTCTCTGTCGATATTTGGCGATGGGATCGCGCGGCGGGCGCTGATCGAGGCGGCAAGTTTTGCCACCGAGCGCAGCTCGTGACGGAATTCTGACTGCGAGGGCCCGATATTGCTTCGCGGCGGTGCCTTCGCTATATGTCCGGCGCGGTCGGCGGAGTGTAGCTCAGCCTGGTAGAGCACTGCTTTCGGGAGGCAGGGGCCGGAGGTTCAAATCCTCTCACTCCGACCATCACTACAATCTTTTATATCAATGTGTTCTTCGGCGGTCACTCAAGGTATCTCAACTAATAGGTACCGTATAGGTACCGACACTGCCGAAATTTTGCCTTTGCCGGGGTACGGCTGCCACGGTCGTCAGCAAAATATCCTGAGTTCCCCGAGGCAGCCAAGATACCTCGATCGTGTCTGATATCCGATCATGCAAATTATTGAGTAAACTAGCGTTTGTGCTGCTAAGGCGGATGTCGCTTCAACCAGCTGGCGCCACATCGCCTTCCACCATCGGTGATGCGTCACCGGCATGCTGCCAGCCGTGCTTCGGCGGCTCCCTGCCCGTAAAACTCGGCAGCAGGTGTCCTGAAGCAATTGCCGATGCAGCGTCGAGTTTTACACTAGTGGGGTTCTCGGTAAAACCACTCGCCGCGAAGGCCGCGCGGTCGGCCTGTAAAACTGCACGCATTACGGCCTGACGTGGTTGGTCGGGCTTGGTAAACTCAGCGCCGGATCCTCAGGGGCGATATCAAGCACGCGCGAACCCAATTCAACGGAATCATTTAACGTGTCCACCCCGCGTGCGATCTCAGGCTGCGGTCATGACAGAAGCGACCTCGGTGCTATGCCAATGGTGCGAAAAGCCCTTTCGGGCGCGGCGGGGCGGCTCGCCACAACGGTTCTGCGGGCCTAAGTGCAGGAGCGCGTTCTGGTCTGGGCTGCGGCGGTGGGGAGAAAGGGCCATCTCCGCAGGTATCCTGACTATCGGCGACATCAGAAACGGCGATCCCGCAGCCGCAGCGTGCACGCTTCTCCTACGGGCCACTTCCGCCACGCCGGAAGGTGAGTTGCCCTCGCTGTATTCCAGGCTAGTAACGCCTCGCGCGGATGGCCGCCCCACTTGCCAGCAAAATCTTGAGCGGGCGATGGCGAAGGCGATCACTTTGCGGCGGCGCGGCTGAGCAGGATAGGGACGCTTGAGAAAACGTAGCGCGTACCGCAGCCCCAGTGCTGCGCCGCTCCATAAAAACTCAGCGCCACCCTGCAGGTGCCCTGAAGCAAAGGCGGGCGTTGGATAAGTTTACACTGATGGTGTTTTACACGGTGCGTGACTGACTCTAACGCGCATAGCCTCGCGCAATGCATTGACCCCCTCGCACGGGGTTTACGACGTCTAGACGTAAACAATTGCGCTCGAGGCCAACCGGACGCAGCTTTCGGTCGTTTACGGCTCTCAGGGTGTTTACACGCCGCGTGCGTGAATCCATAGACGCTCCCAGGTCGGTAGTAGATCGAGCAGGAGGTTCATCGTTCAGCGTGTTTACGCTGCTGAATTCGACCATCGACTACATACATACGCCTTGAGCGGACCGTTTTCGCCACATGAATTTGACATGCCGCCGAACCTTTCGCATCTCTTCTATTCGGGCTCGGGAATAATCACCGTGGACCCAATTGCCGTGCCGGCGAGGAGGAATCGGCGCAGGCGACTTGCGTAAAACTCGAAATGCGGCCCAGCCGGCGACTTGCGTAAAACTCGAAATGCGGCCCAGCCGGCGGGGCGCGTCGATGATCCGGTCATCCGTCTTCTGCGCTATCGGGCCACAACGCATCTCCCATGGCCGAGAGATACGGCGCCGCTTCTAAGAACCGAGTAACCGCCATAGAAATGGATGTCTTTTCTCGATCACCCACATCCAGAAGCGCTAACCGTTCCAAAGCAGCCACTTGATATGGTCCTACTTCGACAGTCACCAATAGGCGGCCATGCCGCCGCCGCTCGCGATAAGCTTCACTTCGGCCGCGTGCCCGCTCTCGCGCTTCCGGAGTGGTCAAATGCGTCATGGCGTTATGTATATCCCTCGAATCGCTCGCTGCTCTCAAGTGATAATGGCTCAACGGCTAATGTCCGGCTCGCCTGCCAGTTGCGGCCGCGCGGCGCGGTCGAGGTGACAAGTCGAGGTGCCAACGATTGCTCGGCTGAACTTCAACTTCCTGCCCGACATGGGCAGAATGAACGGGTGATTGCTCTCGGCAGAATAGCACGGCACTGGAGCATGATACACGGCGGCCGGGGCGTAAGACAGTCACCAATAGG
>Ga0306920_100004112_pt1 | contig 18626 bp, 19 predicted proteins | sample flu12Cox44000170_FD_204666 | JGI IMG/M metagenome (GOLD analysis project Ga0306920, IMG submission 204666) | Lab enrichment of tropical soil microbial communities from Luquillo Experimental Forest, Puerto Rico - flux4day.12C.oxic.44.000.170 (v2)... | ecosystem: Environmental > Terrestrial >... | reverse complement strand
GGAATGAAACCGAAGACGTCGACCGTCCAGTTTTCCAGATCCGGCGGCAGCAGCACACGCAGGTGGATTACCGCGATCAGAAGCACGTAGGCCGTGAGCGCGGCAGGCAGCGTCAGAATCGGTTCGCGCACGGTGTCGGGCGCGCGTTGCGGCGGCAAATCCTGCGGGTTGTCCAAGGGGGATTCCAAGCGGGTGTCCAACGGGGCTTTCAAGCGACAATCAAGCGGCGATCAGGGTATCCAGTTAGGCGTCTTTGCCACTTCGGTGCAAGTGCACAATCGCGATTTGCGAATGAAAACCGTAACACGGTTGCAACGGACCCATGCGCAGCCGATTGCGCCATCTCCTCGGATCGGGTGGCCAGATCATCCGTTCAGTTGCCTTGGCTGCCCCGCGCCGGCGTCGGACTCGTTATCCAAGCGCCGGCAAGCGGCTTCGTCTCCGGCATGATGAACCAGATGACGGCCAGACAGAACGTAGCAACGGCCGCAAGTCCGGCGAATGCAACGCTGCTGCCTAGTCTGTCGCTAACATAACCTGCGAGTGCCGTTGAGAGCGATGCGCCGATGCCTGTCGCGGTGCCGAGGATGCCTTGGGCGAGATTGAAGTGACCGGTACCGAATGCGACATCGGCAACGATCAGGGGCACCATGACGGCAAATACCGACGCAGTAATGCCATCCAGAACCTGCACGGCGACCAGCAGATACGGATCGTGGACGGTCGAGAACAGGAGGCCGCGAGCAGCAACGGCTCCCAGGCCAAGCAGCAGCAGCGGCCGTCTCCCCCAGGCCTGGGCTTTGGCACCGACCGAAGGCGACAGCAGCGCAACGATCGCCTGGGGCACGATGATGCAGGCAGCGATCAGTACCGGTGCCCATTGGCTCGACCGAGCCGTCACAACGCCGGCCATCAACGGCAACATTGCCGCGTTGGCCAGCTGCAAAAGCAATATGACAAAGGCAAAAATCAACAAAGCCCGCAACCGGATCAGGCCGAGAATGCTGGTGGTCTTCTCGCGCTCCTCGAGCGGCACTGCGCCGTGTGCACGCGCAGCATCGATCTCGTCCTCGCGAATTTGCGCGAGTGAAAGCAGGGCCGGTATCGCGAGCACGAAGGTAACCAGAAAAACCGAGCGGCTGGTCAGAAAATAGCCGCAGGTGCCCATCACTGCCGCGGCGACGCCGTTGCCCAGTGATGCGAAGCGGGCGTTGCGTCCGAGCCGTTCGCCGATCGCAAGCGGCCCGACCAGTCCGAGGCTGATTGCGGCGATTGCAGGTCCCAGGACGCAGCTTGCCATGGCGTGAAGCGACGCTGCTGCCAGCACGACGGCAAGGATCGGCCAGGCAGCATAGCCAAGCGCCGCAAAGGCGATGGCTGTAATCGCCAGGCCCGCGACCAGGCGCTCGGAGCGTGCCGCATCGACGATTGCGCCGCCCGGCATCTGTCCGACCAGGCTGATGATTCCGCCAATTGAAAGAACGAAACCGATCTCCGCCTGGGTCCACTTCTGCGTGGTAAGATAGACGGCAATAAAGGGACCGAACCCGGTCTGAACGTCGGCAAGAAAGAAAATGAACCAGTCAAGTCCGCGCAAGCTTTGCCGCGAGGGATTTGGCATTCTGCCCGATGGGCCTTGAGCTTGTGACGCGGTATCGTCCTTGTGGCGCGCTGCCTCGCGGCGTCCACCATCAGTTTCGGAAAGTAGTTGCGTCGGGCGCGCCATCAAAACGCTCCCCCTGCTAGTGGAGCGGATTTGACGTTCGCTACACACCCGCAGCGATTGCTTGATGCGAACGTCAAATCCAAAGCTCCACTAGTATGAATAATTTTGCTAGTGGTCCTCTGATTCTAACATTCGCAAAAGCGGCTCTCCAGACGGGGAGCGAATGTTAGAATCGGACCACTAGCGATCCTCGAGCGGTTGCAAGCTGCCCGTGGCACCCAACACCACAATAGGCGCGTCCTCCTTGTATTCCGGCGCTGCAGCCACCTGCGCCTTGGTCAATTCCAGCGTGATGCTATCGCTCGTCTTGGCAACATGCCCGAAGTGCAACGCGTTCCAATCGACGACGATCTTGCGGCTACCCACGCCGAGAAAGCCGCCGAAATCGATAACAGCGGCGCGCACGGTTCCGGAACGATCGACGATGACATCGACGATGTGGCCCATGTCCTCCTCCGCAGCGCTGCGGACATCTCGGCCAAGCACACCATGGGCCTCGCGCGGTCCGATGATGGTGACGGAAGCGGGCGGCGCCGGCGCGGGCGGTGCCGGCGCTGCCGGCGGCGAGACTGTCTGTTGATCGCTTTGGGCATGCGCAACGACCGCGCCAAGAAGAACGAGCACGAGGCCTGAAATCACCGACCAATGCCGCGCATGCATGGCCCTCTCCTCCTGGTAGATCCTCAATTGGCAAGCACGATCGAAACCTGGACCTTGCCCTGGCTGCGCAAAACCTCCATCGACACGTCGTCGCCGTGACGCCTGATCCGGAGGTCGACGCAAGACGACCCCAGTCGCAGGTCGCGCAGGATCACCTCGTCTAGAAACGACGGAAGCCGCGGGTTGCGCAGCCGGATCTCGTTGCGCTCCGAATCGAAATCAAGTCCGAGCGCCGCCTCGAGCAAGGTAAACGGGGTTGCGCTCGCCCACGCCTGCGGCGCGCAGGCGACCGGGTAAAGCGTCGGCCCACGGTTCTTCTCACGCCGGAACCCGCAAAACAGCTCGGGAAGCCGGCGCAAGTCCATATAGGTCGCCGCGTCGAACAGACCGGCGAATACCTGCTCGACCGAATCTTTCAGGCCGTAGCGCGCGAGCCCGAGCACGATCAGCGCATTGTCGTGCGGCCAGATCGAACCGTTGTGGTAAGACATCGGATTGTAGCGCGCTTCACCCATTGCCACCGTGCGGATGCCCCAGCCCGTGAAGAAGTGCGGCCGCAAGAGGTCGGCGGCAACCCTGCGGGCTCGGTCTTCACGGATCATGCCGCTGAACAGGAGGTGCCCGGCATTGGAAGAACGCACCCTGCAGGGTTTCTTGTCGCCGTCGAGCGCCAGCGCATAGGTTCCAAGTTCCTCGCACCAAAACGCCTCTTCAAAACGTTCGGCAAGCAGGCGCGCATCGGCGTCAAGCCGCCGCGCGATCTCGTGCCGACCCAAACGCGACGCGCAACGCGAGGCGAGCCGTTTGCCGGCGAACACATAACCCTGCACCTCGGCAAGCGCGATTTGACCCTCGGCAAGCCGACCATCGGCATGAAAGATCGCATCGTAGGAATCCTTCCAGCCCTGGTTGGCCAACCCCTGCTCCGATGCGCGCAGATATTCCACAAATCCATCGCGATCCGGATCGCCAGGACCGTCAATCCAGCGCAACGCCGCTTCAATGGCGGGCCAGAGCTCCTGGAGTGTTTCGTTATCTCCGGTACGCTCGCAATAGTTTCCCGCGAGCAAGACGAACAACGGCGTGGCATCGACGCTGCCGTAGTATTGCGCAAACGGCACCTCGTGGAGCGCGGCCATCTCGCCGCCGCGCATCTCGTGCAGGATCTTGCCAGGTTCAGCGTCTGCAACCGGGTCGGCCACCCGTGCCTGATAGAGTGCGAGCCGCTTCAATACGCCGCGCGCAATGCGGGGGTCGATCCACAGCAACTGAAGAGCAGTGATGAGACCGTCGCGGCCAAACGTCGTGGAATACCAGGGAATGCCCGCATAGGGATATCGCCCCTGCGGCGTCGCCGTCATCAGCATGTTGAGGTCGGCCATCGACTGGCACAGAACTTCGTTGAAAATGCTGTTCGAGGTCTCGATGCTGGTAGAGCCGGCGGTCGAACGGCACATCTCCCGCCGATGCGCGAGCAAACCGGAGAAGAATTTCGCCGGCCTGGACGTTGGGGGCTTGTTGCAGGAAGCCGACACAAACAGCGACCTGGTTTCGTGAGGGGCCAGGTCCAGATGCCAGGTCGCTGAATAGACGGACAGCCGCGTCGGGCGTGGCTCGAAGTGCAACGTCGTGCAGCGCGAGACGTCATCCAGACCTCTGTATTCCATGAGAACCTCCGCTGGACCGGGGAGCTTGGCGACGCCCGTTCCGCGGCGCGCGCGCTTTTCACCGCGCACCTCGAAAAGATCGGCAAAATCGTTGTGAAACAGCAGGGTCAGGTCGAAGCCGGCCCGACCATCCCCGTGGTTCTGCAAACCAATCCGTTGATACGCCGTTCCACGCCACAGGAAGATCGTGCGCACGATATGCAACATATCCTTCTGCAGCACGAGATGGTCTTGGCGATAGATGTCGGGGTTGGTGAGATCGACGGTCAATGCCGAATTGTCGTCGCGCAGGTTGGAACCCAGAAGCAGCGGCTGCAGCTCTTCGAACAGCAATTCCAATCTGGCGAGGTAACGAGTATCGGCATGAAAGAGCCCGTCCGGCCCGCCAGGAGAGGCGCCGATGTCGCCGTGGCTGTCGAGTACGACGAACGTGTCATCATGCTTCAGCGAGCGGCGCGGCCGCGCCGCAGGCCCCGTCATCGGGATATAAAAGGGCTGCTCAACGACGCGTTCAGTCGCTTGCGGCGTCTCGATGATCTGGCCGACGACTTCAGGCGCCATGACGACCTCGAACGGTTTCAATCGATTTTGGCAGAACGCAAAGTGCCGCCTATTTGAAGTTCCTGCATCACAAGCCGCGAATTCCATTTCAGGAACTTCAAATAGAAAAGCGGCACTAGAATTATAGATTCGCTAGTGCCCATAACTTTCCGAAGTTCGTGAAAGGTGAGTGCTGAGATGTCGCACGAACTTCGGAAAGTGGGCACTAGTGGAGCGGATTTGACGTTCGCTGTCCTGCTGCCCCGATTGCCTTATGCAAACGTCAAATCCGCTCCACTAGCATCAAATCTACCTAGTGGTCCTTTGATTCTAACATTTGCAGAAGTGGCTCTCCAGATGGGATGCGAATGTCAGAATCGGACCACTAGACTCGACCGCCACTCACGCGGCAAACTTTGCCAACCGGCTCATTTCCTGCGTCACCAGTTCACGATAGGGTCCCTGCCCCCGCATCAGAGAATCCACCGTACCGTCTTCGATGATCCTGCCGGCCTCCAGCAAAACAAGCCGATCGAAATGGCGCAGGGTTGCAAGCCTGTGTGCAATCGCGATGACCGTGCGGCCACGCATCAGGCGGCCAAGGGCTTCGCGGATCGCCTCTTCGGATTCGCTGTCGAGTGCTGCGGTTGCTTCGTCAAGCAGCAAGATCGGGGAATCCTTCAGAAATGCGCGAGCAATCGCGATCCTCTGCCTTTGTCCGCCGGACAGTTTGACTCCCCGGTCGCCTACCATCGTGTCAAGCCCATTCGACAAACTCTCGACGAAATCGCAGCGCGCGGCAATTGCGGCGCGCAGGACCTCGTCGTCACTGGCTTTGGGCCTGCCATAGCGGATATTTTCCAGGATCGAACGATGGAACAGCGAAATGTCCTGCGGCACGACCGAGATCGACTCCCGCAGACTCTGTTGGGTGACGCGCGAGATATCCTGGCCGTCGATCATGATGCTGCCCTGCCCCACGTCGTAGAAGCGTTGCAACAGCGTGAAGAGGGTTGATTTGCCGCCGCCGGACCTGCCGATCAGGCCGACCCGCTGTCCAGGTTGCAGGCGCAGCGTAAATTGATCGAACACCTTCACCCCGCCGGGATACTGGAATGCGATCTTGTCAAAGACGATGGCGGCGCCGCGCCGGACCAACGGCTCGGCTTGCGGATGGTCACGCAATTCGTGAGGCAGAAGCAGTGTTGCGATCGCCTCGGTCAAGCGCGCGACATGCTGGGTCACATCGACCAGCGCCACTGCGAGATCGCGTGTGGCGCTGAGGATCGAAAGACCCAGGGTACAGACCAACACCACGTCGCCAGTGGTGGCATCTGCGGACTGCCAGAGCCGGATTGCCCATACCAGCAGCGCGATCGTGAGCAACATGGTCACTGCCGCGTGAGTCAAGCGCAGTTTTTCCAGATATCGCAGGCTTCGACCTCGCGCCTTCAGCTCGCGATTCACGGTCGAATCGAAGCGGTCGTGCTCCTGACTCAAGCCGCAAAATGCGCGCACCAGCGGCATGTTGCTGATCACGTCGACCATTTCTCCGTCCACAATGGCTGCCTTGTCCGCGAAATCGTCGTGCAGTGGCCTGCCCGCGGCCGCGAGGCGGAACATCATGAACACCATGGTTCCCGCGACAATCATGAGGGTTGCCGCCATCGACAGGCTGACGGTACTGATCAAGGCGATGGCGACTATTGTAGCCATGCACGGCGGCAGCACATTCCAGACGAACATGTTCTCGATGGTAAAGACCGCGTTCGAGGTTGCGGTAATGCGGCTGGTCAGCATCCCCGGAAGACGGTCGGAAAAATAACTGGTGGCGTGGCCGGTCAGGTGACGGAACATGTCCCGCCTGAGATCGCCGGTCACGCCCACGAACGTGAAACTCGCCGTCCAGCTCGCAATCCGCCAGAGGAAGTTGTCGGCGATAATCAGTGACATGAGAAAGGCAAAGGCCAGCCATACCTGGGCTGCATGGTCACGTCCAGCGGACAGACAGTCAACCAGATATTTCACGCCGTATTGGGTGCCCACCGAGCATGCGACCGCGGCGACCACGGTCACCAGTATGATCAGATGAGACAGGGGTCTGCGACGCAAATAACGCAGGACGAACTGGAGGGGACGATGCACATATCCTGACAACTGGTCCATTGCTTGCGAAACCCCATGAACGGGAAGGACGCCCCGGCGCCGTTCGATTGAACGATCCAAACTTCGATACGGTTCCCCACGCCGCGCCGGCGAACGGCGAGGTCAAAGAAGTAACCCTGCTGAGGGAACTTCGCAGATGCGGGAACGTTCCCTGTCCGGCATGCCGGTGCTAGTCGACAGGGGCGGTTCATCTATGACCACAAAAAGGAGATGGTGAGATGCGCATCGCGCAGGTTGCTCCGCTGACTGAGGCGGTTCCACCCAGGCTTTATGGCGGCACTGAACGCGTGGTGCATTGGTTGACAGAGGAACTGGTGTCGCTTGGACACGACGTCACTCTCTTCGCCAGCGGAGATTCGCATACCTCAGGCAAGCTTGAGGCGGTCTGGCCCAAGGCACTACGTCTTGATGGCGCGGTGCGCGACCCGAATGCCCTTCATATGGTCATGCTCGAACGGGTACGTCAAAAATGTGACGATGAGGAATTCGATTTCCTGCACTTCCATCTCGATTACTACCCCTTTTCGCTGTTTCACCGGCAGCCGACACCGTTCGTGACGACCTTGCACGGTCGTCTCGACCTCCCCGAACATCAGCCGGTGTTTCATACATTTTCCAAAGTTCCGATCATTTCGATATCCAATGCACAGCGCCGACCGGTGCCACACGCCAATTGGGTGCGAACCATTCATCACGGATTGCCCGAAAACCTGCTGACACCGAAACCGGCAAGGCCAGACTATCTTGCCGTACTCGGGCGCATTGCCCCCGAAAAAGGAGTGGATCGCGCCATCAGAATCGCCTTGCGAAGCGGCGTTCCGCTCAAGATCGCTGCCAAGATCGACCGAGCCGATCAGGAATACTATGACGAATTGATCCGTCCGCTGATTTCCGCCAGTCCGCTCGTCGAGTACATCGGTGAGATCAGCGATCACGAGAAGTCCGACTTTCTCAGCCGCGCGATGGGGCTCCTCGTGCCAATCGACTGGCCGGAACCGTTCGGGCTTGTCATGATCGAGGCGATGGCCTGCGGTACGCCGGTGGTTGCGTTTAACCGCGGGTCCGTCACCGAAATCGTCGATGATGGCCTGACCGGCTTTATTGTAGAGGATGAAATCAGCGCGCTTGGCGTGGTCGACGGCCTCTCGCGACTGAACCGCGAAACGATCCGTCGCCAGTTTGAGGCACGTTTTACCGCGCGACGCATGGCGCTCGACTATCTCGCCGCCTATCGTAGCCTGATGGATGCCTCCGAACCGCGGATCAAGCTGGTGAGCAGCGCGGAATGACAGCACAAACGCCGATTCGGCTGCCGGTCGATGATGTGCCGGATGGAGCCATCTTGCCCCGACGGCGATAGGAACCTTTTTTCCAGTTGAAGTTTGTCTCGCTGTTCCGTTCGAGCGAGCTTCTGATCGTGAAGTTCCCCACACTTCTTCTTGTATTTCTGTTTACTGATGCCGTTTCGGCCAGTGCGGAAAATGGTCTCGCCTCGTATTACAATGGGGTCGGAGGCCCCGACAAAATGACTTGCGCGCATCGCACGCGACCCTTCGGAACCGTCGTGACGGTTTCCTATGCCGGTCATTCGATCCGCTGTCGCATCAATGATCGCGGGCCGTTCATCAAAGGCCGCATTATCGACGTCTCCTTGGGCGCTGCGCGCGCGCTTCATATGCTTCAATCCGGCGTTGTCCGCGTCTCGGTCGAGTAAAAATCCGCCGGCAACCTCACCCACATGCCTCCTCCGACATTTATCGGTGCGCGGTGGAACAAAAGGCTTGGCTGCGGACTTTGACACGACGAGGTATTCATGAATTCGCGCGAGCTGCCCAAAGATGTCGTGGAACGGGTGGAGCGGCGCTGGATGCAAAAGCTCCAGCAGCAGGCTCTGGCATGGAAGGGCGCACGTTCCGACACGCACACCGTAACGGACTCTGGCGTACCGGTTATTCGCCGCGCGAAACGCAAGCGCCGCTCGCTGCCCCCTGACGTGGCAGCCTGAGACCGCATTCAACGCTGTTCGGGAACGCAACTCTTGGCACCACGCGCATCGGCAGGCCATGCGAGGGACGCAGAGTGATTCTCTGGATCGGCCAGACACGCGCATCAGGCGCGAGCTCCAGTTCGAAACGCTGGATCAGGGTCGCCAGAACCAGAATCGCTTCCTGCATGGCAAACGACGCTCCGATGCAGGTTCGTGGGCCCGCGCCAAACGGAAGGTAGGCAAAGCGCGGGATATTTGCTTTCGCATCACCCAAGAAGCGCGAGGGATCGAAGATATCCGGGCGGTCCCAAAGTCGACGGTGCCGATGGAGAACGTAAGGCGCGATCACGATCAGCGACCGCCCGCCAATGGGTTGGCTGCCAAGTGTATCGGGATGCTCCGAGATCCGGCTTAACGCTGCAATGGGCGGGTAGAGCCGTAATGCCTCCTCGATGACCGCTTTGGTAACGACCAATCGTTCGCTCAAGCCGCTGCGCTCGCCGGCCAGTTCACGATCGGCCTCTTCCCTCACCCGCGCGCTCCAATGAGGCGACTGGGACAGCAAGAAGGTCGACCAAGCCAGGGCGTTGGCAGTGGTTTCGTGGCCGGCCGAAAGAAAAGTGAGAATGTTCGAGCGGACTTCGGCAACGCTCATCGGCCGGCCCGTCGATGGATCGAGCGCGCGCAACAGCAGCGTCAACAGGTCTTCCGGCGCAGGAGAACTGGCCGCGGACTCAAGCCGGCGCTGCCTCATCGCGATGATGCGGTCGATAGTGCTTTCAAAAAAGGCCATGGTTTGCCGCAAGCGCCTGCCGCCGGATCGCCGCAAAATAGCCGGCGCGCCCAACAAATCGAGGACATTGATCCGCCCAATGGAGTCGAAATAGGTGTTCATGGCGGAGCGAAATCCGTCGAAATCTTCGCCGATGCCGTCGGAGAAGATGGTCAGAGCCAGCACGTTCAGTGTCAGCAGCGTAAATTCCCTGGCGAGATCGACGGTGCTCCCGATAGGCAAGCCGACCAGACGCGCTGAGAGCTGGTCAGCCCCTTCGAGCATGGCGTCGGCGAAAGAACCGACAGTCCGCCGAGTAAACAGCGGCGCAAGGGTGCGCCGCTGCACGCTCCAGCGGTCTCCCTCGACGCCTAACAGGCCCTCGGCAAGACCGCTCGAAAGGATCCGCTGCTGAATCCGGTCCTTTCGATAGTTGCCGGCATTGTCGACCAGCACTTGCCTGATTGCGTTGGGATCATGAACCAAAACGGCTTCGACGAAGGGTAGCTTGACCCTCGCAATCGGCTCTTCAAAGAACGCTTCCGTCCAGCATTCCAGCGGGTTTCGCCTCAGCGTTGCAAGCAACCGGATTGGTCTCAAACTGCTTCGCTGTGGGCTTGGTGCCGGTGGGCGAAACGACGCCGTGGCTTCGACTCTCGAAAGGTATGACATTTCACTAACGAAAAAAATAAACCAAACGCGGGCAAACGTGCCAGTTCGGGGGAGGTTCCAACCAAATTGGGGCAGCAAACTGTCATTGATAGGGAGGCGCCGGATACCACCGTGCGAGTGTCGAGATCGCCCACCCCCGGCCGCGCCGCAGCGGAGATGAGACGTTCTTCTTCAGCCCGATGTCAGTTCGCCAAGAGGACGATGACACCGATCTCAACGAGAAGAACAATGCCTGCGACAGCGAGCCCGAGAAAGATTTCATCCGGCGGGAGAACGCTCACCCTCGCTGCGAACTTCGTATGCTTTGCCGCCTCACCGGCCATCGGAAATGGCTCATTGCGCCCGCCAAGGCGCGTCTTAGTTTCGGAATAATGACTGATGTCCGCCGCCTCACCGAACGCGCGTGGGGATGAAAATCGGGCAGTCAGCCGATCGGCCTCCTCCAGTTGATGGAGAAGTTGACGAAGTTGATAGGGCACATTTGCTTGTTCCCGAGACAGGCTGGTTCGCAATTGCTGACCTATCTCCGCGCAAATTGCCTGATTTTGCGTTGGCTCAAGGTTCATCGCTCATCAAATTCTTCACACGCAAACCAACATGGACAGCGCCTTTATAGTTCCGCCGAAACCCGTCGTTCCACGAGCTGGCATCGTCGTTTCTGCATTCGGCAGGGGAACCCGTGCACCGCCGTGGCGTTGACCCCGGCGGTCGCGCGAGTGAATTGCCGTGGTTTCGTCAGCCGTGAATGCCGGTTGCACCCAGATCGTCGAAACCTCGATTCCCTCGCGGCTCGATGCGCTGTCGTGGAGCGCCTTTCACACCCGCGTCGTGATCGCGCTGGGCATCACCTGGATCCTCGATGGGCTGGAGGTCACGCTTGCGGGTGCGTTGTCGGGCGCGTTGAAGGAAAGCCCGAAACTGCAATTTTCCAATTTCGACGTCGGCGTTGCCAACAGCGCCTATCTTGCCGGAGCGGTGATAGGCGCGCTCGCCTTCGGCTGGTTGACCGATCGGATGGGCCGCAAGAAGCTGTTCTTCATCACGCTTGCGTTCTATCTCGCGGCAACCGTCGCCACAGCCCTGTCCTGGAGCATTGGCAGCTACGCGCTGTTTCGCTGTTTGACCGGTGCCGGCATTGGTGGTGAGTATACCGCGATCAATTCGACCATCCAGGAACTGGTGCCCGCACGCTATCGCGGCTGGACCGATCTCGTCATCAATGGCAGCTTCTGGATCGGTGCGGCGCTGGGCGCAGCGAGCGCGATTGTCCTGCTTGACCCTGCTCTGATCGGTCCGGACCTCGGATGGCGACTGGCCTATTTGACCGGCGCTTGTCTTGGTCTCGTCGTCTTCTTCATGCGAATCTGGATTCCGGAAAGCCCGCGCTGGCTGATGATCCACGGTCAACCCGATCGAGCCCACGCCATCGTCGCAGACATCGAGCAATCGGCAAGACACTCGCCTCAACGCCCGGCCGTATTCGCCACGGTGCGGCTCAAGCTACGCAACCATACGCCGCTTGCAGAGGTAGCGCGTACGCTGTTCCTGACGTATCGCCGGCGAGCGCTGGTCGGGCTTGCCTTGATGGTCGCACAGGCTTTCTTCTACAACGCGATCTTCTTCACTTTCGCGCTGGTGTTGACCGATTTCTATAACGTCGGCGCAAACGAGGTCGGCTGGTACATCCTCCCCTTTGCGGCCGGCAATTTTCTCGGCCCTCTGCTGCTGGGCCGCCTGTTCGACACGCTGGGACGACGCGCCATGATCGCGCTGACCTACGGTCTATCCGGCGTGCTCCTGGTATTGTCCGGCTATTTGTTCCTGATTGGCGCCCTCAGTGCACAAGGCCAGACGGTCGCCTGGATGGTGATCTTCTTCTTCGCCTCGCCTGCGGCGAGCGCGGCCTATCTTACCGTCAGCGAGACCTTCCCGCTGGAAGTGCGGGCGCTTGCGATCGCGGCATTCTATGCCGTGGGGACCGGAATCGGCGGCGTCCTGGCACCGGCGCTTTTTGGCGTGTTGATCGATACCGGATCGCGCGCAAGCGTGTTTGCGGGCTACCTGTTCGGGTCGGCGCTGATGATTGCGGCGGCCGCAATTGCATGGCGTTATTGCGTTGCGGCTGAGCGAAAGCCGCTGGAGTTAGTGGCGCCGCCCCTCGCCTTCGTGGAATAGCCCGGAGGTGGCGACCGGCAACGATCGCGCTCCTACCGCGCCGCAAAAGCGCAATCGCTCATCCAAAAGCTGTGAGCGCGGTGGAACAAAGGTCAGGATGCCGCATTGGAGGCTTGCCTTCAAATCCGGATACGGCAAACGAACAAATGAACGACAGGCCAACCGCGCGCAGGGAGTGGAGCTGGTGGTATCTGCTCTTCATCATCCAGTTCGTCGCGGTGCTTTGGCCGCCTTTCTACAACCGCGTGGAGCCGACCTTTGCGGGCATGCCGTTTTTCTATTGGTATCAGCTGCTCTGGGTGATCATCGGCGCGATCCTGACTGCGATCGTTTACTTCGCAACCGAGGCTCAAGCTCGAAGATGACGGGAGCTGGCCTGAAGGATTCGAAGGTGGCTTCATGGGAGGCGCGAGGATTGCTTGAGGAGGCATCCCGGTGAGGGATATCAACTGGGTTGCGACGACAGTTTTCGTCCTGCTGTTTGCCTTCATAACCTGGCTCGGCTTTGCCGCCGCCAATTGGCGCAAAGGCGACCTCGATCTCCTACATGAATGGGGACTTGGGGGGCGGCGTTTCGGTACTCTGATTACCTGGTTTCTGATTGGCGGAGATCTCTACACCGCCTACACCTTCATCGCGGTGCCGGCGCTGGCGTATGGGGCCGGCGCGATCGCGTTCTTCGCGGTGCCCTACACGGTTGTGGTCTATCCCATTCTCTTTCTTGTATTCCCGCGGCTCTGGTATGTCTGCCACAAGCACGGCTACATCACGGCGGCGGATTTCGTGCGCGGCCGCTTCGGCAACCGCTGGCTCGCACTCGCCGTGACGGTCACGGGGATCGTAGCGACCATGCCCTACATCGCGCTTCAGCTCGTCGGCATCCAGGTCGTCATCGGCGCATTGGGGATTTCAGGAGCCGGAGATCTCCCCCTGATCATCGCCTTCATCATTCTCGCCGCCTTCACCTACTCGAGCGGCCTGCGCGCGCCGGCGTCGATTGCGATCGTCAAGGACATCCTGATTTACGTCACGGCTTTTACCGCGATCATCGTCATTCCGATTCAGCTCGGCGGCTTAGCCGAGATCTTCAAGGCGGTACCGCCGGCAAAGCAGCTCTTGGCGGTCCCCGGAGCCGACACCACCGGCGCTTACGGAGCCTACGCGACGCTCGCGTTAGGCTCGGCGCTCGCGCTCTTCCTCTACCCGCATTCGATTACGGGAGTCCTCAGCGCGAACAGCGGGCATGCCATTCGCCGCAATGCGGCGATGCTGCCGGCATATTCGTTGATGCTGGGTTTGCTTGCACTGTTTGGCTTTTTTGCCATTGCCGCAGGCGTCGGCGACAACCCACTCTATGCTGCGGGCTTCAAGGACTTCGGCAACAACTTCGCTGTGCCGGCGCTATTCCTGCACAGCTTTCCGTCGTGGTTCGTCGGCATAGCGTTCGCAGCAATCGGTATCGGCGCGTTGGTCCCTGCGGCGATCATGTCGATTGCGGCCGCAAATCTCTACACGCGCAACATCCATCGCGAGTTCATCAATCCAAATCCGACCGACAAGCAGGAAGCGCAGATGGCGAAGTGGGTGTCGCTGATCGTCAAGTTCGGCGCGCTCGTGTTCATTATTTTCGTGCCAACCAAATTTGCGATCTACCTGCAGCTCCTCGGCGGCATCTGGATCGTCCAGACGCTCCCGGCTGTGATGCTTGGCGCCTACACCCGCTGGTTCAACGACTGGGCGCTGTTGATCGGTTGGGCCGTTGGCATGATAGCCGGTACGGCGATGGCCATTGCCGCAAATCTTACGCCGACCTATCCGCTCGCAATCGCCGGCTTCGTCCTGCCCGGCTATAGCGCACTCTATACGGTGATCCTCAACCTCGTGATCGCCGCGGTGCTGACGCCGATATTTGACGGGCTCAAGGAGCGCAGCGCTTCGAGCGATGAAACCGTGGCGGCAGACTACCTTGCCTGACCGGCACAGATAGCTGGTGGAACCGGAACGGCGGTCCAGTTCTCGCGTTGATTTGAAGCCTGACGCAACGGGTTCCTCTTGCCGCGACCCTACCGCTCCGTTTCGATCGTCATGCGGGTCCCTGACGCGACCCTGGCTCGCCCCCCAAGCCGTCGCGCCATCACCTGCTAACCCCTTGCCGGTCCCATCCCGGCGGGGGCGAAACTCCTAGTAGTCCGATTTTACCATTCACTACCCATCTGGAGAGCCGCTTTCACCAGGGCATGCTGCGGATCACGAGCGACATGCGTGTTGTTTTCGTTCTGGTCGTTATATTCCTTTGCGCTTTGATGGGCTGGCTGTTCTACATGCAGCCCGCCTGGCCGGCGAGTCAGGTATCGGGTGGCTCTCGCTGTCACCTTGCGGTTGGATGTTCTCAGCATTGTCATTGCTGAGAGAACCGATGGTAAACATAGCCAACAAGACTTACGGGACAGTCAGTCCCGAGCAGCAGAAGGAAATGAGCGGGCTGGAGTTCGTCAAGGGCCTTGCCAGCGGGGCGCTGCCCCTGAACATGATTGCACAAACCTTGGGCTATGACGTCGTGGAGGCCGAAAGCGGTCGGGTCGCCATCACGCTCGATCCAACAGGCGCTCACCTCAATCCATGGGGTACGGTGCATGGTGGTCTCACAGCGACGCTTCTCGATAGCTGCATGGGCCTTGCCATCCAATCGATGCTCGAAAGAGGCGTTGGCAGCACGACGCTCGAGTTCAAGATTTCGCTGGTCCGGGCCATCACGCTGGAGACTGGCCAGATCAGGGCGGAGGGCAGAGTCCTGAACTGCGGCCGTCGTGTCGGCATGGCAGAAGGCCGCGTGACCGACGCAAAAGGTCGATTACTCGCGCATGGATCAACGACCTGCCTGATTTTTCCGAGTTAACGCTGTTTCTCCCGCGATGTCTGAGATGGGTACTAGGCGATGTTCGCTTTACCCCGAAAGCCGGCATCGGGACTAAAGCGGCGACATGTCCGCTTTGGGCCAGCAACAGACTTCGCCGCTTTCACACCGGCGCAGGGAACCAAATAGGCTATGCAGCGTTTCCGCACCGCTCCCGAGTTAGGCGATGTCCGCAGGTGGAAGGCCAATGCGCTCGTCCCTGTGCATTTTTGGATTAGTTCTCGCGTGGCTAATCATATCATCCGAGCAGGCTCATAGCCGGGGATTCGCCTGGTTCTTTGCTCACTCCAAACCCCTCGGTACCTGCTCTGGACAGCACGTAGTCGCGACCTACTACGTTGCAGGGCGACGGACTGCGAGCGGTCAGAGATTTGATCCCGGTGGGTATACGGCCGCGCATCGCACGCTGCCTTTTGGATCACAGGTAACGGTAATGAACCCTCAGAACGGCAATTCCGTTACTGTGGTGATTAACGACCGTGGCCCATTTACGCGCGGGATCACACTGGACCTGTCTCGTGGCGCTGCTCGCGCAATCGGCATGCATGGAACGCAGTGGGTGTGCATGTTATGAGAGCAAGTCCCGATCCTCATTCGAACGCGTGGGCGCGGCACTGGTGACACTTGACCAAAGGGTCAGTCACGCCGCGGCAGAAACGTTCGAACTCGTCAACGCTGCCCGCCTAAGTTCGTCGGGATCTCGCTCGCCGGCCGAGGCACAGACCAAGATGCTTTTTGCGATCTCGGTGCGATTGTTAGGCGTCCGCAAATTCGGTGGCAGCGACTGCACTACCTGATCCAGGACCTGTCCGAGCAATGAGAGCTCGTCAGGATAGTAGACCGCGCCCTGATCGCACGACATTGACGTCGCCCCCTTATTATCATCGTCGCGCTGTCGCTTAAGGTTTGTTGACCTAGTTGTTTTCGTTAGGGCAGAATAATGACCGCCAAGCGTCGGCCGATGGTCGAAGTCGCGGCCATGTCCGCCTTGGGCCATCAGCCATGATTCGGCCTACCAAGCGCCGCGGACGGCACGACCGTCGGCCGGAGCGACGTTGCGCAGCCTGCCGGCGAGTTCCGTGAGTGAGCCCGCTGGTTGCATCTGGCGCGGCGCGCCAAGATTATCGATGCCGGTCGCCACCACTGAAACCCTGACGATACCGTCCAGACTTTCATCGAAAGTGGCGCCGACGATAATGTTGGCATCCTCGTCGACCGCTTCGCGAATGCGCGTTGTGGCTTCGTCGATTTCGAACAGCATGAGGTCCCTGCCGCCGGTTATGGAGATGATGAGGCCGCTGGCGCGATTGATTGAGGGGTCTTCGATCAATGGATTGGAAATCGCAGCCACGGCTGCGTCAAGCACGCGCTTTGCGCCGGACGCCTCGCCCCTGCCCATCATGGCTTTGCCCTTCTCGCGCATGACGGTGAGCACGTCGGCGAAATCGAGATTGATCAGACCTTCCTTGACAATAAGGTCGCTGATGCAGGCCACACCCGAATAGAGAACTTGATCGGCCATCACGAACGCTTCGGCGAACGTAGTCTTCTCGTTGGCCACCCGGAACAAGTTCTGGTTTGGAATGACCAAGAGGGTGTCCACCTCCGTGAGAAGTTCTGCGATGCCCGCTTCGGCGAAGCGCATGCGGCGCTGGCCCTCGAAAGAGAATGGCTTGGTTACGACTCCGATGGTGAGAATGCCAAGTTGGCGCGCCATTTTGGCTATGACGGGCGCCGCCCCAGTGCCTGTACCGCCGCCCATGCCGGCGGTAACGAACACCATGTGTGCGCCGGTCAAATTATCGCGCAACGCGTCGATTGCCTCTTCGGCAGCTGCCCGCCCCAGTTCGGGCTGCGAGCCGGCGCCAAGGCCTTGAGTTACCTGGGCGCCCATCTGGATGACGCGCTTGGCCCTCGACATCGTGAGCGCCTGTGCGTCGGTATTGGCGACGATAAATTCCACGCCTTGCAGCCCGGACACGATCATGTTGTTGACGGCGTTGCCGCCCGCGCCGCCGACCCCCAACACGACAATGCGCGCCTTCATCTCGCGAATATCGGAGAAGCTGGTCATTTTTGCCTCACGATGGCTCCGGCGAACGGGAAACGAGACGAAATCGATTACTACTTGGCGGCCTTTCGGTCTGCCGCCACCAGGTCCGCGGCCAGATGCCCCGGTCGGCGTGCGGCAAGTTTGTGGCTGTCGATCCCGCCGCCGCCACCGGTTAGGCCACCGGTCCGCAGAAAACCTTCGAGCCGCGCCGCCGCCTCCTTGGCCGCCATAGTCTCAGCAGCCGCCTGCAGCAGCTCAACCATCAGCCGATCGGCGCGCTCACGCTCACGCTCGAAGTCTGCACGGTGACCCGCTGCCGTTCCTTCGAGCCGCGCGATCTCCGCGTGCAATGCCACAATCTCAGCCGCCACGGCGACGTTGCCCGCTTCACGACGACCTGCTGGTCGTGGCGTATGCCGTATCTCGGCCAGATCCACGCTTACCAACGCCTTGCCTTCATCCGAAAGTGAGCGCGGCAACCGCAGACGCTTGGCAAGCGAACGAGCGGCCGTCGGCGAGATTGTCAGGCGGGCGCCAAGTGCGGCATATGTCAGTATTTCAACAGGCATCGGCTGTTCTCCGGGAACGAACCGCGCCGGTCTGTTAACCGAAAAATAACCGCAAGCTAGGTCGCGATGGTTAAGGGATCGTTAACACGCCCCTATTCGTGCTCGCGATCAAGGATCAGAGCGCCGAGTCCGAAGAACGTGACGCCGCCGACCCAGAGTAGTTCAAGCGCGGTCTCGATCGCCGAGGTCTCGATGGGTACGTCGCGCGCGAAGGACACGACGATGAAGACCAGGTTCAGAAGCAGGCCGATCCAGCCACACGCGAAGAATAGGCATTTGAAGAGGTATTTCATGATCCGTTATCACCAACTCGCGATCTCGTCGGATGTCGGGCGGGGACCGCCACACGAGTGCCATGACTTTTCCCTCACGCTGCCGACAGAAGGAATTAAAGATTCCCAAGAGGTGATTTCATCTCTCCTGCTTCAAACTTCGATCGGCACGTCGGGTCATGTGCTGTTTTTGCGGGATTTGGTCAGCAGGCCGTCCCTACCAACCTCCTTTTCGGTGGAACCGTATCATGAAAGCTCCGCTGATCATTGGGCTTATTGTTTACGCCGTAATCTTGGCAGGGGCATTCGCCGGCTGGAAGATGAGAACTCGCCTGCCATCAACTCACCTGACGGAAGAAACAAAGAGCCTTGTATCGGTATCGACGGCGGTCGTTGCCACGGTTACGGCACTTGTGCTTGGGCTTCTGATTTCGAACGCCAACACGACGTTTA
>Ga0306920_100004111_pt1 | contig 18627 bp, 11 predicted proteins | sample flu12Cox44000170_FD_204666 | JGI IMG/M metagenome (GOLD analysis project Ga0306920, IMG submission 204666) | Lab enrichment of tropical soil microbial communities from Luquillo Experimental Forest, Puerto Rico - flux4day.12C.oxic.44.000.170 (v2)... | ecosystem: Environmental > Terrestrial >... | reverse complement strand
TTGCCGGGCAGTTCTATCCAGCCAATGCAGGAGAACTGTCGGCCCTGATCGAACGTTACTTGCAGCACGAAAAAACAGAGGAGCACAAGCACGTGCGTGCGTGCCTTGTGCCGCATGCGGGATATATGTATTCCGGTGCTGTGGCGGGAGCCGTGTTCGGCCGCATCGCCGTTCCGAAGAAGGTCCTGTTGATCGGCGTGCGGCACTATCCGCGCGGCGAAGCCTGGGCGATCTTATCAGCGGGAGCGTGGCGAACGCCGTTGGGGGATGTACCCGTGGATACGGCACTCGCGGCCAAGGTGCGGGAAGCCTGCCCCGTGCTGCGCGAGGACAGCGTAGCGCATAGCCGCGAACACTCGCTCGAAGTGGAGTTGCCGTTTCTGCAGCGGCGGAGTCCCGGAGTGACCTTCGTGCCGATAGCGGTCGGAACGTTGCAATTCGAAGAGCTGGTCGCGACCGGTGAAGGCATCGCCAGCGTTTTGCGGGAGAGCGAAGAGGAAATACTGCTGGTGACGTCGTCGGACATGAACCACTACGAGGGAGACGAGCGGACCAAACGCAAAGACCGCATGGCCATCGAACAGCTGTTGCATCTGGACCCGCGGGGACTGTACGACGCGTGCCGAGAGGAAAAGATTTCGATGTGCGGACTGGGACCGGCGGTCACCATGTTGACGGTGATGAACGCGCTCGGCGTGACGACCGCCGACCTGGTTTGCTACATGACTTCAGGCGATGTGACCGGCGAACGTGATCGCGTGGTGGGCTACGCCGGTATGGTGTTCGGCGAGTCTTGAAGCCGCCAGACGAAAAAGGCATTTCTCTGTCGCGAGGCGCCGCACTTCTGAACTAGTGGTGGCCGCCGCTGGCGCCGCCCGAAGAACCATGGCTGGCGCTTGCAGAGCCAGAGCTGTGCGTTGCACCGGGCCCGCTCCACGTCGCGCCTCCGCCGGAGTGGCCGCCGCCGTGCATCGCGGACGACGGGGACGGCGGTGTCACGTTCGGGCGCGGCACGTTCGCACGCACAACGGACGGTGCATTGCCCCGGTTGTTTGGACCGCCCACGGTCGCGGCGGTTGTCCGTTCCTTGCCCGGCAACACCGTGCCGTTTGCAGGCTTTCCGGCCTCGACCACCGGCGTGCGCGCGGGGTCCCCGCTATTCACGAAACGGTGCTGGCCGGGATCATAGACGATCGAAGAATCGCGACTTAGCGTGACCGGGCGGCTCCCCGAGTTCCCCGTGAGGAGGGTCCTCGAGACCTTCGTGGGCGCGGGGACCGGGTTGCTCGGCGCGGTGCTCAGGATTTCGCGCGACGGTCGATTCACCACACCCCACTTTTCGCCGCCCGCGGGCGTGGGGTTCGCCGCGATGGTGTTGCCGTGAACCGCATATACGCCCTGGTTGAGGTTGAGGGGCGGCTTGCCGTGCTCGTCGGCCGGATGCCATGGCACGATTGCGTTGACTCCACCCGAATGAACCCAAACGCCGGTGACCGGGCGATAGACTACCGGCCCGTGACCAGAACCGAACGTCGGGACCCACATCCAGCCAAGCCCGGGATTAAACACCCATCCGCCGTAGTGATACGGCAGCCAACCCCACGGAGCAGATCCGATGAAATTCCAGCCCAGAAACGGATCGTAGCCCCAGCTTCCAAACGCGAAGGGGCACCAGCCCACGCCTACGCCAAAAGGCTGCCACGCGTAACCGTAGCCGGGCAGGTTGTACCAGCTGCCGTAGGTATAGAGGTCCGCGAAGCCGGAAGAGTAGGAAGGAGAACTCACGTAATCGTTCGCGTAGGTTGTAGCGGTGACCACGCTGTCGATGCGCCCGGAGACCCACTTGTCAAAATCATCGGAATCCGGCGAGCGCCCGAGAATCGCGTTTTGGCTCTCGCTGAGGGCGATCGAGTAGGACTGGCCCTTGGCAAGAATCTTCGTTTCTTTCTTGTGCAGAACCGCGACCTGTCCCTGCTCGACACTTACCATGCTGCCGTCGTCGTAATTGTCCAGCCGGACGCGGGAACGGCCGTCCGCCTGCACACTGAAGTCGCCGCCGGTGACGCTGAAGTAGTCATCCCGCCCCGGATGCACGTAAAAGATCGCGCTGCCTTGACGAAGAACCAGACGCGTAATCAGGGCACCGTCGTCGAGCGAAAGGTCGTAAAACTCGATCACCGTATTCCCGCTGAGGAAGGCCATAGCACCGTTTTCGAATTCGACTTCGGCGCGCGCGGCATTGTCCGTGGCAAGGGCCAATCCCTCGCGGATCGGCAGGTTAAGGGGAGCGGGCTCCCAGATCGCTTTGGTGTCGTCCAGGGCGTCTTTGCGGTACTGACGCGCGTAGCGAACGTCACCTTGCACCAGACTCAGCCGCACGATACGAGCATGACCCGCATCTGCCAAAGCCGGTGCCGGTAAGAACACACCACCGCACAAAGAAACCAAGAGCAGGACGAAAACCGAGCGTCTCATAAGCCACCTCTAGGCGGTCGGGACCGGCGTGTAGTTTAGACGATAGCCGAAAACAACCGGTTGCGTTAGGGAAATTCGCTCCCGGAGAGCCGAAGGTACCTGGAGCGCGGTTACCGGCAGACGCCCTGGACGGATAAGTGGCACAGATGAAACTCATTAAAATTACTCATCGCCAACTTCTTGACAGTAATTGGTTTAGTCGTTAGTTTGCTGCCATGGGGCTGGGGGATGTGTAGCTACTTCCAAAATTGAATCCACGCCGGGCGAACCGGCATTCGCACGACAAATTTGCGGTTGGGGCTTCCCATTGTACCGGCTTGGGACGTAGCGAGGTTCAGAGCTCTCGAGGGGGAATTATGAGAGGCATTATTCGGAGTCTTTTCTTCGTGATTGTGTTTCTTGGGTTGTTGCTGCCGCCGACGGTTTACGGGCAGGGGGGAGCCACCGGGGCCATCAGCGGTACCGTGTTCGACGTCAACGGTGGCTCGGTAGCGGATGCCGATGTGCAGATCATCAGCGCCGCGACGCAGGGGCTGATCCGGCACGTCAATACTAGCGCTGACGGCACGTTTACCGCGGCGCTGCTCCCACCCGGGAACTACATCGTGGTGGTGAACAAAAGCGGGTTCTCCGAGGCCAGAGCCAGCAATATTGAAGTGCGCGTTACGGAAACGACGCGCATGAGCGTGAGCCTCAAGCCGGGGACGGTCAGCGAGAAAATCGAAATCTCCGCCGAGGTCGCCACGGTGGAAACCACCAATGCCACCACCGGCCAGACCATCAGCGAGCAGACCGTACGCGACCTGCCGCTCGCGACGCAGAATTATCAGCAACTTCTGACCCTGAGCACCGGGACCTACAGTGAGCTGAACGCTTCCGCGCAGTTGGGGCGCGGCACGACGAAGGTGTTTGTGAATGGCCAGCGCGAAGATAACAACAACTATTTGATCGAAGGCATTACGGCGACCGACTACAACGTGGCGCAGAACTATTATGTGCCGCTGCCGAATCCCGACGTGATCCAGGAATTCAAGGTGCAGACGTCGCTGTACGATGCGACGCAGGGCCGCAACGGCGGCGCCAACGTCAATGCGGTTTTGCGCAGCGGCACCAACGAACTGCACGGCGACGCCTATGAGTTTTTTCGCAACACCGCGCTGAATGCCAACGAATATTTCCACAACGCGGCCGGGCAGCCCCGTCCCCCGGTGAAACAGAACATTTTCGGCGGCAGCCTCGGTGGACCGGTGGTGAACGAAAAGTACGGATTCTTTTTCGTGAACTACCAGGGCACGCGCCAGAGCAGTGCGCTTTCTCCAGGCACGCAGATCAACAACCCCGGCTTTCCGGTGATACCCACGGACCGTTCCGCAACGTCCATCTCGCAGGCGTTTTTTGGCAACCCCAACGAGGCCATCGACCCGGTCGTGCTGAAGCTGCTGCAATTCAAAAGCAACCAGTTCAACGATCCGAATGGCTACCTCATCCCTTCGATCCCCGGAACGCCCGGAACGACCGGCCCGTTGCTGGTGAGCAAACCCGGTACGTACAACGATAATCAGTTCACCACGAATTGGGACCGCGACTTTAACAACAGCAAGGACAAGGTCGGGGTGCGCTTCTTCTTCTCGAATTCCGAAACCTATCTGCCGTTTGGCGCCGGTGGGTTGCAGGCGTCGCTTGGCGGAACGCTGTCGAGCAGCATCAGCGCGACGGACCTCGATTTTCCCTACGACATCCCGGTCGCCGCGCGCTTCTTCAGCGTCGATGAGACGCACCTGTTTTCGCCGACGCTGGTGAACGACTTCCGTTTCGGCTACATTCGCATGAATTACAGCTTGCTGAACATTCCACCGGTCACCGTCGGCGATTTGGGCATTGACCGGCCGACCAACAACCTGACGCAGTCGATCTATAAATTCACGTTCAACACTTCGGGATTCCAGATCGGCCCGACGCCTCCCGCGAACCAATACCAGATCCAGAACAATTTCGACTTCGTGGACAACGTGAGCTGGGTCAAGGGACCGCACGACTTCCGGTTTGGCGGCGAATACACGCGCGTCAACCTCAACAAGCAGTTTCCGCAAACCTTCAACGGGCAGCTGTTTTTCGTGAATCAAAACGGGTTGACGGACTGGCAGAACTTCCTGCTGGGTGCTCCGGCGTTCAGTTTCGGCGGCGGCGGCGTGTACAACCATCAATACCGCACGAATATCTACGGCGTATACGCGCAGGACGACTGGAAGGCGACGCGAAAGCTGACCCTGAACCTCGGTTTGCGCGTGGACATCAACGGCGCGTTTTACGACGACCTCTGCCATATCGGCAATATCGATCAGTCGCTTGCGGCCGCGAACGAGTATCCCATGGTGTACGGCGCTTGCGCCAACCACCTGGGCGTGCCGGGATTGACCGGCAGCGGCAGCGACACCACCTTTCACAACGCGTATTCCACGGGACTGGCGCCGCGCGTCGGTTTGGCCTACGACCTGGGCGGACGGAACGACACCGTCGTCCGCGCCGGCTACGGCATTTACTACGTGCGCGAGGACGTCGGCACGGCGGACCAACTTTCGTTCCAGGCGCCGTTTTTGCCGATTACCTTCGGCGCGCTCAATCCCGGCTGCCTGAACGAATTTTTCTCGCCGAACGCGCCGCCGTCGTGCTGGCCGGCGGGGGCGACGTCGAGCCCGAACGCGTTGCCCCCGGCGGGACAACTGAATGCCAATTTCCTGCCCTGCCAGGCCGCGTTCCTCGGATTCCCCGGGGGCGACACCACGCAAGCCGGACAGTTCGGCTGCGCGAGCGGCAGTCCCGGCTCGATTCCGACGCCCTACCTGTTCGTGCTGGCGGTGCCGCGGCACTTCGTCGTGCCGAACACGCAGCAGTGGAACCTGACGCTTCAGCACGAGATCGGGAAATTGTGGGTGATCGAAGTAGGATATGTCGGAACCCACGCGGTGCACCTGCGGGAAACGCGCACCAACATTCCCGCGAATCTCGCCAGCCCGACGAACCCGATTACCGTTACCGACGTCAACGGCGTGAAGTACTCGATCACCGAGGACACCATCGCGAACGGCCCGATGCGCAGCCCCATCCCGGCGATCAACGGCTACGGCGGCTTCCAGATTTTCGCCAACGACGCCTACTCGCACTACAACTCCCTGCAGGCCACCGTTTCGAGGCGCTGGGGGCAGGGTTACTTCCAGGCGGCGTACACCTTCTCGAAATCGACCGACGCGACGTCCAGCGGAAATACCGCGCTGAACACCGCGTTTAACAATGAATCCAACCTGAAATGGTCGCGGGGCGATTCCGACTTCGACCGGCCGCACCGCCTGGCGGTGAGCTACGTGTGGAACCTGCCGTTCTTCTCGCATTCCCAAGGCTGGCAAGAAGTGGCGCTCAAGGGTTGGGCCCTCAGCGGTATCACCATCATTCAGTCCGGCGCGCCTTTCACGGTGTTCGATTCCGCGGCGGGAACCGCATATCTCGGACCGGGCTACACCCCGACACTCACGGGAACCCTGGTGCCCGGCGCTACCGTTGGCGGCGCGTATTCTAGCGGCGGCATTCACAGCCGGTTGAGCGGATACCTGAATCCGGCCGATTTCACACCCGCCCCGCTGCTGCCGGCATCAGAAGGCGGCGACGGCACGGTCACCGTTTTCGGAACCCTGGGGCGCAATGCGTTTCGCGGGCCCTACCAGCAGAGCTGGGACTTTTCCATCCTGAAGACCTTCACGTTGACGGAGCGTTTTAACCTGCGCTTCACGACGGATTTCTTCAATATGTGGAACCACGCGAATTTTGCGAATCCCTCCATCACCGATGTGGAAACCATTGGCGTGCCGAACAGTCCGTTCGGGCAGATTTTCGCAACCACGGGAACCCCCCGGCTTATCCAGTTCTCGCTGCGGCTGGCGTTTTAATTACGCCAGCGATCTCGGTCGTTCCGGGCTTTGCGGACTCCGTCCGGGAGGACGGAGAGCCCTTCTAGCGGCTTCGGAACGAAGTGATATCATTCTTCGGCTATGGCCAAAATTGCATCACGAATCGCAGAACTGACGGGCGAAGGCGCGCTGGCGGTGTTTTCGCGCGCCAAGGAACTCGAAAAACAAGGGCGCTCGATCATTCATCTGGAACTTGGGGAACCCGATTTTCATCCCGCCGCGCCGGTGGTCGATGCGCTGCGCGCCGCGGTGGCCAACGGGCGGGATCGCTATGTCGCCACGCAGGGAATTCCTCCGTTGCGCGCGGCCATTGCGGACTACCTGAAGCGCACGCGAGGGCTGGAGGTTCGCGCCGAGCAGGTGCTGGTCGCGCCCGGCTGCAAGATGGCCTTGTCGCTGGCGATGATGGCGCTGATCGAGGGCGGCGACGAAGTGTTGTACCCGGATCCAGGTTTTCCGATTTATCCGTCCTTCACGCGCGGCCTGGGCGCCAGGCCGGTGGCGTATGCGTTGCGCGAGCGCAACCAATTCCAGCCGGACCTGGCGGAAATCGCGGGGAAAATCACGACGAAAACGCGCGTGCTGATCTTCAATTCGCCGAACAATCCCACCGGAACGGTATTTAGCGCGGAAGCCATAGCGAAAATCGCGGAACTCGCGAGGAAGCATGACCTGTGGGTCATCGCCGACGAAATCTACGCACGGATTTTGTTCCGCGGCGAGTACCCGGCGATCTGGGCCTTGCCGGGTATGACCGAACGCACCGTGATCATCGATGGATTTTCGAAATCCTTCGCGATGACCGGCTGGCGGCTGGGCTACGCGGTCGCGCCGACACGGGTGCTCGAGGCTCTCGACCTGCTGGTGCTGAACACCTTTACCTGCGCGGCGGAATTCACGCAAGTTGCGGCCATTGAAGCGCTGAACGACTCGACGAGCGCCGTACCGGCGATGGTGGCGGAGTACCGCAAGCGGCGCGACGGGTTTGTCGAGGGGCTGAACAGAATCCCGGGATTCCGCTGCCAGTCGCCCGAGGGCGCCTTCTATGCCTGGGTAAATATCGAAGAAACCGGCAAAACTGCGGACGAGGTGCAGCGGATTCTGCTCGAGGAAGTCGGCGTCGCGGGAATTGCGGGCGCAGCGTTTGGCGCCGAAGGCAAACATTATCTGCGGTTTTCGCTGGCGAACGCCACGCACCTTCTGGAAGATGCGTTGCAGCGCATGGAACGGGCCTCCATGCATTGGCGCGCTGCGGTAGCGCGATAACCGCGAAAGAGATTCCAAACGGAGGACGGAACGAGGATGAAACTTTGGCTGCGTAGGGTAATAGCCGTCGGGGTGGGCCTCGGATGTGCGCAAATCGTCGCGGGGCAGGCGCGCCCGTATCCTTCGGGCGACGTCCAAAAAACCTACGAACGGCTGTTGAAGCAGATCGAGGCCATTCCGATGTTCGACAATCACGCGCATCCGGGCTTCGCCGACGACACCGATGTGGACGCCATGGCCTCCCCGCCGGACGAGAGCGCTACGCTGCGCGTCCGCGAAGACAACCCGGAATTTGTGGCTGGGGCCAAGGCGCTGTTTGGCTATCCCTACGATGACTTTCAGCCCGATCATGCCAAGTGGCTCGCGGAAAAGAAGAAAGCCGCGGAGCAGTCGGCCAGCGTGTCGTATTTCGACGGCATCCTCGACAAATTGAACGTAGAGATTTGCCTGGCGAATCGCGCGATGATGGCGCCGTATCTCGACCCGCAACGGTTTCACTGGGTGTTTTTCGGAGACGCCTTCTTCTTCCCTTTCGACAACCGCGAGCGCCAGACCAGCACGCCGGACATGGGCGTGTACATTCCGCTGCAAGAGAAAATGTTGGCGCGTTGGAAAAAGCAGGAAGGCGTCCAGGGGCTTCCCGAGGACCTGGCCGGTTACGAGGATTTCGTGCGGCGCACCATGGCCGACAACCAGCAAAAGCACGGCGCGGTCGCCATCAAATTCGAAGCCGCGTATTTCCGCAGCTTGTATTTTGGCGATCCGCCGCGCGCACATGCGGAAGCGGTGTACAGCAAATACCGCGCCGGCGGCGTGCCGACCGAGGGGGAATACAAGCAATTCCAGGATTACATATTCCGGGTGATGGTCGAACAATCGGGAAAACTGCACCTGCCGATGCATTTTCACTCGGCCGTAGGCATCGGCGATTACTTCAGCCTGCACAACGGAAACGTGTTGAATCTGGAAAACGTGGTGCGCGATCCGCGATACAAGGAGGTGACCTTTGTGTTGATCCATGGCGGCTGGCCCTATGAGCGGGAAGCCGCGTTGATGACCGCGGTGAAAAACGTTTACCTCGACACGTCTTTCCAGAGCGAAATGCTCTACCCTTCGCAGTTCAAGGAAGTTTTGAAGCAGTTGCTTACGCTCTATCCGGATAAGATGATGTACGGGTCGGACGCGTTTCCCTTCAACGATGCCCTCGGCGCCGAAGAGAGTATGTGGCTGGCGGCGCGGACAACGCGCACGGCACTGGCGGCCGCGCTTGCCGAACTGGTGGATGAAGGCGCGCTGACAGAAGGAAAGGCCATGGAATTGGCGCACGGCTATTTGCTCGACAACGCCGTCAAACTGTATGGAGACTTGAAAAAATGAGTACCGAAACGGCCTTGAAATATATTCCCTGGAACCAGGTGGAGCGCGAAAGGCTCAATGACCTGATCGACCGCGAAATGGTGGTCGGCGAGAAGATCATGATGGCGCGCGTAATCATGAAGAAAGGCGCGCACGTGCCGCGGCACTACCACCACAACGAACAGGTCACCTACATCCTGGAAGGTGCGCTGAAGTTTGCCATCGACGGCAAGGAAATCGTAGTTCACGCCGGCGAAGTGCTGTGCATCCCGTCGAATATGCCGCACGAGGCATGGGCGCTCGAAGATACGCTCGATCTGGATGTTTTCACACCGCCACGCGAAGACTGGCTCAACAAGTCGGACGCCTACCTGCGCCACGACATCCCGATGAAATAACTTCGTCTGGCGGTAGCAAGGCAGGCGCAGTTTGCGGGGCGGCCGCAAGCTGTGGGCGGGTTCACGAGAGAATCGAAGTACAGGTCAAAGCCTGCGCGGGAATCCGCATCAGGCGTGTCAGTGTTATAGATCGTCGAGTCGGCCCAGACCTGTCGAGCCGACATCAACGGGACAACGAGAAACGCGAGTATAAAGTGACCCAGTTCGGGTCGTTCAAAAGAAAATGCCCCCGGGAGCAACCTCTAACGGACAGAAGAGCACGTCTGAGACCACGTGCTGTGGAAATCGTGCTCGGTAAGTAGCTAAAAACGTATGCCTTACTATCCGGAATCCATTGAGCATCTTCATCCCTTCGCGAGTGGGCTCGGCGTGTTCCCAGAAGTTTCCACTTTGCGTACTTCCGTTAGAATTACCTTTTGATACTCGACATGCTTCCGCTCGAATCTGCTTCAGCAAAATGTTGTCGGCGGCGATGATGTGCGTCGTATAATTTCCGCCGACGTGCCGCTCCACGGATTGTCTTCTAGACGTGGCTTCCCACAGAGGCGCCGCCGATAGCGGAGGGGAGCTCGAGGCTTTTCCCATCCGCCATTCCCTATGAAGTGAAATCGCATTATGGGGGGGATCTTTTATGAGTGCAGGTAAGACAGTGCTTGCCGAGTGGAAAGCCTTTTGTGTCGTCGGACTCCTGATGGCTGGCAGTTGCGTTCTGGGGATGTCGCCCCCGCGAGGCCAGGACAGCAAACCGCAAGCGCCACTTCCCGCGCAGTACGCCGCGACCGCGGTCGGCCAAGCGGGCGTGCCCGCCGGAAAAACCTTTGGAATGACCGTCTATGTAGACGAACTCAGCAGCGACGGGGAAGTTCAGGAGTTGATCGGCATCCTGAAGGCGAAAGGGCAAAACGGCGTGGTTGACGCCATGGAGAAGATGAAGGATAAGGGTCGCGTGTCGCCCCCGGGGGCGGTGGGAACGGGGATGCGCTTTGTCCGGATGCGCCCGAACAACAAGGGCGGCTTCCATATCGTGTTGGCGACCAACCGGCCCATCTCGTTTCCCGAACTGTATAACGGCACGCGTTCGACGGATTACCCGATCGGAATCGTCGTGCTGGACGTCGACAAAGATGGAAAAGGGACCGGCTCGTTCGCGCCGGTGTGCAAGATCAAGTTCAATAAGAAGGGCGAACTGGAGGTCGAGCACTACGGGCAGAAGCCCTTCCGCCTGGCCAACGTGTACCGGCAGAAATAAGGACCGTCCCAGGCGTTCCCGTGTGGGTGGCGAAAGGCACGCCGTGGGTCCCACCGGGTATAATCACCTCCCTTTGCGTTGCGGAGGGTTAGCGAATGAGCGAAACACGGCCGCCGGGTCCCCGAAACTTGCCGTTCATCGGCAACACGTTTATCGCCCGTCGCGAACCCTTGAGCATCCTCACCGGATGGGCCCGCAAATATGGCGACATTATCCACTACCGGTTCATCAACACCCCGATATACATCCTCGTGCACCCGGAAGATATCGAGCGCGTCCTCCTGGCCCGGTCGAAGAATTTCCTGAAGGGCATGACGGCACGCGCGAATCCCGAGCTATTCGGCAATGGGCTGCTCACGAGCGACGGAGAATTCTGGCGGCGCCAGCGGCGGCTGGCGAATCCGGCATTCCACCGGGAAAGCATTACGCGCTACGCGGAAATCACCATCGAGGAAGGTCAGCGATTGGCGGAGCAGTGGCAGTCCGGCGAGACGCGTGATGTTCACCAGGACATGATGAATGTCACTTTGCGCATCGTGTTGCGCTCGCTGTTTGGCGTGCAGCTCGAGGCAAGAGGCCGCGTCATCGCGCGGGCGCTGGACGTGATCATGCGGTCCGCTTCGGGCTTAAATGCGGTTCTTTCGTATTTGCATATTCCTACGCCGCTGCGTCACCGATATTTTCGAGCGATCGACGAGCTGAACGAAGTGGTGTACGGACTGATAAAGCTCGGTCGCGAGCGGCTCAACCGCGGGTCACCGGCGACGGCTGGCGCGAAAGACCTGCTTACGCTGCTCTTGATGGCGCGCGACGACGATGGTAACGCGATGACCGACCAGCAACTACGCGACGAGGTCATTACTTTGCTGCTCGCCGGGCACGAAACCACGGCGCTCAATCTCTCCTGGACGTGGTACTTGCTGTCCTCGAATCCAGAGGTGGAGCGGCGCTTGCACGCCGAACTTGAACGGATCCTTGGCCAACGCTTGCCCGAACCCGCTGATCTCACCCGGCTGACGTACACCGGTCGTGTGCTGCGCGAGGCCTTACGGCTCTACCCGCCCGCTTGGCGCGTCTGGAGGACACCGATCGAGCCTTTCGAAGTAGGAAAATTTAGGGTGCCGGCAAACGTGAATGTGGTGCTCAGCCAGTGGCTCACGCATCGCGATCCGCGATGGTTTCCCGAACCCGAGCGCTTCGCTCCCGATCGATGGACGGAGGAATTTGAGGCCCGTTTGCCGCGCTTCGCCTATTTTCCGTTTGGCGGCGGGCCGAGGGTTTGCATTGGCGCGGGCTTCGCGATGATGGAAGCGATCCTGTTATTGGCGACGCTGGCGAAGCGCTTCCGATTGCGGCTGACCCCGGGGCAAACGATCGAGCCGATGCCCAGCATCACGCTCCGTCCCAAATATGGCATCCGCATGGAGTTAGAAGCGCGCGCCGCCGAACCTGCTTCCGCCGAGAAGATCGCAACGAGCGTCTAGCGGGCGGCTATTCCCTTAGGGACACCGGGTCGGACTCGTTTTTCGGCGAATCCTTGTCGAGCAATGCGACCAGTTCGTGGCCCGATGCCGGAATGCCCACTTTGCCTTCGCGGACGATTTCCTTCGCGCTCAGGCTGTGGCCATACAGCTTGCGGTTGGCACTGCCATCGGAACGCAGCGTGGAACCCTCGAGCGAAACGCCCGCGAACAAGCCGCGCGATCGCGAATAGCTCAGAATTTCGGCGCGCATTACGATGTCCGTATCCGCTGCCGCCGTGCGGCCTTTCGGTCCAGCCGCGGCCGAGGCGTCCGCGCCGAGCTTCACTTTGCTGCCGAGAATCGAGTTTGCGCCCCGCGGGTTCATCACCAGCAGGACGAAATCCGTCGCCTGGCCGCCCAACTGAAACCCGATGTTGGCGCCCTCGAGAGCGAATAATGCCGGGGCACTCCACGGACCGGTGAAATGCTGACCGGTGCGGCAGGTAATGGCGCCGCGGCCGAAATCGCCGCCCACGCCGAAGGCGAACTTCAAGGTCGAAGGGATCACAATGACGCATTCGGCTTTGTTGAGCAGATCTTTGGGAATGCCGTCGGGTATGTTCATGATTTCCTTGAAGACTTGCCCACAGGCTTCGAGCCGCCTGGCTTCCCTGCTTTGCTCCGCGGCAAAGGCGGGACAGGCGAGCAGAAAGGTCACAATGAGAGTGGTAGCTTTTTTCACGGGTCGCCCCCTACGCTATTTTTTCAAGGGGCCTAGGGCGCTGACAACTGGACTGAGGAACAGTATTGTTATTGCCCTTTGCAAGTAACACATCGCTAAAGACTTAACAGCTCGCGGTTTTGTGACCGGACCCCGGGGCGAAACGAAACGGTGAACTCCAAGGGTGTGGAGGTTCGCTTCGCCCAAGGGCCAGCCCTCGACTATGCCGGTGGTACCCGACCGAGTTTGTGAATAGGTTGCGTCGATAGCGTGCGAGCGGAAAGGCCGCAAGGTTCGAAATGCTTGCGGCCTTCTCCATCCGGGGCTCGCGTGGAGTGTGGAGGCCTCGCGACCGCACGGCCGTTCCGGGCGACCGTGATTGCCGGATTCTATTCAAACCGTACGGCGCTCGCCGTTGCGCAGCCACTCCGGTAAACCGCGCCCGCGGCATCCGCGAATTGCACTTGCGCATCCGCGGTCCACTGGTCCGGCCCGTTGGGGAACTCGACGGTTTGCGTGATCGTTTGCGTCCCCGCTGCGAATCCCGGCGGCGGTGGCGGCGTGGTCGTGAAATTGATGAACGCGACGCTTTTCACCGCGAACTTGTGCCCGCCTTCGTATTCCCATATGCCGTGTCCCGTCCCGCGCTGTCCTACCGCGAACGACGGATTCACCGTGTCCTCAATCATGGTCCCCCCATTGTTGAAGGTCAGCAGCGACTGAAACGGTCCGCCGATTGCCGTCCCCGAGCAGTTATTCAGCTGCACGGTCACGACCCAGGTTCCGACGATCGCATGTTCGCCCTGCGAGGGCGCTGCAGCGCTCCAGCCTGCCGACAGCACCAATACCGCAGCTGTCGCCATCGCTAACGAAGCCTTCCCGATTCTCCAGTTCATCTCCAAGATTCCCTTCAAGAACTGCGCTTTCATATGCTCCTCCTCGGATGTCAAGACGTTGTCAGAACGTGCCGATGCCTTCCTCGGGTGGCCGCGCTTTCCCGAGACTCCGAGCGCAGATTTGTGAACCGTCAACCTGACGTCTTAGCAATCTGGTAAGCTCAGGGCCAACTGGGACGGCGAACCGCCTTCACTACAGAAAGCGCGAAATTTGGCGGAAAACTGTAACGGCGCACAGAAAAATCAGTTAATGGCAAGGGTGATCTGACCGGAAAGGCACTTCGACCAGGGAGTAGAGAGCGCAATGACCGTTTCGCAACCCCAGGAAGTGACCCAATTGTTGCGAGCCTGGGGATCGGGAGACGAACAGGCACTGGAAAAGCTGACGCCCCTGGTCTATCGCCAGTTACGCCGGGTGGCGCACCGTTACATGGCGGGGGAGCGGTCGGGGCATGTGCTGCAGACCAGCGCGCTGGTCAACGAAGCCTACGTGCGCCTGTTCGATTGCCGGGAACTGAGCTGGCACGATCGCGCCCACTTTTTCGCGGTGTGTGCGCAATTGATGCGGCGGATTCTGATCGATGTGGCGCGTTCCACGAAGTACCAAAAGCGCGGGGGCGGCGCGCCTCATGTGTCTCTGGACGAGGCGCTCGGGATGGGGCAGCGCAGCAACGTGGAGATGGAATCACTCAACCGGGCGCTCGAGGCGCTTGCCGCCGTGGACCCGAGAAAAAGCCGTGTCGTGGAGTTCCGCTTCTTTGGCGGTTTGAGCGTGGAGGAGACCGCCGAGGTGTTGAAAGTCTCCAAGGAAACGGTGGCCCGTGACTGGCGCTTGGCGAAAGCCTGGTTGCTGCGCGAATTGAGTAAGCGAGGGCAAAATGCCCTCTGAGAACTGGCGGCGCGCCGAGGAACTCTTTCACCGCGCGCTGGCACATGAGCCTCCAGAGCGCCGCGCTTTTCTCGATGCGCAATGCGGCGGCGACGAGGAACTTCGCCGTGAAGTGGAATCCCTGCTCGAGTTCGACGGAGGTGCGGAAAATTTCATCGAATCCCCGGCTTTCGAGGTTGCCGGGCGGCTGCTCGCGAATGATTCCGATCCTCGCCGTGACGATTTCCGGAGTCCGCTCCTCGAGTTTGCGGAAGTTTCCCACTATCGAGTGATCGCCAAGGTGGGTGGTGGGGGCATGGGTGTCATTTACAAGGCGCGTGACCCAAGGCTGGACCGTTTTGTGGCGCTCAAATTTCTGCCCGCGGATTTTGTCGGTGACCGGATCGCCCTCGAGCGCTTCAAACGCGAGGCGCGTGCCGCTTCTGCGCTCAATCACCCCAACATCTGCACGGTTTATGACATCGGCGTTCATGAAAAACAGCGTTACATCGCGATGGAGTATCTCGAGGGCCACACCGTTAGGCAGCGCATCGTGGAAAAGCCGCTGCCTGCCGAAGACCTCCTGAAATTCGGAATCGAAATCTCGGACGCACTAGACGCTGCGCACGCCGTGGGAATCGTGCATCGCGATATCAAGCCGGCCAATTTGTTCATTACCTCGCGCGGCCACGCCAAGATTCTCGATTTCGGTCTCGCGAAACTTCCCGCAGCCCGTGGAATCGTGGAGGAAAGCGGGTTGTCGCCCCTGTCCACCATCAGCCACGACCCGCTGATCACCACTCCCGGGGCGGCCCTCGGTACCATCGCGTTTATGTCCCCGGAGCAGGTCCGCGGCGAAGAGCTGGATGCACGCACGGATCTGTTTTCCTTTGGTTTGGTTCTGTATGAAATGGCGACCAGCCACCGTGCCTTCTCTGGCAGCACCTCCGGAGTCATCGCCGACGGAATTTTGAATCGCACGCCGGCACCCCCCCGGGAGTGGAATCCCCAGCTGCCGGCGAGGCTCGAGTCCATCATTCTGAAGGCGCTCGAGAAAGACAGGGAAAAACGCTATCAAAGCGCAGCGGAAATGCGCGAAGAACTCCAGGAACTCAAACTAGTCCTCGAGTCGGGCCGTTTGCCGGCATCGGCAGGCAGGAAAGAACCTTCACGCTCCTGGCGTTCTCGCTATCTGCTAGCGATGCTTGCCGCGCTGCTCTTCCTGACGGTCTCCGCCATAACTCTGCGCTATTTTCCGAGCCGGCACGCGGCCAACCTCGCGCCATCCGATACCGTCGTGCTCTCCGATTTTTCGAACTCGACTGGAGACCCGGTCTTCGACGACACCTTGAAGCAAGGTCTCGCGGTGCAACTGGCGCAATCGCCGATGCTCAACATCCTTCCCGATCAGAAAGTGCAGTCGGTGTTGGCGGAAATGACCCGGCCGCCGGATACGCCGCTCTCCTCCGAGGTGGCACGCGAGGTCTGCGAGCGCAGCGGCAGCAAAGCGTATATCGCGGGCTCGATCGCCAACCTCGGCGGCGAATATGTGATTGGGCTGAACGCGGTGCAGTGCACAACCGGCGAAGTATTGGCGCGCGAACTGGTGCAGGTCGACGGAAAGCCGCAGGTTTTGCCGGCGCTCGGGAAGATTGCAGCCAACCTGCGAGGCAAACTCGGGGAGTCTCTCAGCTCCATTCAAAAATATGACGTGCCCCTGGTGCAGGCGACGACCTCCTCGCTCCAGGCGTTGAAGGCCTACAACTTCGGGCTGTCTCTTTTGACCAAAGGCGACCAGACCGGCGCCATCCCTCAGTTCCAGCGGGCCATTGAACTCGATCCCGAATTCGCGATGGCATACGCGAACCTGGGGCGCTCCTATCAGGTTATCGGCAAGTACGGTCTGATGCGTGCGGCCATCCAGAAAGCCTTTGAGTTTCGCAACCGCGCCAGCCAGCGCGAGTATTTCGATATCTCCGCGGTCTACTACCAGTTCGTCACCCTGGAGATCGACAAGACCATCGAGGTTTGCGAACTCTGGGCGCAAACGTATCCTGCCGATTTCACGCCGCACCGGATTCTCGGATATGTATACGCCACCAAAGGACGCTGGAGCCGTTCTCTTGAGGAATTCAGAAAGGGTTCCGAGCTAAACCCCGGGCAAGCCCTTCCGTATGTGGGCCAGATGTGCGGCTATATGGCGCTGAACAGGCCCAACGATGCGCGCGCCGTGTATGAAACCGCGAAAACCCACGGTGTGGAAGGCGGAGAAGTAACGCGCGTGGGTTATCTCGCAGCCTTCCTGGCGGGGGACAGCGGCCGGATGGAGCAGCTCGCGGATTTTCTCGAGCACGAGCCAGGATTTGAAGATGCCGCCCTCCTGGCCAGGGCGCAGACGAAAATTTATAACGGGCACGTCCGCGACTCGCGGGGGCTGGTCCAGGTGATTCTCGATACCGGCGACAAGGAGAAGAAACTTGCCGCCGTCGGCAACCTGCGCGCCGGCATGGCTCTCGAAGACGCGCTGCTGGGTTTTACCGGGCGGGCCGAGCAATACGCCCAGTCGGCCGCGCGGGAGGGTGTCGAAGGGGCGGCGCTTGCGTTCGCGTTGGCCGGCAACGCGGCCGAAGCCGCCAAACTCTCAAAAAACGTTGCCAGTGCTGCATCGTCTGATCCGCTCCTTCGTGACATTCGCCTTCCGGAACTGTATGCCGCGATCGAGATGAAGCGCGGCAATCTCGCCAGAGCCATCGAACTCCTCGAGCCGGTGAGACGCTACGAAGAAGGCTGGACCGATTCTTACTGGGCGGCCTACGTTCGTGGTCTGGTTTATCTTGCGGCCGGGAAGGGAGAAGATGCGGGAGTCGAATTTCAGAAAGTCCTCGATCACCGCGGCGTGGTTCTGAATGCGCTCTACGGAGCACTGGCTCAAGTGCAGCTCGCGCGAGCCTGCGCGATGCAGAGCGATGCGGGCAAGGCGCGAGCCGCCTACGAAGCTTTCTTTGCGCTGTGGAAAGACGCCGACGGTGACGTTCCCCTGCTCCAGCAGGCCAAAGCAGAATACGCCAAACTGCACTAGCTTCCCCCGGGGTGCATGAGGCCTACCAGATTTTGCAGGCGTTCTCGCGCACCATCGGGTCGCCCTTCTTGCAGCTGAAGGCGCGCGCGAAGGCTTCCATGTTCGAAAGCGGACCATTGCCGCGGAAGCGCGCCAGCGGATGCGGATCGGTGTTGGTCTGCGTGCGTGCCGCTTCGGAACGCTGATTGGCACCCCACACCTGGGCCCAGCCGAGGAAGAAGCGTTGTTCGGGCGTGAAGCCGTCGATGTTTTCAGGGCGCTTGCCGGCGATCGATTTTTGGTACGCGGCATAGGCGATGGCCAGGCCGCCGAGGTCGCCGATGCTTTCGCCGAGAACCAGCTTGCCGTTCTGGTGCAAGCCCGGTTCGACTTCGTAGCCGTTAAACTGGTTCACGACACAATCGCCGCGCTCGGTAAAGTTCTTGCGGTCCTCCGGCGTCCACCATTCGTGCAGGTTGCCTTGGCCATCGAATTTTGAGCCTTGATCGTCGAAGCCGTGGCTGATTTCGTGGCCGATCACTGCGCCAATGCCGCCATAGTTGACGGCGTCGTCGGCCGTCGGGCTGTAGAAAGGCGGCTGAAGAATGCCCGCGGGGAACACGATCTCATTCATGCCGCTGCTGTAGTAGGCGTTGACCGTCGGAGGCGTCATGGTCCATTCGGAACGGTCGAGCGGCTCGCCGATTTTCGCGAGTTGTCGCGCATATTCGAATTCGTAGCTGCGGCGAATATTCTCGGCGTAGGACGTGCGAGCAATGTCGAGTCTCGAATAGTCGCGCCATTTGTCCGGGTAGCCGATTTTGATCGTGAAGGCCTCGAGTTTTGCGAGCGCTGCCTTCTTGGTAGCCGGGCTCATCCAGGAAAGGGCGGGAATGTCTTCGCGCAGCGCGGCAATCA
>Ga0306920_100004110_pt1 | contig 18628 bp, 14 predicted proteins | sample flu12Cox44000170_FD_204666 | JGI IMG/M metagenome (GOLD analysis project Ga0306920, IMG submission 204666) | Lab enrichment of tropical soil microbial communities from Luquillo Experimental Forest, Puerto Rico - flux4day.12C.oxic.44.000.170 (v2)... | ecosystem: Environmental > Terrestrial >... | reverse complement strand
TGCGCGATCAGCGCTGCAAGTCCGTCGTGGGGAAACTCACCTCCCGGCAGGTGCGACCGCGCGGTCCAGGCCGGCCCGCAGCTGAAAACATGCGACAGGCGATCGAGCGCCTGCTCCGCCAGCCGCCGGCAGGTCGTGATCTTGCCGCCGTAGACGGTAAGCAGCGGGGCCGCGCCATCGCGCTCGTCGAGATCGAGCACATAATCACGCGTCACATCCTGCGAGCGCTTCGATCCGTCGTCGTAGAGCGCGCGGATGCCCGCGAACGACCATACCACCTGCGCAGGCTCAATGGCGGCGCGGAAATGCTCCTTGGCGATGTCGCAGAGATACGCGATCTCGTCCGCGGCCGGGCGAATGCTTCCGGGGTCGCCGGCAAATCCGCGATCGGTGGTGCCGATCAGGGTGAACTCGCCCTCGAACGGCAGGGCGAAGACAACACGCGCGTCGCGGGTCTGAAAGATGTAGCCGCGATCATGCTCGAACAGCCGCGGCACCACGATGTGGCTGCCCTTGTCGAGCCGCACCGGAGCGGGCATCGTCGCGCGCAGCACATCCTGCGCGAATAACCTGAGCCACGGACCCGTCGCGTTGACCATCACGCGCGCGGTGACGGCATCGCGTCGCCCGCGTACATCGAGCACGAGCCGCCAGCTCTTGCCGCGCTCGGCGCCAATGCAGCGGGTGCGGGTGCGCACGAGCGCGCCGCGCTCGGCGGCATCGACCGCATTGAGCACCACCAAGCGTGCATCGTCCACACTGCAATCGGAATACTCGAAGCCATGCGCATACCGCCGCATGAGGGGTGCACCGAGAGCGCCATGGTCGAGCGCGACGCTGCTGGTCCCCGGCAGGATCTTTCGCCCGCCGAGGTGGTCGTAGATGAACAGCCCCAGCCGCAGCATCCAGCGCGGCCGCATGCCGGGCTCGACCGGCAGCACGAAGCGCATGGGGCGGATGAGGTGCGGCGCCATGCGCAGCATCACCTCGCGCTCGATCAGCGCCTCGCGCACCAGCCGGAACCAGCCGTGCTCGAGATAGCGCAGTCCTCCGTGGATGAGCTTGGTGGAAGCCGACGAGGTGCCGGAGGCAAGATCGCTCTGCTCGACCAGCAGCACGCGCAAGCCGCGCCCGGCCGCGTCGCGGGCGATGCTGGCGCCATTGATTCCGCCACCAATGACGACGAGATCGAACTCGGCGGCCTGCTCGGTCATGGCGATTCCTCTCACGCGCACAATGCCGCGCCCTGCGACAACACCTCAAGCCGGATCGTCGCGAAACAGCTTGCGCAAATCGAATGAGGGGTGATGATCGGGCAGCCAATGGAGAGGGCGATGGATTATCGCGAGCGCCATGTGGTGGTCACCGGAGGCACCGGCGCGCTCGGCCAGGCGGTGGTGAGCGCGCTGATCGAGGGCGGCGCCTTCTGTCACGTGCCATTCATCCACGCTCCCGAGGCGCAGCGCTTTGCGCTGCGCGAGCACGCGCGCGTCCGGCTGCTCGCGGGTGCCGAGCTTTCGGACGAGGCCGCGGTCGAGCGCCTTTACGCCGGCGTCCCGAGCCTTTGGGCGTCGATCCATCTCGCCGGCGGCTTCGCCATGAGCCCGGTCGCGCAGACCACGAAGGCAGCGCTGATGCAGCAGGTCGACATGAATTTCGTCACCGCCTTCCTGTGCTGCGCGGCGGCCGTGCGCGCGATGCGCGGCGCGGGAACGGGCGGCCGGATCGTCAATGTCGCAACTCGCCCCGCACTCGAATGGCGCCTGGGCTCCGGCATGGCCGCCTATACCGCGAGCAAGGCCGCGGTTGCTGCGCTGACCGCCGCGCTCGCCGAGGAGGTCGTCAAGGAGGACATTCTGGTCAATGCGGTCGCGCCCTCGACCATGGACACGCCGGCCAACCGCAAGGCCATGCCGAAGGCCGACCATGCTGCGTGGGCGAAGGTCGAGGATGTGGCGGCAACCATCCTCTTTCTCGCTTCACCCGAGAACCGCGTGACACGCGGCGCCGTAGTGCCTGTCTATGGACGGAGTTGATCGGTGAAGACGCGCCGCCGGTTTCTGCAACTGACCGCAGCCGCCGCCACGGCCGGCTTCTTGCCGTGCATCGTGCAAGCGGAAACCTATCCGTCGCGGCCGGTGCGCATCATCATGGGGTTTGCGCCGGGCGCGTCGGGCGATATCTCCGCGCGCGTGCTGGCGCAGGCGCTGGGCAAGCTGCTCGGCGAACAGTTCATTGTCGAGAACCGCACCGGCGCCGGCAGCAACATCGCGACCAGTTTCGTGGCGCACGCGCCGAAGGACGGCTACACGCTGCTGCAGGGCACCGTCGCCAACACCATCAATCCCGTCATCGCCTCCAATCTTCCCTTCGAGTTCCCGGGCGATTTCGCGCCGATCTCGCTGTTCACGACATTGCCCAACATCGTGGTGGTTCCTCCCTCGCTCGGCGTGCACTCCATCCAGGAGCTGATCAAGCTCGCGCGGGAGAAGCCGGGCGAGCTGTCATTCGGCTCCGCCGGCGTGGGCGGCACCTCCCATTTCAGTGGCGAGCTGTTCAACCTGATGGCGGGGGTGAAGCTCGTGCACGTGCCGTATACAGGCACTGCACAGGCCGCGACCGACCTCCTGGGCGGACGCCTGCAGGTGATGTTCTCGCCGGCGTCCACCGTGCTGCAGTTCATCGCCGAGGGGAAGCTCGTGGCGCTGGCATCGACCGGATTGCGCCGCGCGAGCGCCGCGCCCGACCTCGTGACCGTATCCGAATCGGGGGTGCCCGGGTACGACACTTCGGGCTGGTTCGGGCTGCTCGCACCCGCCGGCACGCCGCGCGAGATCATTGAGCGGCTGGCGGAAGCTTCCAATGAAGCGGCCAAATCGCCTGATGTAGTGGCCTCGCTCAAAGTGCAAGGGTTCGACATTGTCGGCAGCACGCCTGCGGAATTTGCGGCGTTCATCCGCGAGGACCTCAACAAGTGGACGCGGGTCGCGGCGGCTGCCGGATTCGCACGGCAGTAGCGCACCCCGCATCCGGGCTGAGTAGCACCTGCTGACTCGTTGCGCACCCGTCGCCCGGTCGTATAGCCTCATGCCCACAAGTCGACGATCGAACGTCGCACGCTCTCACCCAGGGAGGATTTCATGCGCAAGTGGTGGACCTGGCTTAGCGTCTTCGTAGCGGTGGCAACGGGCACCGCCAATGCGGAATATCGCGGAGGCACGATCAGGATCGGCGTCCTGAATGATCAATCGGGCCTCTACGCCGATATTGCCGGCACCGCCTCGGTCTGGATGGCGCGCAAGGCGGTTGAGGATTTCGGCGCCGCGGCCAAGGGCATGAACGTCGAGATCCTCTCCGGCGATCATCTGAACAAGCCCGACATCGGTCTGAACATCGCGCGGCAGTGGTTCGACGTCGACAAGGTCGATGCCATTGCCGACGTGCCGACCTCGTCGGTCGCGCTGGCGGTGAACGAGCTGATCCGCGAGAAGAACAAAGTGTTCCTCGCGGTGGGTCCTGCCACCTCCGATCTCACCGGCAAGGCGTGCTCGCCCAATACCGTGCACTGGATCTACGATACCTGGGCGCTGGCGAACGGCACCGGCAATGCGATCGTCAAGCGGGGCGGCGACACCTGGTTTTTCCTCACCGCCGACTATGCCTTCGGCTACGCGCTTGAGCGCGATACCGAGGCGGTCGTGCTCAAGTCCGGCGGCAAGGTGCTTGGCAAGGTGCGTCACCCGTTCCCCGGCACCGACTTCTCCTCGTTCCTGCTCCAGGCCAAGGCATCAGGGGCCAAGGTGGTCGGGCTCGCGAATGCCGGCGGCGACACCATCAACTCCATCAAGCAGGCAGCCGAATTCGGCATCGTGCAGGGCGGCCAGAAGCTTGCCGGTCTGCTGATCTTCATCACCGACATCCACGCACTCGGGCTCAAGACCGCTCAAGGCCTCATTTTCACGGATCCATGGTATTGGGATCAGAACGATACCAATCGCGCATTCGCCAAGGAGTATTTCGCGGCCCAGGGCCGCATGCCGAGCTACACCGTGGTCGGGGTCTACTCGGCGGTGTTCCACTATCTGCGCGCCGTTGAGGCGCTCGGCAGCCATACCGACGGCAAGGCGGTGGTGAGCAAGATGAAGGAGCTGCCGACCGACGACAAGCTCATGGGCAAAGGCAGCGTGCGCATCGATGGGCGCAAGATCCACCCGATGTACCTATTCGAGGTGAAGAAGCCCGAGGAGAGCAAAGCCCCGTGGGACTACTACAAACAGCTCGCCACCATTCCGGCGCAGGAAGCCTTTCGGCCGCTTGACCAGGGCGAATGTCCGCTGGTGGGGCACTGATCATTACGCCTGTGGCGCTGGCTGGGCCAAATGTGCTGTGCTTGCCGAGATCAACGGCACGGCGCGAACACCAGGACGCTGGGTCACTTCTTGTGCGCTATGCGGCCAGGCCGCGATCCGTGCCTCAACGATCTGCAAGCGCCGCTCGAACGACGGATACGATGCGGGGTAGTGCGACGCTATGAATTCCACAATAGCTTCAAGATCGGCGAGCGCCTCGTCCGTATAGACGACCCTCATGCGGGCCGGTGCTTGCGCAGTGCAGCCTTCACGTCGGCTTCGCTTGCGAACCGGCCTTCGCGAGCCGCCTTCAGCCCCCGATCGATGCCACGCAGCTCATCCGGTGTGGCCTGATACGCGCCCCCGCTCAGGCCCGCATCGATTTCGAGCGCAATCTCCGTAAGTTCCCGCTGTGCTTCTTCCGGCCAGGTCTCCACTCGCTCCAATACGTCTTTGAGCGCTTTTGCTGCCATGTTGCGCAGCATAGAGCGAGTTCGAGTGCCGATCAACGAGCGGTGGAGACGCGCCCGATGCGCCTCGTCCGTATGATCCTGCTCACCTGCGGCGAGTACGGCCTGCCCTGAACCCACGCCGTCGTGGCCAGGGTTGAGTTACGGGCGCGCGTCTCGACTATGCCAGCATGGATTGGCGCCGCGCCTCGATACGCCTCATCCATCACGCTCCAGTGCGAGACGATGAGCGACCTCGCGCCCGCAAAGAAGAGCCGCGACCCCAAGATCGACCGCCAGCCACACCAGCACAGTTCGGCGAGTTCCGAAACAACGACACCGTCAAAGGATCGAAAGCGGGCGCCGCGGCGTTCTGCCTAGAGACTAGCGGCGTCTGCAACAGCGGATGAGATGGAACTGCGCGGAACCTGCGCGAGGCCTTTTTCCCTTCGAGGGTTTCATCATGCTTCAGGCAAGCTTCCAAAAACTCGACCCGCGCGAGCAGCATTACTGGATCGCGAGCCCGCGTGCGGGCATGCAACTCTTTTTGCGGCACCTTCCGTCCCGGCAGCAACGTTCTGCCGACGTGCCGCCTGTGCTTTACGTGCATGGCGCGACCTTCCCGTCCGGCCTTTCGATCGCGCATCGGTTCGACGGGCATTCCTGGCGTGATGCGCTGTGCAATGCCGGGTTCGACGTTTGGGGCTTTGATTTTCTCGGATACGGATACTCCGATCGCTACCCGGAAATGAATGAGCCAGCGGAGGCCAATCCTCCCCTTTGCCGGGTACAAGACGGAACCGGGCAGCTCACCGACGTCGCCCGTTTCATTCTCCGCCATCAAGGCGCCAGACGGCTGTCGATTATCAGCCATTCATGGGGAGCAATGCCGACTTGCCGATTTGCAGGCGAGCACCCGGCGCTCGTCGATCGGATTGTGCTCTTTGCCCCAATCGCACGCCGGGTACCACGGCGCTACGACAAGCCTCCGTCCGCGCCGGCATGGCGCATTGTCACGCTTGCGGACCAGCTCGCCCGTTTTGTCGAGGACGTCCCGGCGCGTGAGCCGCCGGTCCTTGCGCAGGAGCATTTCGCGCAATGGGGAGAGCGTTATCTCGACAGCGATCCCGACAGCCGCACTCGCAATCCTGCCGCGGTGAAAATCCCGACCGGCCCGTTCAACGACATACTGCATGCCTGGCATGGGCAGCTCGGTTACGACCCGGCGGTGGTGCAGGCGCCGGTCGCAATCATCCGCGGCGAATCGGACAGTCTCCTCCCCGATCAAGATGCACGCTGGCTGTTCGATGCGTTTATTGCCTCACCGGACAAGCGCGACATCAAGATCAACCGCGCCACGCATCTCATGCATCTGGAGGCGATGCGTCATGCGCTCTACCGCGAGAGCATCGCCTTCCTCACGGCAAACGATCATGCGCTTGTATCGCCGATCGGCGACACTGCGATTTGTCGGGAATAACAAAAGGAGCAACGGTCATGGACGCTCCACGCGAGCCGCAGAAGATTCCGGGTTATGATTTCGGCACCGACAAGGTCGCGAAATCCCCGATCTCGATGCAGGAATGGGAAGAATTGAAAAAATCGGCACTCTTCTCGGAGGAGGACATGGTCTACCTGCGCCTCTCCGAGGAGGTGCTCAAGGATCAGGTCGACGATCTCCTGAAAATTTGGCGCGGCATCATCTTCGACCACCCGCACTTGCGGGCGTACGACGAAGATCCCCGCACGCACCAGGTCGATACCGATTATGCCGCCGCAGTCGGCAAGCGGTTCGGCCAATGGGTGCTCGACACCGCGCGTGCCAAATACGACCAGGCCTGGCTCGACTATCAATACGAGATCGGCCTGCGTCACCACCGCTCAAAGAAGAACAAGACCGATCGTGGCCACACGCTCGGCCACGTTCGCGCGCGCGACCTGTTGGCCTTCTGCGCCTCGATCGTTGTGCCGATGAAGCCAATTCTCGGCAGGAACGGCTACCCGCCCGCGGTGGTCGAGAGCATGTACGACGCCTGGTGGAAGGCGATGATCCTGCAGGTCACGCTCTGGAGCCAGCCCTACATCCGTGACGGCGATTTCTGAATGTCGCTGCTTACGCTTGCGCGATCGCGCACAACCGAGCTGACGGGGGCGGCGGCCGTTGCGACGGTTGCCGCCATGATCGGCGTATTGTTTGCAGGCAGCACGCTGATCACCCCGCTTTACGTCATCTATCAGAAGGAATGGGGTTTCTCGCGCATTACGCTCACCTTGATCTATGCCGCGTATGTGGTCGGCAATCTCGCCGCGCTGCTGGTGTTCGGGCGACTGTCCGACCGCATCGGACGCCGGCGGACTGCGGTTCCGGTCATGGCCGTTGCCATTGTCAGCGCCCTGGTGTTCCTGCTCGCGAACGGGGTTTCCTGGCTCTATGCCGGGCGCATCCTGAGCGGGCTCGCGGTCGGCGTCGGCACCGCGACCGCGACGGCCTGGCTCGCGGAGCTGATTGCCGAAGAGGGCAATGCGCGCGCGACCAGGATCGCAACCATCACCAACTTCCTCGGGCTCGGCATTGCCGCGCTCATTGCGGGTTTGCTCGCGCAATACGCGCCATGGCCGCTGCGGCTGTCCTTCGTGCTCTATCTGACGACCCTGCTTGTGGTCCTGCTGCCGATTCTCCGCACCCAGGAGACTGTCTCGCGCCCGGCGAAAAGGCTGGGCGACGTGCCGCTGCGGCCGCGCATTGCCGTGCCGCGCGCGATCCGCCTTCAATTCGTCGCTCCCGCAGTGACCGGCTTCGGCGCCATGGCGCTGGTCGGATTTTATGCGGCGCTCGCGCCCAGCATCCTTGCCGAAAACCTGCATGAGACCAGTCACGCCGTTGCCGGCGCACTTTTCTTCGAGCTCGCCTGCGTCGTGGCGGCGACCATTGCCCTGACCCAACGGCTTTCCAGCCGTGCCGCCATGCTGAGCGCGCTTGTGCTGATGACTCCGAGCGTCGTCCTGATCGCCGCGTCGCAGGTTCTCGGCGCAATGGCGCTCATGATTGCCGCCACCGCGATGTGCGCCGTCGCCGCCGGACTCGGCTATCGCGGCAGCCTGCAGGTCGTCAACGAGATCGCGCCCGCGGACCGCCGCGCGGAAGTGCTCGCGAGCTATCTGATCTGCGTCTTCTGCGGAAACGCGCTGCCGGTCATCGGCATCGGGGTGATCTCGACGCTTGCGAGCCCCATCACTGCAAGCCTCGCTTTTTCCGCGATGATCATCGTGTTCGCGCTCGCGGCGCTCGCCTTCGGCATCAAGGGTCGATCCGCGTCACGGGTGAGATAGAGCTCCGCTAGATCGAGGCATGCAGACATCTGAGGGCACACCATAGGCAAGCGCTGGTCGGACGGGCTACAAACTGCCGCACCGCCAATCCATATAGGTGCGCCGCGTGCAGTTTCGGTATCAATGCTGCGGTGAGGAGAGCCCGTGATGCCTCATCCATTCCCCGGCGGGCGCGCCGGCTTGGCCGCGCTCATGACCATTGTGGCTTGCGAGATTGCCGCCGCGCAGGGTGCAGCGCCTCCGCCCGCGGTGACAGTTGCCCCGGTGGTGACCCGCGAGGTGCAGGAGTCCGGCGACTTCGTCGGCCGCGTCACCGCCATCAACAAGGTCGACATTGTCGCCCGCGTGGCAGGCTTCATCGAGGAGCGGAATTTCACCGAGGGCCAGAACGTCAAGAAGGGGGACCTGCTGTTTCGCATCGAGCAGGCCACCTACAAGGCGGCGGTCGATCAGCAGCGCGCCAGCCTGGCCAGAGCGAAGGCAACCGAGACCAACGCGTCACTGCAGCTCGAGCGCGGCAAGGAGCTCGTTCGCAACAACAACATCCCCGTGTCCACGGTCGACCAGCGCGCCGCCGACGCGGCGGCGGCCAAGGCCGATGTGCTGCAGGCGCAGGCGCTGCTCGAGCAGGCCGAGATCAACCTCGGGTATACCGAGATCCGCTCGCCCATCGACGGACGCATCGGGCTTGCCACCTTCACGGAGGGCAACCTGGTCCAGCCATCATCGGGGACGCTTGCGACCATCGTCAGCCAGGACCCGATCTATGTCAGCTTTCCGGTGAGCGAGCGCGACGTGATCGCCTATCGGGCCAGGGTGGCCCAGTCACCCGACAAGACCCCGCAAGTCACCATTCACATCACGCTGCCGAACGGGAACAAGTATGAGCATCCCGGCCAAACCAATTTCCTCGACGTCCAGGTCGATGCCAACACCGACACCGTCCTGGTGCGCGCGCGTGTGCCCAATCCCGAAGGTCTGCTGATTCCGGGCGGGGTTGTCGGCGTCACCACCGAGCGCGGGAAGCCCAAGCCGGCGCTGGTGGTTCCGCAATCTGCGGTGCAGCTCGACCAGGCCGGGCGTTACGTGCTGCTGGTCGACCAGGCCAAGAAGGTCGAGCTGCGCCGCATATCGACCGGAGCCGAGCGCGGCCGCGACATCGTGGTCAGCGATGGGCTCAAGGAAGGAGATCTGGTCATCGTCGAGGGAATCCAGAAGGTGCGCCCGGGCCAGGTCGTCACCGCCAACCTCGCGCCGAGCAATTGATCGCGTGTGGGCGAGACCAAGGACGCGGACATTCTTCACCTGGGTAGGGACGAGGCATGCCTCGCCCCTACACGACGAGGTAAGCGACGCGTCTCTCGTGCTTGCGGCTGAACCTCACCCGAGCGCAATCTGATGTTCTCCGCCATCTTCATCGACCGGCCGCGCTTCGCCATTGTCATTGCGATTGTCATTACGCTTGCCGGCATCATCGCGATCACCGCAATCCCGATCGCGCAGTTCCCCGATATCGTGCCGCCGCAGGTGCAGCTGCAGGCGAATTATCCCGGCGCCGATGCCGAGGTGGTGGAAACCACGGTCGCGCAGCCCATCGAGCAGCAGGTCAACGGCATCGACAACGCGCTCTACTACCAGTCCGCGAGCGGCTCGGACGGCAGCTACAACCTGACGGTGACGTTCGCGCTCGGCACCGATCCCGACATCAACACGGTCAATGTGCAGAACCGCGCCAGCCTCGCCACCCCGCAGCTGCCACAGGAGGTGGCGCGCTCGGGCCTCACCATCCGCAAGAAATCGGCCGCGCTCCTGCAGGTGATCAGCCTCTACTCTCCGAAAAACACCTATGACGCCGTCTATCTGAGCAACTACGCGACCATCAACGTCATCGATGCGCTGGCACGGCTCAAGGGCGTCGGGCAGGTCGTGCTGTTCGGGCCGCTCGACTACTCGCTGCGCATCTGGCTCGACCCCGACCGGCTCACTGAGCTCAACCTGACGCCGAGCGATGTGATTGCGGCCGTGCAGAGCCAGAACGTCCAGGCGGCGCTCGGCCGCATCGGGGCGGCTCCGCTCAGCAGCGAGCAGCAGGTCCAGATCAACATCAAGACCAAGGGCCGGCTGACGCGTCCAGAGGAGTTCGCCGCCATCGTGCTGCGTGCCAATCCCGATGGCTCGGTGGTGCGCATCAAGGATGTGGCGCGCGTCGAGCTGAGCGCCAAGTCGCAGGACCGCTACAGCCGTCTCAACGGCGCCCCGGCCGCCGCGATGGGCATCTATCAGACGCCGGGCTCGAACGCCGTCGACGTGGCAAAGCGGGTTCGCGACACCCTGACGGAGCTGTCGACGCGCTTCCCCGAGGATCTCGCCCATACCGTCTTTCTGGATTTGACCGTGTTCGTCACCACCACCATGACCGAGGTCGTCCGCACGCTGGTGATCGCCATCATCCTGGTGGCGATCGTGGTGTTCCTGTTCCTGGGGCGGTTTCGCACGACGCTGATCCCGCTGGTGGCGGTGCCGGTGTCGATCGTCGGCACCTTCGCGGTGCTCCTTCTCATCGGCTACTCGGCCAATACCGTCTCGCTGCTCGCCCTCGTGCTTGCGATCGGGATCGTGGTCGACGACGCCATCGTCGTGGTCGAGAATGTCGAGCGGGTGATCGAGGAGGAGCCGGAGCTCTCGGTACCGGAGGCCTGCAAGAAGGCGATGGCCGAGATCACCGGCCCGATCCTCGCCATCACCTTTGTGCTCCTGTCCGTGTTCGTGCCCGTCGCCTTCATCCCGGGCATCAGCGGGCAGCTGTTCCGCCAGTTCGCGGTGGCGGTGTCGGTCGCGATGCTGATCTCGGCGCTCAATGCGCTCACCTTGTCGCCGGCGCTGTGCGCGGTGCTGCTCAAGCGCGGCGAGAGGAGCCGCGGGCCGATGCGCTATGTGCTTAGCGCAATCGACCGTGCGCGCGACGGCTATGTCGCGGTCGTGCAGCGGCTCGCGCGCGTGGCGCTCGTCTCCATCGTCGTGGTGCTCGGCGTTGCCGCCGCCTCGGCCTGGGTGTTCGGCAGGACGCCGCAGAGCTTCCTGCCTGACGAGGACCAGGGTGCCCTGTTCGCTTCTTTGCGGCTTCCGGAGGGCGCTTCCCTCAATCGCACTGAAGGTGTGGTGAAGCGCGTCGAGGACATCGTGCGGCCGGTTCCCGGCGTCGAAGGCATCCTTTCGGTGGTGGGCCTCAATTTCGTCGACTACATCCCGTCCTCAAACCAGGCGTTCTTCGTCATCAGATTGAAGCCGTACGAGACGCGCAACGACCCGGCGCAGAGCGCGGCCGCCATCCTCGCGCGGCTGCGCCCGCAGATGGCGGCAATCGGCGGCGGCGTTGCGTTTCCATTCAACCTGCCGCCGATCCTGGGGCTGGGCAGCACGGGCGGCTTCCAGTACGCGCTGGAGGCGCTGCAAGGCCAGCCCCCCTCCGACCTCGCCGCCGCAATGCGCGGGCTCCTGGTCGCAGCCAATGGCGCGCCCGAGCTGGCAGGCGTCTTTTCCACTTACGCCGCCGACACGCCGCAAATCTATCTCGACATCGATCGCGACAAGGCACAGATCGTCGGCGTCAAGATCAGCGACATTTTCAATGCGCTGCAATCGACGCTGGGCAGCTACTATGTGAACGACTTCAACGTCTTCGGCCGCACATGGCAGGTGAACATACAAGCCGAGACCAAGTTTCGCGACAACGTCGACGACATCTACGGCATCTATGTGCGCAATGCGAAGGGCGGGATGGTCCCGATCCGCGCGCTGGCCGAGGCCAGGCTCGTACAGGGGCCGCAAAGCGTGATCCGCTACAACGGCTACCCCGGAGCGATCGTCAACGGCGCGGCCAAGCCGGGCTACAGCTCCGGGCAGGCGCTCGCCGCCATGGAGCGCGTCTCCGCCGCAACCCTGCCGCCGGGTTACGGCTTCGAATGGACCGGCACTGCGCTGCAGGAGAAGGCCGCCAGCGGGCGCACGGGCATCGTGCTCGCGCTCGCCATCGTGTTTGCCTACCTGTTCCTGGTGGCGCTTTACGAGAGCTGGAATGTCCCGGTGCCCGCGCTGCTATCGGTCAGCGTCGCCGTGCTTGGCGCGCTCATCGCGGTGGCGATCGCGAAGCTGAGCTTCGATGTCTACGCCCAGATCGGGCTCATCGTGCTGATCGCGCTCGCTGCGAAGAATGGCATCCTGATTGTTGCGTTCGCGGTCGAGCAGCGTCGCGCCGGCAAGAGCATCGATGTGGCTGCCATTGAAGCCGCACGGCTGCGCTTCCGTCCCGTGATGATGACAAGCGTTGCCTTTATCTTCGGGTTGTTTCCGCTCGTGATAGCGGAGGGTGCGGGCGCGCTCACGCGTCATGCGGTGGGCACGCCGGTTTTCGGCGGCATGATCGCCGCGGCGCTGGTGGGTGTTTTCCTCATTCCGCCGCTCTACATCACTGCCGAGCGAGCGCGCGCATGGCCGCGCGAGACGGCTTCTCTGTTTGACGCCGCCAGGCGCTCCTGGCGCGCACGGTCGCAAAAGCTCTTGCTAGAGGAAAAAAATAAAGCCCCGCCGGAGCGGGGCTGAGTTGATATGGGAGTCCTTATCTTCCGTGCTCCCTTGTGCCCTCGCCGGTCCTCGGATTTGCGCCGGGGCTGGCGGGCGGATTGGCGGTGGCGCCGGGTTTGGCCGACGGATTGGCATTGGTCCCCGGTTTGGCGGATGGCTGCTGCATCGGACGTGACTGGCCTGAAGTGGCAGGCTCGTTCTTGCCCGGTGTGCGCGGCTCATTGCGCATGGGCTGCTCGTTGGCGGACGGCTGCTTGGGCATGTTGCCCGCCCGGCCCGGCTCGTTGCCCGTCCTGCCCGGCTCGGTGCCTGCGGCAGGCGCCTGGCCGGTGGTGCGGCCGCCCTGCTGCTCGCGGACGTTGATACCGAGAGCCGTCACCGTCTCATGGTCGATATGGCCGGTGGCCTGCAGGCCCTGACGCTGCTGGAACTCCATCAGCGCCCGCTCGGTACGCGGCCCCATTCGGCCGTCAGGCTCGCCGACATTGAAGCCCTTCTGATTGAGGGTCATCTGCAGCTGCCGGATCTCGTCCATGCCGAGATTGAGCGAGCCCGACGCGCGCCCTGGACGCATGGCCTGCGAGGGGCCGGAGCCTGTCGGCAGCACCGCGACAATCCTGTGACCGCGGTCGACAATCACGATCTCGTCGCGAACGACGAAATATTCATCGTCACGCCACTGCGGATTGATCGAAATCAGCTCCTCTGGGACCGCCACGACCCGCACGTCACGCGGCACCATCGTCCCCACGCTGAGCGCGAAGCGCACGTTGTCGACACGCGGCGCGTTGCCGCGGGACAGGATCGTGTCGCGGATGTGCGACTGCTGCTCCGATGACAGCTTCACATTGCCGCCCGCTTCCGGTCGGCGCTCGGCCTGCTGCGGCTGGCCGGGTTGCGGCTGAGCCGGGCGTGCCTGCTGCGGGGATGGAGCCTGGCCCTCGCGCGAAGGAGCCTTGCCCTCGGTCTGCTGCGGCTCGTGTTGCGGAGCGGCCTTTTCGTTCGGCGAAGGCCGGTTCTGCGTCTGCGCCGGGTTACGGCCTGGCTCGTTGCTTGGCGCCTGGCCGGTGGTGCGCTCATGCTCGCTAGGCGCCGCCGATGGCTTGCCCTGAGCATGCTCGCCTGCCCTGCCGGGCTCCTTCTCCTTGGCGGCCGGCTCCTTGGCGCTTGGCGACTTGGCAGCCGGCTCCTTCGCGCTTGGCGACTTGGACGCCGGCTCCTTCGCGCTGGGGGTCGCCTGACCCGTCGTGCGATGCTCGTTCTGCTCGCTGCGCTGCGGCTGGCTGCTGCGGCCGTGCTCCTGCGCCCGCGGCTCGCTGCTGCGGCCCTGCGTCGCAGGCTGCTCGTGGCCCGTGGTCGCACCGGGGCTCTTGCCGCCGGTCATGCCGCCCGGGGTGCCTTGCGCCGATGCCATGGCGATGCCAGCGAGCAATGCAGCGGTGCTCAATAACAGTTGTTTTCTCATTCCGAGGTTCCTCTGGTTCCTTGCTGCTGTTTTCTCCCGCGCGCCGCTCATTCGCGCCCTTTCGAACCAACGAGGCAATGGACGCTCTGTTCCGCGTTTCATGCGATGCAGCGCGTCACAGCGCGACAAAAGCACAGGTCTCTTGCCGGAACATTTGTTCGAGGCCGTGCAGCCCTACGATTCAACACGCAAAGCGAGCAGCCGAGACGGTGAGCAAATTTATGCGCGTGGCTGGAACCGAAACGCACTCATGTGCTTCTCTGCGTCGGGAGCATCTGCATGACAACCGGAACTGAACTGCTGAAGCTGCTGCCTGCGGCCGTCTACATGACGGACGCCGAAGGCCGCCTCACCTTCTACAACCAGGCCGCAGCCGAGCTCTGGGGCTATCGGCCCGATCTCGGAACGGCAAAGTGGTGCGGCTCATGGCGCTTGTATTGGGCCGATGGCCGCCCCATGGCGCATAACGAGTGTCCCATGGCCGTCGCGCTCATGGAGGGCCGGCCGGTGCGGGGCGCGGAGGCCATCGCAGAGCGTCCGGACGGCACCAGGGTGCGGTTCGCTCCCTACCCGACGCCGCTCACCGACGCGGACGGCAAGGTCATCGGCGCCATCAACCTGCTCGTGGACATCACCGAGCGGCACCACTCCGACCTCGAATCCGCCAAACTCGCCGCGATCGTCACCGCGTCTGACGATGCCATCGTCAGCAAGACCATCGAGGGCCGCATCACCTCGTGGAATCCCGCCGCAACGCGGCTCCTTGGGTACGAGGCGAGCGAGATCATCGGCAAGCCGATTCTGACCATTATCCCCCCCGAACTGCATCACGAGGAGAAGGAGATCATCGCCCAGCTCCGGCGCGGCGAGTACATCAAGCATTATGAGACGGTGCGGGTCACGAAAGACGGCCGCCGCATCGATCTGTCGCTCAGCCTCTCGCCGCTGCGCGATAAATTCGGCAAGGTGGTGGGAGCCGCCAAGATCGCCCGCGACATCACCGAGCGGAAGCGGGCGGAAGCGCTGCAACAGCTGCTGATGGAAGAGCTCAATCATCGGGTCAAGAACACGCTCGCCACCATCCAGGCCATGGCCAACCAGTCGCTGCGCCACGCCAGCAGCCCGGGCGAGTTCGTCACCGGCTTCAGCGGGCGGGTTCAGGCGCTGGCGCGGGCCCACGACCTGCTCACGCAGGCCAAGCTGCAGGGCGCCGACGTGCTGCAGCTCGTGCGTGATCAGGTTCTGCTCGGCGGTGTCGGCGACGATCGCGTTGTGTGCAGCGGCCCGGCGATGCTGCTTGACGCGCAGACGAGCGTGCATCTGGCGCTTGTGCTGCACGAGCTTGCGACCAACGCCCGCAAGCATGGGGCGCTCTCGGTTACCAGCGGGCGCCTCGTCGTGGAATGGGAGGTGCGCACGAACGGCCGCAGGGAGCTCGAAATGAAATGGAGCGAGTCGGGCGGGCCACAGGTATTTGCGCCGGACCGCCGCGGCTTCGGCGTCACCCTCATCGAGCGTACGCTGCAGGCGGCGGGAGGCCGCTCGTCCAGCCGCTACGGCTCGCAGGGGCTCACGATCGAGATCACGGTGCCGCTTCCGGAGCACGCCCGCGAGCCCGCGGTCGTTCCGATCTCGCCGCGCTCCGATGCGAGAGCCGCGCCGCGGCCGCTCGAGCGCGCGCAGGGCCTGCGCGGCCGGCGCATGATCGTGATCGAGGACGAGGCATTGGTTCTCATGGAGCTGGAATCGAGCCTGACCGATGCCGGTTGCGAGATCGTGGGCACCGCAGGCACGTTGGAGGACGCAAGGGTGCTCTGCGCCCACGCCGAGTGCGAAGCCGCCCTCCTGGATGCCAATCTCGGCGGCCACAGCGTGGACGAGCTCGCCGCCATTCTGACCAGGAGAAACATCCCGTTTGCGTTCGTCACCGGCTACCGGCGCGAGAGCCTGCCGCAGGGATTCAAGGATGCGGTTGTGCTCAAGAAGCCCTGTGCGCAGGCCGAGCTGATTGCGGCAGCGGAGTCGCTCGTGCATCGGCCCGGCATCGTTCAGATCCGAAAACGAGCCGAGCCGCCCGGCGGCTGACCTGTCACAGTGACCACGTCAATGCCATCGCAACCGCGCAGCCTGCCATGGTGGCGGTGGTCGCCCAGCCGAGCCAGCGCAGGCCGCCGTTGATCGTGAACTTTCCCATCACCTGCCGGCGCGCTGTCATCAGCATCATCACCGTCATCACGGGAACTGCCACCACGCCGTTGACCACCGCGCTCCAGTAGAGTGCCCTGATCGGATCGAGCGAGGTGAAGTTGAGGAGCGCGCCAGCGCCGGTGGCAAGAACAAGAATGCTGTAGAAGGCGACCGCCTGCCTCGGCTTGCGGGCGAGGCCCACCTTCCACTTGCTCGCCTCGCCCACTGCATACGCGGCCGAGCCGGCAAGGACCGGCACCGCAAGCAGGCCCGTCCCTACGATGCCAAGCGCAAACAGCGCAGATGCAAGCTCGCCGGCAATGGGGCGCAACGCGGCCGCCGCCTCTGCCGAGGTGGCAACCGCCGTGTTTCCCGCTGCATGTAGCGTGGCGGCGCTCGCAGTGATGATGGCGAGTGCCACCAGGTTCGAGAAGGCCATGCCGATGATGGTGTCGAGACGGATGCGCTCGAACGCCTTGCGCGCCTGGGCAGGAGCCTCGACCAGCGGCTTCTCCCCACGATTGATCCGCTGCTCCTCGGCCTCCTGTGACGCCTGCCAGAAGAACAGGTAGGGAGAGATGGTGGTACCGAAGATCGCCACCAGGGTGGTGAAATAGTCGCTGCTCCATGTCAGCGAGGGCACGAAGATTCCGCGCAATGCCGCTTCCCATTGCACGGTGCTGGTCAGCAATACGGCCACATAGGCAAACAGGCTCAGCGTCATCCACTTGAGCAGGGCCACATAGCGGGCATAGCGCATAAGCACGGGAGCAACCGCGCAGGCGGCGCAAAACGCCACGATATAGGGAAGGCGCGGCCCTCCGACGACGAGCGACGCGGCGTCTCCCATCGCGCCCAGGTCAGCGCCGATGTTGATGGTGTTGGCAACGAGAAGCAGGCCCACGATGCCCTGCAGCAGCCATCCCGGATAACACCGCCGCAGGTTGCCGGCGATGCCACACCCCGTCGTCCTGCCGAGTCGCGCGCTGATTTCCTGGATGCCGACCATCAGGGGATAGGCGACCAGCATGGTCCAGCCCATCGTGTAGCCGAGCTGGGCCCCGGCCTGGCTGTAGGTGCCGATGCCGGAAGGGTCGTCGTCCGAGGCTCCGGTGATCAGGCCGGGTCCGAGAAGCCGCCAAACCCGGCCCACGCGTCTATTTATGGTTTGTCTGGTAGCTGGTCCGTCCCCGCCCGCGCGTTCCCCCAGATGTGCAAGACTAAAAAAATATCCTGAAATTCCGTTGCGTCGAGATGCTCGCGCGCGCGAGGCGGGAGCCTTACGCGCGCGAGCAGCGGAGTCAGTGGACATCCTTCAGCCAGGCATCGATCTCCCGATCCGCCTCATCCTTGCCGTAGCCGTAGCGCTGCTGCAGGCGCCCGGCGAGCTCGGTGCGCTTGCCCTTGACCACATCAAGGTCATCGGCGGTGAGCTTTCCCCATTGCTTCTGCACTTTGCCCTTGAACTCTTTCCAGTTGCCTTCAATCCGATCCCAATTCATCGGGTCACTCCTCCTTTCGCAAACATTGCTGGAGACTGAGACCCGGAAAACGCAGGCTGATGCGAAAGGTTCCAAATGCGATGCATGGCGCACGACCTGATGCTGGTTTGTTTGATGCTTCGCTGGAACGATTTCTGCGAATGCGCGTTTGACCGTTATCTATCCACCATCGGCATCGGCATCGCACCACCATCCGGCAGTGAGCATTGCCGCGTGCCAAGCAGGAACGGCCATGCAGTCCGATCGCGCCCGTCACTTCGCCGAAGCCGAGGCCCTGTTCAGGAAAAAGGACGATGCACGCCCGCAGGCCACGCGCGCGCACGAGGAGTATCTCGCCGGCCAGCGCGCGCTGCGGGAGAAGACGGCGCGCCTGCGCGCGTTGCGGCTCGCGCGCGAGCGCGCGAGACCGCGCGGTTAGCGGCTCGCGCTCAAACTGAACCGCCCCTCCACCGTCATGCGCGGGCCCGACCCGCGCATCCATCTTCTTGCACAAAATGATGGATTGCCGGGTCAAGGCCCGGCAATGACGACCGATTAAAAATGACCAGTCACAGGTATCAGAGAGCCGCCCGACAGCTTGTGGCGCAGTCATCAGCCTCTGCGCCCGCTGCGTGACGCAGTACGGCGAACAACGGGTCCTTCAGACCATCTTCGCCGGATCGACAATGCGGTCGAACTCGGCCTCGGTCACGAATCCGAGCGCAAGGGCGGCCTGCTTGAGCGTGAGATCGTGATCCATGGCATAATGGGCGATCTTCGAGGCCT
>Ga0306920_100004109_pt1 | contig 18630 bp, 16 predicted proteins | sample flu12Cox44000170_FD_204666 | JGI IMG/M metagenome (GOLD analysis project Ga0306920, IMG submission 204666) | Lab enrichment of tropical soil microbial communities from Luquillo Experimental Forest, Puerto Rico - flux4day.12C.oxic.44.000.170 (v2)... | ecosystem: Environmental > Terrestrial >... | reverse complement strand
AATCCTCGAGCTCACGGTTTTGCATCTCGAGCCGGGCGAGGTCTTCGAGGTCGATACGCCCAACACGGCTTTCACGGTGATGAAGTCCGGCGTCTATGTTTTTACTGTGCGGCCGAACGACGACCAGACCTGGGTCACGGTCCGCAAAGGTAATGGCCAGGCGACAGGAAACGGTCCTGCCGTGAAGGTCGGTTCCGGCGAGCAAGCGCGTTTTAGCGGCAATGCCATGCAATACCAGACCTATGCGGCACCCGATCCCGACGGGTTCGAGGACTGGGCACAGGTTCGCGATAAGCGGCTCGATGGCTCGCAGGCGGCGCGTTACGTGGCGCCGGGAGTTATTGGGTATCAGGACCTCGACTATTACGGAAGATGGCAGACTGTCCCTACTTACGGGCCGATCTGGGTTCCGAACAGCGTGCCCGTGGGCTGGGCGCCTTACCGCTTTGGGCACTGGGCATGGATTGCTCCCTGGGGCTGGACATGGATCGATGACGCACCGTGGGGCTTCGCTCCCTTCCACTACGGCCGCTGGGTCTCCTACGGCGGTTTTTGGGGCTGGGCTCCGGGACCCGTTTATGTTGGCTGGCGTCCTTACTACGCTCCCGCCCTGGTGGGGTGGGTTGGGGGTGGGGGATGGGGCTTCGGGATCTCGTTTGGATTCGGCTTTGGCGGCGGATGCGGCTGGTTCCCGTTGGGATGGGGTGAACCTTATTATCCCTGGTACCACGGCTACCGTGGCGGCTTCGTGAGCCAAACCTACATTCGTAATGTCAATATCACGAATACGCACATCACCAACATCACGAACGTAACCAACAACTACTACCGCAACTCCATGGGTAACACCCAGTATGCGAACCGCATGGTGCCGGGAGCGGTCACCGCCGCGCCCAAGTCGGCGTTGGCGAGCGGGCAAAGTATCGCCAAGGCCGGTATGGCGGTTCCGAAGTCTGAGCTGGGTAGAGGTGCGGTCATGCGGAGCGCCGATGTGACTCCCGCAAAGGGAGCAACGATGGGCGGCCAGCCGGCACGCAGCAATACCGTGCCTCCGCGATCAGCCTTCAACCGCCAGGCGGTGACGCAGGCCACGACTCCAGCGCGTACGTCGACGCCATCTATGGAAGCCCACAACGTTCCCCAGTCGCCTGCGCCGCTGGCGGTTCACAATCCTGCTGGGGAAAGCGGGAGCACAACCTCCAATGGGCCGCGACCCCAGGAGCGCAACGGTGGAGGGACCACTCCGTCGGCGTCATCCTACAATGCGCAGTCCGGGTCGCACAGCGTGCCGAAGCCGTCTTACGCGGGCAGACCGGCTCCGCACAGTTACACCACGGCTGCACAGGCTCCGGCTGGCTCCAATGGACATAGCTCAGCTGCCGTGCACGAAGGCTCGCAGGCACCGCATCCGCCGGCCTCGTCGAACCACGGCCAGCCCTCTCCGTCCAAGCAGGACACTACAAGAGAAAATCCGAGGCCGGGCCCGGGTGTAGCTTCCTCCGGGGTGCCAACTTCCGGATACAGCTATCATGCGGCGCCGGCCTATGCCAGCTCCCCGCACGCTGCTTCTGCTTCCTCAGGCAACAGTTCAGGGCGAGCTTCGTATGCGCCGCCGGCGCCTGCTTACCGACCAGGGGCTAGCTACGGCTCGGCATCAGCGCATTCAGCGCTGTCGTACGCCCCTGCAATGCCTCACTACTCTGGCTCCTCCGCGCCCCACTACTCCGGCGGCGGCCATTCTTCCGGGGGGAGCAGCGGACAGCCCTCTGGAGGCGGACACTCCTCAGGGCACAGTCACTGATTCGGTTGGTCCCGGAGAGGGAGCGGGCGGCCACATTGGCCGCCCGAAATTTTAGGCGACGACCGAGCCGCGTTTTTCCTTGATACGCCTGTTTTTAGTCCCAGGGCGATGGCATCGCGCGCAGTAGCCCCTAGTCTTAGTCTATTAGAGCTCACCGCGACAGCCCTGCCAGCTTATAATTAAACTGTGGGAGTTTTTGACATTCGCAAGGTCGCCGAGGCCAATTTCCCTACCCGTTGGGGACAATTCCGAATTTTCGGCTTCGAAGGTCACTTCAAAACCCTCCCCAGCAGTTCGTCAGCTGAGGAACTGGGCGGCGAGGGCAAGACCGAGCCACACAGCGAACAAGCGGTGGCGCTGGTAATGGGAGACGTGCAATCCGGGGCTCCCCTGGTGCGTATCCATTCGCAATGCCTTACCGGCGATGTCTTCGCTTCGATGCGCTGCGACTGCCGTCAACAGCTCGAGTTGGCTCTCTCCACCATTGCCGATGAGGGCGCCGGAGTCCTGATTTATGAGCAGCAGGAGGGCCGGGGTATCGGATTGATGGCGAAGATACAGGCCTACCAGCTGCAGGACAATGGCCTGGACACGATTGAAGCCAATGAAAAACTTGGCTATGACGCCGATTACCGTCAGTACACGCTGCCTGCCGAAGTGCTGAAGCAGCTCGGCGTGCGCGCCGTTCGGCTCATTTCCAATAATCCCGAGAAGGTGGCTGCCCTGGAAAATGCAGGAATCAGGGTCGTGGAGCGCGTGTCGGCTGAAGTCGAACCCTACGAGCACGCGGAAAAGTATCTCCAGACCAAGAAGGACCGCATGGGGCACTTCTTCACCAGCCTCTAAAAAAGCTGTCCGATGCGGTGGCAGGTCCACGGCGGCCTTGCAGGGCTTAATGCAATTCCCTCTTGACGGCATCAAGATTCCTTACCGGCAGGCCTCTGGTCGCGACCTTGGCCAATGCTAAATATGCCTCTCGCGCCACGGGGGTTTGCTGCATGGCCTCCAGGTGTCGGCGGATGGTCGCAATATCGCCCCGAACCAGCGGGCCACTGAAGGCAGCAGCAGCACCATGCTCCAGGTAGTTTTCCACGGTCTGCCGGAGCAACGCACCAGCCATTGGCCGCAGCTGTGATTTCCTGAGACCCGCGGCCGTGCCAACTTCCTCCATGGCCGCCATCAATGCAATGAACAACGGCGAGGCAAAGGTGTCGAATGCGTGATAGAGGGTCTTCTTCCCTTTACGGACGGTGAACGCCTTGCCGCCCAGGCTATGGATGATTCTCCTCGCCAGGCGGAGCGCGGGCGCATCTCCCTCGACTGCGAATGGTACCCCCGACAGAGTGGGAATCGACCGGGAGACAAATGTCATGCCGGGATGGACAGACGCTACTCTTGCTCCCTTTTCGCGTAACGGCGCGAGTACATCGCTGGATAGAGCGCCGCTGGAATGAAACACCATCTTGCCGCGCCAGCTCCGACCGATCGCCAGCATGGTGGCGACATCGGCGATGGCATCGTCAGGAACCGTGATCCACACCAGCTCCGAGGCCGGCACACTCTCGTCCAGTCGCGCCACTTTGGCCCTGAGTTCGCCAGCGAATCTCTTGATTGCGGCGGGTACGGGGCCGCTTGATCGCACCACGAGACGCTCGAGCTTCCAACCTGCCTGGCGAAGATTCAAGGCCAGCGCGCCTCCCAGGCGACCCGGGCCCACGATCGCGATGCCGGGCCGATCGCTGGCCGTGCTTTTCATTGCTAGAGGATGGCGCGGTATCAGCGACGCTGACCCGTTTCCATCGCATCCCCTTTCAAACCGTGCGTGCCGTCCGGCACACGGCTTAACGATGATCTTCTCGGCGTGGATTGCGCCGGGTACTGGACAGGGCCCACCACCAGCCGCGTCTTCGCTGGATGCAGCGTTAGTCCGGGCCGGTTCCTCACCGGCCCAATGCACCGGAGGGCTTCCCCGAAACCTTTCGGCTGATAATTTGTGGAGGCTATTGGGTTCACCGATTGTTGCAGCGCGTTTGTTTGCTCCTCTCTTTTACAAGGGCTTTTGACACTCCGCCTGGCGGCTCGGATCTCTCCTCGCGACCGCAGTCTGCTACCGGGCGCTCCGGCGCTTCCCTGGACAGGACTTTCACCTGTTAGAACAATGCGTCGTTCAGGACGCGCCATGGCGGCAGCATAGCAGACTGAATTTGTCAGTCCTTCGGCGATCAAGCGATCCAGACCATCTATAGTGGAACGATTATGTCCGTCCCACGCCCAAGAACTCCCCGATCGCCCCATGAGCTGCGGGAACCGAAACCTCGAAACCTTCAAGCGAAGCTTGAAGTACTGTCATCGCGGGTGGTGTTCCGGGGACCCATTTTCGAGGTCACGCGCGACCAGGTGCGCGAACCCAACGGGGTTACCGCCATCCGCGAAGTAATCCGCCATTCCGGCTCCGTGGTCATTCTCGCAGTCGATAATCCCGGCGCCGAGCTGCGCGTGCTCCTGGAGCGGCAATATCGCTTCGCGGCAAAGGACTACATGCTCGAGCTTCCTGCCGGACGGATCGATCCGGGCGAGAGCGCTCTGACAGCCGGTAAACGAGAGCTGCGTGAAGAGACCGGGTATACGGCCCGGAAGTGGAAGCGGGTACTCTACTTTTATCCCAGCCCGGGCTTCCTGGAGGAGTCGATGACGGTCTTCCTGGCGAGCGGTTTGAAGGCGGGAAAGGCCAAGCCGGAAGCGGATGAGCGCATTGATTGCCTGTGGCTGCCTTTGACTGAGGTAGTGGAAATGGCGATGTCGGGCCATATTCGTGACGGAAAGACGCTTGCCGGAGTGCTCTGGCTGTCGCAAGCGCTTAACCGGCAGCCGCGAGCGTCGTGAGCCTACCTCGGTGGCTCTCTGTTTCTCACTACGGGTGCACAAATGTCGAACTCAGTTGTCCTACTACCATACGTGATACTAAGCCACACTTTAGTGTATACTCCATTGACAACACCACGAATTTCCTAAACAATCTGAGCACGCTGTTGAAGCGGCGAAACCCGGATCTGCCAGCGCCAGGCGAAAGACCATTTCTATCGAGACTGGCTCGCTCGCTTTAAACTGCTTGACGCAATTCAGCGACGGCACCCGTGAACTTTCCTGCGGGTCGTTCGTTCCCGGGAGGAACAGAAAGTGAAACTGAAAGGAACCGTAAAATGGTTCAACAATGCAAAGGGCTTCGGCTTTATCGGTCGTGACGATGGCCCGGACGTATTCGTACACTACAGTGCCTTGATTGCGGAGGGTTACAAAAGCTTGCAAGAGGGCGACGCGGTCGAGTTCGAGATTGTCGATGGTCAAAAAGGGCCACAGGCTGCAAATGTGGTAAAGGCTCAATAGGAAGGTTTTTCCTAAAATTTTTCTTGGTGCCCGGTCGTCGGCTGGGCTTTTTTTCTTTGTCAAAAAATCGGTTTGCTGCCCAACTCTGGCGGGAGCCAGTCTCTTAGGTCCCGCGATAGAATTCGTGCGGACCTTGCCCGTGGACAACAAGACAATCGCCAACGTTTTCTACGAAACCGCCGACATGATGGAAATCAACGGCGACGACTCTTTCCGCATACGTTCTTATCGCCGCGCTGCCGAAACCCTGGAGGGGCTGGCGGAGCAGGTTGCCGGCCTGGTCAGCGAACCCAAGAAACTCATGGCGGTCCCCGGTATCGGCAAGGGAATGGCCGCCAACATCCAGGAACTGGTCTCCACCGGCAAGCTGCAGCTCCACCAAGAGCTTTGCCAGAAGTACAATCCCTCGATGCTCGAGCTGCTCAAGATTCAGGGCCTGGGCCCCAAGACCATAGCACTGATCTGGAGCGCCTTCCACGTCAGCGATGTTGAGGGAGTGGAAAAACTGGCAAAGGAAGGCCAACTTCAGACCCTCCCCCGCTTGAGCGCCAAAAGCGAGCAAAAGATCCTCAAGGCAATTGAAGATTACCGCCGCATTTCGGGCCGCTTCCTGATCGATGAAGTGGACCGGGTTGCCGAGCAACTGGCGGCGCACCTGAAGAAAATCGACGGCATTGATGCCATCACTCCAGCCGGTTCGCTGCGCCGCGGCCGGGAAACTGTGGGTGACCTCGATGTCCTTATCACTGGGCCGTGCTGCGTTGATGCCGGCCTGCGGGCATCGCTGATTGAGGAGATCCTTCGTTTCCCGGGCATCCAGCAGGTACTGGCCAAGGGTGACAACAAGGTCAGTTTCAGGCTGCGCAACGGTTTGCAGGTTGATGTCCGGGCGTTGGCAGCTGGCTCGTACGGCGCCGGGCTGCAGTACTTCACCGGTTCGAAGAACCATAGCGTCTCGCTTCGCCAGCGCGCCTTAAAGCTGGGCCTGACCTTGAACGAGTATGGCCTGTGCCGGCTGGACGACAATCAATGTGTCGCGAGCCGGACGGAAGAGGAGATTTATCGCACCTTGAACCTGGACTGGATTCCGCCGGAATTGCGCGAGAACACGGGCGAAATCGAAGCCGCGGCAAAACATGAGCTGCCCCAACTGATCACGGTCGAAGACATCATGGGCGAGGTGCACATGCATACCGTCGAAACCGACGGCAGGTGCACGATTGAAGAGATGGCGGAAGCTGCCAAGAAGCGGGGCTACCGGTACATCGCCATTACTGATCACTCCAAGAACTTGGCGATGGCCAATGGCCTGGACGACAAGCGTGCGGTTGAACACATTGCCCGCATCAAGGCTGCCAGTGAGCGAATTGACGGCCTCACCATTCTCGCCGGAATCGAGGTGGATATCCTGACCGACGGCGCTCTGGATCTTTCCGACTCCGTGCTTGAACAGATGGACGTGGTGGTAGCCAGCATTCACTCGGCCTTCAACCTGGAAAAAGCACACATGACGGATCGCCTGCTCCGCGCCCTCAGCAATCCGAACGTAACCATCCTCGGTCATCCTACCGGGCGCCTACTACTCCGGCGCGATGGCTATCAGTTCGATTTCGAGGCGATTCTGAAAGCCGCGCGAGAAAACCAGGTGGCGATGGAGCTAAACGCCTATCCCGATCGGCTCGACCTGAACGATGCTCACCTTCGCATGGCGAAAGACCGAGGCGTCAAAATCGTCATTAACACCGACGCTCACCACACTTCCCACTTCGCAAAGATCAAATACGGCCTTCTGCAGGCGCGCCGCGCCTGGCTCACAGCCAACGACGTTCTGAATACGCTCCCCGAAAGCGAATTCCGTCGCGCAATAAAGCATCAATGGCCGTCCGGTTGATGGTCGGTCGTGTAGTGGTGGACGGGAATGGTACAGATCATCCGCGGCCTGTTTCTTTTACTCCCCACCTCATGCGGCGTTGAGCTTATTCAAGTATGCAATGACGCCACCGGCATCCGGCAATGGATAACAATAGGGCACGGTTGCCCCGCACTTGGCTTTGATGTGAAGCGCCGCCCGGCACCTGCCCATTGAGGGTGGCGTCCGCCGAGATCTGACCCAGGTGATTTGATACCGCACCAGACCGGCGAGCCAGCTGATTCCAGCGCTGTGCAGGCGTAAGCTAGACCTGTAACACCGCAGGAGGTGCCCATGCCGGACACCAATTTCCCCAAGCCGGGCGTCGATTTCGATGCCGGACACGTCCCCATCACGGAGGAATTTGACAGTGCGAGGCGGAACCTGCCTCCGGTCGCAACCCTTGTGGCGGCGCTGGCCGTGGTCCTTGTATTCATTATCGGAGTTGCCTACATCTTCCGATCGAAGCCCGTCGCTCAAGGCCAGATTGACCGGGCTTTCGCCATGCAGCAAGCGGACCAGGCCAACTCCATGGTTCTGATGCAGGTGACGCTGCGCAATGTGGGTGAGAAGCCGCTGTTCATCAAAGAAATCAAAGCCACTATCCTCACCGACCAGGGAGAGTCCTCCGATGACGCGGCCTCGGCAGTGGATTATGGTCGTTACTTCCAGGCGTTTCCCGATCTGCAGATGTACGCCTCCGAGCCCTTGAAGGTCGAGACCAAGATAGCGCCCGGGGGCGAGGTCAAGGGGTCTGTAATGGCCGCCTTCCCCATCACGAAGGATCAGTTCTACGCCCGCAAGGATCTGAGCGTCACCATCTTGCCGTACGACCAGCGAGCCATCGTGCTGCACGAGAAAGGTTCGGTTCCCGCGAAATAACGACTGCAAAAAGGGAAAAAGCCAGAGGTATTCCCCCTGGCTTGGTAAACATTCCTGAACCCAGCGTGACGGCTAGGGTGTGACGGGCTTGGGCGCGTTTTTCGGGGTGCTCAAATATCCCGTGATACTGTTTTTATCCGCCGAGAACGCCACCACTTCGTAGAGCAGGTGGTCGCGGCCGGTGTAGAACTGCAACGGCTCACCCACGGTACGATCCTTTTTCTCTATGGTCTTGTCGTCCGCGAGCACGTTCAGGGTAAACCGGCTCTTCTTGGCATCAACCTTTTTCAGTTCCAGGCTGACTGTCGAAATTGGGGTCCTCGCTCCCTTGCGCAGTGTGAACTCATAGTAATTGCGCTCCCCTTTATGCTTGAGGATCTCAAGTTCGGAAGAGGTGTGGGCGATGAGTCCACTTTGCACACCCAGGTCGCCAATGGTGCGCTCCAGCTTGGCATTGGTTGCCTGAAGGTCAGTCTGGGTCTTGGCGATATCGGTCTTGGCTGCGCCGACGTCAGTCCTCACGCCACTGACTTCGGTATTGACAGCCGCAATTTGCTGGCCTTGCTGAGTCTGCTCCGCCTTTAGGCTGGCGGCCGAGCTTTTCTGTTGTCTTTCCAGTTCTGCGGCTCGCCGCGCCAGTTCCTGCTTGGTGGAGCCCACTTCGGTGGTCAGGGCTTCTTTCAACTCCGATCGTGTGCTGTGCAAGCGCGCCGTCAGTTCCGTCTGCGCGGCTTCCAGGGTTTGCTGCTTCTGGTCGAGAGCGTCGAGCCGCTCCTTGAGCGTGTACATGAAATAAAGAGAGGCCAGCACGTAGATCAAGGCCACGGCCAGCAAAACATACTTCACAATGGAACTGTGGTCCGCCTCGCGGCCAACCGGGCGCTCTGCCACGGGACTTGTTACGTCTTCTTCGTACATCCGTTGTCCTTTCCTACCTCGGAAGCCAGAGAAATCGGCACTGCCATCATCAACGATGCGCTACAAGACTGCGCCACAAGACATCCAGCAAGGAGATCCGCCGCCAACCAGCCTCCGGGCTTATGGGCGTCTGACACAACCGGAATCGGCGTGGTCCGAGTCGTTCCGCAGACTGGCAACCTCCGATTATAAACGCTCCTAAACCCCAGTTGACGACGCGAGTTGTTAGGCCACTTGCCAGCGCTGTGTGTGGCCCCGGGCCCCTGCTCTACAATCGCGAGGGTGAAAAACTGGGACGTGATCGTCGTTGGCGCCGGCGTCATTGGCCTCGCGCTGGCACGCAGGTTGCGCGCTGATAAATTGAAAGTCCTCGTCGTCGAGCGGGCGGAACCGGCATCGGAGTCCACTTATGCCGCCGGAGGCATGATCGCCCATTGCGATCCCCACATCCCGGCAGTGTTGCAACCGCTGGTTGCGGCAAGCGCCGGGATGTATCCCGATTTCGTCGAGGAAATCGAGGATGAATCGGGGGAGCCGGCCGATTTGCGCGATGCCGGAACGATCATGTGGTTCGAGCCCGGCCTTCACCCGCGGTGTCCCGGTGCCATGTCCATGAGCGGCGAGGAAATCGGCCGCATCGAGCCGCTCGTTCGCCCCCTCGGAGGCGGATGGCTCCTCCCGGAACGGAGTGTGGATCCTCGCGCTCTCGGTCGCGCCTTAACCAAGTCGGCCAGGCAGCGGGCAGTCGACTTCGTGACCGGCAGCACGGTACAGGAGGTGCTTACTACAGCGGGCCGTGCCGCGGGCGTTAGGACGACTCACGCTTCCTATGTTGCCGGTACGGTCGTGAACTGTGCCGGCGCCTGGGCGACGCAGATCCTTCCGGGATTGGTTCCCACCCGCCCGGTGAAGGGTCAAATGGTTTGCCTGATTCCCGCGGTCAGTGAGCCGAACGAGAAGCCCCTGATTCGCCACGTCCTGCGGACGCCTGGGGTCTACGTCATTCCCCGCACCGATGGCCGCATTTTGCTGGGAGCCACAGTAGAAGACGCCGGTTTCGACAAGAGGGTGGATTCAGAAATCATCAAGAAGTTGCACAACGCGGCCTTGGCCGTTGCGCCCGCACTCTCGTCGATGCGAATTCATGACGCCTGGGCAGGCTTACGGCCGGCATCTCCCGACAATCTGCCCATCCTGGGAGAAACCTCATTGCCCGGCTACTTCGCCGCAACCGGCCATTATCGTGACGGAATTATGCTGGCTCCGGTCACGGCCGTCGTGATGTTCCAGTTGATAGGCGGCTCGGTTCCCGACCTGGATTTGCAGGCATTTTCACCCCTGCGGTTCGGGTGAAGCTGGCACTCGTGGCGGCATCTTGGCAGGGATGATAGGGACTTACTCGAGGGCTTCCGGCTCCAGCGCGATTCCCTTTTCGCCGGCAGCTTTTTTCTCCCAGTATTTCCGTACCCAGGCCTCCCAGCTCTTGCCCGCTGCCGTATCGCGTCCCGTGAACGCCAGGGCGGCAATCTCAGAGTAGCGGATGGTGAGTTTCTCGCTAGAGCTCTGCGGAATCAGACGGACCACGGATTCGGCCAGGGTGCGCCCACTGCGCCGATCGAAGACATACCCCTCGACGCGCCGGCCGCCTTTCAAGGTAATCGTCACGTCCCCACGGTAGTCAAAGGCCTCTTCCAAAGCCGCGCGCAGGTCTTTCTCGTTTGCCAGCTCCGGCACCCAGCCTTCGATCCTGCGATGCTGCTGCCCTTCGACGACTTCCAGTTCGTCCACGGTCAGGTTGCGCTGCGGCTCGCTCATGCGTGGTTCTGCTCCAGCCGGCTGGAATCAGCCGCAATCTGCACCAGGGGATTGTAGGAGTGCACGGGGCGAACTTCCTTGTGCAACATGGCGGCGGCCTCGTTGTCCTGATAGGTCGAGGAAAAAGTCGCGCGCACCGTTGCCAAGAATCCAGCCAGCGAAGCGAAGGTATCGTTCACCGCCGAGGCCTCATATCCGCTGTGCACCATGCAATTAGCGCACTTGGGATTGCCCGACTGGGTGCCGTACCTGTCCCATTCAGTGGCCTGCATCAGCTCCGCGAAGGTGTCGGCGTAGCCGTCTTGCAAGAGGTAGCAAGGTTTTTGCCAGCCGAAGAGGTTGAACGTGGGCATGCCCCACGGCGTGCAGGGATAATCGCGCTTACCCATCAGGAACTCGAGAAACAGCGGCGACTGGTTGAACACCCAGTTTTTCTTCCGGTTCGACAACATGGCGCGGAACAGTCGCCGTGTGCGGGCCCGGCCGAGAAAATGCTGCTGATCGGGGGCCTTGTCGTAGGAATAGCCGGGCGAGAGCATGATGCCTTCGACACCCAAATCCATCATCTCGTCGAAAAACGCACGCACACTGTTAGGATCGGCGCCGTCAAAAAGAGTGGTATTGGTCGTCACCCGGAAGCCGCGACGAACTGCCTCCCGCATGGCATCGATGGCGATATCGTACCCACCTTCACGACAAACCGAAAAATCGTGGTGTTGGCGCTGGCCGTCGACGTGAACCGAGAAGGTCAGGTATTTACTGGGCTTGAACAGGTCGATTTTTTCCTTCAGCAGCAGCGCGTTGGTGCAGAGATAGATATATTTCCTGCGCGCCACCAGCCCTTCCACGATCTCGGCAATCTGCGGGTGCATCAACGGTTCGCCTCCCGGAATCGAAACCATGGGTGCCCCGCATTCCTCCACCGCGCGAAAGCACTCCTCGGGCGAGAGGTTCTGCTTCAACACATGCGCCGGGTACTGAATCTTGCCGCACCCCGCGCACGCCAGATTGCACCGGAATAGCGGCTCCAGCATCAGCACCAGGGGATACCGCTGGCGGCCCCTGATCTTTTGTCGTAGGACGTAGCTAGCTACCGTCCACATCTGCGAAACGGGTACACCCATTCACCATTTCCTGCACGAAGAAATACGAACGCGAACTCTCTTTCGCTTTTATACTACTTGTGCGATCATGTCAATCAGCCTTTAGTTATGGCCTCTACAAGTCAATTAGATAGCAGCAGTTCAGGGGCACGCGGAACGGCCTCCCGTCGCGCTCCGGTTCAGCCGCGAAGCCAGCAAACCGTCGAGCGGATACTGGATGCCGCCAGTTCACTTCTCGCCCACGTACCACTGGAGGAGGTGACTACGACACGCATTGCGGCGGAGGCGGGGTTGTCCATTGGCGCTTTGTATCGCTTTTTCCTGGACAAGCAGGCCATCCTGGATGGCATTGCGGTGCGCCACGTGCACCAGTTCCGGGCCTCGCTCGAGTCCACCGTGATATGCAAGCTCGAGCAGGATCTCGCAGACCTTTCCAGCTTCAATCCCGCCAGCCTGCTCAACGACGTGGTGGATGCCTATGTTCGGTATCTCGACGTCCATCCCGACTTCCGCGCCATCTCCCTGGGACGGCACGTCAGCACTGCCACCAAAGAACGCGAGGCCTCGCCCGATGTTGGCCTGCCTTCCCTGCTGAAGAACTTCATGCTGGAGCGGTTGGGGATCCCCAACACGCCTGACCTGGACAGGATGCTGAGGGTGGTCAGCGAAGCCGGTGAGCGCCTCATTGCCTTCGCCTACGAACAGCCCACGCGCAAGGAGCGCGATCAAGTCATGGGCGAGATGAAGCGCATGCTATCGGGCTACCTCTTCCCTGCTGAGCCGCGATAAACTTCCGCCCATGCCTTGGAGCCGGGCGCGTTCGCGCCGCGCATTGGTAAGGATTTCAATGGTCGAATGCCTGCTGACGTTGTCTGCCGTGGCGTGGGCGGGGGAGAAGACGGAGTGTACCCTTCCCGACTGCGACGAGGCCAGGCAGTTTTTCCGGAAATTTCAACAGGCGGTCAACAGCGATAGCAGGCAGGACGTCGCTCGAATGGTGAGGTATCCGCTGCGCTCATACCGCAACGGCAAAGCCACGGTCTTCAGGACCCGGACCGAGCTGCTCGGCGGCTACGATAAGGTATTCACAGCCGGCGTCCGCTGCGCCCTCGAGTCTGCGGTACCGGCGGATGTCTGGGGCAATTGGCGGGGCTTTACCATCGGTGCGGGCACAATATGGTGGGACCGTATCATTCCGAGCTCAGCCGCTATTGCCAAGTCCCCGGACCTCGCGAAATTTTTCTTCGCGGTGTTTAGCGTGAACCACGGGCCGGAGGTAGAGAAAGACTGTGCAACGAAGCCCACGCCGCAGCCCAGGTAGGTCGGCGCAACACGGAATGTTTCCCCTTGTGCCACCTGGCTAGCCTCCTTGGAGCCCGCTACGGCTTCGCCGCCGCGGCCGGCCCCTCCCTGGTCGGCTTGCCGTTTCGCCGCAACCACGCGGCCAATTTCGTTCGTTGCTCATGGCGCAGGGCAATGCAGTTAGTGATGTCCTCTCGTGCTTGGTGGTTTCAATAGCGCGGATACACTAGATGTTAATATGCTTCAGTTCCTTCGACTTGCGATCTGGAACAACTTCCGGGATCTCAGGACGCCTGGTCGGCGCGCATCGTAGAACGCTCCCTTCAGGCTTATCACGCCTTTGTTTCGGAGCCTCGGGCATTGCACAACCTCGCCACAGAACGAACCGACTGCAGAACGCCTTCCCGACGTGGCCTACCTAATCTCCGAAGCCGAGTCCGAAAACCCGGTGCACCCGGACCTGCTTGACGGCACGCTTTCCGCTCTGGGTGACCTGGAAGCAGAGGAAGGTCCTCACACCAGCTTCTTGCGACGTCCGAGCGTACTCGATCCATACTTCGCCTGGAAAGCCGAAATACGCCGCCAATACCTATTCAGCTTTGGTGGCTCATGGGGTGTCTTGTGGCAAAACTACACCAATAGCCGCATTGGTCAGCCGAACGCAGTCGGCAGCAAGTTGACCATCAATTTGTCCTACGATCTCTTCAATCGCCGCAAGCCGAGCGCCTTGTCGTTCGATATGGCGGTCGAGGACCGGAGAGCGTTGGGGACAGCGCTCCCGCCCTTGTTTGCCGGTCTTGGCGCCGGGTCGGCGGTGCCGACCGCGGCTACCTGGGGCCAATTCGACATGGGCATCACCCAAGCGTACATCCGGCAAAGCGTCTTCTCGAACCGCTTCCAGTACACCGTAGGCAAGATCTTCGCGCCGAACTTCATCATCGCCTATCCCTTCTTTGACGACAACCGGCAATTCCTGAGCCAGCAGTTTTCCACGAGCCCGACCATTCCCTCTCCCCAGCGAGGCTTTGGACTGGTCGGAGCATGGTTCCCGAGCGCCAGCAACGGTCTGTACATCAAGCCCGGCATGTTCACGACCTACAGTTCGGACACGGGCAGCACCATCTCCGATTTTTTCACCAAGAGCGAGCACTTCTACATGTTGGAGGTCGGCTTGACCGGTCTGGCAGGCAATGGTGTTCCGATCCAAGCCCGCGGACCCATGGACGCGAACAATATCCACATCACCGGCTGGTACCGAAACCCGTTGCCTAATAGCAGTCCGCGCTCGTACGGCTTCGCCTTTAACGCCAACCGTATGTACGGCGCCAACATCATGTGTTTCTGCGCGGCGGATGGTCCGAAGGTTTTTTATCCAACGGCGCAGTGTCAGGTGGACTCGGCTGGCGCCCTCCGAAAGCTGCTTCAGATCTGTTCGGCGTCGGCTTCGGTTGGACGCACCTTGCCCAAGCTGCCCTCCGTGGGCAGTACACGGCCGAGACGTTCTACCGCTTCCACGTATTTCCGAACTTCGCCATCACGCCGGACATCCAACTGGTCCTGCACCCTTCCTTGAATCCCACCGTGAGTACGATGTGGGTATTCAGTATTCGGGGACGCCTGACGTTTTAAGGAGAGAAAACACTCAGCCTCTTGAGGGGGGAGCTTCTAAATGCTTGGTTGTGACAGGGATACCCAAAGCCACCTTACACCCTCTCGCTTTTTACACAGCCGAACTTACATCACCGCGACCGCGGAGCACAGTCTTGGAGCAACGATTGATCGCGAACCAGTACGGCAGTTCACGGTAATCGCAGGCGTCGAAAATGGCGATGTCGGCGTCTTTGCCGGGTTCAAGGCTGCCTTTTAGGTTCTGCAATTGCAATGCGCAAGCACCGTTGATTGTCGCGGCCGTGATGGCTTCGGCGGGCGACATTTTCATATGTGTGCACGCGACCGAGAGTACGAACGGGATCGAGATTGTAGGCGACGTACCGGGATTGTAGTCAGTGGCAAGCGCCACGGCGACACCCAAGTCGATGAGCTTGCGGGCAGGCGCAAAGGTCGAGAGTCCAAGGAAGTAGTTGGCCGAGGGCAGCAGCGTGGCGACGGTGGCAGTCCCGGCGAGCCAGGCGATATCGGCGTCGGTGACGTGATCCAAATGGTCGAGGCTGGCACAGTGTAATTCTGCGAACACCTCAAGGCGCGTGCGAGTCAGCTGACCGACGTGGACGCGGGTCTTGAGGCCGTTGGCGATGGCGGCCCGCAGGATGCGGATGGATTGCTCGGGGCTGAAGGCTCCTTGTTCGCAGAAGACATCGACATAGTCGGCGAGCCTTCCCCGGGCGGCAGCGGGAATGATTTCATTGCATACGATGCCCACATATTGGTCAGGGTTGCCGCGGTATTCCGGCGGGATGGCGTGGGCCGCGAGGAGCGTGGGAGTGACTGTTCCGGACCATTTTTGTGCGCCATGCTTGACGCTTTCGAGAGATTTGAGTTCGCTGTCAACGTCGAGGCCATAGCCGGATTTGGCCTCGACGGTTGTCGTTCCGTGAGCCGCCATTTCGGCGAGCGCGTGGAGTACGTGCTGCGCCAGTTGTTCGACGGACGATTCGCGGACGCCGCGGATGCTGGAAACAATGCCGCCTCCGGCGGCGGCGATGTCTTCGTAAGTGGCACCCCCGATGCGCTTCTCGAAGTCGATCAGCCGGGGCTTTGCGAAAACGGGATGAGTGTGGGAGTCGACGAAACCGGGAAGGACGACCTTGCCCCGGCAGTCGATTTCTTCGGCACGGTTGGCGGATTTCGAAAGCTGGTCGGTTGTGCCTACGGCGGCAATCCTTCCGTCAGAGACGAGGACGGCGCCGTCGAGGATGATGCCAAGGTCGCGCATTTGCGAGCCGCGACGCGGGGCGGCGTCCCCGCGAAGTGTGAGCAGCTGCGAGGCGTGGGTGAGAAAAGTCGGACGGGCAGGTTGGCGCGGATCGAACAAGACACTGGGTTCCGAGGTTAGAATAGCGCGAACTACAAACCGCTTCAGTTATTTTGCCACCCGAAGTACGGGTGTCGTCACTCCCGGAAGCAGTTTGAAAATCGCCGAGGAATGCCTTTGTCGAAGGGATTGGAACGGTTGGCAGTTTCCGACCCAGTCCGAGCCGTCCATCTCCCGACGTTCTACGGGAGCAAATCTGCCTGAGGCCAGCGGATGATCTTGCACCGAGATGGCATGAGGCGGTTGTGCTGAACACAGACGACCAATTCGGCCCCTTCGCGGAGACATCATACCGGAACCCACGGTTTCAACCCCGGTCACGATCCCGCGATCGCCATGACGATGGCTGCTGCTCTCCCGTCCGAGCGGCGCCCAACCGTTGGAGGTGGTGGTGGACCGGCCGTCTTTTGCGGTGTTAAGCGATTCGGCTAACGGTTTGCTATGGTTCACCGCCTCGGTGTGGGAGGTGTGGAGCTACTCTCACCGTCATTCATCATGGGCACCTTAATTCCCTTCTCCTGGGCGAAGTGCTTCGCTTCGTCGTAGCCGGCATCCACGTGGCGGGCGACGCCGATGCCGGGATCGTTGGTGAGCACCCGCTCAATGCGCTTCGCCATTTCGTCTGTCCCATCGGCCACGGTCACCTGCCCGGCGTGCTGAGAGTAACCGATGCCGACGCCACCACCGTTGTGGATCGAGACCCACGACGCTCCGCTGGCGGTGTTGAGCAGCGCGTTCAGCAGCGGCCAATCGGCGATGGCATCGCTGCCATCTTTCATCGATTCGGTTTCGCGATAGGGGGAAGCAACGGAGCCACAATCCAGGTGGTCGCGGCCCATCACGATGGGTGCCTTGAGCTTTCCGTTTTTGACCATGTGGTTGATGGCCAGGCCGAATTCGGCACGCTCACCGTAGCCCAGCCAACAAATGCGCGCCGGTAATCCCTGGAACTTGATGCGCTTGCGAGCCAGGTCGATCCAGCGGCTGAGAACGCGGTCGCGGGGAAACATCTGCAGCACTACATCGTCGCTGGTGTGGATGTCGGCGGGATCACCCGACAAAGCCGCCCAGCGGAAGGGGCCGCGGCCCTGGCAAAAGAGCGGGCGAATGTAGGCGGGCACGAACCCGGGAAAATCGTAGGCATTCTTCACGCCGTGCTCGTAGGCAAAGGTGCGGATGTTGTTGCCGTAGTCGAATGTAACCGAGCCCATCTTCTGGAGCTTGAGCATGCCTCCAACATGGCGGGCCATGGTGTCGAGCGATTTTTCGCGGTAGGCCCGGGGATCATTTCTGCGCAGTTCGAGCGCCGCTTCCAGCGTCATGCCGCTGGGCACGTAGCCGTTCAGCGGATCGTGCGCCGAGGTCTGGTCGGTGAGGATGTCGGGTACCACGCCGCGATCAGCGAGCTCGGGAATAATGTCCCCGCAGTTGCCCACGAGGCCGACGGAGATGTTTTGTTTTTTGCGCACCGCGTTCTTCAGGATTCGCAGCGCTTCGTCCAGCGAGTTGACCAGGAAGTCGCAGTAGCCGGTGCGCAGGCGTTTCTTGATGCGCTCGGGATCGACCTCGATGCCGAGATAGCAGGCGCCGGTCATAGTGGCGGCGAGCGGCTGGGCTCCGCTCATGCCGCCCATGCCGCCGGAGACGATCAGCTTGCCGGCCAGCTCGCCGCCGAGGTGCTGCTCGCCGGCAGCGGAAAATGTTTCGTAGGTTCCCTGGATGATGCCCTGCGACCCGATGTAAATCCACGAACCCGCGGTCATCTGGCCGTACATCATAAGGCCAAGCCGTTCGAGTTGGTTGAATTGCTCCCAGTTCGACCAGTGGCCGACGAGGTTGGAGTTGCAGATGAGCACCCGGGGGGCGTAATCGTGGGTACGGAAGATCCCCACCGGCTTGCCGGACTGCACCAGCAGGGTCTGGTCGTTCTCGAGCGAGCGCAGGCAGCGGACGATGGCGTGGTAGCATTCCCAATTGCGGGCCGCACGGCCGGTGCCGCCGTAGACGACGAGGTCCTGCGGGCGCTCAGCCACCTCTTCGTCGAGGTTGTTCATCAGCATGCGCATCGCGGCTTCCTGCGCCCAGCCCTTGCAGGAAAGCTGGTTGCCGCGCGCGGCCCTGACTGGAGAGTAGGTGGCAGATGATTCCGTCGCTACGGGCATAACCCAAGAATGGTAGTGGGCAGGACGAGGGAGTGCAAATTGGCGGGCAAAAAAATCGGGGGAGCGGCTGTTTGGCCGCCTCCCCACTCTCTCCGATCAGGTTTGCTATTGTCGCTACTGTAGTCGGCCTGAGGCACGAATGTGTCAACGCATAGTAAATTGTGCATAAAGAAATCATGACATTCTGGCTAGCGCCCAAAAATGCGACGTTTGGGACGATTGACCTACCGCTCTCCCGGAATCCCATTGCAAGCTGATCTAAATTCAGATCTCCTGACATACCACGGGCGAAATCTGTCCGCTTTTTGCTGTTTCAGGACGAGCTCGCCACTGAATAACGCATTCGTAGTCGGGTGCCCGGG
>Ga0306920_100004108_pt1 | contig 18633 bp, 17 predicted proteins | sample flu12Cox44000170_FD_204666 | JGI IMG/M metagenome (GOLD analysis project Ga0306920, IMG submission 204666) | Lab enrichment of tropical soil microbial communities from Luquillo Experimental Forest, Puerto Rico - flux4day.12C.oxic.44.000.170 (v2)... | ecosystem: Environmental > Terrestrial >... | reverse complement strand
GATAGAGGAGGCGCCAGACGAAGAGGGCGGCGAGAACGCCGGCCTTCTGGTCGTCGGTGATTTGCGGCATCAGCTTGAAGAAGAAGATTTCGAAAACGCCGAGCCCGCCCGGCGCATGCGAGATCAAGCCGGCCGAGAAGGCGATGATGAAGACGCTGAGCACCACGAGGAAGCCGGGATTTCCCTGGGTCGGCATGGCGAAATAGATGATGGCCGCGGCCCCGATCAGCTCGAGCGGGGCTGCCACCAATTGCCTGAGCGCGATCGGCAGGCGCGGATAGACGAGCTTGAAGCCGCGGATGACGAGCGGGGGCAGCTCGAGCCAGGCGCCGAGCACATAGAGCGCGATCACGACGAGCGTCGCATAGCCGACCGTCTGAGCCAGGCCCTCGCGGACGTGCAGGAGATGCGCCACGAGATGCGGTTCGCAGATCAGCACCACCGCCGTGAGGAGCACATTGCCGAGCGTGAAGGTGAAGGCTGTCAGCGCGACGAGCACGCCGACCTCAGCTGCGGTGAGGCCCTTCGTCGAATAGGCGCGGTAGCGCACCGCGGCACCCGAGAAGACCGAGGCGCCGATATTGTGCGAGAGCGCGTAGGTGGTGAAGGAGGTGAGCGAAATGAACAGCCAGTTCAAAGGCTTGCCGAGATGCAGCAGCGCGATCCGGTCGTACCAGGCGAGCGCCGCATAGGCGAGCAGCGTGCCGCCGACGGCGAGCGCCCAGCGGTGCAGGGGGATCTGCGCGAAGGCCCGCGACACGTCATGGGGCGAGGTGTGGGCGAGCAGGCCATAGAGCATGTAGAAGGCGATCAGCACCGCGACGATGCCGACCGCCGACCAGACATATTCGACCCAGGCCCTCGGCTTCTGCAGCGGCTCGCTTTGAGAATCCGCCGAGATCTCGCCTTGGGTCGAGCCAAAAGGCGCGTCCGCGCCTTCGGTGGCGAGGAGTGAGACTTTGCTATGGCCGCTTGGCAGGTCGGGCATCAGATCGGGAGCACTCCAGGAAGTCACGGTCGTTGCGAGCGTCAGCGCCCATGCGAAGCCTCACGTGCGCAGCAAGCCTGACCGGCTGCCACCCCGCGCTCCCCGCCATGGTTCCATGCCATAGCTTAGCCTCCGATCGCAAAGGAAACATCGGAGGGGCTCTGCGGCTTTTCCTACTCCCGCGATGCGAGACCTTTGCAGAATGCGAGTTCGGCTATTGCCCGGGTGGAACCGCCCGCCACCCGTACCCTAAGGGTGTGGGTGGGGGGCGGCACGACCCAGGCGAGAGCACTATTCGTATTGCGCAAAGATCCCGCATCGCGGGAGAGGCAAGAGGCCCCTACCTCGCCGTCGCGGGCTCCGCTCGCTGTCCGGCCATCTCCAGCACCTTGTCGTGGCCGAGCGCGACCGTAATCAGGGCGGCGATGATCGGGAAGAGGGCGAGCGCGAGGAGGGAGTAGCTGTCCTGGCCTGTCACCTGCTTGATATGGCCGAAGATCGACGGTCCGACGAAGCCGCCGAGATTGCCGAGCGAGTTGATCAGCGCGATACCGCCGGCCGCCGCCGCCCCGGTCAGGAAGCCGGTCGGCAGGGTCCAGAAGGTCGGCAGCGAGGAGAAGATGCCGATCGCCGCGAAGGAGAGCGCGATCAGCGCCAGGGTCAGCGACCCCGCATAGCTCGCCGCGATGAAGGAGACCCCTGCGAGGAAGAGTGGCGCCGCCACATGCCAGACGCGTTCGCCGGTCTGATCGGAATGGCGACCCCAGAACACCATGGCGATGGCGCCGATGAGATAGGGGATGGTCACGAGCCAGCCGACCTCCGTGACCGAAAGGCCGAAGCGCTGCAGGATCTGCGGCATGAAGAAGCTCAAGCCGTAATTGCAGGTCACATTGCCGAAATAAACGGCCGAGAGCGCAAGAACGCGCGGATTGGAGAGCGATTGGCCGAGGCTGTAATGACGTATCGCCTCGCGATTCGCCCTCTCGGTGGCGAGCGAGGCCGCGAGCGCGTCTCGCTCATCCGCCTCCAGCCAATGGGCGTCCTCGGGCTTGTCCGTCAGATAGCCGAAGACCACGACGCCGAGGATGATGGTCGGCACGGCCTCGATGATGAAGAGCCACTTCCAGCCCGCGAGCCCCATCGCTCCGTCGACACCGGTCAGGATCCACGATGACAGGGGAGAGCCGATGACCGACGAGAGGGGGATCGCGGCCATGAAGAAGCCGACCATCTTGGCGCGGTCTTTGGCGGTGAACCAATAGGTGAGGAACAAGATGATGCCGGGGAAGAAGCCGGCTTCCGCGAGGCCGAGAAGGAAGCGCAGCACGATCAGCATCGCTGCATTCGGCGTCAGATCGACGAAATTGCTGGGGTGTGCCGATGAGCCACAGCACCCCGCGATAGAAGGCGGCGATCGATGCCGCGATCGGCACCATCACGGAGGTCCAGCTCACGTCCTGGAAGATCATGCAGAGCGAGATGATCCCCCAGGTGATCATGATGCGCGCGATCCAGATGCGCGCCCCGACCTTCTCGAGGATCAGGTTGCTCGGCACCTCGAACAGGAAATAGCCGATGAAGAAAATGCCGGCCCCGAAGCCGAAGATCTCGGAATTGTAGCCGAGTTCCTTGTTCATCCCGAGCGCCGCGAACGACATGTTCTGTCGATCGAGATAGGCAAAGAAGTAGCAAAGCACCAGAAACGGCATCAGCCGCCAGAACGCTTTGCGGGATGCGCGCGCCTTATCGTCCATCGGCGTATCTCCCCAAGCAAAAAAGAAGCAGCCGAGGCTGCGCATTGTTGTCGACGGGCAGGTCTATGCCTGCCGCGGAGGGGAAACTATGCGCAGATCAAGCGCGATGGCAATCGGCCTCTGGGATGGGTTGCCGCCGTATCCTGCCTGAAAAAGAGGCAGGCCGGCGCCGCGACGCCGGCCTTTGTGCCACGGTCCGCGCTCAGGCGCGCGCCATGGCGAACCCGCCCGAGGACAAGCCCTGCTCACGCGGCGCCTCGACCGCGCGCTCACGCTCGTCGAGTGCCTCGACCTTGCGCAGATCGGCGAGTGCGTCTTCATGCTCGGTACGCGCCTCTTCGAGCTGCAGCTTCAGATCCTCGACCGAGCGGCGCAGATTGTCGCGGCGCTGGGCCGCAGCCTTGGCGTAGGTCGGATAGGCGAAATGCTTCGGGTCGCTGATGCCGGCCCGCGCCTCCTCGGCAGCGATCTCGCGATCGAGCTCGCCCGAATCCCTCGAGAATTCGCGAATCATCAGCTCGATGCGAGACAGGTTGCGGCGCTTTTCCTCGACTGCGAAGCGCTTGAGACGGATAACGGATCCTCGCGTTTTCATCGACGGGCTACTCCTGAACTCATGAAAGCGCGCCGGCGGGGGCGCGCCGAATTGGCGCGAGACAAAGTAACCTTACCGCGTCGAGGTTGCTGCTTCGTTACCCGTTTAGGTTGCTGTATCGTTACCTTTCCGGCCCGCCCCGCAGAGCTCGCATAAAACTTGGTTCGAAACAGGCCACAAACGCTTCCGCGCAGAATCAGTTTTTGTTAACCAATGGTGCGTAGGGTCGCGAATCAGGTGGAATGGTGTCGGTGCCATTCGTTGGGATTTGCGGTCAGGCGTATCCGCGGGGGCGGAGCGGCCAAGTCGAGGTTGGGGACACTTCATGCGCGTTCTGCTCATCGAAGACGACAGCGCAACCGCTCAGAGCATCGAGCTGATGCTGAAGTCCGAAAACTTCAACACCTACACAACCGACCTCGGTGAAGAGGGGGTCGATCTTGGCAAGATCTACGACTACGACATCATCCTCCTCGACCTGAACCTGCCGGACATGTCCGGCTATGACGTGCTGCGCTCGCTCAGAGTGGCCAAGGTCAAGACGCCGATCCTCATCCTCTCCGGCCTTGCCGACACCGACGACAAGGTGAGGGGCTTGGGCTACGGCGCCGACGATTATCTCACCAAGCCCTTCCACAAGGACGAGCTCGTGGCACGCATCCATGCGATCGTGCGCCGCTCGAAGGGCCACGCCCAATCGGTGATCAACACCGGCGATCTGACGGTCAATCTCGACCAGAAGACCGTCGAGGTCTCGGGCAGCCGCGTGCATCTGACCGGCAAGGAATACCAGATGCTCGAGCTGCTCTCGCTGCGCAAAGGCACGACCCTCACCAAGGAGATGTTCCTCAACCATCTCTATGGCGGCATGGACGAGCCCGAGCTCAAGATCATCGACGTGTTCATCTGCAAGCTGCGCAAGAAGCTCGCCAATGCGTCGAGCGGCAAGAACTATATCGAGACCGTCTGGGGCCGCGGCTATGTGCTGCGCGAGCCGAACGAGGCCGAGGCGCGCCTGACCGCCTGAGAGCGGCGGCGCCAGGACTGCTGCCGTCGCGGTCGCAATCTCTTACTTCCGAACGGAACGGCAGCTCTGGCGCTGCAAGGGCGGGCGAGACGCCGGGGTCCCGGCGCTCAGCCGGGCGCGAATGGCTGGTCCGCAGGCAGGGCCGAGATTTCGCGAATCAGCTTGGCGATGATCGAGCGGCCGAAGCTGTCGAAATTCTCGGCTGCCATCACGAAGGCGTTGGTGCCGCCGATCACGTTCTCGCGGTAATAGTTGTCGAGCCCGCCCGGCGGATTCGTGTGCTCGGGATTATAGGGGATCGGCGTATCCGAGAAGATCACGAGCCCATTGATGGTCGTCACCTCATTGGCGATCGCCTCGTCGCGCGCTGCGCGCACGTCGCGCCCGCTATTGTTGGTGCCGTCGCCCGAAACGTCGATGACGCGCCTGTCGCTCACATAAGGGCTTCTTGCGAATTGGGCGCGCGCAAAGTCGATGCCGGCGCCGATCGCGGTGCGATCCGCGAAGGAGCGGGGCGATTCGAGAAGGCGCCCCGCGACGCCCTTCGCATCATTGACATCCTTGACCAGCGTCCAGTCGATCAGGAGCTTCTGAGAGCCGGCTCCGGCCCATTCGACGAAAGCGATGGCGATGCGCCCATTGGGCCCCGAGGCGATTGCCTGCAGCACCCGCGGATCGCTGAGCGCTGCCGCATAGCCGCGCCGCTCAAGTTCGAATTTCTGGTCGTCGATGCTGCGCGAGACGTCGACCGCGAGCACGAGGAGGAGATCGACCTGCTCGGCCGCCCGCGCGGCAGGGAGGAAGGGCGAAGCGAAGCCGAGCGGTAGCCAAACAAGGACTGCGGCGAGCCATCGTGACATGCTGCCAACTCCCTGAAAGCCTTGTCGGGTTTCAAGTCGCAATCCTTGAAGATAAGCAGCGCCTCGCCCTTCGTCGAGCGGCGTCAGTTTTTTGTCACAGGTTGTTGAAGCAACACGTTGAAGCCGCGTCGCATCTTGGCGCTCGGAAGCTTTCCGTCGGCGCGAAGCTGGACTTCCGCTCTGGCCTGCTCCAAAAGGCGCCCCGTCGCCGGAACAAAAAAGAAGATCTTCTCATCCATGTCGAACGGACGTCTCGAGGCGCTGCGCCGCTTCCTCGACCATGTGCATCGCACATTCGCCCTGCAATTCGGGTTCCTCTTGTGGGATGGAAGCGTCGTTCCGGCCGATTGGTCGCGCGACGATCTCTGCGTGCGTATCGCCGATGAGGGCGCGGTCGCGGGGCTGGTGCGGCGTCCCAATGTGCAGACGCTTGCCAATCTTTGGGCTTCGGCGCGCCTCGATATCGTCAACGGCACGATCTTCGATCTCGTCGAGCGTCGCCCGGCGGTGCGCACCCGTGACATGCGCAAGATGCTCTCGAAGTCGCTGATACTCGGCACGGCGGCGAAATACCTCTTCGTGCCGCGCGGCGGTCCCTGGCCGCTCGACGAGGTGGGCGAGGAGCGCCAGAGCGACGGCAGCGCCGCCGAGAACAAGAAGAACATCTCCTATCACTATGATGTGTCGAATGCTTTCTACGAGCTCTGGCTCGATCCGGAGATGGTCTACACCTGCTCCTATTTCACCAAATGGGACAACGATCTCGCCCAGTCCCAGATCGACAAGCTGGAGATGTGCTGCCGCAAGCTGCGCCTAAAGCCGGGTGAGACGGTGCTCGACATGGGCTGTGGGTGGGGCGCCTTCTCGATCTATGCCGCGCAGCATTACGGCGTGAAGGCCTATGGCGTGACCCTGTCGGAGCAGCAGGTCGCCTACGCCAATGAGAAGATCAAGCGGCTCGGCCTCGAGGATCGGGTCAAGATCGAGCTGCGCGATTATGCGACGGTCGAGGGCGTCTACGACAAGGTCGCGGCGATCGGCATGCTGGAGCATGTTGGCATCGACAATTTCCCCACCTATTTCAGGACGGCGCACCGCTCGCTGAGGCCGGGCGGCCTGTTCCTGCATCACGCCATCACGCGGCCGGGCAAGAGCCATCAGGCGCGCAAGCGCCAGAAGCGCCCGGAATTCGCTGCGCTGACCAAATATATCTTCCCCGGCGGCGAGCTCGACTATATCGGCCGCACGGTCACCAATCTCGAGCGCTTCGGCTTCGAGATCCACGATGTCGAGGGCTGGCGCGAGCATTACCAGCGCACCTGCCGCCATTGGCACGACCGGCTGCTTACCAATATGGATGCGGCCAATCGCGAGGTGGGCTCGGTCAAGGCGCGCATCTGGCTGATGTATCTCGCGGCCTGCTCGATCTCCTTCGAGCGCAATAGCGTCGGCCTCTACCAGACCCTCTCCTCGAAGCGCATCAAAGGCGCGACGGGACTGCCGCCCACCCGCGCCGACCTGTATCGTTAGCTCTCCCTTCTCCCACTTGCGGGAGAATGGAAAGCCTTGCAAGGGAGGCTGGCATGACCTGGTCCATCATCGCGCGCGATCCGCGAACGGGCGAGATCGGCATCGCGGTCGCGACGAAGTTCTTCGCGGTGGGTGGGCGCGTGCCCTTCCTGCAGGCCGGCTTCGGCGGGCTTGCGACGCAGGCACTGATCAACCCGCTCTACGGACGACGCGGCATGGCGCTCCTCGAGGCCGAGGTTCCGGCGGCCGATGTGGTGCGCCTCCTGACCGAGGCGGATGCCGGTCACCCCGTGCGCCAGGTGCATGTGATGGACAGGGACGGGCGCTTTGCCGCCCATACCGGGCCTCAATGTGTCGATTGGGCCGGTGATCTCACCGGCAAGGACTGCTCCTGCGCGGGCAACATGCTCGCTGGGCCACAGGTCGTCGCCGAGACCGTGAGGGCTTTCGAGCGCGAGGGGGGGCTGCCTTTGGCGCAAAGGCTGATCGCCGCGCTGAAAGCAGGCGAAGCTGCGGGCGGCGACAAGCGCGGCAAGCAGTCGGCGGCGCTGATCGTCGCCTCGACTGAGGAATATTCCGATCTCGACCTGCGCGTCGACGACCATGTCGACCCGCTCGCCGAGCTCACCCGTCTCGAGGCGGTGAGCCGAGAGCGCTGGGTGCATTTCCGCAAATTCCTGCCGAGCCGGCGCGACCCCGTCGGCGAGCTCGACCGCGACGTGATCAATGCCGGCATCGAGCAAGCGCTCAGCAACGGCCGCTGAAGCCTGCCGCCCGCGGCGCCAGGAGTGGCGTTGAAGGAATGGCGCTGAAGCGGGTCGTCTTCTATATCCGCTCGCTCGGCGGGCGCGGGGCGGAGCGCGTCGTGGCACTCCTCGCCTCAGGCTTCGCGAGGCGTGGCGTCGATTGCATCGTCGCGGTCGAGGCGGAGGCGCAGGAGAATGCGGCCTTCCTGGAACCGCACATCCGCATCGTCAATCTCGGCACCTCGCATCTGCGCGCGACCCTGCGCCTTGCGCAGCTCCTCGCCGCCGAGCGCCCTGACATCTCGATCTCGACGCTCGGCGTGCGCAATCTGAAGCATGTGATCGCGGCCGCGCTCGTCTTGCGCCTGCGCCGCGCGCTCCTCTCCTATCACGGCCATGTCGAGGCCGAGCCGCGCTTCCTCGATCGGCTCTCGAACCGGCTGACACCGCTGACGACGAGGCTTGCGGCGGCGAGCGTCTGCGTCTCGAACTGGATGCGCGTCCATGTGATCCGCGATCTGCACGGCAGTGCCCGGCGCAGCGTCACGCTCTACAACCCGGTCGCGATCGAGAGCGCACGACCGGCCGCGAGCGCGGCTGAGCTCGCACGCCGCGACCTCGTGATCCTCGCGGTCGGCCGCCTCGAGCCGGTGAAGGATTACGGCCTGCTGATCGCGGCTTTTGCCAGGCTCGAGCTGAAGGAGGCGCGGCTCGTCATCATCGGGGAGGGGCCTCTGAGAGCAGCGCTCGAGCAGCAGGCGCGCGAGCTCGGCGTTGCCGACCGCGTCGAGCTGCCGGGCTATGTGGCCGAGCCCTGGAGCTATTTCGAGCGGGCGCGGCTCTGCGCCATCTCGTCGACCTCCGAATCCTTCTCGAATGTCGCCGTCGAGGCGCTGGCGCATGGTCTGCCGGTGGTCTCGACTGATTGCGGGGGACCTGCCGAGATCATCACTGCGCCCGAGCTCGGTACGCTGGTGCCGGTCGGCGACCAGGCAGCCTTGGCGCGGGCGCTCGGCGCCGCGCTCGCGGCTCCGGGCGATCCCGCACCGCGCGTCGCGTGTGCTGGGGCCTTCTCGGTCGAGCGGGCGGTCGATGCCTATCAGCGCCTCTTCGAGATGGTCGCGGCGGAGGCTGGCGGGTCACTCGCAAAGAGGTGAGGGCCGAGGCCGCAACGAGGCGATTGAGCCCGGCCTCCTCGAGTGGTATAGTTTGCCGTCTTAAGAGCATCATCGATCGTCGCTGGAGGGGGAGCTGATGAACCGAGTTCTCAAGGCCGCGCTGCATGTCGGATACTTGTCGCTGCTCTGCGGCTTCTCGCAAGGCGCACTCGCCCAGCAGGCCTTCATCAGCCAGACGATTACGCTCGCCACGAATTTCTGCCCGCAAGGCTTTGTGCCGATGCAGGTCAGCTCCTCCAGATCGCGCGATATCAGGTGCTGTTCAGCCTGATCGGGACGACCTATGGCGGCGACGGCAGGATGACTTTCGCGCTGCCCGAGGCATCCCCGATCCCCACCAAGAACGGCCCGCCGCTCATGCAATGCATCGCCATCACCGGCTCTATGCCGCTGCGGTCGCGGAGCCGTGTTCCGTTTGCCAGGGCAAAAACTTCTTGAGCAAGTGCCTTTGATCAAGTCTCGTTGAGAAACACAGTTCTCTCGGTCAAATCAATGGTCCGCTCTATGGGAGATGACAATCAATTTCGTTAAGATTATTTCGAGTATGGCGGCGCCGTGTTATTGGATTTTGTCGTTTTTTGTTTGGAAGTATTTTGATGCCTATCGGAGCGCAATTACCCAGCCGCCGACCTACACTATACGATGATGCTCGGAGCGCGCATCAGCGGCCGCCTGCGCTTCGGCCAGCAGCCATTCCCGGAAGATTCTGATCTTCGGTAGGTGGCGCCGCGCTGGCGGATAGACGAGCCAATAGGCATGGCCGTCGCGGCAGACGAGATCGAAGGGCTGCACGAGCTGGCCTGAGGCGAGCTCGCTCTGGAAGAAGGCCGGCGTGAGCAGCGCAACGCCTTGGCCAGCGATCGCGGCGCTGGCCTCGAGATGCTGCGCACCGAAATAGACCTCGGGTCGCACGGTGGGTGGGGCCGCCGGCGCGCCGGCCGCGGCGAACCAATGCTGCCACCAGGAATCCTGGCTATCGAGCAGCGGCAGGCGCTGCAGATCGGCGGGCGAAAGGAGGCCGCCCGATCGGGCCAGCAGGTCCGGGCTCAGCATCGGCGTGAACTCGGCATTCAGGACGAGATGCGCCGCAAGGCCCGGCCAGTCGCCGCGCCCGGATCTGATCGCAATATCGATCTCCTCATGGGCGAAATCGATCACCTTGCCCGTCGCGTCGAGGCGCACCGCTAGCGAAGGATGGGCGAGCTGGAAGGAGCCGAGACGCTGCGCCAGCCAATGCGTCGCGAAGGTCGGGACCGAGCTGATCACAAGCATGCCTTGGGCATCGACGCGCGTCTCGGCGAAGGCCGCGCGCAACAGCTCGAAGGCCTCGGTGGTGCGCGGCGCAAGGCGGCGTCCGGCCTCGGAGAGCGCGACCTTGCGCGGAAAGCGCAGGAAGAGGGGCGTGCCAACCCGCTCCTCCAGCAACTTGATCTGATAGCTGACCGCAGCTTGCGTCATGCCGAGCTCGTCCGCGGCCCTGGTGAAGCTCAGATGCCTCGCCGCCGCCTCGAAGGCGCGGATGGCGGCGAGGGGTGGGAGCGGGTTCGTCGGCATTGGTCAGCGGTTTGGGATAAGTCTGCCTTATGCATGATGATCGAGTTTCGATTGGATTACAAGCCGTGGCCGCGCCTAAGCAAGCTTCGAGATCCAGTCATCGGAGCGTGCCTATGTCCTTGCAGCAAGCGGTTTCGGCGCCGCGCTTCCTGGGCTTCCTCGTCGCGGCCCTGCGTCGAGTCGAGCGCCGCCTCCATTGGCCGGAAACACGTCGCTCGGACGGCATCGCCAAGCTCGATCTCTCCACCCTCTCCGACGAGCGCCTGCATGACCTCGGCTTCCTCGACGGCCGCAGCCCTCGACCAGAATGTCGGCGGGAGTGGTGAGCGCGCATCCCTTCCTTCTCCCGCTTACGGGAGAAGGTGCAAGTTTCTTGGATAGAAAGACTCTGCGCGTCAGCGACCGGCGGCTGAGGGACGGTTGTTCATGTCACTGGCACCCCTCATCCGTCCCTTGGTGACGCAAGGGGTCACCTTCTCCCGCATCGCGGGAGAAGGAAGGCGCGCCGCTCAGCCGCCGGCCGCGAGCTTCGCCGCGAGGCGCATCGCGAGCGCCATCACTGTCAGGGTCGGGTTCGCCTGGCCTGAAGTCGGCAGCACGGCCGAGCTTGCGACATAGAGATTGTCGGCGTCGAAGACACGCAGATCGCGATCGACCACGCCGTTCTGTCGCGACGCCGCCATGCGGGCGGTGCCGATCTGATGCGTACCGTGCGAGGCCTGGGCCAGCACGCTGGCGTGCCGCCCCTCTGCGGGATCGCGGAATTCGAGGCGGCCGATCCCGCTGCGCGCGAGCCAGTCGGCCAGGAGATCATGGCAGCGTACCACAGAGTCGGCGTCACCCTGAGAGAAGCGCAGATCGATCTCGAGGCGCCTCACGCCCGTCCGGTCGCTGTCTGGTGACAGGCGCACCCGGCTCGGCCAGGAGGGTGCTTGCTCGGAATGGTAGGAGAGGCCATAGCGGCGCGCCGCATTGTGTTTGTAGAAGCCGGGCACCGGGATTGCCGCGGCGTAGCGGTTCCACAAAAGGCGCGGCACGGCGAGCGCCGTCTGCGGCAGGTCTGTGACGAGGTTTTTCAGATGCGGCAGGCGCGCCATGCCGTCCGGAATATGCCGCTTGCGGATGGCTTCGGCGATCAGCCTGCGGCCGAGCCACGGCACCGAGAGGGCGAGCGCGATCGAGGACAGGAAGCCGTCGCCATGGCGCGCATCGCTGATGCGTGGCACGACCGGCCAGAGCGCAATGTTCATGAGCCCGTGCTCGCGCTGGGTCCGCGAGGCCGGCGTCAATCTGCGGCGCACATAGGAACACTTGTCGATCTCGAACTCGAAGAGGCGGTCGACAGCGTCGTTCGCGAAGACGATATCGGCGATCTCGCCGATCACATGCCCCATGTAGTAGCGACCGAGCGGACCCTCCGGGCCACCGAAGAGCTGCGGTGAGCGCTGCTGCTCGTTGAGCAGCAGTCGCGTCGTTTCGAGGCCGCCCATGGCGAGCACGAGATCTGCCACCGGAACCGCGATACGCCGGCCGTCGCGGCCGACGACCGTGATGCCGTCGATGCGTCGCTCGCGACGGTCGAGCCCGACCAAGGTGGCATGCAGGCGCAGATCGATTTTCGTGGACGAGGTGAGCGCCCGCTGATGGGCACGCTGCAGTTGCCGGATGCAGCTCCAGCGTTCGAGCGATGACATCTGGAACTCGGCGCCCGGCGGATCGGCATCCGCGACCGCGAAGACCGGCTCGCCCGCCATGGCATAGCGGGTCGCGGCGGCGATATGCGGCGCGACATCGTCATAGCCGATCGGCCACATGGCTCCGCCGACCACGACACGCGGCTCGAAGTCGATCGGGTCATAGGGAAGGCAGCGCCCGCCCCAGAGATTGGAGGTGCCGCCCAGACGCCTTGCGACCGCGATGCGCATATCGTCATGGCGGGCCGGATCGACGATATGGGCGTTCGAGAGCGACTGCGCCTCGGGCTCAGCCGTCAGCCCACCCGACTCGAGCACGAGCACGGTGCGGCCGAGCCGCTCAAGCTCGAGGGGCGAGCGCGATGCCGACCGGCCCCGAGCCGATGACGCAGACATCGTGACGGTGCTCGCCAAGGCCTTCGAGCGTGTCGCTGATCACGCCGTCGCGTCCACTCGCTGCGCAGCGGGGCGGCGGAGCAGCGCGTCATAGATCGCAGTCATCTCGGTGAAATAGCGGTCGCGGGTGAAGGTCGCGAGCGCATAGGCGCGGGCTGCCTCGCCGAGCTTGGCGAGCTCGGCCTCGCTGAGCGCGAAGGCCTTGGCGATCGCCACACCGAGCGCATCTGCATCGTTTGGCGGCACGACGAAGCCCGTGACATTGTCCTCGACCATCTCCGGCAGGCCGCCGATGGCGCTGGTGATGATCACCTTGCCGCGCGCCTGCGCCTCGAGGATGCTCTTCGGGGCGATCTCGTACCAGATCGAGGGCAGGGCGATCGCGACTGCGGCCTGCACATGGGCCCAGAGCTCGGCCCCTTTCAGATGGCCGGTGAAATGGGCGGTGACGCCGAGCTCGGCGGCCTTGGCGCGGAGCCCCGCCTCCTCCTTGCCTTCACCGACGAAGACGAGGGTGACGCCGGCTCGCTTCGCCGCATCGACCAGCACCGACAGGCCCTTCTCGACCGAGAGGCGGCCGAAATAGAGAAGGAAGCGCCCGTAGCGCGCCTTGACCGCCGCGATGGTGTCGGGCGCGACCGGACGGTCATCCGTGGTCTCGAAGAAATTCGGCACGTAATGCAACTTTTCGCGTGCGACACCGTGCTCGACGAATTTGTCGACGAGGAAGCGGCAGGGCCCGATGAAGGCCGAGACCGCGTCGCGCACCGTGCCGCGATGCCATTGCAGCCAGCCATCGAGCGCATAGACGGAATCGGTGAGGATCGAGCCGTGTGCGCAGCGATGCACCGCGCAATTCCATTGGCGTCCGCCGCGGCAGAGCTCGCACACCCCATAGCCCGGCCGGAAGAAATGATAGGCCGGGCAGACGAGCTTGTAGTCGTGCAAGGTCAGCGCGATCGGGATCTTGCGCTCGAGCGCCGGCGGCAGGATCGCCGGGGTGAGCTGATGGTAGATGCCGTGGATATGGATGATGTCCGGGCGGAAATCGTCGAGGAGCACGGAGAATTTCTGCTTCGCCTCGTCCGAATGCAGGAAGCGGCCGACAGCGCCGAACTTCTCGGTGCCCCGCGCCATGCCAGGATCGAAATAGCTCGGGAAATACTTCTTGAAGGCCGAAGGCTCGTTCTGCGGATGCTCCATCGCGAATTCCGCGCAGTCCCAGCCCTTCTCGCGAAACAGCGCGAGGTGATCGAGATGCACGGCCTCCGCACCGCCCATTCGGTAGTGCAGCCGGTGTACTCCAAGTAGCCGCATTGAACGATCCTTCAGGCGGGTGAGAGGCGGCGCAACAGCGCGAGCGCCTCGTGGCGCGGCGAAGGCTCGGCGCGCGCGAGGTTGCGGGCGAGATGCGCCGGCTGGAACATCGAGACGAGCGTCACGCCGGAGGCGTTGGCGGCAAGTGCCGCGTCGAGGAGGAGCGCGCCGACCGCGGCATCGAGGTCGTTTGCCGCATAGCCCGATTCGCGCAGCGCCTTCGCGCCGTCCATATCACTGCGTAGGCGCTCGACCAGCGCCTCCTTCGCGCCGCCGACGCCGAGCACCGAATGGCCGATGACGGTCACCGGACGCTTCGCTGTCTCGGCGATGCGCTCCGTGTCTCCGGCGAGCGGTCGCAGCGCCGTCTGGAACACCGTATAGGGGTGTCCGCTCGCCGCACCGGCGAGGCAGGCGTCGAGATCGCCGGCGATGCCAACGAAGCGCGCCTGGCCGCGCCGCAGCACCGCTTCGAGAGCGCTGATTACGGCCTCGTCCGTGACGAGTCTGGGGTCCGGGTCATGCAGCGCGTAGACATCGACGGTCTCGGTGCGCAGCTTCGCGAGCGATCGCGCGATCGAGTTCTCGATGAGGTCCGGCGTGAGCGCGAGCACACGGTTGTGCGTCGCCTGCAGGCGCCTCGAACTCTTGCGCAGCCCACGCAGCATCGAGCCGAGCGGCCTTGCGGCCGCATAGGCGCCGCGCAGCAGGGGCGAGCGGCGCGGCGGCGCGAGCCCGACCTTGGTGAGGACACACACGCTATCGCGGCGGGCCGCGAGGAAGCGCCCGAGAGTGGCCTCGGCCTCGCCCGCCCCATATGCCGGCGCGACATCGAACCAGGTGACGCCGGCCTCATGGGCCCGCTCGAGCGCCGCAAGGCCGGCTGTGGCCGAGATGCGCGAGCCGAGCGAGGCGCAGCCGAAGCCGAGGCACGATACCTCGAGCCCGGTTCCTGGCAGGACCACCGATCGGATCATCTTTGCGTCTCCACGCCGCCAAGCGTTAGGCGAGGCTTGATACCTTTCGATTAACGCACGAGCGCCTTCCCGGCGGGTGCCGCAACCTGGCCTCCCCGGCGGACGGCGATCGGCCAGGGGAACTCGGCCCGCTCGGCTGCGGGGCGGCGCAGCAGGATCATGGACAAGATGACGAGGACACCGAGCGCTAGCGTCTTGTCGCCGATCGAAAGGGAACCCGAGATGACGATCAGGAAATAGGCGAGCACCCAGCCGATGCCTTTGCGCACCTGCCGCGCCAGGTCGAGGAGGAAGCAGCCGAAGGCCAGAAAGAAGAAGAGGCTCGGCACGAGCCCATAGGTCAGCGGGAAGCTGACCCAGAAGCTCTCGATGCCGAACTCGATGCCTTCCGTATAGGAAAGCGCTCGCAGGAGATCCTGATCCGGCCCGAAAAGGAGCTGGAACCAGGTGAAATGCGCGAACATCTCGAACATGATGACGCGCGCTTGCGCGCTGCGCTCGTCGCTCACGAAGCGATCGAGCAGAAGGTCGAAGAAGCCCGCCGCATAGGCCGCGAAGACCGCGCCGATCATCACCGGCAGCAGGGACAGGTAGATGGCGGCGCTCCTGGTGCGGAAACGGCGTCCCTGCAGGAGGCCGGCGAGCCTGCCGAGCCCGATGAGGAGCACGAGCGCGAGCATCGTGACTGTCGCCGCGCGTCCCCCGAAGGAGAAAATGCCGACGATCTGCAAGAGCATCGCGGGGAAGCGCAGCAGGCCCGGCAGGTCGCGCCCGCCTCCGATTGCCATCATGACGATGTAGAGGCCGGTGAACATGGCGTTGCCGAGCGGATGGCCGAAGATCGCCGAGGAGCGCAGCTCGATCGTCGTGAGATCGAGGTCGTGCAGCACGATCGGCGTGAGCCGCCATCCGGTCGCCATCTCGACGAGGCCGAGCACCGCGTTCGCGGCGAAGATGAGGTGGATCAGCCAGGCGAGCAGCCGCGCCGTCCTCTCGTCGATGCCGTCGAGCAGGAAGAGGGCGAGAATCGGGAAGATGAAGGTGTCGATGACGAGCGACAAGGGCACGTGCAGATTGACCACCACATAGGCGATCAGGGTCACGACCATCCACAAAAGGATGGTGGCCCCGAAATGGCGCTCGATCGCGGCAACGAGGAACCGCGACGGATGGGCGTCGAGCACGAGCCTCGCGAAAAGCGCCGCGGTCATGAGATAGGTCGCGGGATGGATCTTCTCGAGGAGGAAGCCGCCCGTGTCGCTGTAATTGATGCCGAGCCTTACGAGGGCGAAGGGCGAGATCGCAAAGGCGACGACGAACGCGGCGACGGTGAGCGCCGCGAGCATGAAGGGTGGGCGGCGCACCTTTGCGTCAGTGCCCGACATTGGCGTCATCAAGGCTCCTTGCGGCGTCGGCGATCTCTCGGATCCTTGTCCCCAAACGGTCTCGCGTGAGCTGCAAAGAGGGTCCAAATCGCATCATTTTGACACAAACGCGTGGTCGTCCGGGCCTTGGCACGGCGGAAAGCAAATATATGGCCCTAATATCGACCATCTACCGTCGGCCGCCTCACATGTTACTAGCGCAAGCGTCTTGAAGATCGGTTTCACGATGCTCCCACTGCCCGGGCGAGACGCCCCTTCGAGATCACCCGTCGGGGCGGCGCGCCTGGCTGCGCCGACACGGCGCGCCTGCGTCGGCGGGCTCGCGGGCCTGTTTGCGGCCGGGCCGATGCTGCGCGCACATGGCGCGAGCTTCTGCCGCGACGCGGCCGAGGCGCCGCGCCCATCCGCTTCCGCGGCCATCATGACCGAGCCGCCGCTCGGAGAGGCCAGCGGGCGCGTCGCCTGGGGAGTGAAGCTCGAGACGCCTGGCTCTTACGACCAGGCGCTGATCGACGCAATCGCGTCCGAGAAGCCGCAATTCCTGGTGATCGGTAGCGGCTTGAAGTTCGGCAATCTGCATCCGCGCTCGATAGGCTTCGAGTTGGAGGCAAGCGGCAAGCCGACACAGAGCTGGTACGAATGCGACGACATCGTCGCTGTCGCGACGAAGCTCGGCGTCCCCGTGCGCGGCGATTGCGTCGCCTGGAACGATTGGCTTCCCGACTGGCTCTCCGCGCTCGCCCGCACCCAGGCGCAGGGCTGGCAGGACAAGCTGCGCTCGAATTTCGAGACGCATTTCAGAAGCGTCTTCTCCCATCTCGACGAGCTCTCGGCGAAAGCCGGCCGCAAGCTGATGCGCTGGTGCGGGCTCGTCAACGAGCCTTTCGACCCCTGGGCTGCGAGCGGCGGCAAGCCCGTCTGGCGCAAGGGTGCCTGGCTCGATGCCTTCGGCTTCGAGAGCGAGAGCCTGCCCGGCTATATCGGGCGCGCCTTCGAGCTCGCCGAGCACTTCGACCCCACGAGCTCGACCGCCTTCTTCCTCAACGAGTCGAATTGCGACAATGACCGCTACGGGCCGATCGTGCGGCCGGCCATGCTGCGCCTCGTCGACGCGCTGCAGCGCTCCGGCCGAAAGCTCGATGCGGTCGGCCTCGAATGCCATCTCATGCCGCAATGGATGAGCGACCAGCGTCAACCCGATTGGCGCCCCTTCGTCTCATTTCTGCGGGACCTCGCGTCGCGAGGCGTCGAGATCTACCTCACCGAGCTCGACGTGAATGACTGCTCGCTACGTGACCTTGCGCAGCGCGACGCGCTCGTCGCCGACTATACGCGCTCCTTCCTCGGAGCTGCCTTGCAGGTGCCCGCCGTCACCATGATCTCGAACTGGGACCTCTCGGACAAATATTCCTGGCTGCGCGAGGACACGTCGCCATCATCGGGCTACCCATCGCTGTCGCGCTGGGCGAATTGCGCCTACAGCCCGCCCTGTCCGCGCCCCGCCATCTACGATCAGTCCATGCGCCCGAAGGCCGCGCGGCGCGCCCTCGCTGCAGCGCTCGGAGGCGCGCCATGAGCGAGGCCACAGAGAACAAGGCCAAGAGCCAAGTCACGAGCAAAGCCACGAGCGAGTCCAAGCGCAGCGGCATGCTCATCACCGTCGTCATCACCAATTGTAATTACGGGCGCTTCGTCGGAACGGCGATCGAATCCGTCCTCGGCCAGACCTACCCGAATGTCGAATGCGTGGTGGTCGACGACGGATCGACCGACGGGTCGCGTGAGGTCATCGCGCGCTATCAAGGGATCACGGCGCTCTTCAAGGCGAATGGCGGCCAGGCGCAGGCGTTGAAGGCCGGCGCGCAGCTCGCGCGCGGCGAGGTCATCATCAGCCTCGACGCAGATGACTATCTCCTGCCGCAGGCCTGCGCTCGCATCGCCGAGCACTGGGAGGCCGGGGTCTCCTGCCTCAATTATCGGCTCGCCGTCGAAGGCCAGTCATTCGCGTCCTGGCCGACCGAGAAATTCCTCGACAGCGGGCATGCCGAGTTCCTGTTGAAGCACGGCTATTACCCGTCGCCGCCGATGAGCGGCAACGCCTTCGACACGAACTATGTCCGCCAGTTCCTGGCGCGCGGGCGGCATCTCGATGGCGACGGCGTCGACGCCTATCTCCTCTACTCGGCGCCCTTCTTCGGCCGTGTCGCCCATATCGACGAGCCCCTGGCCTTCTACCGGATGCACGGCGCCAATTTGTCGATGACGTCTGGCCGCAAGACCGTGCGCAATCTCGGCGACCATGCCTATTACCAATATTGGGCGCAGCAGAACGCCTACGCCTTCGCGAGAGAGCAGGGCCGCAAGATCCCGGCGCGCACCTTGCTCAAAGGAGCCTATCCGGCGATGTGGATGCTGATCGCCAAGGATGGCGGCTATACGCGCCGCAAGCTTCCGGAGCAGGGAACGATGGAGACCGCCTGGGTCGCGCTCCAGGCCTTCCTGATCCAGCCGGGCATTCCCTTCGCGAGCCGCATCAAGAATGCCGCCTTTCTGCTCGCCGTGCTGGTGATGCCGAAAACGCTGCGGCTTGCGCTGGCCAATCGCTTGGTCTCGAAGCAATAGGGCAGGG
>Ga0306920_100004107_pt1 | contig 18633 bp, 27 predicted proteins | sample flu12Cox44000170_FD_204666 | JGI IMG/M metagenome (GOLD analysis project Ga0306920, IMG submission 204666) | Lab enrichment of tropical soil microbial communities from Luquillo Experimental Forest, Puerto Rico - flux4day.12C.oxic.44.000.170 (v2)... | ecosystem: Environmental > Terrestrial >... | reverse complement strand
CGAAGGCATCAAAGAATACCCGCAGAGCGTCGTCGCCGCCGTTGGTGAGCAGAACTTCGTCCGGCCGCGTGCCAAGGTGCCGGGCTATGCGAGCCGTGGACTCTTGGTATTCGGGGTACATGGCAAACTGTTGCGGTGTCAGCTTGGCTAGAGCGCGCAACACGGCCGGTCCGCACCCGGCGGTGTTCTCGTTGAAGTCGAGCCGGATCTTCCCGGCGCGACCTTCGGCCGGCGGTTCATAGGTCTTACGTCGGAGGATGGCATCCCGCACCGGCAGACGCGTTTTCATTGGCGAATCCTCACGGCGTTGAAATGGGCGGGCAGGTTTTCCGCGGAAGCGAAGGTTTCCGCCCCGTCCGCTAATCGCGCGAAACCATTCCGAGAGATCTCTTGAACGGTAATGCATTTCACGAAATCCGCGGCCTGCAGGCCGCCGCGGCGGCGAGCCCAGCCCGCCGTTGGCAGTACGTGATTGCTTCCGGAGATATAGTCACCGAGCGGTTGCGCGCTCCACGGTCCAACGAACACCGTGCCGGACGAGCGGATTCCTCGCAGCAGGGATTCTGCCTGCGCCGGCAGGCTTAAGTGCTCTGGGGCGAACCGATTGACAAAGTCGCAGGCCGCGGCTAGGGAGTCTGCAACCAGGATCGCGCCGCTCCGACGGGAGGAGTCGTGGGCAGGATTGTTGGCAGCCAGCATGCGGAGTTGGGCCGTAACCTCTGCCGAAACCTGCTCTGCGAATTTACGTGATGTTGTAACCAGAAAGCTGCCGGCGTCGGGCGCATGTTCGGCTTGCGCGAGAAGGTCGGCGGCAATCCAGGCTGGATTACCACCGTCGGAGAGCACGATCGCTTCGGTAGGCCCGGCGGGAAGGTCGATAGCGCAATCGGCAGAGGCCAGCTGCTTTGCCGCGGTGACATATCTGTTGCCGGGTCCGCAGATTTTCTCGACGCTCGGCACCGATCTTGTTCCATAAGCGAGCGCCGCCACTGCTTGCGCTCCTCCCATTCGGGCGATTTCGCGAATTCCGAGAAACTGCGCGGCTGCCAACACTTCGTCGTTCGGTTTTGGACAGGCTACGATGATGCGGGGCACGCCCGCCACCTGAGCCGGTATTGCGGTCATCAAAAGCGTCGAGACCAGGGACGCGCGGCCGCCCGGGACGTAGCATGCAACGGATTCGATCGGCCTCACGATCTGCCGGATTCTGACGCCCGGTTCAATACGGAGCGACCAAGGCTTGGGCAGCTGTTTCTCCGCGACGCGGCGGATGTTACACCCCGCTTTTCTAAAGGCCTGAAGTAAGTCCGGACTGACGCGTCGATAGGCGTCGCGGAGCTGCTTTTGCGAGATCCACAGTGTCCTCGCTGTCACTTCCGAGCCATCGAGCTTTTTGGTCCAGCCAAAAAGCGCGGAGTCGCCACGCCGCTGCACATCGCACGCAATGCGAAGCGCTACGCGCTGGGCCTGCACATCATGGGCAACTCGCGTGCTAAGCAGCTTCTTCTCGGTCGCGGCCGTTAGTTCGAGGATTCGCATCAGAGCACAATCTTGTTCAAGGGATACTCGACGATGCCCTGAGCTTTGGCGGCCTTGAGTTTGGGCAAAATCTGGCGAACTACCTCTTCTTCGATGATGGTATTGACGGCGACCCAATCGGGATCGCTGAGCGTCGAGATGGTCGGATTCTTCAATGCGGGAAGCACCTGCAAGACCGAAGGCAGATCGTCGCGGCGGACGTTGAGCAGCAGGCCGACCTTGCTGGCGGCGTCGATGGCTCCCTGCAGCATCAGGATGAGGCTCTCCGCCTTTTCGCGTTTCCAGGAGTCGCAGGCGGCCGAGCGGTTCATGATGAAGACGGTCGCGGATTCAAGCACGGTATCCACGATGCGGAGCCGGTTGGCGCGGAGCGAGGAACCGGTTTCGGTGACTTCCACGATTGCGTCCGCCAGCTGGGGAACCTTGACCTCGGTCGCGCCCCAGGAGAATTCGACGCGTGCGCTTACGCCGTAGCGTTCAAGGTATCGGCGAGTGAGCCCGACGACTTCGGTGGCGATGATTTTTCCTTCGAGCTGGCGCGCTTCGCGAATCGGAGAATCTTCGGGCACCGCGAGGACCCAGCGAACCCGCGCCAGACGCTGTTTGGCGTAAACGAGTTCCGCGAGTTCATCCACCTCGGCGCCCGTTTCGACCACCCAGTCATGTCCGGTGATGCCCGCATCAAGCGCACCCGATTGGACGTAGCGCGCCATTTCCTGCGCGCGCACCAGAAGGCATTCGATTTCCGGATCATCGATCGCGGGCACGTAGCTGCGAGGACCAAGTGTGATTTTCCAGCCGGCGCGCGAAAACAGGTCGATCGTGGCTTCTTGTAGGCTGCCTTTAGGGATGCCGAGCTTCAAACGAGCAGCGGACATGGGCTAGTCCGCCTTTCCGGAAGGTGCTGGCTTTTGATAGACCTGTTCGGGCGCAAACGTCGGTGTTAGAACCAGCCGAGATAGGCCGTTTTCGTCCAGGCTGCGAAAGAAACAGCTGCGGTAACCTTCGTGGCAGACTCCAGGCCCGATCGGACTTACCCGCACCAGGAGCGCGTCGGCGTCGCAGTCTATGCGCACGTCGCGCACTTTGAGGACGTGCCCGCTCGATTCTCCTTTTCTCCAGAGTCTGTTGCGGGAACGCGAGAAAAACACGACCTCGCCGCTACGCCTGGTTTCCCGGTAGGACGCTTCATTCATGAAACCTAGCATCAGGACGTCGCCCGATGCTTCGTCCTGAATGATGGCGGGGACCAAGCCGCCCGATTTGTCGAAGTCGATTTGCACGTTCGCTCCTTGTTTCAAGCCGCATAAAAACAAAAAACCCGCTGGGCTTTCGGCTGCCAGCGGGCTAAGAGTGTTTTGGTTTAGCGGTTTGCTATCCACACCTCAGCGCGCGCGGCAGATGGCCGTGATGATGATGGCGATGAGTGTGCTGGACGAAATTCATTGAGCATGAAGAATAGGGGAGCACTACCGGGCGTGTCAACAGGAATGAGCTTATGGTGTCAAACTAAAGTAGAAATGTCCCTTTTTGTTCCCATTTGGTGTTGTTGGTGGTTTTGCGGGTCGTTGGCCTGGGAAGGAACGCAACCCTGCGCAGCAGCCGAAAGGGCGGAACTCGAAGCGCAGAGTTTGCCAACCATGGCTGCTGCACCGTTTAACGAAAGCTCCTATCTGGTGGCGGAGGTTCGGTTTCACCTCGGCTTGGTCCAAGGCCCGAATCGGTTCTAACCGTCGTCAGGTCGCAGCGAGGTCGTTCGCATTAGGTACTAGTACTACGAACGACGCATGGATCACCTGCGCGAAGGGGCCGGAAACCTTTTGGTGGCGCCAGTTGAAAGAGGCTCTCGGCGAGCGCCCAAGCCGACTGCTATTGGGTTCCCCGTCAAAATGCGGTATCACAGGGCGCCTTCACGGCGCGTGACTTGTAACGTCAGCCCGACAAGCCGAATCGGATAACAGCGCAGGAACGCAAAGGGGGATGGAATGGCGGAGGAGAAGGTTAGAAAAGACGACCGGACGTGGAGGCAGCAACTTACGCCCAATCAGTACCATGTGACCCGCCAGAAGGGCACCGAGCCGCCTTTTAGCGGCGAATACGAGGACGTGAAAACGCCCGGCACCTACAAATGTGTCTGCTGCGGCGCGGAGTTGTTTCGCTCCGAGACAAAGTTCGATTCGGGCTGCGGATGGCCGAGCTTCTATGCGCCCGCGAAGGGTGAGGCGGTGGAAGAAGAAACCGATCGGAGTCACGGCATGCTGCGAACCGAGGTGAAATGCAGCCGCTGCGACGCTCACTTGGGGCATGTCTTTGACGATGGCCCGCAGCCGACCGGCCTGCGCTACTGCATCAACTCGGTGGCGCTGAATTTGGATGAGGATTAAGGGAAGTCGGCCGTCAGGCAGCCGGGCACGAGCAGGATACCATTTCGGCCACGGGGTCGCGGTCCCAAACACCCAGCAGCAAAACCTTGCTGCCATTGGGATACCTGAAAACGTAATATACGCGGTCCACGCCAGAGATTTCGAAAAATCCGGGGCGACGCGGATCGGGGCGGGAAGGCGCGTTCATGTTGAGCAACACGCGTAGCTCCGCTATCTCTTCCTGAGAATGATTTCTCAGGTCTTCTAGGATGGGCGGTTGTTTCGAAATATTCATGATCTTCATGCGCTTTCCGCCGGTGGCTTTCCTCTCATAGATAAAGACGTTTCAATCGTCAAAATGTTTCATGGTTTCTTGGCGGACCGCCAGCCGTTTGTTACAGAACGTTCTCAATCTATATAAGTGTGCCCCCCAGGAGCTTCGCCGGTTATCCGATTACTCGCGTGAATTACTTGCTTTGCCAGACCTTTTCTTGCGATAGTTCTCGGACTAAGTTTGATTCACCGGAGCGCAGAATCGTGACAAAAACGAGCAGCAAGCCGCAGCGAGGCCGGGCGCCCTTTGTCAAAGACAAACGCCGTCGTCACCACCACTATATGGTCACAATTCAATACGCTGACGGTGAGAAGTTTGGGCGGGTCTATACCAGCAAAGATAAAGCGGACGGTTTTGCCGAGCGCCAGCGCCGCTCGCCAGTCGTAAAATCCGTGCGCGTTTCGCAGGTTTCCTGAAACGTAGAGCAAAATAGCAGCGACGGGCTTGGAGTTCGACCGCGGGCGTGCTATAAGTAATTACATCAAGCGGCCTTAGTATAATGGTAGTACGGAACCTTGCCAAGGTTCAGGCGTGAGTTCGATTCTCATAGGCCGCTCCATTCTTTTCAAGCAGTTACAGCCGTTTCTCCCGAAAGTTCATTTTCCATATTTTCCAATAACTCGCGATCAGGCTGCTATTCGTGCGCTGGAACGTTTGGAAAATGCCTCGGCCACCTGCGCCAACGGGATTTCGCCGCTGTAAAGCGTCGTCATTCGCTGCGAAGTATGGCCCATCTGTTGACGGATAACCGCTGGATTCAGACCAGTGAGTTCCCATCTTCGGTTGCATCCACGTCTGAACCCGTGGAGACCGCCTTTCGGTAAACCCAACTGCTTCAGAACTGGATATAGCCCTTGATTGAGAATCGTAGTTTCTAGCAGCGGGTTCCCGAACTGTGATCGAAACACCAGTTCGCCTGGGGCCTGCTGCAGAAACTTCTTCAATTCCCGCATGGCCGACTTACCTTCCGCATCGTGCAGAACAACAGTCCTGTAGGCCGCTGCATTCTTGCAGATGCCTATCTTTCCGTTGTTCCGCTGATCTGAAGACTCGTCCACGCGGATTGTGCCAGTGCTGAAGTTGATGTCGTTTGACTTCAACGCTAGCAACTCACTTGACCGCAATCCCGCCGCCGCCGCAACCAAGATCAAGCACACGTACTGTCTTTGCCGATGATCGCCCAACGATTCCAACTGCCGGATACTTTTAGCAATTCGAACCGCATCGCTCCAGGAGAACGCGGCTCGTAACGTTTGACAGAAAACCTTTCCCCATTTGAATCAACAGCATCGAAGAATTGATGCAGATGAGAAATAGTCGTTGACAAGTTGTCGTGCAGATTCGAATCGGCAATAAGAAATATTTGTTGACGAGTTATTTGTATTAAGTCAGTGCGTACTATTAGTTTGCCCTTGGCGTATCCGCTACTGTCCCCAAAGAGCGCGAATAGCGTTCGGCCCGTCCACAGCGAGCCTTTGAAGCAAACAGATGTACATGGATTTTACCGTGCACGCGGCACTTAGCTTTACCACCGAGACTGAACTTGAAAAGTTGCCGTTCGTTCTCTTGCGGAACCCCGAGAACATCGCAGAAATCGCAAAATGCGCAGACTTCCACATGAATACTCCTGATGGTCGCAGATACGGCCTGTTCTATCGTGGGGGAGAATCCATACTCCACTTCCTCGAAGCCATAGGTATTCTCATTACCAACAAAGATCGCATGATGTCGGAAGACGTCGCAGGGATGATCGTTGAACAGGACTCTGAGGAACAGCCGCTGATTTACAGGGACTTTAGGTCGCTGGTCAATGCATGGTTCTCGCTGCACTCGCTGCACGGCGTGCCTATACCTGAGGAAGAACAAGACGTGCTGATGGAGGGCCGGACCGACGAATGTGACTTTTCCGACCTGCTGCTCAACCATACTGACGAAGAGAACGACGAAGAAAGCTAGCCGCTGTTAACAGACGCCATCTGGGGCGCGTCTATGGTTGAAGGAGTAGGCATGATCACGCGCACAGTTGCCATTTCTGCAGGCGCGGCTTTGCTGTGTTGCTTCGCTACCCCGCCGCATCAATTAACAGCAACGAATCTTCATAGCAGTGCTCAGACTGTCGAGCACCCGCCCGATGCTTGCCCTGTTACAAAACCACCGCAGCCGCCGTTCACACCGCCTATTCCGTATCCATCTGACGGTCTTGTTTGGATTGGTTCGCCCAAATTGTGGACCGATATACCCAAAGATGGAATCTGGCGTGGGCTACCACACTACACTCCCGATGACACCCGATATCGCCAGAAGGTCTTTTGGTGGAGTCAAGGTTACGATTGGCGCAGCGAAAATCCTCCGGAACTGACAATCACGGGAAGGCGACTGGACGGACCAGCGCCTTCCCTGTCCGCCGACGACCACGCAAATGCCGGATGGACTAATGACCGCAATCACGCGTTTATGGTCGATGGAATCTTTATTCCGACTCTCGGTTGCTGGAAAATCACCGGACATTACAAGGGCGAAGAACTGAGTTATGTAGTACTGGTCTCCAAATGAAACAAAAATCGTCTCCCGCGTCCGTTCGTCTATTCAGTAGAGACGAGAACAGCGGTATACTTCCGACTGACGGGAATCCGCGATGAAACTAAAGTTCAGTTTCGGAAAGTCCGATAACAGAACGGTATCGGACGACAGCGAGTCCATTGAAAAGCAACTGGCCGATGCCCAGAAGGAAGTTCAAAACGCAATGCGCGAGTTTCGAAGTTGGGGAACACCTTACTACGAACAAGCGTGGCTAGACGCTGTCGAGAAACTCAAGCGTTTAGAAGCTAAGGTTCCGAAACGGAAGGCACATTCAGCGTAAACGACGCCACTCCGACCCGAGTGGTCTTGCCTTGCGCTTCATCCCGCGATGATTTTCAATTGGGGCCGTACTTGGAGACGGCGGTCTGCACACGCTGGATCAGACTCTCCGATACTGAAAGAGCGTACATAAACTCTGGGAGCCGTGGCGGATCACTTCTGTTGAAACTCATGGCATCGGTAAGAGTCTTCTTGGCAAGATCAAGAAAGTAGTTTCTTGTATCGGTGTCCGCGATCTTGGCTTCCAATGTCCGGACTCTTTCCGCTAATTGCGCGATCACGGGACCGTTTTTATCGTTTGTGGTCACGGTTACTCCACTCGGGCAGGAAAACCGGAGCCGCACACCCTCCCAGCCAACCAGCCCGGCGTGCGCTCCTGACTTATGTCCGAGGGCCGTGCCGAACATAAGCTATTACACTTGTAGTCTGTGATCGAACAGCGGGTCAAGCACTCGTGCCGTGCAGCTAAAATGGGCGAGGAAATCAGGGGAAAAGCGTGGGAGCGGCGGAGAACTCCTCTGGATTTTGGTGCATCCGCTGTAAGCTTGAAGCTGTTGCGCAGGTTCCGAGTTCGGCCAAGCCCTCGCTCCCTGGCGTAAGTCGGAAACTTGCTGCTCCATTCAGCGAGTTAACGAATTTAGCGGAGCAAAACATCCGCGCCAGCAACCGCTTCTTACAATCCCAGAATGTCTTTACCGGGAATTTCGCGCTAGTCCTTTCAGAGTGTCGCAAACTTGCTCCGAGGCCGGAAACTGGCCAGGGCTTCGTTCTCGTCCTCAAAGGTAGGAATTACTTCTGGCAGGTGCAGCACCTTGAAGGCCTGCAACACAGCGCGTCTCGGACGCAGGAATCTCATTGCGCCACCCCGCTCTCGCAGGGACGCGCACGTCGTAGCGATGACACTGAGGCCGGAACTGTCGATCTGGCTTAGTTCGGCTAGATTCAACAAGAACTTGACTACACCCTTGGCAATCAAGTCTTGTAGCTGGCTTGCCAGCAACTCGCTCTCACGGTCGTTGATGGTTGCCCTTCCGTGAAGGTCCAGTATTGTAACGCCTCCGAATTCTCGGATTGAGATTTGAAGCCCCACGATAGACCCCATTCGCCGTTGGTACTAAACGGGAATAGCTCTCAGTTAGGCGCGTTCTTGCGCAACTGCACTCACACGGAGTAACAACGCGGAGGGAACCACGCACCGAAATAATTCGGCTGCTTGAATCGCATGTATACCCCTCAGGCTCTTAGACGCACACGACGCCCAGGGGATGCCCCGCACAACCGCTAATCTTCAGCATGCGCCCCAATTTTCACGCAGCGATGTACCTCACGTTACCAAATGACGGGCGTTCGCAGCGGCGTTCGCGGCCCTAGGAGACCTATGCAGCGTTTCTTCATCCACGCCCAAGACTAATCGGCCAGGGTCTCGGGATGGCCAAGGTCATCAACAGCAGACCGAGTATGGCCATGTTTTTTAGGAAATGGGTCATATCCCCTAGCTTTGATTGTGGGTCTTGAACCGTCCAAAAATTATGGATGCCGAAAGAGACGCCCAGAAGAAAAATAGCCAACAGGGCCGCGCCGATAGTCGGGTGAAAGCCAAGGAGTAGGCTCAGTCTACCTAAGAAGAGAAGTACGCCCGAACCGCCGACCGCGAACGCGGGAGCGGGTATGCCTTTGCTCTTGGCATATCCGGTCATCAAATTGAGTTGCGCAAGGTGGTTGAATCGGTTCATAAGGAAAAAACTGCCAACGATGACCCGCCCGATGAGCAATGCAATGCTGTCGATCATTTCCCATTAGGACATAACCCCTCCTCATAATTGCTTGGTTGGACCATGGCTAGAATTCCGTTTGCCCATCCTCGACCCGGCAAGGGAAATTAACGTATCCTTTGCGGTTGTCAAGCGGTAGGTGTTGCGGGTACGCCCTCCGACGTGGGCAACTGCTGATGCGTCGGGTACTACCATCTGCATACCTTCTGCGAGCGCCTTACATGGCGACAGCCGCTACGCATCGACAAAGTATCCGTGGGCCTTGCTCGAATATCGGTCAGATCATCGCCTGGGTTGTCCTTCTGTTTTCAGTTACGGCTATCGGCGCATTGCCAATGCTGATTCAGGGAGTGAATCTCACAAAAGTTACTCAGTCCACCCCGCATTTGGCACTGATCCTAATGGGCATGCTAGTGACTTCCTGCTCTCCCACTCTCGCGGCACTTCTCGTCGCCTGTCTCTGTCCGGGCGCCGGAGGATTGAGTTCCGTTTTCCGTGGGGTACGCATGTGGCGCGTGGGATTAGTTTGGTACGCAATCGCTCTGTTGGGACCTGTGTTTCTTATGCTTGGGGCAAAAACGATGATCGCTGCGCGACTCGGCATACTGCCCCGTCAATGGACGGTCTGGCCTTCGTTCTCTGGTCCAGGCGGTTTGCCCTTCATCATCTTTGGTTCGCTGCTCGCGGAGGAACCCGGTTGGCGTGGCTTTGCGCAGCCGAGGCTGCAAATGCGCTGCGGGGCTCTTGCGGCTAGTGTTCTCATCGGGTTTCTCTGGAGCACTTGGCATCTGTGGTACGTAATATTGCCAGGCGGCTTTTCGACCGTGACTAGAACCGATGCGGTGGCAACCTATTTGCGCCTGACTTCGACAGCGGTGATCTACGCTTGGATGTACAACAGTACTAACGGCAGTCTCCTCATTGCGATGATTGCGCACCTTGGGCACAATCTGGCTGCGAGTTTAATACCAACACCTGCGGACGGAGGCCAGCAACATCTCATCGCTGCGCTTCTCTATCTTGTTGCAGCCATGATCATCGTTTTTACAACGGATGCTCGAACGCTCCGTCGCGGCGACGTACACGGATTACCCTCCGACTGACTGGCAAACCGGAACTAGCCCAACTTGCTGTCCCGGAGGGGTTGCACATTGTCCCGGTACAGCGAAGCACAGCACATGGCGTTCCAGCGATTGGAGGGTCTAACAATTCCGGTGCTGCAACGGCATGCGGCACCGCGAAGCGCGAGGCGTGGAGTTAGCGGCTAACGTTGGGCGCGGCTCAGGCTGAGTCCCGGTACTCGATCAGCGGGACAGTAGTAAATAAGCTTCCTCGCTCAGCTTGTGGAGACCTTCCGGCTTCGCAACAACCGCGTCTACACCGAGTTGCTTCGCACGCTGTGGACCAAGGTCATACATCGTGAACAAGATGATCGGAACTTCAGGCATAGACTTTTTCAAGTGCTGTGCGGCTGTAATGCCGTCCATCTTAGGCATTGCGATATCTAGAATAATGAGGTCAGGCTTTGTCTGCTCTGCGACCTCTACGGCCTCAAGCCCATTCGCAGCTTCCTGATAATCATTGATGTTTAGCGTGGCGCTTAAAACTTGTTTTACAGCTAGACGGATGGCGGTGTGGTCATCGGCTATGAGAATGTGTTTCTGCATCTGACTGGCCCTCGACTCGACTGATGTTGTTGAGATGGGAGCCGTGGGGGAATCGAGTATTTAGTGTAAGAGAACGCAGTAGGCGGGGTAGAAGACTGTACTCACTTTGGCTTTGCGAGCGGTTCTTGCCGCTTCTTCGGCCTGCGAAATCAACGGGAGGTGGCAAGCAAGGACTGAACGCATTCGGCGAGTCGGCCTAAACCGTCAGGTTTCGACACGACGGCATCGATTCCAAGATCGTTGGCCCATGTTCCAACGGGGTACATCGTGAATAGCACGATAGGCACCTCGGGTATAGACTCTTTCAAAATCTTCGCAGCTTGCACTCCATTCATCTCAGGCATTGCCTGGTCAAGGATGATCAGATCTGGTTTGTTCTCCTTGGCTTTTTCTACCGCGTCTCGGCCATTGACCGCTTCCCGACAATCTTCCACTTCCGGCATCCTCTGAAGAGATTCCTTTACTACCTCTCGAATGATCGTGTTGTCGTCAGCGATGAGCAAGTGTTTAGGCATGATCTAACAACCTCTGGCCCGATTTTCTGGAAATGACGGAATGGCGGGAATACAGCAAATGTCTTAGAAGACAGGAATCCTCCGAGTGGACCTAAACGCAGGTTGAACCGTCTATACATCATGTTGGCCGGGTTGTGGACGTTTATTGTTTCTTTGTTTACCCACTCGGGAAACAAGCGGTCAGCGCTGAACTCTGCCAAATAGGGGATGGACGGCATCAGATCAGGACAGCATTCCAGCTTGAATGCAGATTACATCTACGCTAGGGTTGTCCTCACTCGCTGGCATCGTATTCGCTTTTCCCCGCGCCGGAGGTGCTACATCCATACCCTTGACGTCTTCCGTCTGGAGAAATCAGGCTCATTTCTTTGGATTGGTAGTGCAGGCTCGATGCAAGAAGCCAGAGAACTCATCAAGTCACGAGCGGCGAATCCATCAGAAGAGTTCCTTATACTAAACGAACAGACGCAAGAAAAACTCACTGTACGGGTCGACGGAGGCGCGGTCTCATCGAAAGAGCCTTAGGAGTTGAAACAAACTCGCATTGTTCGTACACAATTACGTTCGTCCGGCAGGCCAGTATTCTTGCCGATTCACCAGTTTTGAATTTTGCGGGAATTTCCGTCCCGCGTTTAAAACACTGCCTTTTTGTCCAACCTCGAACTCTCCGATGCGGTCGAGGTTGCTGCTGTGTTGGACAGCATCGGCGAGACTGGGGAATACTCCCTCAATAACGTCGCGACTGGACCAGACAACGAAGACTGTCACTCTGCCGCTCCCTTCAACCGCCACTCCAGTGTTGAACTATTTACTCCTGGGTACGACCAGCACGAGTACACGCCCAATCCTTGGGCCGTGTCAGAGTGCCCAAGCGCAACGACGGGATTGCCCCCGCGCAACGACGGACGCGCGGTAATGGGCGCAGAGTCCTACCAAGCAGTCACTCCTGGGGACCGGGGCGGTTCACCAACGCAGGCCGCTCCCTACCCCCGGAATTGTCCTGAGGGTCAGGAAGCACGCCCCGTGCCGCTCAGGCGTAAAGGGAATCCGTTAGCTTGAGGTCCTACGAACACCAACGAAGTCGGTGCTTACCGATTTTTCCCAGTTGACAGTTTTTTCCCACAGCTTTAGCAATAACTGGTCGGTGCGCGAGCGCGTCCATGATCTGGTTCATAACCATCGTGATGTTTCTCGGCGCGGTGATCGCCGTCATGCTCGTGTTCTGTTTTTTCGAGAGAGAGCGGATTCTAGCAGCACTAAACAGGCCCGAAGAGCACCGATTGGAAACTCGGATTCCAAGGATAGTGGGCCTGGAACTCTCTGGCCCAGATGAGCTTTACGAAGCCACTTTCACTGAGAATGTGAGCCCTCACGGCGCACGCGTCGTCAGCAAAAGGCGTTGGAGACCGAACGACAGCGTTCTAGTCAAACTGCCCCAAGAGGGTTGCCCCTCGCGTGCGCGGATTACCTACTGTCAGCCTTTGAAGGAAAATGAGTTCGCAACAGGCTTGCAGTTTTCCGTTTTGGTTTACGATTGGATGGGCTCGCGATCTCTCCACTGGCGGGAAATGAATGCTTAAATGCTTTCGCGCGGAGGCCCGACTGCCTGGTCACAACTACTCTGCCGTTTTCCATTCATTTTCCAATTAAGACGGGTCAAAAACGTGAAAAAGCCGCCATTTCCTACGTTTCTGTTAGTTTGTACAACCTTGCCAAGGTTCAGGCGTGAGTTCGATTCTCATAGGCCGCTCCATTCTTTTCAAGCAGTTACGCAGCCGCCTGGTTTTCCATATTTTCGAAACTACAATTTGAGCACTGGGTGTTGGGATGTCTAAGGCTTTGGAATCTCGCGGATTTTCCCAATGGCCCGGAGCCGTAATCTCGACGAGTTTGTTGAGCAGGAGATTTTCGTCAATGCTGGCCTTCAAGTGTTTCACAAGAGGAAGCAGCCGTTCCCACTGTTCCACGCGGCTCGGACCGCGCTCGCGCAGAACGATCAGGCCAAGATGCACTTCTGCATCGAGAAGCTTGATGAAATCCCCGGCGTTGGTTGTGACCACACCAGAGTGGTTCTCGAATGGGTAGCTCCAGATCTCGTGGTCTGGGCGGCCGGAAAGGCCATCGTGCGCGACGGCCTGCGCGCAAATGTCTTGCTCACCTAGCGGGCCGACCAACCCGGGCGATATGTGTTCATCGAGCAACCAGCGAATCACTTGGATGCCCGTTCGATTCGCGGACGCTTTCGCGGTCGTCCGGGAGTGGCACCGAGACGAGAAGCCAAACGCGCATACTGCAAGTCCTTGTCGTCTAGAGCGGGAAAGTCTTCCGCGATCGTCTTCTTCAGGAACCTTTTTCGGAACAGAGCTTAGGCCGCGGTACTTTAGGGTTTTCCGTGCCGGCTTATCAGGCTCTACGGCGCATTTGTGCCGAGTAGCCCGCCGATAAATGAAACAAGACTTACTCGAAAAAAGAAGGGCCATTTAGCTCGGCTCGCTCATCCAACTCTTCAAGACAAGTCCGCGATTTGGCAAAAACTGCCAAAAAGGAAAAGCACAACATGGCAGCGAAGGCTTTGGCAGGCGAGCAGTCAACAAGTCCCTGGGCGGCGGCGCAGGATAAACTGCGGGAATGGGACCCAGCCTGGGCGGAACACTGCGTGAAGATGGTAACGAATCCATGGACGGACGGGGTTTTGCCGATCAAGTTTATCGAGTTGGTCAGCGTCGGGTTGAACGCTAGCCGAACAAACCTGAACCCCGAGGGTACGCGCCGCCACATCCGGGCTGCGCTCGCAGCGGGCGCGAGCCGTCAGGAAATCTTATTCGTTCTCAAGTGCGCATCCGTAGTGTCCATTCATTCTTTCAGTTTTAACTCCCCCCTGCTCCTTCAGGAAGCCAGTGTGGGCAGCCTGGAAGACTTCGGTGCCTTGCGGAAGAAGCGATTGGAAAAGGTTGGAAAAGAGACTCCGGCCGTAGAAAAGATGAAGGCGACCGGGCACTGGAACGAAGAGTGGGATTCCCTGCTTTTTCTGGACCCGGTGTGGACCGAGCATTACACGTCTATGGCTTTAGCGTTGTATGCCGAAAAGGTTCTTCCTCCCAAGGAGCTGGAGCTCCTGTTTATCGCCTTCGATGCCGCTTACGTACGCATTTATGGTCCCGGCACGCGGCGCCACATCAAGAACGCGTTCAGGGCCGGCGCAACCGTGGACGAAATCATGGAAGTTCTAAAGCTTGGCGTGGTGCAAGGCGTGCAGGCTTGTAATCTTGGTGTCACGATTCTGGCCGAAGAGCTCGACCGCCGAGTTTAGATGACTGCGACTAGCTCCTAGCCCAACTTCCTTTTATTAGCCAACGTCCTTCTATTAGAAGGAAGTACAGGACGCTAATCAGGTAGCGGCGAGAACACCCAACTGGCACCGAGCGGAAATCGCTCACTAAGAGTGCGGATGGAAGGGTGGCGACAGAGGCGGCCTGACTGGACGGAGAAAAGGAAACAACCGTAGAAAGAGCGATCAACATTCTGCTTGACACAGATCGGCCTCATGGAAGGAGGTGCCCATGTGCAACCGCTCTGCTATGCCCCCATGGGACTCAAGTTGTAGCACCGGGCAAGATCGTTGATGTTCGCGCGTAAGGCAGCCCACAAACGTTGTGCTTGCGTACCGTAGTTCCCCTTGGTCATTACTTGATTGACGCGACGAGCGCTGTCCATGACCTGCTCCATCTGTACTTTTGTCTCCAAGTAGTTCGAGGTGGGATCGAATTTGCGACGCAGACGATTTGTGGAGCGATTTAGATCGTCCATAGCGTCTTCGAGATCGTCCTTTGTTTTCTTGGCTTGGTCTTTACGGTTTTGGGCATTGGCCGAATCTCCACGCTGTCGGCGTGAAGTCGCCCCGGTATTTTGCGCCGATTCAGCGCGGCCCTTGGCGTCGTCTTGGCGATTGTCGAGATATTTTTGGAACTCATCGACGCCATCCTCCACCTTGCGGATGCGGTCGGCTACTTGTCCCTTCGCAAATGGAGTCGTCTGTGCGGACGTTATCGCGGACTGATGGAACCCGGAAAGCATGGCTAAACAACAGAATGCGGCTCGAATTGTCCAGTGCATATCTCCCCCTGGTGAAAGCTTAAATCCAATAACGACTGGGCAGGTCTGCACAAAAATGCAGGTCAGAGCCAAGCAGTCAGGACTTCTAACTTCTCAGGAATCTACTGTGTTGGCGAGCCTCGTAAACTGTAAGGATTGACAGATAATCTCTCACTCCGGAAGAGACACGGCCCGAGCCCCGATTCGTCGGTTTCTCTATTGAGCTCAACCGTCACAAGAGTTGGTATGTTGGAAGTCGCCACTAGCACAGGTGCGGTCGAAGCTCCAAAGGAGAGGATCGTCGCTTTGCGCGCCGACGCGGAGCAGTCAGCTTACGAGAGGTCCCAGCGCCGGAGTCTTCTATATGGATGGGACGGTGGCGTGGATGCCGGGTTGGAGTTGACGCGTGGAAATAGCGAGAAATTTCCGATTCGCTTTTCGTGCGGGGACGCAAAAGAGCCCGCAACGAGTTGACCCTTTACGCCCAGTCGATTTATTCCCTCGATGACCTACCCAGCCCGCGGCCACACGTCACGGCGAACGAAAACAGCGGAGGTGTGCGCTTCGCCCATGACTTGAGCGAGCGAATTTTCTTGTTTTCCAACACCGATTTCATGAGCGACGGTCTCCAGGACTTGAACTTGCGCTTCGTGTTGGGAGAGGGCGTCGGCTACCACACCATAAAACGCGAGAGAATTACCCTCGATCTTCTCGGTGGTATGAATTTCACGCACGAGGATTACGCAGAGATTCAACGCAACCTTGCCGCTAGGCAGGTGGGCGAAGAGTTTAAGTTAAAGTTAGGGAAAAACACCTCAATGATCCAGAATCTAGCCTTTTTCCCGAACCTGACACCCAGCGAAGGCAACTATCGAGTGAATTTCAATTTTGGCGCCATCACGAGGATCGTCAAATGGTTGGGATGGCAAACGTTGGCGATACTTACGTTACCAATCCTCCCGCCGGCAAGAAACAGAACGAGTTGGTCATCACCGGCCTTCGCCTGGAATTTTTTAACTGACAGGCGTGGGCAAGACTCGTCTCGCTAACCATAATGACGTATCGCTCGTTTAAACTAGGGAATTAAACCACCGGAAACGGCGTGCCCTTCCACGCTTTTCAAGCATGCCCCTGGCGCAGATTTGGCAATAGGCGCTTACGGCTTGCGCGACTTCAAGTCAGCGCCGCTTGGATCAACGCCTGTGAGTTTTAACAGTTCTATCGTTTCCAGAAGAGGATACACATTGTAGTCGTGCCAACATGACCGGGCGTGAGCCGCCGGCTGAATTTTCAATTGAAAAAGAGAGAAACGGATATGAATGGAAAGTGCAAGACGACCGCGCTAACAGCGTTGTGTTTTTTCGCAGCGATCGCGGCCTTTGGCGCAGGTGATAACAAGGCGCGAGTTGAGGGAATGATCATTACTCGCACTGGAGAAACGCTGATCGTGAGTAATCCCCAGGGGCAGGTTACTGTAGTCCTCACCGCGGATACGAGAACGAAAGATGATCGAGGCCTATTTGGCCTGGAGAAACAGGAAATGGGCAGCACCGTGCTGATACCGGGACTCAAAGTGAAGGTCGACGGTGTGTCCGAGGACCAGGGCCGGGTAGTGGCGAAAACAATCACCGTCGATGGCGACGACCTGGAAACGGCTGAGATGATACAAGCTGGCTTACATCCCACCGCCCAGCAAGTTGCGGCCAACGTGCAGACGCTCGAGACTCATACGCAGGCTATCGCGGGTCACGAGCAGGACATCGCGGCCAACAAGCAGGCTATCGCAGGTCACGAGCAGGACATCGCGGCCCACACAAAAAAGATTGAACAGAACATGAAGGACATCCAGCAAAACACTGATCGATTTACTGCGCTGACTGAATATGAAGTAAAGCACGCGGCAGTCGTGAAATTCGCAGCCGGCAGCTCTCAGATATCGGCGGGCGAGCAGGAACAACTCCGGCAGGTAGCGCAAACCGCCGTCGGTCTCAAGGGGTACATCGTCGAGGTGATGGGCTTTACCGACTCGACCGGCGGAGCCATTATGAACGATAAACTTAGCGAGGACCGCGCTAAAGCGGTCGTCCGTTATTTGATCCGGGAAGGTAACGTTCCAGTGAGGCATATCGTGGCACCGGCGGCAATGGGTGAGTACCAACCAGCGGGGTCGAACGAGACTACGGAGGGACGGGCCGGGAACCGTCGCGTTGAAGTTAAGGTCCTGGTCAACAAAGGTCTTTCGGGAAGTTAAAGTAACACTCTACGGCCGTGGGCGCGGAGGACACGCCCATTCAGATCTCGGAAAACCGAATACCTGAGCCTCGGCGCAGCGGTCCGAATTTTTGGGCAGCACTTCTTCCATTCACCATCATCTGCTTACCACTTATAAAGGCACCGTCGGCCGGGGGTCGACCTTGTTAGAGATGGGCGATTACGTCGTTCTATCAGGACCTGCGTAGAAAAGCATTTGGTCAACTCGGCGCACCGTAAGTTCCAACAGTGTTTTCGGAGGTTGCGAGCCAATCTGGATTTCGGCGAGTTCCGCCCACTCCCCGCTCTCAGTGATCCGTAGCACCGATTTGGTCGTGACCTGCCCCAGAGCAAAGCCCCAGCTTATCGTCTTATCCTGACCCGGCAGTTTCACTTCGCTCTCCAGAAAGCGGCCATCGTTGAAGGCACGTATGTGATAGGTTGCAGTTTCGTCGTCGAAGGAGATTACGCCCAGAGCCTGTAGAATAGAACGCCCATCAGATTTTGCCCGCCCGATTCCTTCGATGACCAGTATTAAGCCATCGAGCTTGTATTGTGCCTCCTCGCTCTGATGCAAATCCATCCATTGATCGGAGCCGCGCAGAAGGCGCGCCTCTCCGTTCCATTTTCCGACTAGAAATTCCAGTTTTTTCATCGCAGTACGCTGTGCGTTTAGGTCCGGAACTCGGGGCAAGTGAGCCATTCTAGAGAAAAATACTAGCATTGGGGTCCAAGTCAATACCTCCGGTTCTGCCGTTTTAATCAGGCATCGACCGCAGCGAGCGTGTAAGCTATCGGAATGCAATCACGCCCAGCGATTCGCATTTTGCTCATTGTTCTGTGCTCTGTTTTTCTCGTCCTATACATGGCGAGTAAGATTCACTTTCCTACGAGGTATGGCAGCATCGAAGAATATCTGCGTGTCCACAGCATCTATTGGATCGCGCTGGGAGCCACGGCATTCTCAATCTGGTTGATAGAAACAATTCGGAGGAAGCGGCACCGATAGTGGCACGGCCAAGGGCATTAGCGGCATCGATTCCCGGGCTCTTCTCGACTGCGAGGATATTGTCGTTACGCCTTGATAAATTCCGCGTCGATGGTGATGGCACCATCATCACCCACCAGAAGACCGTCGGTCTCAAGTGCGGCATTCCACACAAGTCCGAAGTCTTTGCGATTGATTTTGGCTATTGCGGAGGCACCGATACGGGTGTTGCCCATGGATCTTTACCGGCAGCC
>Ga0306920_100004105_pt1 | contig 18633 bp, 19 predicted proteins | sample flu12Cox44000170_FD_204666 | JGI IMG/M metagenome (GOLD analysis project Ga0306920, IMG submission 204666) | Lab enrichment of tropical soil microbial communities from Luquillo Experimental Forest, Puerto Rico - flux4day.12C.oxic.44.000.170 (v2)... | ecosystem: Environmental > Terrestrial >... | reverse complement strand
GTCTCCCGGCCGGAGATTCGAAGGCGCCCATGCGACCGGCGGGTGTTGGCGGCGTTCCAGACACAGCTGGGCCGACCGGCCTTTGGCCATCCGGCAGGAACCTCGCCCTTCAGCCTGCGCAACTGATCGACGGCACCACGGGACGTCAGAGCCACGAACTGCCGCAATAGCGTTTTCGAGCAAATTGTATAACGATTGAAGCCTCGATTCTGATTCCACCAGAACCGAGAGAGCTCGCGTAGGAGGCTACTGGTTTTGCGCCTGCTGATTTGGACCATCCTGGGGATAGGCGCGACCTTTGCGGCGGCGCCCGCTACGGCTCAGACCTACGACCCGAACTATCCGGTTTGCATCGAGATATTTTCGCCCCGTGGCGGCGGTTACATCGACTGCAGCTACGTGTCGATTCCCCAGTGCAACGCAACGGCCTCGGGTCGGGGCGCCCGATGCCTCGTCAATCCATATTTTGATTTTGCGCCATATAAGCAGGCACCGCGGCACAGGCGTGCCGCTGGATTTTGACCCCAGCGCGGCCGTCGGTCCGGTGTCGGCCTTGTGGGGCCCCGCCTATTCGCCCGCAATCTTGAACCGTGGCCGCCTGCGGCCTTCGAGCGCGCGTAGCCTCGTCTCTTCGCGCGGGATGTAATCGCGTGTCATCGGCACCACGTCCTGGCGTCTGGCGAGCTGAATCTGGAAGTTCATCATGCCCTGCTTGCGAAATGCCATCTCGGATGCTGCGAGATAGAACTCCCACATCCGCACAAAGCGTTCATCATAAAGCTGCACGGCCTCCTCGCGCCGCGCCATGAACCGCTCGCGCCAGGCTTTCAGCGTTTCGGCATAGTGCAGGCGGAGGATTTCGATATCGCACACCAAAAGTCCGGCGCGCTCGACGGCTGGAAAGACTTCGGACAGCGCAGGGATGTAGCCGCCGGGGAAAATATACTTTGCGATCCAGGGACTGGTGGCGTCAGGGCCCGTCGAGCGGCCGATGGAGTGCAGGACCATCAGCCCATCGTCGGTCAGAAGCTCGGCGCAGCGTCTGAAGAATGTATCGTAGTGATCGACGCCGACGTGTTCGAACATGCCGACCGATACGATGCGATCGAACGGTCCACTCACGTCGCGGTAGTCCTGCAGCACGAACCTCGCCGTATCCGCCAGGTTCCTTTCGGCCGCGCGGGCATTCGAGGCCTGCAATTGCTCGTTTGACAGCGTGATGCCGGTGACATCGGCGCCGGCCATCTCGGCAAGATAGAGACCAAGCCCGCCCCAGCCCGAGCCGATGTCGAGCACGCGGTGGCCACGGCGGATCAGGAGCTTTGCCGCAAGATGGCGCTTCTTGGCAAGTTGCGCATCGTCGAGGCTGACGTCCGGCGTGTCGAAATAGCCGCAGCTGTACTGCCGGTCGGCATCCAGGAACAACGAGTAAAGACGTCCATCAAGATCGTAGTGGTGGGCGACATTGCTGCGCGAACGACCGCGCGGATTGAACTGCCTGAGGCGCCTGACCAGATAGCGCATCCACCATCGCGGCTTGGCCGAGCGCGGCAGCACGTCGGGCTGGTCCATCAAGATCGCCAGCGCATCAGCGATCGTGCCGTTCTCGACGACGAAGTTTCCCTCCGTGTAGATTTCGCCCAGCGCAAGTTCGGGGTTCAGAAGAACCCTGCGCGCGGCCTCGGTGGTAAGGAAGCGGACAAAAACCGCCTCGCCGGTTCCGTCGCCGCAGGTAAAGCGTTCGCCGCTGGCGGTCGTGAAAACCATCGTACCGCGGCAAATGAATTTGGCGAGGACTCTACGCAACAAATGGTCCATCGAAATCACCCAACGAGCGATCCCGTCATCCCGCTGCCGGTTCCTTCGGTTCGTCCCTCTAATGCACGCGGAACGGACCGGTTCCGACAACGCCTCACTTTATCATAAGAGACCAAATGGGAACCGGCTAGTGCCTTGTAGACAAAGCGGATATTCCAGATTGTGCCGTTCACGCAGTTGCGCGACGCTGCCCGCTTCCATTCAGACGATAATCCGCTAAAAGATGACCGCCGCCAGCGCCGGATCCAAGGTCCGCCAGCCGCTGGAAGCGATTTCCGCATCTGGGGGAAGTTAGGGAATGTTGAGCCGAGCGCTCAGTCTCGCGACGCTGTTGCTTCTGGCGGGCTGGCTTGCGCCGGAGCAGGCGGCGGCTCAGGAAAATCTGGACGCCGGTAAAAGCCCCTCGCAGCTTTTCGCAGGCACCTGCAACGCCTGTCACAAAAGCCCGCGCGGCTTGCTGCGAAGCGTGCCGGCAAGCTCGCTTTCGAGCTTTTTGCGCCAGCACTATACGACAAGTCCGGCGATGGCCGGCGTGCTTGCTACCTACCTGATCTCCAACGGAGCGACTGATACCCGTCTGGGCGGAGCATCGCCCAGAGAGGGTGCTAAGGAAGGCGCAAAGGATGCCCGGCCGTCCGCCGCCAAGCCCGCTGCCAGGCCCGACGAGGGTCAGCTTCCGGTGCAGGCTGCGATCGATCACGGCCCCGACGGGCGTAAGTTGTCCGCCAAGCAGAAGCTGAGCAAACGCGGCAGGCCGGGCGCGGAGGAGCCGCCCAAGGCCGAAGAAACCCCGTCTGGGGAGATGCCGAAGGAGGCCACCGGGGAAAGCAAGCCCGAGGGCACGATGCCGGCCAGCGAGGGGGCGTCCCAGTCCGCCAAGGTTGAGGAACCGGGCGAGGCACCTGCAACACGTGTCGATCCGGTTCCGCCGGCCACACCGGCGCCATCGGTTGCTCCCGCCGCGTCGGCCCCCGTGTCGTCGGTGGTTTCGGCAGCGACCTCGGAAGGTCCGGCCGTTCCGCTTCCCTCGAAACCCACGCCCCCGCCGCCTGCAGTGACGGCCGCCGCCCCAGCACTACCACCGGTTCCCCCGGCCGGGCCGCCGGAGCCTCCAATCTCGCAATAGACGCTCCGTGAGCCCGCCTGATCGCGGATGCCCGCACAGAGATGCCTGCGAGCCTTGCTACTTTTCGGTCGTTGCGGGTGCGGTCCCTGACGCCGGCTCCGCGAGCTCGTCGTGCTGGGCTTCGGGGTCGAAAAACTCGCCGGCGGCCGCAATCGCTTCTGCAGCTGCGTCCTGATCTTCCTGTCGGGTCGAGATGTCCTCACCGCGCTTGATGCGTTCGGCCTCGTCTGCACTGCGTGCCACTGTAACCGTGATGGTCGCCTCGACTTCCGGGTGCACGGCGATCGTCACCTTCTGCTGACCGATCGCCTTGATGGGGACATCGAGCCAGACCTGCGGTCTGGAGACAGCGACGTTCTCGGCCGCAAGCGCAGCGACGATGTCGCGCACCGACACCGAGCCGAAGAGTTGCCCAGTTTCGGATGCCTGGCGGATGATCACGATACTCCGGCCATCGATCTTCTCCGCGGCCTTGCCGGCTTCGGACTTCGCCGTGAGATTCCTGGCCTCCAGCTCAGCCTTCATGCCGTCGTATTTGGCGCGGTTTTCGGCGGTCGCCCGCAGCGCCTTCTTGCGCCTTAGCAGGAAGTTGCGAGCGTACCCGTCCCTGACCTTTACGACTTCGCCCATTTGACCGAGCTTGGCGACGCGCTCCAGCAAAATCACTTCCATGATCATGATTCCCCTGGGTTAGCGAATAACGTAGGGCAAAAGGCCGAGGAAACGCGCACGCTTGATCGCGCGTGCCAGCTCCCGCTGCTTCTTGGCCGAGACGGCCGTGATGCGGCTCGGCACGATCTTGCCGCGCTCGGACACGTAACGCATCAACAGCTTGGAATCCTTGTAGTCGATCTTCGGCGCGTTCGGACCCGTGAACGGGCAGGTCTTGCGGCGGCGGAAGAACGGACGGCGTGCACCAGCTTCAGCCATTGTCCTTACTCCTCCTCGCCGCCGTCGACATCATCGCGGGAGCGGCGTGGACCGCGCTCGCCGCGCTCGCCGCGATAGCCGCCACCCGGGCGGTCATCCCGTTCGCGATCGCGATCGGCCTTGCGCATCATTGCCGAAGGGCCTTCCTCGTGCTCCTCGACGCGAACGCTCAGATAGCGGATCACGTCCTCGCTGATCCGCTCCTGCCGCTCGATCTCGGCGATGGCAGCCGAAGGCGCGTCGACATTGAGCAGCACGAAATGCGCCTTGCGGTTCTTGCTGATGCGGTAAGTGAGCGAGCGTACGCCCCAGTTTTCGGTCTTGGTGACCTTGCCGCCATGCTGTTCGACGACGCCGGTCATTTGAGCGGTCAGCTCCTCGACCTGCTGGGCGCTCGCGTCCTGACGCGCGAGAAAAACATGCTCGTAGAGTGGCATGATGTCCTTTCCTCTGAAGTTGGCGCAGTTCCCGGCGTCAAGCCCTTCGAGACCTTCGGAAAGGACTCGGATGTAAGCTCAGAAGGCGGAAACACGGGACGACGGGCCGATTGGCCCTGTCACATCAACTTCGCCCAAAAGGTGAGATTGGTGAGACCGTCCGTTCAGCTCCCGGCCGGGATCCACGGATGGCCGGCCTTATACGGATTTTGTGTGCCATGGCAAGGAAAAGCAGTCCCGAACCGGCTAGGAATCGATGGCCAGCCGCTTGACAGGCCGGGCGCGGCCGGTGTCTTACGACCCAAGGTCGAGAAATCCGGGGTTTCGGGACGCTTGGGGAGTGCCGATGACGGCAGCATTCACGTTTCCGGGTCAGGGCTCACAGGCCGTCGGCATGGGCAAGGCACTGGCCGAAGGCTTTCCGGCCGCCCGCGCCGTGTTCGACGAGGTCGATGCGGCGCTTGGCGAGAAGCTGAGTGCCGTCATTTGGGAGGGGCCTGCGGAGACGCTGCAACTCACTGAAAATGCCCAGCCGGCACTCATGGCGGTATCGATCGCAACCCTGCGCGTTCTTGAGACCGAGGCGGGTTTCTCGGTCGATCGTGATGCGGCCTTCGTCGCCGGCCATTCGCTCGGCGAATATTCCGCGCTCGCCGCGGCCGGCAGCCTGAGCATTTCCGACACCGCGCGCCTGTTGCGGACCCGCGGACAAGCGATGCAGCGTGCGGTCCCCGTGGGAGCCGGCGCGATGGCCGCTCTGCTTGGCCTCGATTACGACGCGGCGGTTGCGGTTGCCAACGAGGCCGCCCAGGGTCAGGTTTGTCAGGCCGCCAACGACAATGGCGGCGGGCAGGTGGTGGTCTCCGGCGACAAGGCCGCGGTGGATCGTGCCGTCGAAATCGCCAAGACCCGCGGCGCCAAGCGAGCGATGTTGCTGCCAGTGTCGGCTCCGTTCCATTGCAGGCTGATGCAGCCCGCGGCCGACGTGATGGCGGCGGCGCTGAGCGATATCGCCATCGAGAAGCCGGTCGCGCCGCTGGTGTCGAACGTATTGGCCAGAGATATCAGCGATCCCGACGAGATCCGGCGCCGTCTGATCGAGCAGGTGACGGGGACCGTACGTTGGCGTGAGTCGGTTGCCTTCATGGCAAGCCGCGGCGTCAACAGGTTTTTCGAAATCGGCGCGGGCAAGGTTCTAAGCGGTCTCGTGAAGCGCATTGCCGAGGGAGCGGTCGGCATTTCGGTTGGCGGCCCCAACGACATTGCCGCAGCCAAGGGCGCGCTGGCACAATAGACACCGGCGCATGTCGGTCCGCGCGACCGAAAGGAGATATTGATGTTCGATCTGACTGGCAGGACGGCGCTCGTCACCGGCGCGACCGGCGGCATTGGCGGCGCGATTGCCAAGGCGCTGCACGCGCAGGGGGCGGCGGTCGCGATTTCCGGCACCCGTCGCGAGGTTCTCGACGCGCTTGCCGGCCAACTCTCCGAGCGGGTGCATGTCTTGCCGTGCAATCTCGCAGATTCTGCCGAAGTGGAAGCCCTGATCCCGGCTGCGGAAGCGACCATGGGCCAGCTCGATATTCTCGTTGCCAACGCCGGCATCACCCGCGACAATCTCTTCGTGCAACTGCGCGACGAGGACTGGGATGAGGTGATAGGTGTCAATCTGACGGCGACGTTCCGCCTGGCGCGGGCCGCCATCAAGCTGATGATGCGCAAGCGCTTTGGGCGCATTATCGCCATAACGTCGGTGGTCGGCGTCACCGGCAATCCGGGGCAGGGCAATTACGCCGCCTCGAAAGCGGGACTGATCGGCATGATCAAGTCGCTGGGTGCCGAATACGCCAAGCGCAACGTGACCGCCAATTGCATTGCACCAGGTTTTATCAAGACGCCGATGACCGATGCGCTGAATGAAAAGCAGCGCGAAGCAATCCTTGCCAAGGTCCCGGCGGCGCGCCTCGGTACGCCTGAGGACATCGCCGCCGCCGCGGTCTACCTGGCCTCAGACGAAGCGGCCTATGTCACCGGCCAGACCATTCACGTCAATGGCGGGATGGCCATGATCTGATGCGCGATCAACTGCCCTTGGGATGCGGCGAAACACAGTTTCGCAGGGCCGGGCAGGGCTTATGGCCAAGGCTTTGGAAGTATGATAACCGGACCGGGAAACGGATGGGCCAAGAACGCCATTGCAGGATCGCCAAACCCTGTATATTGGCGAGGCGAAGCCTGCCGTCGTTCGCCGGCCTGCTTCGGCCGGCAACCGTGTCTTGAAGTCGCTGCACCGCCACGACGGTTCGGACTCCGGAAAACGGATGCTGGTCACGGGGCCAAATCAGGTTTATGCGCGATTGTGAAGGAAGCTTAACGACCACGATGGCTCGTATCATCCTGAGGTCGGGTCAAGGAAAGAAGCACGAGGTTGAACGATGAGTGAGATTGGCGAGCGGGTTAAGAAGATTGTGGTCGAACACCTTGGTGTTGAGCCGGAAAAAGTGGTCGACAACGCAAGCTTCATTGACGACCTCGGCGCTGACAGTCTCGATACGGTCGAACTCGTGATGGCGTTCGAAGAAGAGTTTGGCTGCGAGATTCCTGACGACGCCGCGGAGACAATCCTGACCGTCGGCGATGCAACGAAATTTCTCGAAAAGAACGCAAAGAGCTGACCGCCGGCGCGGTTCGCGGAAGCCCGCTACGAGCCCCGCTTGAGCGGTTCACGGGTTGTTTGTCGCGGACCCGCCGAGCCCGGCTGGAGTTTTAGGACATGAGGCGGGTTGTCGTCACAGGTCTCGGCATGGTGTCGCCACTTGGCTGCGGCGTCGAGCCTGCCTGGAAGCGCATCCTCAACGGCGAGAGCGGCGCGAGGAAGATTGCGACCTTCGATGTCGCCGATCTCCCTTGCAAGATCGCCTGCCAGGTGCCGCGCGGCGATGGAAGCGATGGCACCTTCAATGCCGACGAGTGGATGGAGCCGAAGGACCAGCGCAAAGTCGATGACTTCATCATTTTTGCCGTGGCCGCTGCGCGCCAGGCGCTGGATGACGCCAATTGGCACCCATCGACGGAAGAGCAACGTTGCGCCACTGGCACGATGATCGGCTCGGGCATCGGTGGCCTCAGCGGGATCGCCGAGACGGCGGTGCTGCTGAAGGAACGCGGCCCGCGCAAGGTATCGCCGTTCTTTATCCCCGGACGCCTGATCAATCTTGCCTCCGGCTATGTTTCCATCGAGCACGGCCTCAAAGGCCCCAACCATGCCGTCGTGACGGCATGCTCGACCGGGGCACATGCGATCGGCGATGCAAGCCGGCTGATTGCGCTTGGCGATGCCGATGTGATGGTCGCCGGCGGGACGGAATCGCCGATCTCGCGGATCGGAATGGCCGGGTTTTGCGCCGCTCGCGCACTGTCAACCGGATTCAACGATACGCCGGTGCGAGCATCCCGCCCCTACGACAAGGACCGCGACGGATTCGTGATGGGGGAAGGCGCCGGGGTCCTCGTACTCGAAGCCTACGAACACGCAAAGGCGCGCGGCGCGCGGATTTATGCCGAGGTGACGGGTTACGGATTGTCGGGTGATGCCTATCACATCACCTCGCCCGCGCCAGACGGCGACGGTGGCTTCCGCAGCATGACCGCGGCGATGAAGCGCGCCGGCCTCACCGCGGCCGATATCGACTATATCAACGCCCACGGAACCTCGACGCAGGTCGGCGACGAGATAGAACTGGCTGCCGTGGAGCGGCTGCTTGGCAACGCTGCTTCGCGCGTGTCGATGTCATCGACCAAATCCTCGACCGGACACCTCTTGGGTGCCGCGGGCGCGATCGAGGCGATTTTCAGCATTCTGGCGATCCGCGACAATATCGCGCCGCCCACCATCAATCTCGAAAATCCGTCGGTTGCGACCGCGATCGATCTGGTACCGCTGGTCGCGCGCAAGCGCGAGATCAATATTGCACTGTCCAATTCGTTCGGTTTTGGCGGCACCAATGCTTCGGTAATTGTTCAGCGCGTGGTCAATTAGATGCGGCTCTCCGGAAATCCACCGTTTCGCCGCATTCGGTAAGGAATCGTAGGTTCAGGTGCAGAGTTAAGGTCTCGGGCTGGGATGCGAGACCATGAGAGCAACAGGACTTAGGGTTGCACCGATGAGTGAAAGGCCGCCCATTTCGCCCCGTAGCCCGCGCGCCGCGCTGGAACCGGAACAGGTTCCTCCACCACCGAGGCGGTCGGTGCGGGCGCGCAACCCGTTCGTTATCGTTGGAAACGCCATCATCACCATCGTGCTTCTCGCGATGATCGGCGTTGGTGCCGTCTATTACTACGGCAAGCAAATCATCGAGGCGGCGGGACCCCTGCGGGAAGACAAGATCGTCAATATCCCCGCGCGTGCCGGCATGACCGATATCGCCGATGTCCTGCAACGCGAGGGCGTGATCGACAGTAACCGCTGGGCCTTCATCGGTGCCGTGTTCGCACTGAAGGCGCGATCGGAGCTCAAGCCCGGCGAATATGCCTTTCAGAAGAATGCGTCGCTGCGTGACGTGATCGGTACCATGGTCGAAGGCAAGGTGGTGCAGCATGCGCTGACCATTCCAGAAGGGTTGACCTCCGAGCAGATCGTGGCGCGTCTGACCGACAACGATATCTTCGCCGGCAGCGTGCGCGAAATCCCGCGCGAGGGCACGCTGCTGCCGGAGACCTACAAGTTCCCGCGCGGCACCACTCGCGAACAGGTGATCCAGCGCATGCAGGCCGCCCAGAAACGACTGGTCGCGGAAATCTGGGATCACAGGAGCCCCGACGTACCGCTGAGGTCACCCGAGCAGTTGGTGACGCTTGCTTCCATCGTCGAGAAGGAGACCGGCAGGGCGGATGAGCGCAGCAGGGTTGCAGCGGTATTTGTCAATCGGCTGCGGCAGAGGATCAAACTGCAGTCCGATCCGACCATCATCTATGGCCTGGTTGGAGGCAAGGGGACGCTGGGGCGGCCGATCAAGCGCAGCGAGATTGCCCAGCCTTCCCCCTACAACACCTATGTGATCGATGGCCTGCCGCCCGGACCGATCTCCAATCCCGGCCGCGCCTCGCTCGAAGCCGCCGCTAACCCGGCACGCACGCGCGACCTCTATTTCGTCGCCGACGGGACCGGCGGGCACGCCTTCACCGAAACCTACGATCAGCACCAGAAGAACGTCGCCAAGCTGCGAGGGATGGAAAAGCAGATCCAGAACGACACGCTTGAGCCAGCCGAGGACACGCCACCCGCCGCAGCACCGGCCGAGGCCGCCCCTCCGGCCAACGCGGCGGCTGCAAAGCCGCCGGCCAAGAGGCCGCCGCGCGCTCCAGCGCCGGCCCGGCAGGGCACCGCTCAATCGACTGCCCCGGCCGCGGCCCCCTCCGACCAGCAATAGGCCTGGCGCGGCATCGCTCAGCCTGCAAATTTTGCGAAAAGGCCTAAAGTCCGCGCGCGGTTGGCCCGCGAATCTGACATTTCTTAATCGCTGCTGGAGATCTTCACGTCATGGCACTGTCGAGCATGACCGGCTTTGCCCGAAGCCACGGCGCAAGCGGGCCCTACACGTTCGAATGGGAGTTGAAGTCCGTCAACGCCAAGGGTTTCGACCTGCGCCTGCGACTGCCGCAGGGATGGGACGAGGTCGAGGCGCATGCCAGGAGGCGCGCCGCAGAAGCACTGGCACGGGGCACGGTCTATGCCAATCTGAACCTCAAGCGCTCAGGGACGCTTTCTGCGGTTCGAATCAACGAAGAGGTGCTTGCTTCCGTGCTGAAGGTCGCAAGCCAGCTTGCGGGAAAGATAGAGGCGGTGGCGCCCAGCATCGATGGCCTCTTGGGAATCAAGGGCATCATCGAAGTTGTCGAGCCCGAATCCAACGAAGAAGAGGACCAAGCGGCCAAGGCCGCGGCGGCTTCGGCCTTCGACGAGGCGCTTGCCAACCTCGTGGCGATGCGGCGGCGCGAGGGCGAGGCGCTTGGGCAAGTCCTGAACCAGCGCATGGATGAGATCGAGGCGCTGGCCGGGAGGGCGGAGGCCGCGCCGGGGCGAAGGCCCGAAGCCGTCAGGGCGCGTCTCGCCGAACAGATCGCTCTGCTACTCGAGGCGACCGATCGTTTCGATGCCGACAGGCTGACCCAGGAGGCGCTCCTGCTGGCGGCCAAGGCGGATATCCGCGAAGAGCTCGACCGCATCGCCTCCCATATCACGCAGGCCCGCGAGTTGATCGGCAAGGGCGGGCCGATCGGGCGCCGGCTCGATTTCCTCGCACAGGAATTTCACCGGGAGGTCAATACCTGCTGCTCCAAGTCGAACGACCTCGAACTGACCAATACCGGGCTCGAGATGAAGAGCGTGGTCGAACAGTTTCGCGAGCAGGTTCAAAATCTGGAGTGATCCATGGCGGCTCGCAAACAGCGGTTTGACGGTGTTGAACGGCGCGGAATGATGTTTGTGCTGTCCTCTCCGTCGGGCGCCGGCAAGACGACACTGTCACGCATGTTGACGGAGGCCATACCGGGTTTGCGAATGTCGGTGTCGACGACGACGCGCGCCAAGCGCCCCGGCGAAGTCGAGGGCCGCGATTATCACTTTGTCGACAAGACGCGGTTCGAGGAGATGGTGAAACGGGGTGAGCTTCTGGAATGGGCCACCGTATTCGACAATCGTTACGGAACGCCGAAGGCGCCAGTCGAAGCGGCGCTGTCGGCGGGCCAGGACGTGCTGTTCGATATCGATTGGCAAGGCACGCAGCAATTGCGCGAAAAAGCGCGTGCCGATGTTGTCAGTGTGTTCATCCTTCCTCCGTCAGCCGCTGATCTCGAAAAGCGCCTGAGCTCGCGCGCGCAGGATTCCGCCGGCGTCATCCGCCGGCGCATGAGCCGCGCCAGCCACGAGATGAGCCACTGGGCAGAATACGATTACATCGTGATCAATCATGATGTGGAGGCAGCCTTTGCCGAGGTGCAGTCGATCCTCAAGGCCGAGCGGCTGAAGCGCGAACGCCGCATCGGGTTGACGACCTTCGTGCGTGAATTGCAACGGCAGCTGGAGAGCTAGTGTGGTTTGTCCGCTTTTGCCCTCAGAAGCAGGCATCACAATAGTGCGAGAGCATGTCTGCTAAGGGTAAAGCCGGCTGCCCGGGGCTTTCACCATCACAAGTCACGACAAATCGACCACGCCGGCTTCAACGTTCGACCCGGTACAGGCGCCATCGCTCCGGGACGCCCTTGAGTTGGTGAACGCCGCGATCCTTGAAGCGGATTCCTGACTGCGACATCAAATCCCTGACCGCGCTCGAGACCAGGACTTCGCCGGCACGCGCTTTCGCGGCGACGCGCGCGCCGATGTGAAACGCGAGCCCAAAAACCTCCGCTCCGCTCACTTTGTATTCGCCGGCGTGCAGCCCCACTCTGATTTCCAGCCCCAGCGTACGTACTGCCTCGCGGATTGCGGTCGCGCAACGGACCCCGGCAGCCGGCGCGCCGAACGTTGCCAAAAGTCCGTCTCCCGTCGTCACGACTTCCTTTCCGCGCAAGGCCTTCAGCTCTCTGCGGACGGCGGCGTAGTAGTGATTCATCACTTGAGTCCAACGCGAATCGCCCAGCCGCGCGGCCTTTTCGGTTGACCGAACGATATCGACAAACAGGATCGTGGCGAGCCCTTGTTCGAGATCGGCGCCACGATCGGCGGTTCGGCGCCGGATCGCAATATTTCCAGCCAGCAATTCATAGCGATGGTTGCGTCGCCGCGCGATTGCGGTTCTCGCATAGTCTTTGGCACGCTGCACCGTGCCGCAACGAATTGTTTTTGCCCTCGGAGGAAGCGTCCAGTAAATCCTTCGCCCGTCTCCCACGCCATGGACCTCCACGGCGCCCCACTTCAGAAAAACCGTGGGGCCAACCCGTCGAACACACCATGCTTTTGACGTGTACCCGGAAACGTTCGACTGATGGACTCCGATGCGAAGGAACTTGGGCATGAGCGTGCGGCTGATCGAAAGACCGTTTGGGCCCACCAAGTCAAAAAGTAATCATACATTCCCGCGTTGGCAACGGTACCCCAATCGAGAATGGCTCTCGTGGGCAGCGGCGCGATCTGCGACCCTCCCTCATCTCAGCGGGCGCGGGAGCTCTCCATCTCGGCCTGAAGCTGCTTGGTCAGTCGAGCCAGAAAGTCCTCGATTCTTTCAACCCGCTCGCTGGGATATTCAGCCTCGTCGCGGGCGCTGGGAACAGTGTGGCGCGGCGCGGTACCATCCAACTCGGGAGCTACGCCGGGCGGCAAGCGCGCAGCATCGGCGAGTTCAGGGGCGTTCGCCCTCCAAGCGTTCGAAGTTGCCCCCGAAACCGCTTTCGAAATCGCCTTGGCTGGCACCTTCTTCGGCCACCGATCCTTTCGCCGGGCGCGGCGGCGGGCGCCGGCTGCCGTTCTGTAGACCGCGCTGCCGGACAACCCCGCAAGCGCGAGCGCGCCAAAAGCCACCAGCAACAGTTTTTGCAACGAACCGATCTTGCGTTCGACCGCCTGCGCCGGCTGCGCAACGGCCGGCTCGGGTACAGGCGTTGGCTGCGAGTTTGACCCTTCCTCCGACGCGGTCACTGTGCTTTGGCTGCCTTGAGCGAGGGAGGGCGGCACCGGCCAGGGAGAGGTCGCCTGCAATGGAGCGGCACCATTTGCGGGGACCGAACCCGCCGCGTCAGCCGGGGCGGTCCGAACGGCTGGCGTAGCGGCCGCCGTGGCCGTTCCGTCAGCGCGCGCAGGCGTCGGCAATTCGGCATGGGCATTGGCGATCGAGCGCGCCGCGTCGGTTTCCGCCCTGGGCGAAGTCTCCGTCACTGCCGGCGCCGATTGAGATGTTCCCGCGCCAGCCGGCTTTTCGTCCTCGCCTCGAAGATACCAGCAATGCCGCCCGGTGCCGTGTTCGATCCGATAATACCAATGCTTGCCGGCCGCTGTCGCGCCATTCGGCTCCGACAGGCAAGTGTCGGCCGCGCGCGCGGCGCCAAAAAAAACTGTCATCGGCGAGAGGGTGACAAGAACGCCGATAAAAATGGCCGATGCGAATCCCGCAGGCTCGTTTGACATACGCATCTCCACTCAACTCTACGCAACTCGTTACAGACGCTGAGTCTCGGCGAAGAGTTGGGTGGCAATAGGCCGCAATTCCGGAGAGGATGGGGCTTAATTCGGGCTCGCTTTCCGGCCGCGGGAGCGGCCTCGAACTATAAGGAATCCTGAAAAAAACATGAGGGGCGACGCGCCGCCCGAAAGCTGCCCAATGTCCGTCATCGTAATGCCGCTGTCGTGGCTCCCACCCGAAAAACCGCCGCCGCAGCCGGGGAAAGACAGCAAATGCCAATCGAGTACCAAGAGCTGACGCAAGGCCCTCATCCTGAGGAGCGCGCTTCGGCGCGCGTCTCGAAGGATGAGGCCGAGACCACGGAGGATGCAGACATCCTGATGGTTCGAGACGGCGCAAGAGCACCTCCACATCATGAGGATGCCGGCATGCTTGCCACAAACGCGTAAACGCGTTTGCGCGGAGATCACTCGCTCGCCAACACGTCGCTGAACAGTGCGTAACGCTCGCCGTTGAAGCGCACCAGCCGCATCTGTTTGATCGGACGCAGATCGGTCGGCGTGGTCTTCAGCTTGATACCCGGCAGCAGCAGCGGCAGCTCCATGTCAAGGTTGGAGGCGTGTTTCATGATGTTCTCGCGGGTCAGGTCGTCGCCGCACTGCTTGAGGAGCTGCACCACCGCGTACCCGACGTTGTAACCGTAGGGCGCATAGTAGTCGCTCTTGTCGATGTGCGGATTGTATTTGTCCATCCACGCGTTCCAGGCCTTCATGTCGGGATCGTCGCGCCATTGCGGATCGGCGGGGTCTTTCTGGTAGGCTGCGGAGATCACGCCCTTGGCCGCCTCGAAACCGGCAGGCCTTATCGCGCCCGCGATCGAAGAGCCGATGCTGACCACGATTTCCAGCGGGTGCCAGTCGATGTCGTAGGCCTTGCGGATGGCCTGCGCGGAGAATTTCGGGATCGTCGCCATCAAGAGAACGTCGGCACCGGAAGCTTTCAGCGAAACGACCTGGGAATCGACGGTCGGGTCGCTCGTGTTATAGGCGAGCGAGGACACGATCATGGTCGAGGCCCTCTCGCCCAAGCCGCGTTTGAAGCCGAGGAGATAGTCGCGGCCGAGATCGTCGTTTTGCCAGAGAATGCCGATCCTGGCGTCGGGTTTGGTCGAGAGGATATATTTGGCGTAGATTTCGCCTTCCGATGCGTAGTGCGGCGTCCAGCTCATCGTCCACGGAAAATGATCGGGATCGTTGAACATGGTGGCGCCGGAGCCGACGAAGAGATGCGGCACCTGTTTCTGGTTAATGTACTTGACCACGGCGGTGTTTGGTGCCGTGCCGACCGGGTTGATGACGAATGCTACCTCCTCGCTCTCGATCAGGCGACGAATTTGCTCGACCGTCTTCGGCGGACTGTAGGCATCGTCCAGGCTGATGAAATTGATCTTGCGGCCGTTCACGCCGCCCTGATCGTTGACCATGGCAAAATAGGCGGACTCGGAGACCGCGCCCGCGGAATAGGCCGAGGCCGGCCCGCTGTAGGGCGAGGTGTTTCCGATCTTGATTTCAGTGTCGGAGACGCCGGGCCCATAGCGCTTCTGCGCCGGTGCCGCGGTCGCCGCAAAGGCGAGCAGCAGCGTGACAAGAGCTGCTCGCGTCGAAACTTGCCTCCAAATCATCAAGATTCTCCTATGGCCGGTCCGAGAGAGCCCAAGACCGTCGGTTTCAGTTTTTCAAGACGACACGTCCCACGACTTTTCCGGCCCTCAGCGCTTCAATCCATTTCTGGACGTCGGCCATCGGCTCTTCCCGCATCGGCGTCGGCCCGATCTTGCCGGCGCGCGCAAGCGCCATCAGCTCGTGACCTTCTGCCAGCGTGCCGACCATGAAACCTTCGATGGTCATGCGCTTGTAGATCCATTGCACCATCGGCAGGCTGAAATTGCCGCCCATCAGACCGGACACCACGATCTTGCCGCCGCGCGCGATCACGGAGACCGCAAAGCCGATCGACTTCTCGTTGCCGGCGAAGTCGACGATCTCATCAAAACCGCCGTCGGTCTCCCTGATAATTCGTCTGGCGATCTCGGGCTCGGCCGGGTCATAGGCCGCGGCAGCGCCGTTTCGTAGCGCTGCTTCTCGCGCCGCCGGATTGAGATCGGCCACCGTAATCTGCTGTTTGAACATGGCTCTCGCAAACGAAAGGCCCATCATGCCGACGCCGCCTAAGCCAATCAGCAGCAGATTGCGCTGCCGCGGGCGATCGACCAAACGCTTCAATGCGCCATAGGCGGTGATGCCCGAGCACATCAGGGTAGCGGCCTGATTGACGGGCAGGGGGGCATAGTCCAGCAAATACCTGGCGTCGGGCACCAGCACGTGGCTGGCGAAACCGCCGTCGATGGAAACGCCGAGGAAGCGATTCTTCAGGCACAGATTCTCATCGCCGTTGCGGCAGTCGCGGCACTGGCCGCAGCCGATCCAGGGAAAAACCGCCTTGCTGGTGCCAACCAGATCTTTCGGGACTTCCGAGCCAACCTCCTCGACGACACCGGCGATCTCGTGTCCGAGCGTGAACGGCAGCGTCATGCCGCGGGTGGTGTCGAGCCGTTTGCCGCCGCCGAGATCGGCGTAGCCGTCCTGGATGTGCAGGTCGGAATGGCAAAGTCCGCAGCGCTCGACGCGCACCAGCACCTCCGTGCCCTGCGGCTTCGGCGTTTCGATGATGGTCTCGCATAGGGGTGCATCGAATTTGACGAGTGATTGCCGACGCATCAGCGCCATTCTTCTTCTCCTTTGGGCGTTCAGTTTTTCTCGCGGCGTATATTGGCCAATTCGCGCGCCATGGCAACAAAGCCCGACAGTGGAACGGTTTCGGCGCGCCGCGTCGGATCGACCCCTGCTGCGGCCGCAAGCCGCGCGGGATCGGCGGGCAGCGATTTGAGGCTCTGCCGCAGCATCTTGCGTCGCTGACCGAAGGCAGCCGCCGCCACCTGCTCCAAGAGCCTGCGATCGCAGGGCTCCGGGTGTGGACACGGTACCAATCGAACCAGCGATGAGGTCACCTTGGGCTGCGGAACAAAGGCCGCCGGCGAGATATCGAACAGGATCCGACTTTCCGTGCGCCAGTTTGCGAGCACGCCCAGCCTGCCATAGGCTTCGTCGTTCTCGCGCGCCACAATGCGTTCGGCCACCTCGCGCTGAAACATCAGAACCATCATGTCATACCAGGGCGGCCATGGCTCGATCGACAGCCAGCCGACAAGGAGCGCGGTGGCAATGTTGTAGGGCAGGTTGGCGACGATCCTGGCTTTGGTCGAGCCGAGATAGGGTCGTGGATCGAACACTTGGGCGTCGGCGCAAACGATCTCGAGCCGTCCCGGATATCGCTTCGCAATCGCCTCCAGCGCCGGAATTGCGCGTGTATCGCGTTCGACAGCGATAACGTGGCGGGCGCCCATTGCCAGCAGCGCGCGCGTCAGTCCGCCCGGACCGGGACCGATCTCGACCACAGTCGCCTCCTCGAGCGGGCCCGCCGCGCGCGCGATACGCGCGGTCAGGTTGAGGTCGAGCAGGAAATTCTGGCCCAGCGATTTGCGTGCCGACAAGGCGTGCTCGCGGATGACCTCGCGCAGCGGCGGCAGGTCGTCGATTGCACTCATTTCGGTTCTGTATTGGCCATGCGCTCGGCGAGCCGCAAGGCGGCAATCAAGCTTGCCGGATTGGCGCGGCCGGTCCCGGCAATGTCGAAGGCCGTGCCGTGATCGGGCGAGGTGCGAATGAAGGGCAGACCGAGCGTCACGTTGACGGCCTCGTCGAAGGCCAGCGTCTTGATCGGGATCAATGCCTGATCGTGATACATGCAGATCGCGCAGTCATAGGTCAGACGGGCGGCACCGTGAAACATCGTATCCGCCGGCAGCGGGCCCCTGACGTCGATGCCCTCGGCCCGCAAAGTCTCGATTGCCGGTCCCACGATGGTTCGTTCCTCACTGCCCAGCGTGCCGTCCTCGCCGGCATGCGGATTGAGGCCGGAGACCGCAAGACGGGGGTTTGCGATACCAAAGCGGCTCTTCAAGGCGGCGGCCACGATGCGGGCCGTGCTGACGATCAAATCGCGCGAAAGCCTTGCGATGGCTTCGTGCAACGCGAGGTGGATGGTGACGGGTACAACGGCCAGTGCGGGTGACCACAGCATCATGACTGGCTGCGGCGTCTTCCCATCGGCGGCTGCGAGTTCAGCGAGATATTCAGTATGTCCGGGATGGTTGAAACCCGCGCGATAAAGCACGCTCTTGGCGATCGGGTTGGTGACGACCGCGCGGGCGCGCCCGGCACGCACCTCGTTTACGGCACAGCGAATGGAGGCGAGCGCCGCATCCGCGCTGCGGGCATCGGGCTGGCCCGGACTTGCGGTCGCCATCCGTCCGGTCGAAACCACCGGCAGCGCCTGCGCGAACGCCGCCGCCGCCTCGTGGGTCCCGACATCGGCGAGTGGGATGTTGACGCCGAGCGCTTTTGCGCGGGCGTTGAGAAAGTCGCGGTCGCCGAGCAGATAGAATGCCGGAAGATTCAGTTCGTTCCTGCTCAACCAGGCCTTGATGGCGATGTCGGGCCCGATCCCGGCGGGCTCGCCCAGTGTCAGCGCGAGTGGTCTATCGGTCACTTTCCGAAGTTCGTCCATCAAAGCATTCACCCTTTACGGGCTTCGGAGCATGGGCACAGGGGTATTCAATCATGGCCGCTTTGCGGATTTCCAGCAGGTAGGAATTGGATGTGGCCGTGTATTTTTCGGCATACATCTTCTCGCGAATTTCCCGTTTCTTTGGCGTATCGATGGTCGTGGGCTTCCGCGCGCAAAGCGCCACCATCTCGACTCCCTGCTTGGTCACCTCCGGCGGCGTCAAGTGACCGACCGGGGTATCATCGAGCACTTTTCGCAGATTCGGCGGCAGATCGGCCGAGGTCTTGACCACGGATTCGCGGATCGCAGCATTGGCCAGCGTCTTGAAATAGGCGTTCGCTTCCGCGCAGGTCTGCACGCGGTTGCGCAGGGTTTCGGCCTCCTTCTGCCGCAACTCGAGCGCGCTCGGCGCGGAACCGTGCGGGACGATCAGCACAACAGGCTGCATTCGGTATTCGAAAGCGTCGGTCTGCTCCGGCGCGTTGCCGCCTTCAGCCTGCACCGCGGCCGCCACGTCCTTCTC
>Ga0306920_100004102_pt1 | contig 18639 bp, 19 predicted proteins | sample flu12Cox44000170_FD_204666 | JGI IMG/M metagenome (GOLD analysis project Ga0306920, IMG submission 204666) | Lab enrichment of tropical soil microbial communities from Luquillo Experimental Forest, Puerto Rico - flux4day.12C.oxic.44.000.170 (v2)... | ecosystem: Environmental > Terrestrial >... | reverse complement strand
TCCGTGTGCAGGAACCACGTGAACACATTGGCGCCGACGATCAGCAGCACGTCGCACCCCTCGAGCGCCTTGCGGACGGCGCCCGGCGACGGAAAGAGCCCGCCCCGCCACAGCGCGTGATCGCCCACGATGTTCGTGCGCCGGTACACGGGCTCGCCGTGCACGCGCGCTCCCATCAGCTCGGCCAGCGCCGTCAGCTCGGGGACGGCCTGCGCGCGCGCGACCCCATCGCCCGCGATGACGATCGGAGCCCGGGCGCCGGCGAGGAGCTCGGCGGCGCGCGCGACGGCGACGGGATCCGGCCGCGTCTGCGCGGCGATCGGCGTCGGTCCGGCGCCCGTGTCCTCGACCGCCGGCCGCATGAGGTCCATCGGTAGCGACAGGAACACCGGGCCCGTCGGCGGCGTCAGCGCGACCTGGAGCGCGCGCCGCAGCGCGCCGGGCGCCTCCTCCGCGCGCCGGATCTCGTACGACCATTTCGTGAACTGCTCGGCCATGCGGACGAGGTCGCCCGCGAGGATCGGCTCGTCCATGAGAAAGCGCGTGTCCTGCTGCCCTGCCGTCACCAGGAGGGGCGTCTTGGAGCGCGCCGCATTGTGCAGGATGGACAGGCTGTTCGCGAGACCGGGCGCCACGTGGACGTTGACGACGCCGACCTGCCCCGACGCCTGGGCGTAGCCATCGGCGGCCGCCACCGCGGTGGCCTCCTGGAGCCCCAGCACGTACTCGAGGCCGGAATCGGGCAGCGCGTCGAGGAACGGAAGCTCGGTCGTGCCGGGGTTGCCGAAGAGATGGCGGACCCCGGCGGCGCTCAGGATTTCCATGAGGACGGCGGCGACGTTCATGCGCCGAGCATACTACCGCGGGAGCGGACCGTCTCGGACCGCCGCGACCGCTCAGTTCGGCCGCGGCGTCGGCGTGGCCGGACCAAAGCGGAGATATTTCTCATCGATCGCGGCCCGGATGGCCGCCGGCGACTTGCCCTCGGCCTTCATGCGCATCACGTCACGCGTGATGTCCAGGCACAAGGTTCAGGTCGCCGCGTGGCTGGTGAAAGTGACGCGGCCGGCCGATTCGCTCTTCACGTAGCACGAGCGGTTCGAGGTGTGGCCGAAGCTCGAGCAGCCGCACGTGCAGGGCATCCAGCGGAGCGTGTCGGCGTCGGTGCTCGCGAAGGCGTAGAGCCGGGCCACGTCACCCTTGGCCGCGAAGAGCGGCAGCTGGCCTTGCTCGACCGTCTGGTTCTGGTCGCCGATCTCGTCGACGGTGACCGGCTGCGCGTCCGCGCCGATCCACCAGGCCACGCCGGCCGCCGCCGTGAGCCCGAGGATCAGGACGAGAGGGATGGCCCGTTTCATGCGGTTCGCCGCAGCGGGTAGTCGCGGCCGCCCAGGCGCAGCGCGCCGCGTCCGGTGGACTCGTCGTAGTCAGCCAGCCCCAGCAGCTGGAACGCCGCCGAGCGCGAGAGGCGCGCCTCGAAGGCGCCGCCCTTGACGGCGCAGTACGGCACGTCGTCCGGCCCGACTCGTAGCGTGGCTGGGTCGACGTCGGCGTCCGTACCGTCGGTGAGGAACGCGTGCAGGGTCTCTCCGCGGCGCTCGATTCGCGCGACCACGAACGGGGCGTCCTCGACCTCGACCGGGATGCGCACGCGCGTCTGGATGAAGTAGCCCTGCGCGTCGTGCCTGAGCGTCGACCGGAGGTTGGCGAGGATCCCCGCGTGCGTGATCTTGACGTCGTCGTCGAACCAGTCGCCGTCGACGTCGATCCGAAGCCGAGGCGGCTTCCACTCCGCCGGCGGCCTCACGTCCGGCCTCCCGCCGCTCGGGCCGTCGTCCGTCGCGGTCATTCGAACACCACGCTGGCGAAGGAGACGATGCCGTTGGGATCGGGCCACTGCCCGTATCGCGTGACGCGGCCGCTGACGCGCCCGAGCGATCTCAGGAGCGCGTAGATGGGCGAATAGCCGCAGATGCGGCGCCGGTCGCCGTCGGCGGCCACCGAGTCGAAGAACGCCTGCGCATCGCCGGCCTCCACCGGCTCGAGCATGGCGGTGTCCTCGCGCTCGATGCGGGCCAGCTCCGGGCCGCCGACGGGCTCGGGATCGCCGAAGCGCGGGCCCATGTGGGCGAGATCGGCTCCGGCGATCAGCGCGACGCGCTGTCCGCCGGCCGCGATCGTTTCGGCGAGCGCGTCGAGGAATCGGGGCACGCGCGGGTCGTCGTCGGGACGGAGGCCCCGGTGCATCGCCTCGTGCGCGAAGCTCGCCAGCACCGGAACGATGCGGACGTCGCGGCGGTCCGCGAAGAGGTAGCGGAGGAACACGGCCTGCAGCTCGATCGAGTGCTCGACGCGGTGGGCGAGCTCGGAGCCGAAGCAATCCTGCCGGGCGCGCTGCGCGAGCGCCTCGACGAAGTCGACGTCAACCGCGGCGGCGCCGAGCGGGCTCGCGAAGTCCTTCCGGGTGAGCGCGAACGGGTGCTCCATTCCTGCATGACAGGTGCCGAAGATCACGAAGAGGTCGGCCGGGCATCGCTCGGCCAGCTCGCGATAGGCCCACGCGTACGCCGGGCCGCCGCGATGGTAGTCGATGTGGGGCGCGATCACCCCGCGGACTTCGGGCGCGGGGTTCGGGCCGCGCCGCTCGGGCGCGGGGTTCGGGCCGCGCCGCTCGGGCGCGGGGTTCGGGCCGCGCCCCTCGGGCGCGGGGTTCTGAGCTTCGATCGGTCCCGGCCCGTCGGGCGGCGCGAAGAACCGGTCGAGCATCGCGCGAAGCTCGGCGGCCTCACCCGCGTAGGCGCCGCCGGCGTGGGTGGCCGGGCGGATCGGTGAGGCCAGGAACTTGCGGTCGATGTCGGCGCGTCGCGCGGCGAAGCTCGGGCTGTCGAGGAATCCTTGCGCATCGAGCGCCTCGGTGATCTCCTGGATATGCCCTCGCTCGACGAGCTGGCCGTGGCGACGCATCACCGCGGCCTGGATGTCCGCGACGGTGTGCTCGCCGTCGAACAGGGAGACGATTTCGAGGAGAGGACCGTGCAGGAGCAGGATCGCGTCGGTGTAGCCGCCGGGGTCGCGCAGCGCGATGCACGACCGGCCCTCGTGCTCGACGGGAAACGACTCCACCGCCCGCAGCCGCGGGACCGCCTCGCTCATGACAGGAAGTTCAGCGCCGAGGCCACGTAGATCTTCGCCGCATCGACGAGCTCGGCCACCTCGACGAACTCGTCCGCCTGGTGGGGGATGAGGCGGTGGCCTGGCCCGCACGTCACGATCGGGATCCCGAGCTGCATTCGGAGGATCGTCCCGTCGGTCGAGCCCGGCACACCGCCGAAGACGGCGCGCCGTCCCGTCGCCCGTCGCACGCCGGCCACCATCGCGCGCACCAGGGGCTCGCTCCGCTCGACCCGGGTCGCCAGCCGGAACCCGTTGACGGGCGCCCACTCGATCGTGCTGCCCGGGCATCGCGCCATCGCCTGGCGGCACGCCGTGTCGATCTCGCGCGTCACGGCCGCTTCGTCCGGCCCCGGCGTGAGCCGGACATCGAGCAAGAGCCGCGCGCCCGACGGGATCACGTTCGACTGCTCCACACCCTGCACGGGCGCGCGCACGATCGTGGGGGTGACGGTCGGGGGGCGCAGGTGCGGGCTCTTGCGGCAGAGCTTCCGCAGCCGGCGCTTGAGCGCCGGCACCTCCTGGAGGAGGGCGCCGAGCGCCGTGATCGGATTCACGCCCGCCTCCGGCATTGCGCCGTGGGCCATGCGGCCGCGGATCGCGACCCGCGCCCAGACGACGCCGCGCTGCTCCAGACAGAGCTCGTTCTGCTCGGGCTCGCAGATGATCGCCGCGTCGAGCTCGCGGCCGATCGGCGTCGTGCAGAGGTGTTTGACGCCGATCATGTCGCCTTCTTCGTCGACCAGCGCGCCGACGACCAGCCGCCCGCTCAGGAGAGTTCCGCTCCGCTTGACGGCCGTCGCGGCGACCATCGCCGCCGCCAGCCCGCTCTTCATGTCCGCCGCGCCGCGCCCGTAGATGCGGCCGTCGGCCAGATCGGCGCCGAAGGGCGGATGCGTCCACTCGGCCGGATTGCCTTCCGTCACGACGTCGGTGTGGCCTTCGAGGAGCAGGCTCTTGCCGCTCCCCTTCTCGCCGAGCCAGGCGACGACGTTCGGGCGGCCGGGAACGACTTCCTGGATCTCGAGGTCGAACCCCTGCTGGGTGAGCCAGGCTTCCACGTGTCGGGCGACGGCGGCCTCGGTGGCGCCGGCTTCGCCAGGCCGGACGACGCTGGATATCCGGACAAGCGCTCGGGTGAGGTCGATCAGCTCGGCTTCGTCGACGCACGCCAGAGCGCGGTCGACGGCCGTGGCGCCCGCGCGGGCCACGGAGAACTTACTCGTGCGGAAAGGACAGGATGACTGCGTCGAGCCTGATGACGCGGTATTCCTCGCCGGCGACGTAGAAGTAGTGCCCCTCGACCTCTTCCGCCGACTCCTCGAAGGCCACGACCGCTTTCAGGTCCGGCATTTCCCGGAAAGCGTTGGCGCCCTCGTCGAAGCCGTCGCCGCGCGCGGTCACCTCGCCGTAGCGGATCGGTGAGCCCTTCGGGCAGTGCACGCGGACGTCGGCCGGGCCCTCTGCCATCAGTCGCACCAGGAGGTTGATTCCGTAAACCTGGATCGGGATGGGCGGGGTCATGGGCCGATCATACCACGCAAGAATTTTTTGCTCAGGCCGCGTGCGCGTGCGCCGCGCTACGCGCGCTCGCCCTCGGCGGCGTCGCTCGTGGTGAGCTGTCGCGGATACTCGGGCGCGTCGGGCTGTCGCGGCGCCTGCTCGACGGGGATCAGCGGCGCGATCTCGTCGCCGCTCGCCGCACCGAGGTCGCGGAAGCGCCGTGCCGACGGCAAGACGCGCGTCTCCATCGATCCGACGAAGGCGTTGTACGCGTTCACGGCGCGGCCGAGCGCCGTCCCGACGGAGTCGAAGTGGCCGGCGAGGGTGCGCAGGCGATCGTAGAGCTCGCCGCCGAGCTTGCGAATGCCCTCGGCGTTGGTCGCCACCTGCTCCTGGCGCCAGCCGTACGCGATCGCGCGCAGCAGCGCGACCAGCGTCGTCGGCGTCGCGACGACGACCTTGCGATTCATCCCGTCCTCGATGAGCGCGGGATCCGCCTGGGCCGCGGCGCCGACGAACGACTCACCCGGGATGAACATCACCACGAGCTCCGGCGTGGTGGCGAACTGCTCCCAGTACGCCTTGCCCGCGAGCGCGCTCATGTGCTCGCGTACCTGGCGGGCGTGGCGGGTCATCGCCTGCTGGCGCTGATCCTCCGTGGCCGCGCCCATCGCCTCGAGGTACGCCGAGAGCGGCGCCTTCGCGTCGACGACGATCGCGCGGCCTCCCGGCAGGCTGACGACCATGTCGGGACGCAGGCGACCGGTCTCGGTTTCTACCGTCGCCTGCTCGACGTAGTCGCAGTGCTCGGTCATGCCCGCCAGCTCGACGACGCGGTGCAGTGTCACCTCACCCCACCGGCCGCGCACCTGCGGCGAGCGGAGCGCGTTCACGAGATTGCCGGTCTCGCCCTGTAGCTGCTCGCTCAGGCGGGCCAGCCGCTGGACCTCGGTCTGGAGGCTGCCGTACGCCTGGTCGCGCGCCTGCTCGAGGCCGCGGATCTCGCCCTCGTAGCGCTCGAGCGCGCTCTTGAGCGGCGTCAGGCTCGCGTCGATCTCCTTCTGGCGCTGCCCCAGCCGCTCCTCCGCGAGCCTGAGGAACTCGTCGTTGCTCGTGCTGAGCGCCTGGTGGCTCAGCGCCTCGAACGTCTCCTTGAGGTTCACCCGCGCCTCGTCGAAGACGCGGCGCTGCTCGTCGAGGCTCTTGCGCGCCTCGTCGAGCCGCGCGTCGGAGTCCGCACGCTGGCTGCGCTCGGCCGCGACCTCGCGGCGCACGCCGTCGATCTCGGTGGCGCGCTCGCCGAGCTGACGCCGGAGCTCGTCGCCGCGCGCCTCCAGCTCGGCGATTCGGACGTCGCGGGTGCGCCGCTCGTCGTGGCCGCGCCCGGCGAAGTGCGTCCAGGTCGCGACCCACGCGACCCCCGCACCGACGAACAGCGCGACCACGACGAGCGTCGCCTCAAGCACGACCGGCCCTCCCCCGCCAGTGGCGGCATACGGACTTGAAGCCGCACGGGCCGCAGACCTTCGCGTCGCGGCGGTCGAGACAGTCTCCCGACATCCGCTTGTGGCACAGTGCGAAGTCGAACTTCACCGGATCGGCTGGATCGACCTGCGCCAGCCGCCGCGTGATCTCCTCGGCCATGCGCCAGTTCCGCGACCGGCGGCGCGTGAGTCCGATCGACCGGCAGATGTTCTCGATGTGGGTGTCGATCGGCATCACCAGGCGCGCCGGCGATACCGACGTCCACAGCCCGAAGTCGGGCGCCTCGCGCCGGACCATCCAGCGCAGGTAGAGGTGCAGCCGCTTGCAGGGCCCGCCCAGCGACGGCAGCGGGAACAGGTGGCGGTAGCCGCGCGAGATGCGCCCGCGCGGGAACACCTCCCGCAGCTCGGCCTCGAGGAAGGCGCGGGCGAACCGCTCGAGGGTCGGGCCGATCGGGCCCGTCGCATCGGCGTCGCCCGCCAGGAAGCACTTCTCGAGGGTGCCGAATCGCGCCAGCAGGTCGCGAGCGGCGACGCAGAACGCCACGAGATCGCGCGGACGGTTGAAGCGATACCAGAACTCGTCGAAGGCGGCCGCGTCGCGCCGCGGGTCGAACCCCGCCACGAACGCGGCCGGCGACGGCCCCATCCGCGCGAGCACGCCCTCGAGCTCGGCGCTGAAGAGGTCGACGCGGCCGTACGCCAGACAGGCGGCGAGCAGGCCGACGAGCTCGCGGTCGCGTGGGGCGGAGTAGCGAAGAGGGAATCGGATGGCGTCGAGCTCGACCCGGACACCGTAGTCGAACTCACGATAGAGCCGCTCGAGCGGCTGCCGCAGACGCTCGACTGCCGTCATTCAGTGCCTGGCGGCATGATACCATGCGCGATCATGGAGGTCGGCGTCGTCGGGCTCGGCGCGATCGGCCGGCAGCTCTGCCGCGCGCTCGACGACGGTATCGCGGGCCTCCACCTCGCCGGCGCGACCGCCCGGGACCGCGAGAAGGCCGAGCGCTTCCTCAAGGGTCTCGGCTCTCCCGCGCCGTTTCTCTCCCTGGACGAGCTCATCCGAGCCTCGGACCTCGTGATCGAGGCCTCGACACAGGCGCACCTGCGCGACGAGATCGCCCCCCGGACGCTCGGAGCCGGCAAGGACCTCGTCGTGCTCTCGTGCGGCGGGCTCATCGGCCGGCAGGACTGGATCGACCTCGCCGCCGCTCGCGGCTGCCGCATCTACGTCCCCTCGGCGGCGATCGCCGGGCTCGACGGAGTGAAGGGCGCCAGGGTCGGCGCGATCGACTCGGTGACGATGGAGACGCGCAAGCCGCCGGGCGGGCTGGCCGGCGCGCCGTGGATCGAGTCGCAGAAGATCGACCTCGAGTCGATCACGCGCGAGACCGTGATCTTCGAGGGCACCGCCACGGAGGCGTGTCGCGCCTTTCCCGCGAACGTCAACGTGGTGGCGGCGCTGTCGCTCGCCGGGATCGGGCCGGAGAAGACGCGCATCCGGATCTTCGCGTCGCCGGAGCAGCCGCTCAATCGCCACCGGATCATCGTGCAGGGCGAGTTCGGGCGGCTGACGATCGAGATCGAGAACGTGCCGTCGGAGAATCCGAGGACGGGGAAGCTGTCCTACCTGTCGACGATCGCCTTCCTGCGAGACCTCGGGGCGCCCCTCCGCGTCGGCACCTGACCTACAATTCTAGTCCCGGCTGGACGGCTCCTGGTGCCGGTCGAGCACCTTTGCCATCGCGCGGCCCCTGTCCGGATGCTCGTCCCTCGTGATGCCGTAGGCGTCGCGGCCCTCGTGATCCTCCGGCAGGTATTCGGTGATGGGCAACCCGTCGGATCTCACGAAGAGCAGGCAGTGGCAGTACTTGTATTTCTGCATCTCGTCGCAGGCGCAGATCCACCGGCGCTGCTTGGCCTCGGCGGCCGGATCCGGATAAAAGTTGCACGGGCAGAGGGGCTTGCCGACCTGCTCGATGTGCCGGGCGAGCCCGGTCACGACGGTTTCGGTCACGGCCCGGTCGGGATGGAGCGAGGTCCCCGACTTCTCGGCGTACTTCCGCGCGTACGCCCACATCTTGTCGATGTTCGCGGCCGAGGGTTCGTGCATACCGTCTCCTCGACTACGACGCGCCCAGCGCCGCGTCGATCGCCTTCGGATTGAAGCCGGTGAGGCGCTTGTCGCCGATGATGATGACCGGCAGTGACAGGAGGCCGAGCGCCATCAGTTCCTCGCGCGCCTTCGGGTCTTTCCCGACGTTTCGCTCGGTGAACTGGATACCCTTTTGCGATAGATACTCCATCGCTTTGTGGCAGGGTCCTCAGCCGACGTTGCTGTAGACAGTGACCGGCACGGCCATCTGGTCTCGCCTCCCGTGTTCAGATGTGCTCAGCGTGAGTCATGATAGCGCACCTAGCGGGCTTCCGTGGCCTCGAGGTAGCGCTCGGCCTCGAGCGCGGCCATGCAGCCGCTTCCGGCCGCCGTGACCGCCTGGCGAAACGTGAAATCCTGGACGTCGCCCGCCGCGAAGACGCCGGGCACGCTCGTCTCCGTGCTCCCCGGCTTGACCTTGATGTAGCCGTTCGGCAACAGCTCGAGCTGGCCACGGAAGATCTCCGTGTTGGGCTGGTGACCGATCGCCACGAAGAGCCCGTCGACGGGCCGCTCTTCCTGCGCCCCGGTCTTCACGTTCTTCAGCCGCACGGCCGTGACCTTGCCGCGCTCGACGTCGAGGATATCCTCGATCACCGTGTCCCAGATGAAGCCGATCTTCGGATTCTTGAGCGCGCGCTCCTGCATGATCTTGGACGCGCGGAGCGTGTCACGCCGGTGGACGACGTCGACCCGGCGGCCGAGGCGCGACAGGTAGAGCGCCTCCTCCAGCGCGGAGTCGCCGCCGCCGACGACCATGATGTTCTGGTCCTTGAAGAAGAAGCCGTCGCACGTCGCGCACGTCGAGATGCCCCGCCCCATCAGCTTCGACTCGGCCGGCAGCCCCAGGAGCTTCGACGACGCCCCGGTGGCGATGACGACGGTGTCCGACTCGAAGATCTGCTCGCCCGTCTTCACGACGAACGGCCGCCGGGAGAAGTCGACCTCGGTCACGTCCTCGTTGATCATCTCGGCGCCGAAGTGCGCCGCCTGCTTCTGCATGGCCTCCATGAGCTCGGGGCCCTGGACGCCCTCCACGAACCCCGGGTAGTTCTCGACGAGCGTCGTCAGCATGAGCTGGCCGCCGAATTGCGCCCCGGTCAGCATGAGCGGCGCCAGGTTGGCGCGAGCCGCGTAGATGGCCGCCGTGTAGCCGGCTGGCCCCGATCCGACGATGACGATCTTGCGTGTGGCCATGGTCTATTGTAGCGGGGGCCTCGAGGTCGGCTTGGTCCGGGCGTGGCCTGAGACAGTCGCTACCCGGCTCCGCATGCCCGATCTTCCCCGCCCCTGTTCTTTTGATGCGGGTGGCCCCCTTCGAGCTTCAGGATCGTGCCCAGCTCGGCCAGGTCGCGGATCTCGTAGGTCGGTCTCGCGACGCCCGACGGCAGCGGCTCGCGGTCGCGGTTGATCCACGCGACGTCCATGCCGATCTGCTGCGCGCCGAGGACGTCCATGTCGGCGCGGTCGCCGACGAAGAGCGACTCGTCGGCGCGGACGTCCAGGCGCTCGAGCGCGGCGTCGAAGATGTCCCGCCGCGGCTTGCGCCAGCCGACCTCGTCGGACACGACGATCGTGGCGAATAGCTCGACGACCCCTGCGCGTTCGAGGATGTCGAGGGCCGTCGGGGTGTAGTCGAAGTTCGAGACCACCGCCAGCCGGTAGCGCTCGGCCAGCCGGCGCAGGAGCGGGCCGTGGTGCGGCGGGAACTCGGCCGCGCGCCCGAGCGCGGCGCGGTGGGCGTCGATCAGCGAGCGGCCGAACCCGGCGGGCAGCGAAGACTCGTCGAGCCCCAGGTTCTGGAAGAAGTGCGCGAAGCGCGCCGCCGCCGGCACCTCGCGGTGGTCGATCGCGCGCAGACGCTCGGCTTCCCGCCAGCTCGCGCCGAGCGCCTCGTAGCACCGCTCGAGCCCGATCTGGGGCGCCTGAGTTCTCAAGATCGCATGCAGGAGCCCGGCCGACGAGCGCACCACGTTGCCGTCGATCTCGATCTCGGGCATGCGCTCGCGATCGAAGCGGACGAGAGTGTCGAAGAGGTCGAACAGGATCGCGGCGTATGGCATCAGAGAGGCTTTCTCCCGGCGTAGCCTTCGTCGAGGCCGTGCCAGTGACGGATCGCGCGCTCGCCGTATTTCCAGCAGAGGTTCACCTCGCGCCCATCCCGAAGGTGCAGGAAGTCGACGAGCCCGAGGCTCAGATCCTTGGGCGCGCCGCCGAGCTCGACGATCGCGCCGAGCCCCTGCTGCACTTCGGCGGTCAAGCGCTCGATGCGCTCGAGGCCGGCGCGCCAGGCTCGCTGGTCGATGACCCCGCCGCCGGCCAGCGCGATCCGCTGCTGCTCGGCCTGCAGGCGCTCCCGCGTCTGGCTCGCCTCGGCGTTCGCCGCCATCACACGCTTCATGACGCCCGTCAGCTGCGGGATGAGCGCCTCCGCCTCGGCGACCGAGAAGTAGCGCTCAGCCACGGATGGGCTGCTCCACGAAGATCGCGTGCACTTCCTTGGGCCCGTGCACGCCGCGCGTGAGGGTGAGCTCGATGTCGGCCGTCCGGCTCGGGCCGGTGATGAAGTTGATCGAGGCGCCGCCCGCGGGCGCCCGGCCGTCGCCGTGCCACGCCTCGAGGAAGACGCCGACCTGACGCAGCGACTCGACGAGCGCCGTCCGGTCGAAGACCGCGACGTGGCACGGTGGCAAGAGCGACGTCGATCGCGGTCTCCCGACGCCCGACACGAGGACGAGGGTGCCGGTCTCGGCGACGGCGAGATCGACGCCGGTCAGGCCGAGGTCGGCGCGTGCCGCGATCGTCCGCAGCCGCTCCCGCTCGGCGCTCCCAGCCGGCGCCGCGGCGGGCATCGAATGGACGTCGAGGCCGCGCGCGCCGAGCGCGGGCGCCAGGTCGGCGCCGAGCGCGGTCGGATGCCAGGTGACCAGCTCGCGCGCCTGCCGCTCGCGCGCGATACCGGCCACGACGGCCGGGACCATGTCGACCGACGCCACCCGGTGGAACACGCCCGCCACGCCCTCGAACTCGCGGCGGAACGCCTCGAGCGTCTCCGGCCAGCGCTCCGCGAGCTCGCGCCGGATCGTTTCGGCCTCGGCGGCCGCGTGCCGCGGGCGTCGTGCGGATGCCGCCTGGAACCGGCCGGGCGCTCGCCTCACCTGCGCGCGGATTCGGTCGAGGAACTCGGCGCGGGTCGTCACGCGCGGAGGTCCCGGTCGGTGGCCCAGCGTTCCTGGAACGTGCGCGGGGCCACCGGCGGCAGATCGCGTGTGCGTGTCCACTCGCCGAGGACGAGCGGGAGCCGACCGATCCGGCCGCTCCTCGCGAAGGGCGTCTGCGCGATCCGGCCGGCTCTGGCCGCCAGGCGGTAGAGCCACGGACGGCGGAGCAGGCCCGCCAGGAGCTTGAAGGCCACGCGCTCCGACCACGGCGCGATCTTCCGGTCATCGACCTCGCGCCGGAGCTCGATCAGCATGTGGGGGATGTCGATGCGCACGGGACACGCGTCGGCGCACGCGCCGCACAGTGACGAAGCGTGGGCGAGGTCGCGCACGGCCGGTGCGCCCTCGAGCATGGCCGTCAGCAGAATGCCGATCGGGCCGGGATACGTGTAGCCGTACGCGTGGCCGCCGATCTGGCGATAGACGGGGCAGACGTTCAGACACGCTCCGCAGCGCAGGCAGGACAGCGCCTCGCGCAGCGGTCCGTCGATCTGCGCGATCCGGCCGCCGTCGAGCAGGACCAGGTGGAACTCGTCGGGGCCCTCGAGCTCGCCGGCGCGGCGCGGGCCCTGGACCATCGAGGTGTACACGGAGAGCTTCTGCCCCGTGGCGCTCTTGGCGAGGATCGCCAGGAACACCATGAGATCCGTGAACGAGGGCACGACCTTCTCCACGCCCATCACCGCCACGTGCACGCGCGGCATCGAGGTGACCATGCGCCCGTTGCCCTCGTTGGTGACGAGGACGACCGTGCCGGTTTCGGCCACCGCGAAGTTGGCTCCGCTGATTCCGAGATCGGCCTGGAGGAACTTCTCGCGCAGCTCGCCGCGGGCGATCAGCGTCAGCGCCTCGGGGTCGGGCTCGGCCGGCCGCTTGAGCTCTCGCGTGAAGAGCTCCGCCACCTGCCCCTTCGTCTTGTGGATCGCCGGCGCGATGATGTGCGAGGGGCGCTCGTGGGCGAGCTGGATGATGTACTCGCCCAGGTCCGTCTCGACCGGTGTGACCCCGGCCGCCTCGAGCGCCTCGTTGAGGTGGATCTCCTCGGTCGCCATCGACTTCGACTTCACCGCCATGCGCGCGCCCGTTCGTTTCGCGATGTCGACGATGATCGACCGCGCCTCCGCCGAGGTCTCGGCGTAGTGCACGTGGCCGCCGAGCCGCTCGACGTTGCCGATCAGGGTCTCGAGGTGCTGATCCAGGCGCTGGAGCGTGGCCTCCTTGATCGCGCGCGCCTGGTCGCGCAGCGCCTCGCCCTCGGGGAAGCTCGCGAACGCCTCGCGGCGCAGGCCGATGAACTTGGTCGTGGCGATCGTGAGGGCTTCCTGGAGAAACGCATCCTTCATCGCGCTGCCCGCGCGCTGCCGGAACGGGGTCGCCAGCTCGGCGTCGCTCACCGCCCACCGTCCAGGAGCTCGGCGAGGTGGAGCGCCCGCACCCGCGACTTCGCGCGCGTGAGGCCGCCGCCCATCTGCATGAGACAGCCGGCGTCGCACGCCACCAGGCAGTCGGCGCCAGTCGACTCGACGTTCGCGAGCTTCTTGGCGAGGATCTTCGAGGAGACCTCCGGCAGCCGCACCGCGAACGAGCCGCCGAAGCCGCAGCACTCGTCGGCGCCCGGCAGTGGGACCAGCTCGGCGCCCTCGAGGTTGCTGAGGAGGGTGCGCGGGCTCTCGGACTCATGGAGCCCGCGCAGGAGATGACAGGAGTCGTGGTACGTGACGCGTCCGCGCACGGCCGACGTGAACTCGGTGACGCCGAGCACCCGGACGAGGACCTGCGAGAGCTCGTGGGTGCGCGCTGCCAGCTCGACGGCCGCGCGCGCCAGGGTCGTGTCGGCCAGGAGCCCGGGGTATTCGTGCTTCACCATCCAGGCGCACGATCCGGAGGGCACGACGACGTGCTCCGAGTCGCCGAACAGCTCGACCGTCCGGCGGGCGACCCCCGCGGCGTCGGCGTGATAGCCCGAGTTGAACAGCGGCAGGCCGCAGCACGTCTGGTCGGCGGGGACGTCGACGGCGACGCCGAGCCGGCGCAACAGCCGCACGATCGAGACGCCGACTTCAGGGAAGAACAGATCGCCCAGGCACGTCACCATCAGCGACGCGCTCCGGCCGGTCATGCGTGGGGCGGCGGTGGCGTCACCAGGACGACGACGAGCAGGCGCTCGTCGCCGTCGTTGACGAGCCCGTGCTCGACGCCGGCGGGCGCGACGAGCGCGTCCCCGGCCTCGAGGGCGTGCTCGGCGTCGCCGAGCCGGAAGCGTCCGCGACCTTCGAGGACCACGTAGAACTTGTCCTGGTCGCCGTGGGTGTGGGGCTTCTGCTCCTGGCCCGGGGCCACGCAGTAGAGGTCGAGCAGCGCGCGCGGCGTGGCGGCCAGGGCGATCTTCGCCATCTTGTCGGGCTGAAGCTTGGCGCGGTCCTTAATCCTGATACGCATCGGCGGCTCTTGCCAGCAACTCTACGGGATGAACGATCGCCACGTCCAGACCGCGCTCGCGGCACCCCCGGGCGATCTGCAGCAGGCAGCCCGGGTTCGCCGCCGCGACCACCCGTGCCCCGGACTCGGCGATCCGCGTGAGCTTCCGGTCCAATAGCTCGCGCGCCAGGTCCGGCTCGAGCAGATTGTAGACGCCGGCGCTGCCGCAGCAGAGTTCGCTGTCGCCGAGCTCGACCAGGCGAAGGCCAGGGATCCGGCCGAGCAGCTGCCGCGGCTCGAGCCGCAGCCGCTGGCCGTGCACGAGGTGGCAGGCGTCGTGGTACGTCACCGTGAGATCGAGGGCGCCCAGCGAAAGGTCGGCGCCGGCCAGGACCTCCGACACGTCGCGCACGCGCCCGGCGAAGGGCGCCAGCTCCGGGATCCGGTGGCCGTACTCCTTCATTGTCGAGCCGCAGCCGGCCGCGTTGGTGACGATGAAGTCGAGGTCGGTCGGAAACGCGGCGGCGAGCGCGCGGGCCCGCGCGGCGTGGGCCTCGGACCGCCCGGCGTGGAGCTCGAGCGCGCCGCAGCAGCTCTGCTCGCGCGGGATCACCACCTCGAAGCCCGCGAGCGAGAGGAGCCGCGCGGTGTCCCGGTTCACGTGCGGATAGAGGTGGCGCTGGACGCAGCCGGTCAGGAGCCCGACGCGCCCCGCCAGGCGTCCGCGCGCGGGCTCGACCTCCGGCAGCGGCGACGCCGCCGGCACGTCGTCGAGAAGCGCGTCCATCGCGGCGAGGCTCGGGAGCCGCCGCAGCACGCCGCTCGCGCGCGTCAGCGCGCGAAGCCCGGAGCGCTTGTAGAGCTTGAAGGCCGCGAGGGCTCTGCCGAGCCGGTCGGGATTCGGGAACAGCGCGAACACGAAGGCCTCGAGGAGCGGCCGCTTTGCGGGCGGTCCGGTCCGCCGAAGCTGGGCGCGCGTCGCCTCGAGCAGCGATCCGAACCTGACGCCGGACGGGCACGCGGTCTCGCACGCCCGACAGCCCAGGCAGAGATCGATGTGGCGCTGGAACGTCTCGGTGAGGGCCACCCGGCCTTCGGCCGCCGCCCGCATCAAATAGATACGGCCGCGCGGCGAGTCCATCTCCTCGCCGAGCACCCGGTAGGTCGGGCATTGCGGCAGGCAGATCCCGCAATGCACGCACTTCCTGATCTCGTCGAGGTCCGGCGCGTCGGCGCCGGGTAGCCCGGACGCCATCAGAGGCCCCCGAGGTAGCGGCCGGGATTGAGGACTCGCGCCGGATCGAACTCGTCGCGCAGGGCGCGCATGAGCGCGAAGGCGCGAGGCTCGACCGGTCCCCACGCGTCGACGGCCCGGCGCAGCTCGACCGGGCCGCGTGCGATCACGACGCTGCCGCCGACCTCGGCGACCAGCGCGCGCAGCCGCGTCGTCACCGCGACGGTCTCGGCGATGCCCGCGTCGCTCACGACCGCGCGCAGCGTTCCGAGTGACGCGCTCCCGCACAGCCGCACGTCGGCCCGAGGCGCGACGGTCCGGAAGGCTTCCTCGATCGCGCCGACGGTCCCGGCGAGCCGGTCGGCGAGCGCCGCCACGTGCAGCACCGTGGAGCCCGGCGGCGGCCCCATCGCGGACTCCGCGCGGCTCCAGAATTCCTCCGGCATCGGGACGATGCGCCCGGCGCTCGCCGTCGCGATCGCCGTCAAGCGCTCGCCCTGCTCGCGCACGGCCTCGGCGACGCTCCCGATCGACACCGCGACGCCGGCACCCGCCGACTCGGCCGACACGAGCCTCAGCGCGGTCTCGTTGAAGAGCTCGAGGCGACTCGGCTGGAGCGGTGAGTCGACGACGCGCTCGACGAGCGCCTGCGCGGCCCGAGCCGACTCGACCGGCACGAGCCATGTGCGCTCGGTCGGGGGCGTCGGGTGCAGGCGCAGGGTGAGCTCGGCGAGAACGCCGAGCGTCCCGAGCGCGCCGACCATCAGCTTCGGCACGTCGTAGCCGCTGACCGACTTCACGACCTTCGACCCGCCCCAGGTGAGCACGCCGTCGGCCTGCACGAAGCGGACGCCGAGCAGCAGATCGCGCATGGTGCCGTAGCGTCCGCGCAGCGGTCCGCTCGCGTTCGTGGCCGCGATGCCGCCGACGGTGCGCGCGGCCGAGCCGGGCGGATCGAGCGCGAGCCACTGCCGGTGCGCGGCGAGCCGAGCGGCCAGGGCGCCGGCGGTGATACCCGCCTGCACCGTGATCGTCAGGTCGTCGGGGTTGTACTCGATCACGCGATCCAGCCCGACGAGGTCCAGCACGACGTCGAGGCGCGCGGGCGGGTTACCCAGCTCCAGCGCGTTGCCGCCGCCGCGGGGCACGACCGCGAGCCGGGCCTCGCCGGCGAGGGCCAGCATCGGACCGAGCTGGTCGACGGAGGTCGGCCTCACGATCCATTTTGGTATCAGACCGTCGATCGCTGCGGCGGCGAGCGACTGCGGGTCGTCGAGGACTCGATCGCGCCCGGCGATCGCCGCGAAGGCCTCGCCCAGCGAGCGCGCCGCAACCGACATCGCCGCTCAGATCCAGGCGCCGACTGGCACGTGGGGTCGCGCGGGGCGGAATCCCTCGCCGCAGGCTGGATGCGAGGGCAGGAGCTTGCCGGGATTCATGATCGAATCGGGGTCGAACGCGCGCCTCAACCGATACATGAAGTTCAGGTCCGCTTCGCCGTACTGGAGCGGCAGATTCTTCGCCTTGTCCAGGCCGACGCCATGCTCGCCGGTCACGGTGCCGCCCATCTCGATGCACGCGCGCAAGAGCTCCTCGTTGGCCGCCTTGGCGCGCTCGAGCTGGTCCGCCTCGCGGTCGTCGTAGAGGATCAGCGGATGGAGGTTGCCGTCGCCGGCGTGGAACACGTTGGCGATCTGGACGCGGTGCCGCGTGCCGATCGCGATCAGCTCGCGCATGATCGCCGGCAATTTGGAGCGCGGGACGACCGCGTCCTGCAGGAGATAGGTCGGCGCCAGGCGCCCGACCGCCCCGGCCGCCTCTTTTCGTCCCTTCCAGAGCAAGGCGCGCTCGGCGGCGTCAGCCGCTACGCGGACCTCGAGGGCGCCGCGCTCCCAGCAGATCCGGGCCACCCGGTCTCCCTGCGCCTCGACCTCGGCGGCCGGACCGTCGAGCTCGATGAGGAGCACCGCGGCCGCGTCCTTCGGGTAGCCGGCGCCGGTCCCCTCGTTGATCGCGCGGATCATCAGCTCGTCGAGCATCTCGAGCGCCGCGGGCACGATGCCCGCCGCGATGATCGCCGAGACAGCCTCGGAGGCGTCCTCGATCGTCGTGAACGAGGCGAGGATGGTCTTCACCGCCTCGGCGGCGTGCAAGAGCCGCACCGTAACGGCCGTCACGATGCCGAACGTCCCCTCCGAGCCCACGGCGGCGCCGAGGAGATCGTAGCCCGGGCGATCGACCGCCTTGCCGCCGAGCTGCACCAGCTCGCCGGCCCCGGTCACGAGCTCGACCCCGAGAATGTGATTGGTGGTGATCCCGTACTTGAGGCAGTGCGGACCGCCGGCGTTGGTGGCGACGTTGCCGCCGATCGACGAGACCATCTGGCTCGACGGGTCGGGCGCGAAGAAATATCCACGGCTTGCGACCGCTCGGGTCAGAGAGAGGTTGATCAGGCCGGGCTGCACGGTGGCGCACCGGTTCGGCAGGTCGATCTCGAGGATGGTGTCCATCCGGTTCGTGCCGATCATCACGCCGCCGGCCGGCGCCATGGCTCCGCCGATCAGACCAGTGCCGGAGCCACGCGGCACGATGGGGACCCGCTCGCGCCGGCAGAGGTTCACGACGTCGACGACTTCCTCGGCACGCGTGGGCAGGGCGACCGCGTCCGGGGCGCCCTTGTAAAAGGTGTGCATGTCGCACTCGTAGACGAGGCGACCTTCGACCGTGCGCACGACGCCGCCCGCGCCGACGATGCGCTCGAGCTCCTGGAGGAACGGGCCACTCAGGGGCATGCGGGCGGCCCCGCGCGGCGGATTACGAGATCTTCCAGGTGTCTCCCGAGACCAGGAGCTTGGCGATGTCGCCGGGTCCGCGCTCCGAGATCGCCGTCTGCTCCTGCTCGAGCATGAGGTCCTCGTACACCGGAGCGTCGACGGCCGTCAACACGCCGATCGGAATCGGGAAGTCCGGCGCGAAGAGGTCGGCGATGAGCTTCGCGGCGTTGACGTTCTTCTCGTCGTGGACCCAGAGGCTCGACTCCGGGACGTCCTTGGCGCGGACCACCTTCGGGGTGACCCCCTGCATGATCACCGCGCGCCGATCGTCGGGCGGCCCGAAGAGCAGCGGCTTGCCGTGCTCGAGCCGGAGCTCGTGCTGCACCTTCGACTCGCGGTCGTAGATGACGTTCCACGCGAGGTCGTTGTAGACGTTGCAGTTCTGGAGGATCTCGAGGAACGCGGCGCCCTTGTGCGCGGCCGCGCGCTTGAGCATCTCGTCCATGTGCGGGATGTTGCGGTCGACCGTGCGGGCCACGAACGTGGCGCCGCAGCCGAGCGCGAACGCCAGCGGATTCACCGGGCGGTCGGTGGAGCCGATCGGGGTCGACTTCGTGATCTTGCCGAGCTCGCTCGTGGGCGAGTACTGGCCCTTCGTGAGCCCGTAGATCCGGTT